>Ga0118677_10011320_pt1 | contig 13404 bp, 11 predicted proteins | sample AliMusrvi5mmetaG_FD_86154 | JGI IMG/M metagenome (GOLD analysis project Ga0118677, IMG submission 86154)
CTAAGTGCCTTTATTTAAGGCCGTAAGATACTAAAAAAAGCAGTAAAGTACAAGGATTTGAACCTGTATTTTACTGCTTTAAGTTTAATAATTATGTCCGAGGGACTTTTTCAGTGCCCTCATTGGTTAGTGCCTTATTTTTCAGAAATGCAGATTCTTACAGGAAGGTGGTCGCTAACGCCTGCATGGTACTTTGGTCCAAGATAGGTTCTGAAAGGTTTTTTCCCCAGGTAGGTCGGGTCTGGTTCGAGCAAAAAATCAAAGTTGCAAATACCGCTTTGTTCGGTGTCTATCTTTAATAATTTATTTGATAGCAGATTATTTGAACAGATCATTTGATCAAATACTTCCCACAGGCCTCCGTTCCTGATTGTTCCTTCGGCGTTTTTTGTCCACTTAGTTGAAAGATTAATTAAACAGGACGGATCATTGTTTCCGGGATAAGGTTTCGCTTTGAGAATTGCTGTAATGCATTTTTCTTTTGGTGTTGCGTTAAAATCGCCCATTAATAAGATATTAATATTTTGATTCTTAATAAACAAAGAATCAATTTTATTGCGCAATATTCCGGCAGCAATATCTCGTTTCTCTTTGGTTTCAAGGTATCCTCCGCTTCTCGAGGGCCAGTGGTTTACGAAGAAATGGATTTGTTCTTTTCCTATATTAGCAGTAAAGTGAAGGATATCACGAGATTTAAATGTGAATTTTCCTTCACTTGAAACTGGAATAAACTCAAAATCGATGGGTTTTATCCGGTCTTTTCGAAAAAGCAGGGCTACATCAATTCCACGGGGATCGGGTGAGTCTTTGTGGATAATTCCATAGGGATATTTGTTTAGAGGGGTTTCATTGACCAATTGTTCAACTACCCAAAGATTTTCAATTTCAGCAAGACCTATTATATCAGGAAATTGGCCTCTTCCGGCTGTAATAAGGGCTTTGTATATCATTTTGATTTTAGCCTCAAAACGTTCACGCGTCCAATGTCTTTCAGTCTGTGGCGTAAATTCCTCATCAGTTGTTTGTGGGTCATCCAACGTGTCAAAAAGATTTTCAACATTGTAGAAAACAATATTGTATTTGGTTTGCGCTTTGGCCCGCATAATAGTTACCGGGTAAATAGCAGCAAGAATAAGAATCCATTTCAGAATTCTTTTCATCGGTATAAAATTTGATTTTTAAAGGTCAGTTGGAATAGCCATCCGTCAGCCGATGGATTCATTTCGGTTTGTCATTTATCAACCATGGCTATTTCATGAACTATTTTTTTGTTCCGTTCTTTTTTTCGATTCGTTCAAATGCCCCAAGATCGGGCCCGTCATCACTTATCCTGCTGTCTTCTTTAAGATCAATAGGATACATTTTAGCGTAGTTCGCTTTCCCATAATCCTTGACAATCGATAAGGTGTCAAGTTCGAAATTTCCTTTGTATGGGTTTATAAAACGTGGATTTACATTTCGGATGATGTCAACAAAACGGCTGGGGTCATCGAGTTTAAACGTATCTGACATCTGGATAAGACTTCTGTCAAAGAGATAGTTAGAAGCCCCTTGTTTGTCCATCGAGATTGATAGTTCGTTCATGCGATTACCAGTAATAATACAATTTCCAAAAGTGGCCTCTTTCAAATCACCCACATACCTTGTACCACTCTTATTATCGACGAGGTAATTCGATACCACCAAAGTCTCGGTTGTTCTCATTCCAGACGATAAATTATTGTAATAATTGGCAAATGTGCTATGGTAAAATTGGTAATCTCCACCAAGTAAAAGAGCAGTATCATAGTATCTTACATTCGAAATGACACAATTGTAGGCGAGAATCTTTGACTTCATAGCCCAAATTCCCGACCAGCTCATATTTTCGATCCGCGTATTTGAAAGCTCTAAAGATGCATAACCGCTGTGCTCAATTGTACCTACTTGCAATCCGATATTTGCATTTTTAATTTTGGCGTAATTGATTTTGTTGTTATGACTTCCTGAGTATAGTATGATTCCATTCCATTGGTCAGGTGTTTCATTAAATGAAGGCTCGAGTCGATCTCCTTTAAATTCAATAGGTTCTTCAAATGTTCCTAAGACTTTTAATGTCCCTTTGACCTTTAATCCGGCGTTTTTATGAAAATAGACGGTTGAGCCCGGTTGAATGGTAAGTGTCTGACCGGAATCTACAAGTGCTTCGTTGTAAATTAAATACGGACGATCTTTACTCCATGTTGATGTTTGTATATTACTGGATTTTATCATCACGAAGTCCTGTCCCCATGCTAAAAGACGAACTTTTTGCTCGATATTATTTACGTTGAAAATAATTGAATCTTCAGTTACCAGTGGGGTACTTTTCCCATTTTTGCCAAGTAAAGCCTCTATAAAAATAAAAATACTGTCCTGAGCTGGAATTTGAACATTATATGATTCATTTGATGCATCACCGTTTACATTCAGACGAAAATCGCTTTGTTTACCACCGGCAAGCCTAACTGACGAAATGATTACATTTTCATTGGTGCGGTTAATTGCCCGTAGAATTCTGGTTGGTGAACCGATTGTTGTAAATAGCGTATCAAAAGTGATAGTATCTGACGAGAAATGAAGGATTGCATTTGAGGACGAGTTCATTTTCTCTTTTTCACATGCGTAAAAAAGAGATATCACCAAACAAATTAACAATATATTCAATAAGTGCTTCATTTGTTATTGCCATTCGTTTATGTTTGATTCATTTTGAAAAAACCATTCCCCAAAGTAGCATTTCAAAGATAGAATAAAGAATCAACATTCTTTAACGTTTTTTAACGAACGAGATATTTTTTTTTGAATTAAAAGTAATCCAAGAAAAGTGATGCCACCATTAATAATAATAAGTTCAAAACCAATTTGATAGCCATTGAATAATTTTTCTGAGTTTGAATCAATTATCCATGAAATAAACGGTGAACAAAGGGTTACAAGAGGTACCCAACGGTCGTTTACGTGTTTTTTAGTGAGCAGACCGAATGAAAACAGGCCGAGCAAGGGTCCATAAGTATAGCCGGCAGCTTTAAAAACTGCGACTACAACACTTTGATCATTAATAATTCTGAAGATCATGATCACAAGAAATAGTAAAAGGGAAAAACCCACATGCGTGCGTCGAAGCAATGATTGCTTCAGTTCCTGTGGCCGATTTTTGATATCCAAAAAGTCAACACAAAATGCTGTTGTTAGTGATGTGAGTGCAGAATCGGCACTTGCATAATTGGCGGCTGTAATTCCAAGCAGAAAGAAGATTCCAATCATTACATTCATATGGTTCATTGCAAGCATTGGAAACAGATAGTCTGATTTTGCAGGTAGTTTAATCCCGTTCACATCAGCAAAAATATAAAGTAAAACGCCAAGCATCAGGAACATTGCAACTACAATGACAAAAATAGCGCTGAAAGTAAGCATGTTTTTTTGCGATTCCCTCAAACTTTTGCAAGTGAGGTTCTTTTGCATCATATCCTGATCGAGACCCACCATAACAATTGTAACAAAGATGCCTGCAATAAATTGTTTGAAAAAGTATTTGTTTGATTTCAAGTCCCATTCAAAGATTCTCGAGTAAGGATGGTTATTTATTTTTTGAAGCGTTTCTCCAACCGATCCTCCTAAACTTGAAAAGATATAGTAGATCGTCAGTATCACAGCAGTGAGCAGGAAAATGGTTTGAAGTGAGTCAGTCCAGATGATTGTTTTAACGCCGCCCCGGTAAGTATAAACCCATATCAGGAAAATGCTGATCAGAACTGTTAAAGCAAAGGGAATTCCAAGTGCATCAAAAAGCGCCAGTTGCAGCACTTCGGCCACTAAATACATTCGAAAGGCGGCCCCGATGGTTCTTGACAGGAGGAAAAAGAATGATCCTGATTTATAGGAATAGAACCCAAACCGTTGCTCGAGGTAGGTGTAAATCGAGATCAGGTTGAGTTTATAATATACAGGAAGAAGAACAAGCGCTACAATCCAAAAGCCGACAAGATTACCCATGATAAACTCGAAATAGGTACTCGCTGAATTTCCAACCTCACCAGGAACGGATATAAAAGTAACGCCGGAAATTGTGGTCCCGATCATTCCGAATGCAACCACAAACCACGGAGATTTCCGGTTAGCTGTGAAAAATGAATCAGTGGTTGATGATTTGCCTGTGATTTGGGCAATGATGATAAGCATTAAGAAATAGCCCCCAAGCAGGAGGGCGACTAGTACTGGATTCATTTTGCAGGATTAAAATCAGGATACAACAAATATTTCTGACGAATTGCTCCGTAATTTGTCAATTCAGTCGCCCACGATTTCGGAATTTCAGCTTCTTCTTTGCCCTCGAGTATCAGCTTTAAAACCTGATCGTTTCCCATAAGCTGGTTAAACCATTGGCTCCTGGTTAAGAATTCATCTTTATTTTTAAACTTGTGAAGCCACTCAATAAAATAGGATAAAGTGAACCGAGGGACCTCTTTTAATTCACGGAAGTCTTCACCAAAACATTTTTTATCCTTTTGCAGTGGATTTAATTCCATTCCTTTCAGACTTTGTGGCGTAAATGAGAACTTTCCAAATGACTCATCAGGATAGCCTAAAACCTGGAATGGCATTAAGGTACCTCTCCCAACACTAACGCTTGTTGCCTCAAAAAAACAGAGTGAAGGATATAATCTGATTGATAAATAATTGGGGAGATTTGGTGAGGGTTTTACCGGAGGATCGTATTTCAAAGAATGTGTATAATTCGCAACTTTGATGATTTCGAGCTTCGCTTGTACTCCATTCGCAAGCCACTTCTCGCCATTCATCATTTGTGCCAGTTCTCCGATAGTACAACCGTGAACGACAGGAATTGGGTCCATTCCAACAAATGATTTAAACGGGGGTTGAAGGATCGGGCCGTCGATATAATCGCCATTTGGATTTGGACGATCGAGAATAAGAAGGGTTACTTTGTTCTCTGCACAAGCCTCCATCATATAATGCAAAGTACTGATATAAGTATAAAACCTGCATCCAACATCTTGTATATCAAATATGATAATATCAATGCCAGCAAGTTGTGCTGCACTCGGTTTTCGATTTTTTCCGTAGACTGAAATAATCGGAATTCCCGTGTCCTTATCTTTTGAGTTTTCTATCAGTTCTCCTGCACCTGCTTCACCCCTGAAACCATGCTCAGGTGCAAAGATTCTTTTAATCGTTAATTTCTTTTCTAAAAGAAAATCAACCAGGTGCTGGCTACCGATTCTTGAAGTTTGATTTATAACCAGCGCTAAATTTTTTCCCTTTAATTTCGAAAGGTAGAGATCGTATTGATCTGCCCCAGTTACAATTGGGCTCTGAATTGCAAATCCGGTCAAGCTGAGGCACAGAACTAAAATGACCAATGAAATCTGAAGCATGTGGATTCGGAAGAAAATCAAACTACCGTATTTTTGAATGAATTTGCCCATAGCAGTTTTGTGCTGATCTTTATTTAGATTATCCGCGAAAGTATTGATATGAATTAAGAAATCAGAAACTTTATATTTGTTTTTTTAATAAAAAGGCAATTGGCGCGCTGTTTTGTATTGATTTCCCTATTTTTGACCGATTTCATTTAGAATGCGTCAAGAAAAAAAGTATATGCAGAAGTTATTCGCTATCATTATATTGTCCTTTATCAGTTTATTATTGTTCGCTCAACCCAAGGTTCGTCCCCCTTTTCTTATTTATAAAACCGATCAATGGATAGATTCGGTTTTTAATTCTCTCTCGATCGATGAAAAAATAGGTCAGTTGATTATGGTACCAGCATATTCTTCGAAGGGGCAGGCGCAAATTGCAAAGGTGGCCAAAATGGTAAAAGAGAATAAAATCGGAGGGATTATTGCAATGCAGGGAGGTCCGATGCGACATGTCAATATGGTAAATCAACTTCAAAAAGTATCGAAAACCCCACTTTTGGTTGCCATTGATGCCGAATATGGTTTGTCAATGCGTCTTGACAGTTGCATCAAATATCCTTACGGATTTACAATTGGCGCCATTTACAACGACTCGTTGGTTTATGATTTGGGAGCCGATCTGGGCAGGCAGTGTAAAAGATTGGGTATCCACATCAATTTTGCTCCCGTTGTCGATGTGAACAGTAATCCACTAAACCCTGTTATTGGTTTCCGGTCGTATGGCGATAACCCGAGACTGGTCCTGCAAAAGGGAGTAGCATATGGATTGGGATTGCAATCACAAGGTGTATTGGCAACATTTAAACACTTTCCGGGACATGGCGATACTCAAAAAGATTCCCATTACACGCTTCCAGTGATTACACATGACAGGGCTCAACTCGACTCAATTGAACTTGTCCCCTTCCGAAATGCGGTAAGATATGGTATCGGGGGAATCATGACTGGTCATCTTAGTGTTCCTGCATTGGATAGTAGCGGTGTAGCTGCCACTGCTTCAAAGGTCATGATTCATGATTTATTAATTGGTGAATATGGTTTTGAAGGATTGGTCGTTACCGATGCAATGAATATGGAAGGCGCAGATACTGAAGATGGTGAGGGTAAAGAAGTGAAAGCATTAATGGCAGGAAACGATTTGCTTGAATTTGTAGTAAATCCTGCAAAAGTTATTGAAGCGGTAAAAAAAGCAATCTCTGAGGGGCAGCTATCTGTGGAATCAATTAACGAGAAATGCAGGAAGATCCTCCTGATTAAACGTTGGGCAGGTTTGAATAAGTATATTCCGGTCAGGTCTGAAAATCTGTATACGGATCTGAACCAATCTGCCTATAGGATGACCTTGCGAAATGTGGCACAGGAATCTTTTACTGTTCTTAGAAATGCAAAAGATCTTTTGCCATTACAACGACTCGATACATTGAAAATTGCCACCTTAAGTATTGGTCGTGGAAATGTAACCGGATTTCAGCTGTCGCTTGCGAAATATACCCATACCGATCATTTTTTTATTGCAAAAGATGCTAATGATTTGGCGGTTAAAAAAGTGATGATGCAATTGAAGAAATATAATCTCGTGATAGCTGCGGTGAACAACCTGGGAAATTTTGTATCATCGAATTACCGGATTTCAGACACTCAGCAAGAAGTGGTAACGCAAGTTGCCAATAACTATAATTCCATCTTCGTTGTTTTTGGGAATCCTTATGTGTTGAATTATTTTGGCGATATTGAAAAGGCAAATGGGCTGATCGTAGCATATCAGGAGAGCCCTGAATCGCTGGATCTTGCCGGACAACTGATATTTGGAGCATTTGGAGCCCATGGAAAACTACCGGTTAATGTAAATGACAACTTTCATTCAGGAGCCGGTCTGGTTACTTCGGCTATTAACAGGTTTAAATATACGCTTCCCGAAGAATTGGGAATCGACTCTACCTTTCTAAAAAAAAAGATTGATTCACTTGTAAATGTTGGGCTGAGGGAAAAAGCTTTTCCGGGGTGTGCAGTATTTTTAGCAAAGAACGGAAAAGTTATTTTCGAGGAATCGTATGGATTCCAAACGTATAGCGGAGAGCGGCCTCTTCAGCAAGATGATATATTTGATTTTGCATCATTGACCAAAATTATGGCGCCAGTACCTGCTTTAATGAAATTGACTGACCAAAAGAAGCTTGCTGTCAATCAGAGAATGAGCGACTATTGGCCCGACTGGAAAGGGAGTAATAAACAGGGATTGATTGTAGCTGATGTACTTTCACACCAGGCACGTCTTAAAACAGGAATACCGTTTTGGTTACAAACTTTAGATAAAAGCGGAAATTATAAACCGGGTTTTTATTCTAAAGACTCAACTGACAAATACTCGCTCAGGGTGAGTAAAGATCTCTACATCCTAAATAGTTTTCGCGATTCTGTTTATGCGGCTATCAAAAAATCAACTTTGTTGAAACGAAAACGCTACGTTTATTCTGATCTCGGATTTATCATCTTCCCACGCATTATCGAGTCGTTAGCACAAAAAGATTATGAATTGTTTCTTAAAGAAAATTTTTTTAGGCCACTTGGCGCCTATTCTCTGACCTACCGGCCTTATTTGTATCAGCCTATTGATGTGATTGATCCAACTGAATTCGATGATACATTTCGTAAAGAGCAATTGCAGGGATTTGTACATGACGAAAGTGCAGCTGTTCTTGGTGGTATTTCTGGCAATGCTGGTTTATTCGGGACCATAAATGATGCGGCAAAGATGATGCAAATGTATTTGAATTATGGATCTTATGGAGGTGTCAGGTATTTATCGGAGACTACAATGAGAGAATGGACACGGCGACATTTCGAAAAATTGGATAATCGTCGCGGTTACGGTTTCGATAAGCCTTATCCACAAAATAATTTGAGGCGAATTGGTGAGGCTTATCCTGCGCCTATGGCAAGTGATGCCAGTTTTGGACATAGTGGATTTACGGGAACTTTTGCATGGGCTGACCCTGTTACAGGGATTCTTTTTTTGTTTTTTTCGAACAGGATTTATCCAACCCGCGAAAATAACATGATTAACCACTTGAAAATACGTGTGTTTATCCAGGAAACGGCTTATGAGATTCTTCAAAAAACAAAACAGGGGGGCTTGAAGACAGAAGTCATGAGCCCTAAGTTGGGGGTACATAATCATAAGTCGGGAGCTAAGGGCAAGAAAATTGCAGTTCGAAGCCGAAAGTAGGGAATAGGCAGTATCCATTTCAGTTATTCCAACTTCTGTTTCAGAATCAGTACAATTTGAAACCTGTTGTAAAACACTTTTCGAAATGGTGCCTGAATAGGATCATATTTTAATATTAATAGTCTGAAATTCAATTATCTGTTCTTTTAAGAATTATCCCGAATTGTTAATAATCCTAAATTTCAGATTTTGAACTGAAAAGTTGTTAAAATGCAGTAACAATATTGAAAATTTAATGTTAATTTTCGGCGTGTCCAAGTTGATTAACGTCTTTAAATTTGTGTATTAATTATTAACTTTTTAAATCTTTTCACCATGACGAAAAAAATAACCTTCAATGAGCTTCGTGATATCAAAGATCATTTACCTCACGGTTCGATGCAACGGATAGCTCAGGAGTTAGGCATTGAAGTTGAAACCGTGAGGAACTATTTTGGAGGTACGCATTACGAAAAAGGGACGAGCGTTGGAATGCATATCGAACAGGGGCCACAAGGTGGGATTATTCTGCTCGACGATACAACGATCTTGGAAAAAGCCCAAGAAATACTCGAAAGTAAATAATTTAGCATTTCAATATAAACATTCGAACTGCCCCGATTCAGGGGCAGTCTTTTTGTTATCTATCATGAAATACCCATGATAATAAAATCACAAATGGCAAGGTATATTAAATCATAGCTATTCCAACTGACTTTTAAGAAACTATTATATCTGATGAAAAAATTGATTCTGATTTGTGTCATATTATGTGTTGCAGTAAGCGGTTTCTCTCAAAAAAGGATGAAATCATTGTTGAATGGTAAAAATCTCAAAGGTTGGGATACCTATATTGGTCCAAAAGAAAAAGGTGGTGTACCTGTCGGACTCAATACCGATCCTACGAAAATATTCTCAATCGTAGATCTTGAGGGAGCTAAAGTTTTACGAATTTCGGGTGAGGTGAATGCCTCGATTGCTACCAGGAAGGAATTCGAAAACTACCACATTCATATGGTATTTAAATGGGGTAATAAAATAACCAAACAACTCAATTCTGGATTGCTTTACCATAGTTACGGTGACTTTGGCGCCGGGCTTGATGTATGGATGTCGTCACACGAACTTCAGTTGTGCACAGGTAAGATGGGTGACTCGTATTGCATGGGGAAAAGCTATGCTGAAATCCCGGCCGTAAAAAGTGCCGATGGCAAATCCTATAGTTATTCTCTTACCGGTGAAAAAACAAAATTTGGGCAGGGACAAACAGCCCCTATCGCTGCAAAAAGTGCTGATTACGAAAAACCTTTTGGAGAATGGAACACAATCGATTTGTATTGTTTCGGCCGCACATCGTTTCATCTCGTTAATGGCAAGATAAACATGGTCAATTACAACTCGGGCAAGATCGAAAACGGTGTGGTATTACCACTCTCGAAAGGTAAAATACAATTACAATCCGAAGGGGGCGAGTTATTTGTAAAAACGCTCGAAATCGAACCAATTAGTGAAATTCCTGCAGAACTGCTGAATTAATAATTAGATCTGAAAATAACGCAACAGATGGTAACCATGGTTTAATTACTTTCAATAGATACCACCATTTGCAGCTATTGAAATTTTAAAATCGTGTAACAGGAAAATTTCAGGCTTTAAATTATTAATAACCAGGTGGAATGGTAACCTCTTAATGGTGGCAATACTATACTTATTCGGATTATCTAATGGGATATAAGTAATTGGAATAAATAGATGAAGTATATGAGCGATTGGGTTGTTTTATTATTGGCCGATACTATGACTCTCATTCAGAACCTTCAGAATAAAAAAAACGAAAATAGACCGTAGGAAACGTAGGAACGTAGGAAAGTTCCGCATTTTTCATTTTATTTCCAGTGTTACCTGTTGATTCATAAGGCTTTCTTATTCCTCCTATGACTCCCGCATTTCCTACGGTTTTCCTACAGTTTTCCTACATTCCTATATTTGAATTTTATAAAGATTAACGCGAATATTGATTTACTTATCACCTCCATAAATAGACTTCTGCCAACATTTTGTAAATCCTTGTTACCTGATCTTTACATACCTATTTCTTTACCTTCCCCATCACCCAGCCAACGACAACTCCGGTTATAGCCAGATAGACAATGTAAGCAATAATGTCCACAACAATTGCCGAAGGATTTGAATACATATTTGTCATTGAATAATAACCAAGATTAATGGATAAGGATAACAGTAAACCGATAATTGCTGAAATTTTTGCACAAGCCATGATTTCAGTTGTGTTTGACCAGGTGAATGCAAATGATAAAAAGAACCCCAAGGCAATATTAGATAAAATCAATGCCCACCAAATCATTTCACCATTTGGCCTGTTCATGCATTGATTAGTATTGGCTGTTGTGTAATCCATTAACAATATTCCGTAAATCATCCATCCCAACAAGAATAATGTTACACCACCAGCTAATCCTCCGAGTAAAATTTTGTTTGTCTTCATTTTGTTTTGATTTAATTTCCCCTACTAATATTTCATTGGTGTTTCGCCCCCGTTTATATAACCAGAAACAGGTCAGTCCCGTTTTTTTGATTGATGCCAGGTTTCTACTAATTTTCTGTTGCTACGATATCAACTGTAATAAAGTTCCATTTTCTTTAAAGATTTATTTATAAAACTATTAAGTATCCATACGCTTCAGATTTTAGGGTTAGTGTTTATTGAATAATAGGGGTTCGCAGGATCAACTTTTATAAAATTTAAATTTCTCTGAAAAAAGATGATGTTTTTCTTTGAAAAGTTTGGAGCGGAATAAAAAAGGTCTATCTTTGCAACACTTTTGAACGAAGCAGTTAATGTTAAGTTAAAAGAAAAAGGGAGCTTAGCTCAGTTGGTTCAGAGCATCTGCCTTACAAGCAGAGGGTCGATGGTTCGAACCCATCAGTTCCCACAGAAAATCAGAGAGTTGCAACGGTATAAGTTGCAGCTCTTTTTTATTTGCATACAATTTGCATTTAAAAGGGTTCAAAACAAAAAACCGTCTCATTTTAAAGTGAAACGGTTGAGGTACATTAATAAATTTGAATATTAGTGGTTTACTTGGATTCAATTTCAAAATCAAACAATACCTTCATATCAACTTTAAGAATTTCGGCAATTCTCAAAAGTGAAATGATTGTTGTATTTATTTCGCCCCTTTCGATTCTTCCTAATTGTCGATACTCTATTTCGGCTTCATTTGCAACAAATTCCATAGAACACCCCTTATCCTTTCGAATACGTCTAAGATTTTTTCCAAAATCCTTTAAATAACTATTGTAAGGCGTAATTTTCACCCCACAAAACTGAAATATTATATTTCAATTAATTAGGTCATATATGACCTAATTTGTATTTTTGTTGAACGTTACTTAGCTTATTTAAAATTCTACCTATGAAAAAGTTCTTAATGATTTTTGGAATTACTTTAATGGCCTTTACTCTTTTTGAAGGGTGCGATGGCACTAAAAAAACTAACGAAAAAAAAATTCTGTCACCTGTACCAGCAGATAGCATTATTTTGAAGTATAAAACGACTAATATCAGAAAGGATAAATTAAGTAAAGGAATTTACAATTACGTTGACACAACTTTTAAAGCTGGATTATTTATTGTAAGAGACACTATTAATGAAATTAACGTTAACAGTCAGGGAAGAGCGTATTTAATATTAGGGAGACCCAAAAATCATGAGGACATTCAATGTTTCTTTGCAAATGATAAAGATCTTGACTCTTTAAGACCAAAACAGATAATTACAATTTCCAGCGACCGCATGACTGGAAGATCGGTATCAAAAGTAATTGAGTCAGATACCATCAATATATTTGTTGTTCAAATGGGGAAATGCAAATTGATAAAAAATTAGGCGCGCAATCACTTAAAATATTTAATTATGAAGCTTTTTTTAATGTCCGCGATTTTACTGTTATCTTCAAAATGCTTTAGTCAAGACTATTATACTCTTCTTGCCCATAGTTACGTTATTATGAAGGACGGAAAAGAAAATAAAGTAAATAAGTCAATGGTATTAACATATAACCGCGATTATTCCATTTTGTATATTGAAGGCGAAAAAAATGTATATTTTTCAAATCAACAATATACACGGGATTTAAACGAAGGCCAATTACATGAAAGTTATTTAAGCAGTGAAACAAGTACAACACCATATGGTCGTTATAACATACAGATTTTTCATTTAAAAAATCAAAATATTTTTGAAGTTGTATTACCCGGCGTTACCTTCTATGCCGAACATGCAGAACTTTACAGTGAAAATGGAAAAGTACAACATAACCCATATGTGAATAATTGGAAAGAATTATTGGAAAAGGAGGAACAGCGTAAAAATTTAGACAAGCAAAAAAACATTTTAATAAAAGACTCAATTAGAAAAGTTGAGGTAAAGGATTCAATCCAATTAGTACAACTCGATAGCCTAAAACGTGCAGAGAAAGAAAATGAGTTGCAATCTGGAAACACTTATATTGCAATTGATAGCAGTGTTGATTTCACACTAAATAGTATTGTGGAGAAAAAAATTATTTTGAAGAAAAATGAATTCATTTATACTTCATGGAAAATACTAATGTAATCATTCGGTGAAGTTCGTCTTGATTTCCTGAAAAATCGGGATTCCGCTTTCAAAGTTATTCTAAAATGTTCAAAGAACTTTGAGAGTCTTAAGA
>Ga0118677_10011321_pt1 | contig 13404 bp, 11 predicted proteins | sample AliMusrvi5mmetaG_FD_86154 | JGI IMG/M metagenome (GOLD analysis project Ga0118677, IMG submission 86154)
CGGCTGCACCAGCGCCACGATGCCATCGACCTCGGCCGCCGGCAGATCCGTATGCCAGTAGCCGTCGGCCTTCACGCGCGCCTCGAACTCAGCACGGAAGACCGCTGCCGGCGTCTGCCGGATGTATTCGCCGTTCATCCAGATGAGCTTCTTCAGGTCGAAGCGCGCGGCGCTGGACTTGCAGCGGTCGAGCGTGAAGAGTGCGACCATCTCGTCGCGCGTCATCACCTCGCGGTCCTCGCCCGGCGCCCAGCCGAGCAGCGCCAGGAAGTTGAAGAGCGCCTGCGGCAGAAACCCCTGCTCGCGGAATTCGCCCACAAACGCCGCGCCGTCGCGCTTGGAGTACGGCTTGCCCATGGCGTTGACGATCATCGGCAGATGGGCGTACTGCGGCGGCTCGTCGCCCAGGGCGCGGAAGATCTGGATGTGCTTGAAGGTGTTTTCCACGTGGTCGTCGCCGCGGATGATGTGGGTGATCCGCATGTCGATGTCGTCGATCACGTTGGCGAGATGGAAGACGGGGTTGCCATCGGAGCGCACGATCACAAAATCCTGCGTGTCCTCGGCCTTCTTGCGGATGGTTCCCTTGACGATATCGGTGTACTCGACGCGCCCCTCCTTGGGCATGCGGAAGACGATGCACTCGCCCTTGCCGTCCTTGTTCTCGCGGAAGGCGTGGCCGGACGTCACGAGCTGCTCGGCCGCGGCCAGGTGGCGCGCGCGCTGGGCGGCCTGGTAGACCGGCACCTCGTCGTAATTCAACCCGAGCCATTCCATGACCTGCAGCAGCGTCTGGATCGCCTCGGGCGTGGAGCGCTCGCGGTCGGTGTCCTCCACACGCAGCAGGAACTTCCCGCCCGCGTGCCGCGCAAAGAGCCAGTTGAAGATGGCGGCGCGGATGTTGCCGATGTGGACGTTGCCCGTGGGACTAGGGGCGAAGCGGACGCGGACGCTCATGAGTGCCTTTGGCGAGTTTTCGTAATTCAAGTAGTCATTGCAACGGGGTCGGCGTAGAGGAGAGGCTGTAGACTATAGATTAACGTTTCGATCCCCGATCCCGATAGCGACCCCGACCCCGAAAGATTTCCCGCAGCTACTTGACGACCCTTGGTTGCATTGTCACTTCTTCGACGACCGATCCTCTGACCGCGTGCGTTACCAACCGAAGCAGGAGTAGGCGCACCCCCACTGGGCCGATTTGTGCGCCGCGACCTTGGACAGCGCGATCAGCGCATAGGAGGTGATGCGCAGATCGACGTAGTCTGCCGGCTTGCTGCGCTTGTCGTAGATCGTGGCCATGTCCTCGCCGATGAAACAGCCGCGGATGAACGGGTCGCGGGACTGGCACTGCAGGTCCAGCGTGCGCTCGGTCAGCTCGCGAAGCTTGGGGAGGTAGCGGGCGTCGCCGGTCAGGCGGTAGGCGTCCGCGAGCAGCAGCGACACGGCTGCCGGCGCCGCAAACAGCGGCAGCGGCTCCGTGATGCGAGCCCAGTGGTCCGCGCTCCCCAGAGCGGCGTCGCGATACTTCGCCTTCCGGGTGACGGCATAGGCGGCCAGCAGCGTCACGGCCACGCCGTCGTCGTTCATGTAGACGCCGGTCAGCTGGCGACCCGGCGTGGCGATGATGTGGTGCGAGGAGTGCGTGGCATCCGTCACGCCCAGCGCGCCGTCCGGTCGCACGTGTTTCAGCAGGTTGTCGGCCAGCGGCACCACGCCGCGGGTCAGATAGCGTCGTTCGCCGGTCAGCGCGTACAACTGCGCGAAGACCAGCGCCGCGACATTCTGGAAGAAGTAGTCCTTCCCCTGGCGGCGGTCCTCCAGCGGCCAGGTCAGGCTGATTGGCCACCAGCCCAGCTTCATCGCGCGCAGCAGGAACTCCGCGCCCTCCACAGCGCGTCGCAGATAGCGCTCGTTCTTCGTGACCAGATAGCCGGCGAGGAAACCCTGGGCCGCCTCGATGCCGTCGCGCGTGGCGGTGTGCGGCCCCAGCGGCGAGTTCTCGCGGAAGGCACCACGGTACGCCTCCAGACCGGGATCGAAGATTTGCAGCGTGGCGACGTAATCCATGGCGCGATTGGCGGATTCCAGATACTCCGGCCGGCCGGTGAGCAAGTGGGCGCAATAGAGACCCTGCGCCGCGCGGGAGGTCTTCCAGCAGGTGGACCACATCTGCGGGTGGCGTGCGCGTTGGGCCGGATCGATCAGGATGTGGTACGGGAACCGCCCCTTGTTGGCGTCCCAGGCCGGCCACTGGTCGCGCACCTGCGTGCGCACGGCCCAGTCGGCGGCTTGTGTCACGCCGCGGGCCGCGCGGCGGCGAAGAGTTTCGGGAATGGCGGGGATGCGTTGCTTGAGTTGCATATTGTGCTCGTTCTGTTTTCTGAAGGCGTCGATCCAAAAAAGCCATTGACGCTTCGGTGTCGTTCGTGGCGAAATGATGCCATGAAACCCTCTCCAAGGCAACCACGGCGCACCGGCGCACCGGCGAAGAAGCCTACCCGCGCAGCCGTGGCGCCGGCGGTGTCCGCATTCCACGAGAACTTCATGCGCCTGGCCCTGCGCGAGGCGGCCCGGGCCGCGGAGGCCGGCGAGGTGCCGGCCGGCTGCGTGATCGTGGCGCGCCCCGCGGACCCGCTCGCGCCGCCGGCGGCCGCGCATATTCTGGCGCGCGCCCACAACCAGACCGAACTGCTCAAGGACCCGACCGCCCACGCGGAGATGATCGCCATCACGCAGGCTGCCGCAGCCGTGCGCGACTGGCGGCTGACAGACGCGATTCTCTACGTCACCAAGGAACCCTGCCCCATGTGCGCCGGCGCCATCGTGCTGGCGCGCATACCATTGGTGGTCTTCGGCGTGCCGGACCCGAAGCGCGGCGGCGCGGTGTCGGTCTTCAACATCCTCGCCCACCCTAACCTGAACCACCGCCCCGCAATCGTCTCAGGCGTACTGGAGGCCGAATGCCGGGAGATTTTGCAGGTGTTCTTCCGCGAGAGACGGGGGGGGAATGTCATTGGTCAGTAGTCATTGGTCATTGGGGCGCTGAATCGAGCCTAAGCCGCCGAAAAAATATTTCGGAGTCGGGGTCGCTATCGGTATCGGGGTCGGCCAATGCCATGATCCCGTCGACGTGTTTTATTGATCGCTTGTTTCGCACTCGACTTCGGCAAAATCCTGATCGAGATTGATCGTAACATTATAACATCTGGTGGTGCCTTTACGGGTAATGTACGCGAGAGGAAACGGGAGATGTCCTCCGCCACCCCGCGCATCCTTGTATGTCATACATTTTCCGTTTAATACTGTCTGGATAGAAGACTCGTCGAAGAACAGGATGCCTCTGGGATTGGCGTTTGTATCGTCGACATTGTCGTGGCGCAACAAATCAAACACTAAGGCGTTGTCACCACCTTTTGCGATGAACACGCGCTCCCAAGCATTGCCGACTTTGTTGGAGGTAAAGTGCGACGAACCCTCCCATTGAGGCGGGATCGGCCAGCGGCCGTATTCATGACGGTAGTTAAAAAGCGCTGTTCGCAGCGCATATGCGTCTGAAAGCCAACGCGGCAAAGGATGCTCTGTTATGACAAAACGAGCAGCCAGATATAACAGCAAGCCGACGACAAGCACACACCCGACGGGTACCGCTGCAATTATCACCATGCGCTTCATCGGGTTATTTCTTTCGCGCTTCTAGCCGACGACTGCTTTACGACCCCGACCCCGATAGCAATCCCGACCCCGGCGATTCTTCTGTTATATAGAAGAACAGCCTACAGCCTTAACCCCTACAGCCTTCCCAACTGACAAATGACTACTGACCCATGACATCCCCCTCGTCTCCCCAGCCTTCTTTCGCGAGCTGGCGCCCGTAAAAGTATCCGGCGATGCCGCCGGCGAGGTGCGTCAGGTGGGCAATGTTGCCGAGCCCGTAGAGCGCGAAGACCACGGCGCAGACGCCGAGCGCGATGGCCAGGCGGCGGGTGCGCACCGGCCAGACAAAGAAAAGCAGGAGGCGCCGCCGCGGGAAGAGCGCGGCACAGGCGCCGACCAGCGCATACACGCCGCCGGAGGCGCCGATGCAGATGGCGACGTCCGGATTCTCCGGCGTCACCACCCGGCGGATCTGCGCGTGCGCGGCCAGCGTCTGCAGCCATCCCGGTGCGGAAACCAGTCCAGAGGCCAGTTGCACGGTCGCCAGGTCGAACAGCGCCCAAGCCAGGCCGCCCGCGATGCCGCCCAGCAGAAAGAGGCGCAGGAAGCGCCGCGTGCCGATTTCCATCTCCACGCCCGCCCCCAGCAGGAGGATCGAGAGTGTGTTGAAGATCAGATGCGTCCAGTTCTGATGCAGGAACAGGTAGGTGACCAGTTGCCAGACGAACCCCGCGGCAAGCAGTGCAGGACAGAGACCGAAGCAATACAGGAAAAAATGCTCAAAGGTGTAGCCGCGGACACACTCCACCTGACTGCAAGTGCGCTGGATCAGGAAGACGGCGAGGCAGGCCAGCGCGGTCCAGCGCGCGGCGGGCGCGTACGGAAGCAGGCCCCGGATGTGCGCGGGGAGGGTTGCGAGTCGGCGGAACATACGCGCCTTCACGCCGTCCGGCGAATGGTCCGCCGGCCTGCGTTTCGAAAACCGGGTTCAGCCGGGCCGCAGGATTCAGGCCGAGCGGATCGCGGTCCAATCCAGATAGAGCACGGCCACCAGCAGGCCGAACAGGATGGTCGCGATGATGGCGCAGACACCGGCCGTCGTGTAATTCGTGCGCGGTGCCTGGGCCATCAGCTCGGCGGGGTTGCGATGGCGCTCGGAAATGTAGGCGCCCGGCGCGCTGCTTTCGTTTCTCGTGACGTCTGCCATGTCTGCTTGTCCTTTCCTCTCGCCAAACCGATGGGAGGAGGGTACCGCATCCCCCCGGCTGGATCAAGCGCAAGATGCCGCCGCCCTTGCATGCCCGATGCGGATCGGCTAGTCTCCCGACGAATCGCAGGCGGTTAGCTCAGTTGGTTAGAGCGACTGGTTTACACCCAGTAGGTCGTGGGTTCGAGTCCCTCACCGCCTACCATCACTTGATCGTGTAACGCGTGGCCTTGATCAGGGTCTTCCAAAGCTGCTCCGGCGTCTCGGCCGCCAGCAGCGCCTCGCGGTTCGTATCCTTAAGGAATGTCTCCGTGATCCCGGCCAGCAGGCGCAGATAGAAGGCGCTGACCGCCGACGGGATCGTCACGAAGAAGATGAAGTTGGCCAAGCTGCCCTGCTCGCCAAACGGCACGCCCTTGCGCGACACGCCCAGCGTGAGCGTCAGCCCGCCGCCTTCCACGCCGCGCACGTGCGGGAAGGCCAGTCCATGCTCCATGGCCGTGCTCAACACGGCTTCGCGGTCGAGCGCCGACTGCACCAGCCGGTCGGCGCCGGTGATGAACCCCTGTGCCTCCATGTTCCGGGTCAGGATTGTGATGGCCTCCTCCCGGTCCTTAGCGACCAGATTGGGGATCATCAGTCCCTCGGCCGAGAAGCGCGAAATACCCACCTTGCGCGGCTCGGCCCGGCTGGGACGCTCGCCCACCCAACGGGCCGCCTCCGGGTCCACGAACAGAATACGCGCGCAGCTCGGACAGTTCTGCAGGACCTTGCAGACCCGCACGGACTGCACCTGACTGATCGGCAGCCGCATGCCGCAGATCGCGCAGCACCCCTCATGCATCGGAGCCATCGCCGTGTGGTCTTTCTTGCAGAGACGCTGGAAGAGCGACCGCACGTCTGCCGGCAGCTTGTCGGTCAGCTGGTCGATCACCTCGTTCAGGCGGTCCATGTGCGACCCGTCGCCGGTCGCGCGGTGTTCATCACGGATCAGGATCAGTTCCTGGAGCTGATTCAAATGGTTGACGAGGCTCTGCATGCATTCCTTTCCAGCAAGCGGCGCCGACAGACAGGTCAGGGTCGGCTCAAGCGTGCGAAACCTTTGTTATTATGCGCCCAACCGTCGGAATTGTCAATGCGCCGCTCCTCTCTGGCGCTCGCGCCACGCCTGTCGTATAGTCACGCTATGACGCCGCTGTTCGACAACACCCTGCCGCCGTTGGCTGCAGCCAACGGCGTCGTTCGCACGTTGCGCGACGCTGGCCATGCCGCGCTCTTTGCCGGCGGCTGCGTGCGCGACGCACTCCTCGGCCGACCGCTCAAAGACATCGATATCGCCACCAGCGCCGCGCCCGACGTGGTCGAACGCCTCTTCCCCGGCGACACTGTAGCTGTGGGCAAGGCCTTCGGCGTAATCGTCGTGCGGCGCGATGACCATCCCTTCGAGGTCGCCACCTTCCGCGCAGACGGTGCCTACACCGACGGACGGCGGCCGGACGGCATCCGCTTCACCGACGCTGCCGAGGACGCACGCCGTCGCGACTTCACCGTCAACGGCCTCTTCTACGATCCCGAATCCGGCGAGGTCCTGGACTTCGTCGGCGGCCGCGCCGACCTCGCTGCCCGCGTTGTGCGCGCCATCGGCGAGCCGGCCGCGCGCTTCCGCGAGGACCACCTGCGCCTGCTGCGCGCCGTGCGCTTCACGGCCGTGCTCGAATTCCGCCTCGATTCCGCCACAGCGGCAGCCGTGCGCGAGGCCGCGCCGCTGCTGGCCGACGTCAGCGCCGAGCGCATCGGCCAAGAGATCACCCGCATGCTCTGCGAGGCGCCCCGCCCGGCGCAAGCCCTCGAACTGCTGCGCGATCTCGGCCTGTTGCGCATCGGTCTCCCGGAAGTCGAGGCGCTGCGCGGCGTGGAACAGCCCGCCGAGTTCCATCCGGAGGGTGATGTCTGGACCCACACCTGCCGTATGCTCGACGCCCTCCCCGCGCCGCGCGACCCCGCGCTGGCCTACGCCGCCCTGCTCCATGACGTGGGCAAACCGCCCACCGCCATGGTGGGCGAATCCGGTGCGCCACGTTTCCCGAACCACGCCCCCGTGGGCGCCGAGATGGCCCGCGCCATCCTGCAGCGTCTGCGCCGTCCCGCCGAACTGATCGAGGCTGTCACCATTGCCGTGGCGCGCCACATGAGCTTCGTCGCCCTCCCGGAGATGCGCCCCGCCAAGCTCCGGCGCTTTCTCGGCGCGCCCACCTTCCCGCTCGAACTGGCCCTCCACCGCCTCGACGTCGAGCAGAGTCACGGCAAGCTCCACATCGCGGATTTCGCGGAACAGAAACTCACGGAATTCGCCGCGGAGACCGTCCTGCCCGAGGCATGGATCAAGGGGCGCGACCTGCTGGTGCTCGGGCTGAAACCCGGCCCGACCGTCGGCCAGTGGGTCACCCGCGCCTACGACGCCCAACTCGAAGGCCGCTTTCCGGACCGCGCCGCGCTGCTGGCGTGGCTGACGCAGGAGATTGCTGGCAATGCGCAGGCGTCGGTACAAGCCAAGGACACAGAGGGCGCCGAGGAAAGATGAGGGCACAGAGGGTACTGGCGTGGCACAGGCATCCCGCCTGCCGGAGGTCCTTGATTTCAGATTCCAGAACGCGCACCGATCTGAAATCGGGAATCTGCATTCTGGAATCTTGAGTCCCTGGCCGCCTCTGCGCCCTCATCTCCCCTCTGTGTCCCGCCTGCCTGTACCTGCCTGCCTGTAACTGTCTTCCGTTGCGAGATGGACTCTCCTTCTTCGCCGCGCTAGTATGATTGGCACCCTACGACATGCAACTAACCGTCCATCCCGGCAACCCGCTCCGCGGTGAAGTCACCGTGCCCGGCGATAAGTCGCTCTCCCACCGCGCCGCGCTCTTCGCCGCGCTCGCCCAGGGCGAAAGCGTGATCGACCGCTTCCTCGTCTCCGGCGTCACCCGCGCCATGCTCGACGCCCTCACCCCTCTCGGCGTGGCGTGGCAGGTGAAGGACGAGCGCCTCACGGTCTGCGGCGCCGGCCTCGACGGCCTGCGCGCGCCCGCCGCGCCGCTCGACTGCCGCAACTCCGCCACCACCATCCGCCTGCTCGCCGGCGCCATCGCCGGCGCCGGCCTCGAAACCACGCTCGACGGCTCTGCCGGCCTCCGCCGCCGCCCCATGGGGCGCATCGTAGAACCTCTGCGCCGCATGGGGCTCGAAATCTCCGCGGCCGCCTCTGGCGGCGCGCCGCTCCATCTGCGCGGCCGCCTTCCGGACCAGAAACTCCGCGCCATCGAACATGTCCTCCCCGTGGCCAGCGCGCAGGTGAAATCCTGCCTGCTTCTCGCCGCCCTCAATGGCGACGGCCCCACCGTCATCCGCGAACCCGGCCCCTCGCGCGATCATACCGAACGCATGCTGCGCGCCATGGGCGTGCGCATCGAGAACCCCGTGACCAACGTCGTCGTGCTCCACCCGCCGTCCGCCCCGCTCCGGCCGCTGCGCCTGCAGCTCGCGGGCGACATCTCCGCTGCCGCCTTCCTGATCGTCGCCGCGCTCGTCACCCCCGGGTCGGCGATCGTCATCCGCGACGTGGGCCTCAACCCCACCCGCACCGGCCTGCTGGACGCCCTGCGCGCCATGGGCGCCGACATCCGCGAGCGCAACCTGCGCGACTGGTCCGGCGAGCCTGTGGGCGATCTTGTCGTGCACCATTCCCCGCTGCGCGGCACACGCGTCGCTGGCGAACTCGTCGTGCGCATGATCGACGAGTTCCCTGTCTTCGCCGCTGCTGCGGCGCTGGCCGACGGCGTCACCGAGGTGCGCGAGGCCGAGGAGTTGCGTCACAAGGAGAGCGACCGCATCACGGCCGTGGCCCACGAGTTCCAGGCCATCGGCGCGAAGATCGAGCCGCTGCCGGATGGCTTCCGCGTCACTGGTGGCCGCGTCGCCGGCGGCGCGGTCAACCCCCACGGCGACCATCGCATCGCCATGTCGTGCGCTGTGGCCGGATTGGCTGCGCAGGCGCCCGTGACCATTGACGGCGCCGAGATTCTGCACGAGTCCTTCCCCACCTTCCGCGAAACTCTGATTGCGCTGGGCGCAAAGGTGGAATGTAAATGAGACTTTTAGGACACGAAGAAGAGGAATCCGGCACGAAGAACGCGAAGGCTCCGGTTTCCGGCGCGCAAATTGCGCGCCGGAACACACCTTCGTGGTCTTCGCATCTCCTTCCTCTCCTTTGTGTCCTCCCGGTTTTCCTGAAAGGCGGTACGACATGAGCCTGCGATTCCTCACCTCCGGCGAATCCCACGGTCCCGGCCTCACCGCAATCCTCGAAGGGTTGCCCGCCGGCCTGGCCGTCACGACTGACCTGATCGCCGCGGACCTTACCCGCCGGCAGCGCGGCACAGGTGCCGGCAACCGCATGGCCATCGAGTTGGACGTCGCTCAAATTCTGGGCGGCGTCATGGAAGGCCGCACCACCGGCGCGCCCATCTCGCTGCACATCCCCAACAAGGATCATGCCAATTGGCAGGGGAAGGTCGTGCCGCCGTTCGTCACCCCGCGACCCGGCCACACCGATCTCGCCGCTGCGCTCAAGTACGGCTACGACGATTTCCGCCTTGCGCTCGAGCGCGCCTCGGCGCGCGAGACCGCCTCGCGCGTAGCGGTTGGTGCGGTCTGCCGCACCTACCTGAAAGCCTTCGGCATCGAGGTCGGCGGCTGGGTTGCTGCGCTGGGCGGCATCAGCGCCGGCACCAAGGGAATGCTGATCGGGAGGTGCGTCGAAGCCGCGCGCGCCTCGGATGTCTCCTGCCCCGATCCGGGCGCGGCCGACAAGATCCGCGCCGCCATCCATGCCGCGGGCGAGCAGGGCGAGACGCTCGGCGGCATCGTGGAGGTTGTGGCCACAGGAGTACCAGCCGGTCTTGGATCGCACGTGCATTGGGACCGCAAGCTCTCCACGCGCCTCGGCGCCGCACTCCTGAGCATCCCCGCTGTGAAGGGCGTCGAGTTCGGCGAAGGGTTCGCCTCCGCGGCGTTGCGCGGCTCGCAACTGCACGATGCAATCCGCCTCGATGGCGGGCGCCTCGTGCGCCCCACCAACCGCTGCGGCGGCATCGAGGGCGGCATCTCCAACGGCCAGCCCGTGGTGGCGCGCGTGGCCATCAAGCCCATCCCCACCACGCGCAAACCTCAGCCGTCTGTCAACCTCGCCGAGAAAAAAGAGTCTGATTCCCCCTACGAACGCTCCGATACCTGCCCCGTGCCGCGCGCCGTCCCTGTGGTCGAAGCCATGCTTGCCTTCGTCCTCGCCGACGCCCTGCTCGAGAAACTCGGCGGCGACAGCCTCGCTGAACAGCAGCCCCGATTCGAACAGCTCCGTAAGGCAACGGTAGATAACCTGCCGATCAGCGGGAAGCCGCACGTGTTCTGGGCATAGATTTTGCTACGCGAAATCTATTTTTTGGGAAAAGCACATACATATGGGTTCTCCCACCCCCAAAGCTCTGCTGTTCGACATTGGTGGCGTTCTCGTGGATTTCGACTTCTCCCGGGCGATCGCGGCCTGGTCCGCCTATTCCCGGCTGCCGCGGGAAGAGTTGCAGCGCCGGTTCTGCGTCAATGACGATATCTACGCGCGCCACGAGCGCGGCGAAATCCCCTCGGCGGAATATTTCCGGCATGTGGCCGGGCTCCTTGAGCTTTCCGCCACCCCGGAGCAGATCGAGGCCGGCTGGAACACCATTTTCCAGGGCGAGATTGCCGCCACATGTGCGCTGGTCAAGGACGCCCGCCAGCGGTTTCCCTGTTATGCGTTTACCAACACCAACGCCTCGCACATGGCCTGCTGGACGCGCCTCTACCCCCAGGTGTTCGAGATGTTCGACCAGGTTTTTGCCTCGTGCCAGATCGGCGTTCGCAAGCCCGAGCCTGCCGCCTTTCGCTACATCTGCGAGGCCACCGGCGTCCCGGCGGCGTCGTTCGTCTTCTTCGACGACCTCCTGGAAAACGTGCACACGGCACAGCACGTCGGCTTGCGCGGGGTGCATGTCCGGTCGCCCGCGGATGTCGCTGCTGCGCTTCGGGACTTATAACGTGGCACCATGACAGCCGCGGCCTTGCGGCTGCACGCCAAACAAGCCAACCATCCGCCTTACTTCTGCAGTTGGAAGAACCACGCGCTGTTCGTGGGAAGCACCGCGACTTCGTTCTGCGCGCCGCTGATGGCTGCCGGGTTGGTGACGGCGGTCCAGGTGACGGGCGAGAGCAGATTGGTCGTGGCCCAGAGCCGGTAGGCCGGATCCGTACGCAGCGGCCAGGAGACCATCTGGTTCGTGCCGGACGGCGTGATCGACAGGCTCGGTCGGTTGGTGTCCAGCGAGATCAGCGTGATCTGCGTCCCCCACGCCGTGGACGACACGGGTATCTCCTGGATGCTCCAGAACAGGTGGTCGTCCACGGGGTCAGCCATGGTCGCGCTGAAGTCGCCCCACCGGTTGGGCGTTCCACCAAAGGAAATGTAAAAGTTGGAGATAGTCCCCTGCCGGATCAGGAACGGCGACCCCACCGTCACCGTGGTGTTGCTGATGCTGCCGGTCAGCCCGTAGATGCTGATATCGCCGGCCGGTGCTGTGGACCCTGACCGGTTGAAGGTCATTACGAACTGCCCGCGGCCGTTGGCGGCGATCGACGGCTGGAAGTAGTCGTAGCTGATGTCGCTGACGATCCCCTCGCCCAGGATCGTGTTGTCCGACTCCCGCAGCACAATCCAGTGCACCGCGTCGCGACTCCCCTGCAGCACGGTGTTGGCTAGAAAGATGTTGCCACCGACCTGCCGAACCGCTGCGCTGAAACGGTCATCCAGCGCGTCGATGGTCTGGCCACCCGGCTGTTCGGCCGGATTGGGGCCGCCGTCGTAGGCGCTATAGATGCGCACCGGCGCAGCCAGCGTGGCCCCGGCCGCGCCCGGGTTGCTGATGGTGGTGCGGTCGAAATAGTTATAGGCTGCATTGTCAATCGCTAGGATCACACCGTGACTCGTCCCTGCATTGGTGCTGTTTACCCCCTGCAGGGCGAATCCATAAACCTGATCGTTCAGGTTGTCGAACCGCGTCATGTTGGCCAGCGTCGGCGTACCTGCCAGCAGATCCACCTTGGGGATCGAGAAGAGCGAGACGTTGGTGAATTCGCCGGAGGTGGTGCCATCAGTGAAATTGTTGACGCTGATGTAGACCGCGTGGGCGTCCACGCCCAGCGCATCGTAATCGCCAAACCCCGTGTAGGCGGTGAAATGCAACGCCCGCCACGCGCCGGCCGGGTCAGATGTGTCTGACCGTCCCAGCAGGATCTGGTTGCCGACGGTGTCCACCGTGATCTCCGTGGCAAACCATCGGCCGCTGGCGGCGTCAAAGGCAATGCGCGGGTCGCTGATCCCGGCCGACAGCACGCTGGAAGTGATCCCTGCGTTGAGCCAGAAGGCATTGTCCGAGATCAGCGACTGCCGCACCCCCGCCTTGCTGTAGATCGCAAAGGCGCCGTTGACGAACTCCACAAACTGGTTCGGTCCGGCGGCACCCATGGAATCCGGCGGCGTCGCGCCGGTCCCGAGACCATAGGTGTCGCTCAGGCTAACCCCGGAGAAATTAGTCACGATGATCTGCGCCGACGCTCCACCCCCCAGCAAGCCCGCTGCCAACACAACGCCCGCCAGCCATGTCTGCCGTATTCCTGCGCAACTGTGCATCAGTAGTTCGCTCCCCACATACATATTATCCGGCGCAGAAAGCGCCGAACGCAAGGCGATTCCCGCGCATGCCCGAACATCCCAGCAGAGCTAATGCCGCAAACCCGCCAGATCGACCCGGTCAGTCTCGCTTCGGCTGGCCTACTTCCTTGACGCGCAGCCGGTTTTCGGCCAATTTGTTGGTAAGGAGCGTGCCCGTATCCATGAACGACCTCTTTTTCATCTACGGCCCACCCGGCTCGGGCAAGACCACACTCGGCCGCCTGCTCGCCGCGCGGCTGGAGCTGCCGTTTATCGACCTCGACGCGCGCATTGTCGAAAAGGCCGGCCGGCCGATTGCCACCATTTTTGCCGCGGATGGCGAACCCGCGTTCCGCGCCCTTGAGACCGAAACCCTGCGGCAGACCGTGAGCGAGGGCCGCGGCATCGTAGCGCTCGGCGGTGGTGCGCTTCTGGCACCGGTCAACCGCGCCCTAGCCGAGGAGTCCGGCCGCGTGCTCTGCCTCGACGCCTCACTCGAAACTCTCGAGGCGCGTGTGGCCAGGGCCCCCGGCACCAGACCCCTGCTCGCCACAAAAGCCCCCGCCGCCGGCGCCGCACCCGCGCCCCGCCCGCTCGCGGATCTGCTTGCAAAACGCGCGCCGCACTATGCCTCGTTTCCGCGGCGCCTGCGCATTGAGGACGTCCCGCCCGAGACCAACGCCGACGCCGCGCAGATCGCGCTCGGCGCTTTCCGCGTCCGCGGCATGGGCGCCGCCTACTCCGTGCGCGTCGGCCC
>Ga0118677_10011323_pt1 | contig 13402 bp, 12 predicted proteins | sample AliMusrvi5mmetaG_FD_86154 | JGI IMG/M metagenome (GOLD analysis project Ga0118677, IMG submission 86154)
CTTCGGCAGCGCGGTGTACTCTCCGAGCTGACCTTTGAAACCTCCCGTTGCCACAGCGTATGGGGGTTGCGCCGTGAGCGACAGCAGCCAGCCGCCCCGCACAGAAAGGCCGTTCCCGACGAAGTACCCGTCTTCGATACCGACGTCAGTGCGCAGTTCGCCCGGCCGTGCATCGCAAACGGACAAGCGCCCTTCGATCGTCACGCGGCCCGCGCCCACGCGGCCCGCAGGCAACGTAACAGCCGAACGCCTCGCCTCAGCCGCGTAGCGCACCTCACCCCGCCAGGCGCCTTGCAGCGGCTGCGCCAAGTCCGCCTCGGCATGCAGCGTGCCCCCATCCGTCAAGAGCCGCGACACCAGCGGCAGGAAGCGCGGCAAAACCTGTGCAACCGAACGGCTGGGAAGTTCCGTGTCGAGCGATGCGCTTACCCGTCTGTCAGTCGGCGTCTGCCGGATGTGTGCCGTCCCGCGCATGCTCAGCAGGCGGCCATCCTCCTGCGACGCTTGAAGCTGCCCGCCGACACTGAAGCCCGCGATTCCGACGCTCAAGCGGCACTGCGCGTCTTGCGGTGTGCCTGATGCTTCAAGACGCAACGTCTGAAAGCGAACCACCCCTTCCGGCTGCGTAAAAGCTAACACACTGCCTCGACCCAGTTCGGCGGCCACCTCGAACGGCCCCGCGTTCGTCCAGTTGGTCAGCGCGAGCGAACCTCGCACGGTGAGACTGCAGTTGGTTGGGAACACCGTCAGGCGGGACAACTCATAGGGAGCCACACATCGCGCACGCGCCAACAGGTCTTCAACGCGGGCGAGTTTCACGTCACCATTGACAGACACAGCTCCCGTACCCGGAGCGAGAGAGCCTTCGAACCTGCCTTGCACGCGACTGCCATCACTCACTCGCGCCCACAGGCGGTAGCGGGACGGCATCGCACCATGCGCATCAGGTTCAGATAAGACGCCAGCGTCGCAACACACCGTAGCCACATCGTCGCCGTTAGTCTGCTTGACAGCCACTTGCGCATCATAGACGGAGATTTCACCCACAGTGAAACGCTTGGCGATGCCATTTGTCGAGGGACTTTCTGACGCGCTTCCCTTATCCGCTAGCAGACGCGTCAAACGCTCCGATAGAGACGAGAGCACTCGTCCGCCGTCAATCGTCACGCACGTCCGCAAACCGCTCACACGGATGGAGTCGAGTCGTCCGCGAGCCACGTCAGGACAGGTGAACCGCACTTCCGCACGACCGATGGTGAGCACCGCTTCAGGCGCACCCAAGCGGAAGTCTTCTAAAACGACGCATCCAGGCGAGAGCCGGACAAGCCGGCATGTCGCATCGGCTAGTCCATGTCGGTCGAATTCGCTGCGAACGACGCGCGTGACGAAGGCGATGCGACTCCGCCAAGTGACAGAGAGCAGCATCACCATCGCAAAAAAAAGAACAACCGAAACCGCGAGCCGCCGGTGACGCCGTTTCGGTTGTGTGTTCTGCGATTCCATCGCAATCCCAGAGGCTGCCGCAACAGGGCACCGCCTCACTCAGCCTTGATACCCAGACGACGCTCGATGTCGCGGTCACGCGCACCACCCAGCTTCACAGACTGTCGGTAATACATTTCCGCCTCACCCAACTCTTTGGAGTTCATCTCGAGCAGCAACCAAGCCATATCGAGGTAACCGTCGGGGCGTTTGGGATTGACCTTCATCGCCTTGTCCAAAGCGTCCATCGCTTTGGCATAGTGGCCAATGGCCGCGTAGGAACCCGCAGCCAGCAACAGCGCCGACTCGTCATTCGGGTTATCCGCAAGCAGATCGTCGACAACCACCACTGCGTCCGCATGACGCCCCTGTTGTACGCGCGAAAGCGCCATCAGAAAACGGGCGTCATGGTGTTCGGGAGACTGTTTCAGAACGGCTGTCAGCGCTTTTTCGGCGTCATCAAAACGGTCCACCGAGATCATGTCCTTGGCCCACTCCAACTCCTGCGAAACGTTAAGCTGTTTGCCCGGTTCCGCAGGGTCGGGCGTCTTCTCGCCCTTGGGTTCAGGTTTATCTGCCGGCTCTGTCTTCGCTCCCTGCTTGGAAGTCAGCTTCACCGCCGCCTCTGGCACGTTGTTTGTTTCGGCGGCCTTCTTGCGCTCCGCCCGTTTGATCTCCAGCGCGCTGGTATCGGTCACGGCGACGGTCCGGGCGTTTGCGCTGACATCTTCAAGCATGATGCGATCGATTTCGGTCTCGCAGAGCGCTTTGCGAAAACGCACCGGCGCAAACTCAGACGAGGCGACTTGCTTCTCGTTCTCTTGTTCAACTCGCGCAATCTCTGCCAGTGCCTTGCGGTAAAGTTCGATCGCCTGCTTTGACTGACCGTCAATATAGGCGGTCTGCGCCTGCGACATGAACTCGTTTGCGTCTTTCAGCAACTCGGAAACCTTGGGCTTCTTCTCTTTGTCTTTCGCCCAGGATGCCACGGGCGTCACACACACACAGGTCGCCACAAGAAAGGCCAGTACGGTTCTACAAAAAATCATGTCTGATTACTCCGCTTTGGCGTTTATCATACCACACTTAAGAAAACCCATGCAATCACCCATGCCACCTTCCGGTCGCTCAGAAACTCCGCACCGTGGGACAAATCTGAGGCGTCACCCAGACTGTCTTCAAGCGTGCTTATGGCCGCTTAATTTTCACAGCCGTGCCTGTGAGGTACAGATAGCCTGCATTTTGACCGAGTGAGCTTATGACCAAGAAGAATCCGCCAACACCTCCATGCTGTTCGACCTTGAAGTTCAACACCGCGTCCGCTCCAAGTCCTTGTGCCTGAGCGGCAAACTGCCGTAAACAATCGTCGAGCGGAAACCAGAACGCGTCATATCCATGCGCCAAAGAGGCTATTTCCTCGTATTCGAACGGAACATTGTCTGTCCCGTATAGCTTGATGTTTCCGCAGTAAGACGGCGTCCGCCCCGCCAGAGGCACAGCGCGCTGAGCAGAAACACATCCCGACAACAGGAGCGCCAAGCTCCAAACCGCCAACCCGTAAACAACGGCCGATTTTTTCATTTTACGTTTCTCCTTTTGCTTTTCATGACACACACAATTGAAATTGAATAATCGATTGGACTACACCTCACGGACGCTTGATTTTAAAAGCTACACTTTGAGCATCTATCGCGCCATTCCACAAAACGAAAAGGAAACCGCCTTAGATTCATGCGTCCCCGTTTCCGCATTACTTCACTCATTTGCCACCCAACACGAAGCGGAACCCGACACCGTCGGAGTGCTCCTCAGGTTCGGCGCCAGTCCGTCCGCTGCACGCGATGAGCGCGGAGGCACTGGTGTAGTCGCCGCCGCGCAACACGTGGCACGTCTTGCCCATGAAACGGTTCTTCGTCTGCAAACCCGGATAGGCGTCGTACCAGTCTGAGCACCACTCTGACACGCTGCCCAGCATATCGCACAGCCCCCACGGATTCGGTTCGCGCCCACCCACTGGCTGAATGCGGCCATGTGAATTCTGCCGATACCACGCATACTTCCCGAGAGCAGGGAGCCCTCCATCAAAGAAAAAACGGCCCGAAGTTCCCGCACGGCAAGCGTACTCCCACTCCGCCTCAGTCGGCAGGCGGAAGGTGAAACATTCCGCAAGGCGTCCAACCGTATATTGCCTCAACAACCGGCAGAACTGTGATGCGTCTGTCCAACTCACTCGCTCGACCGGCACATCCGCATCTGCAGGCAAGGCGCCACCGGCGTTCATCACCCTGCAATAGACGCCACGCGTGACCTCTGTCCGCGCGAGCCAGAATCCTTTCGAGATTGATACGGAATGGGCCGGACGCTCATCTTCGTCGCCCTCGTTCGATCCCATCACAAAGTTACCCGACCTGATGTAGACGAACGCTATCCTAAAGCCACCATCCAGTTCCAGAACAAAGGGTTCACCAACCTTTGGACCGCCCGGTTGCGGAGCCGTTTCAACAGGCGGGCGCACCTCAGCCTGCGAGGATGGAACCGCTTTCGCGGCAGACTTAACCACAGTGACAGCTTGAGCTATAGGGGTTGCCACAACTTTCAGCAGCGCCTCTCGCTCCGCCGCGGCCTTAGCTGCTTTCGCCTCCTTCACCGCTTCCACAAGCTTGGACTGAGCTCCGACGTACGCATGTTTACCTCTGACCGGATCGGACGCAGACGCTTCACCTTCGCGGGCCAACCGTTGCACCTCGTCCCAAGCCGCTCCGCCATACGTCGTCAGCAAAACCGCATCCTCCTTCATGCTCGCTTCTGCATAGGCCGACTTGGACGTCAGATAGTCGTGTGTCTCGGCGGCGCTCTTTTCCGCACGGCTGAAATCCGCCAACAGCAGCTCACCCAGCTCTTTGGCTTTCGTAAATGCCACCCTCGCCGCAGCCTTGTCGTTGTCCGTCGCAGACTGCACTCCCAACCGCCATTGACGGTCCACTTCGCGCTTCCGTTCGTCCAGAAACGCCAGTTCCGAGCCCTCTACTTTCTTAGCCTGTTCCCATGCTATCTCTGCATCCACCCGCACGGCCCGCAACGCAACCTCCTCCGCTGGATCGGGAGCGGGTTTCGGAGGTGTAACCGTCGGTGCCTCTGTCAGGGTGTTAGAAGTTGCGACAGCGAGGGGCTTCGCGGTGAGAGAAGCAGGAGGCTTATGGGAGAAATAAACCACATAGGCCAGTCCGGCCAGCGTAACCGCCACTGGTGCGACCAACGCAAGCCAAACAATCCTGAGTCCTTTCATGGCTGTGCCGACACCGGTCCCCAAAGCCGCCACAAACACTCCGCAACTCGGGAATCGCTGCTCGGGCTTCTTTGACAGAGCCCGCAACAGTGCCAAGTTCTGCGTCTTGGAGAGACATTTCAGCGGCTCGGGCCGCATATTCAAGGCTGCATTGGCCATGATCACCGGGTCGGCCGTGTTGAACGCGCTCGCGAAGGGCACCGACCCGCTAACGAGTTCGTAGAATAGCGCCGCCAGTGCGTACTGATCCGTGCGCCCGTCCTGCCGAAACCCCGCCCACTGCTCCGGGGCCATGTAGGGTCTGGTGCCCGACGTATCCCCTGTTTCCAGGCTCACACGGCTCAGGCTTGACCTTATCTCCGCAGCCAACCCGAAATCCAAGACCCACACCACCGAATTTTCCTCCGTCCGATTCCTGTCATCTGTGTTCTTGCGCCGGCCCCTTGTCTCCACCATCACGTTAGAGGGTTTGACGTCACGGTGGACAACCTTTTCTCCATGTGCGTAATCCAACGCCTCTGCGATCTGACGACACACCTCTAGCGCTTGCGCGACTGGGACTTTGCCCTCGGCAAACTGTTTGCGCCACTTGGAGAGCGTGACGCCCGGCGCGTAAGCCATCACCAGCAGGTAGTCATTTGGCAAGACACGAAGCGCCTGCCGGACACTCTCATCCGCATATGTCACTTCTTTGGCCGGATGCAGTACGAGTGCGGCTGCTATGTGCGGATGATGCAGTTTCGACACCAGAGCGAAGTTCTCGCGGATGCACTCCAGTTCATCAGCAATATTTCGCACAAGCGGAGGCAACCCTTTGACAGCCACTTCAATACCCGCTACCGTGTCCCGCGCCAGATAGACCATGCCGAAACCACCGCCCCCCAGCTCACGCAACAGTTCGTATTGGTCGATGCGACCCAGCGCCACACCCTTCGTCTGCAGTGTGTCTTGGTCAAAAAGACAATGAGCCTTAGCAGTTCCAACTTCCGAAAGCCAGTTTCCGACTTTTGTCTTCATCTCGCCGCTTGACTCATCCATAGAGCCACCTCGCATTTGACGTATCGGTCAGAGACCTATGTGGACCCTAAGCTAGTGTCAAGAACGTTTCTGCCTGGGGTACGGTGCATTTTTCACCCGTTTTGTCGCCGTGAGCCGATTAGCGCCTCAAAGCCGGATGTCACATCGAACAGCTCTTCGTCGATGCCGCTCTGGCGCAGCAGATGGAATGTGGCTTGCAGATTCTCCAACAATTCGTCGATATTCCGGTCCGCTCGTTCCATCGCCGCCAAGCGGCTCGCGTTCTCGCTCGCAAGGGATTCTGCGCACGCTCGGAAAAGCGAGATAAAAAGGTACTCGCGAACGAGTCCGCGTAGAGTCTCGGAGCGGCTGCGCATCACTTCAGGCGGGTTCTTGGTCGGCCAGCGGACTTCGACCAGTCCGTGTTGCCATTGTTCGTCGAGCGGCAGCAGCCGCTGGCTGACAGGCTCGTAGAGCGAGCCAACTTGCGGACGGTTGTGGAAGACGTACAGGCAGGCATATTCACCTTTGGCGCGGCGCTCTTCGCTTTCAATTTGAATTTCACCGACAAGCGGGGTAATGGCCTTGACGGAATTCGGCACAGCAAAAAGCCCCATCATCGGCAGCCCCGCGTCCGCCAGACGCGCGTGAACGCGCTCACCGATAGCCCAGACTTGATGCTTGCCGGGAAGCTCGGTAAGAGTCTTGATCGCATAATCAGCCACCACGTCATTGAATTGTCCGACCAGCCCCTGGTCAGACCCGAAAACGACCGCGCCAATGGCCCTGTTGCTGGCCGGCTCGCTCTGTTCTGCCGGCGGCATGACCGTTGACTCGTCTTCCCTTAAGCACGCGCCCAAACCCAGCTCCACGGCCCGATAGTAGTCAGCCAGCGCGCGCACCGATTTCTCATATTGCCCAATACTCGAGGCGGCCAAGACTTTCATTGTGCGAACGACGGATTGGAGATCCGCGGCACTTCTGATCTTTCGGCGCAGGCTGACCATCGAGTCGCTCATGACGTCTCCGCTGGTGTTCGCTCGGGCTTGACTTGGAAGTCAGCAAGCGCTTTCCGGGTGACTCCGACAATCGCCTGACGGTCCTGATCGCTCAGCTTGCCGGCAATTTCAAAACGCGCGCACACCTCCGCCGAAATCTCCGCAGCGGCCTCGTGGACGGCGCGCTCAGCCTCCGACATCCGTTCGAGAGGCACGGGGTCGAAGAGATCAGCGGTCACCGCCAGCAGGACGGCGATTTGCGCCGGCACGGAAACGGGAGAGCCGTCCGGCTGCTTGAGGCAAGCGCGGATTCTCCTTCCGTGTTCGATGATCTTGCGCGTGCTTTCATCCAAGCGAGCCCCGAACCGGGCAAAGGTCTCGAGCTCCTCGAATTGCGCGTAAGCGAGTTTGAGGTCGCCGGCCACCGCTCGGTAGGCCGCCCGTTGCGCCTTGCCGCCGACGCGCGAAACGGATTTACCGACATCGACCGCGGGCAGCACGCCCAATTCGAACAGCGAGGGAGAGAGGTATATCTGTCCGTCCGTGATGGAAATCAGGTTCGTGGGAATATAGGCTGAGATATTTTGAGCTTCGGTTTCGATGATGGGCAGGGCTGTGAGCGAACCGCCACCGAGTTCCGCACGCAGATGGGTGGCCCGCTCAAGCAAGCGCGAGTGGATGTAGAAGATGTCGCCGGGAAACGCTTCGCGGCCAGGTGGCCGGCGCAGCAAAAGTGAGAGTTCGCGATAGGCGCGGGCGTGTTGTGTAAGATCGTCATAGACGATCAGAACGTCACGTCCCTCTTCCATAAAATGCTCCGCAATGCTGGTCGCGGCGTACGGAGCAATGTAGGTGAGGCCAGGAGCATCGTTGCCCTCGGTTACGACCACGACGGTGTAATCCATTGCGCCTTTCTCGCGCAAGACGGCCACAGCCTTCGCCACGGCGGAAGCGCGTTGCCCGATCACACAATAGACGCACACGACATTCTGGCCGCGCTGGTTGAGGATGGTGTCGAGAGCAATGGCGGTTTTTCCCGTCTGCCTGTCACCGAGGATCAGCTCGCGCTGTCCGCGTCCAATGGGAATAAGCGCATCGATGACTTTGATGCCGGTCTGAAGCGGCACGGTGACGGGCGAGCGATCCATGATGGGCGCGGCGGGGCGTTCGATGGGCAAGCGCGAGCGAGCGGTCACCGGACCGTTTCCATCGAGCGGACGGCCGAGCGGATCAATGACGCGTCCGATCAGGGCATCGCCCACGGCCACATCCATGACCCGGCCTGTGCGCTCGACTTCATCGCCGGCGTGCAGACACGTGTAGTCGCCGAGCAGCACAACGCCGATTTCGTCTTCGTCAACGTTGAACGCGATGCCGAGCACGTCGTTGGGAAACCTGACGAGTTCCTCATAGCCCACTCTGGGAAGGCCAGAGACCTTAACGATGCCGGTGGAGACACTCATGACGCTGCCTACCTCATGCGGTGCCAGATGCGGCACAAACATTTCCCGCGCCTGTCGTATTCCGTCAAAAGTGCCGTCAATCACGCTCTGGAGGCTCTCGGGTTCCATACTCAGGGGCCCTTTATTCCGGGTTGCACCTCTTCAGGCTTGGGCGCGGCTGTAACTTCTGCCGCGCCCTTCTCCGCCAAAAGTTCACCGACGTCTCTTTCAAGCGACGCCAAGTATTCAGCGATGCTCCACGCCATCTTTTGACCATTGGCCGTGAGTTCGATTCCGCTGACCAGGTCAGGTGCGATCTCGAACCGGACGCGAATGTCGGCCGAGCACGTCTCATTGATCGCATGTTGTATCGCGGCGCGCTGATCCGCAGACAGGTCAAACGCGCTACGCACTTGTGCAGGCACCGGCGCTGTTTTCAATGCCGCCACGAGGGTCTCTTTCGCCTGGCCATCCATCTCGCGCAAACGGCGGGTGAACACCTCGCTCAGGCGCTCTTCCAGACTCGCCGAGGAGAGATCCGACAGCGCCTTTCGCACGATGGCGAACACCTCCTGCTGGGTTCGCCGGCGGATGGCTTGACTCAAATTACGCGCGTCACTTCTCAGCGCCTCCGCCCACTTGTCACGCGTGGCATCGGCCACCCTGCGCGCTTCGCCGATAAGCCGCTGCCGCTCTTCTCCTGCCTCAGACGTCGCTTGGCTTAGGAGTGCGCTGCGCTGCTGGTCGAACGCCTCGTTCTTGTGCTGAAACTCGTCGCGCTCCGCCTGGGCCTCAGCCTTTTTCGCGTCGGCGTCAGCGAGTTCCGCCGCGATCCGCTTTTCCCTCGCATCGATGGCAAGGAGAATGGGCTTGTAGAGATAGCGCTTCATCAACCACACCAGAATGAGGAAGTTGAGCGCCTGCGCAAAGATGGTGAACCAATCGATGAGCATAGGTTACTTTCCTGCGGTTTGAGCGATGACATGGTTCCAGAACGGGTTGGCGAAAATGAGGATCATCGAGACCACGAAGCAGTAGATTGCGGTGGACTCGATCATCGCCAAACCGACAAACAGAGTGCGGGTGATGGTTGCGGAGGCGTCAGGCTGCTGGGCCAGCGACGTCAGTGCCGTCGCGACGGCCCGTCCCTCGCCAAGCGCCGGCCCCATGCAACCGAAGCCGGTCGTGATGCCGGCTGTTACGACTGAGGCAACTGCGATTATGGTCATGCTGTCCATAGTAGGTCCTTTGGTTGTTTGTCCGTTTTCAAGTCGCAGGCGCGGGGTCAGGCTCGCGGGTGTTCACGGCAGCCGCGATGTAGACCGCCGCCAGAATGCTGAAAATATAGGCCTGCACCATGCCCGTGAGCAGACCGAGAGCCTCCATCACAATCGGGAAGAAGACAGGCGTGATGGTCAGCAGTATCGCGAGAATCATCGCCCCGCTCATCATATTGCCGAACAGGCGGACAGCCAGAGCCAGTGTGCGCGAGAGTTCGCTGATGATGTTGAACGGAAGCATAATGACGGTCGGCTCCATGTAAGACTTGAGGTAACTGCCCACGCCCTGGTCCTCGATGCCGAACAGCGGCACGGCTACAAACACGCACAGCGCGAGGGCCGCCGTGGTCGAGAGCGAGCCTGTCGGAGGCTCAAAGCCGGGGATGACCGTGCAGAGGGCGGACAACGCGATGAACAGGAAAAGCGAGCCGAGAAACCCGATGTACGTCTCCGGATGGCGGAGACCGACATCTTCAATCTGTTTCGCGATGGAGGTGACAACAATTTCCAAAAAGTTTTGCCAGCGAGAACGTTTCAGGCCGACGGAAAGATTGCGCGTGATCAGTTTTGAACCGACAGCGAGGACGAACATCAAAACCCACGTGAACACGATGGTGGCGTTGAGCTTGACAAAACCGTACTGCCAGAAAATCATTGCATCGGGACTAAGGCGCATGGCTGGCCTCCTGTACCGGGTTGGTCTGTCTCGCTTCCGGCAGCCGCGTCAGCCAGGTCACAGCGAAGCGTGCCGCGACAAAGCCAAGGAGGCACAGCAGCAGCCGTTGCCACTGCTGCGCCGAAACAAAATAGAACCCGAAGAGAACGACACCTGTCCGCAACAGCGAGCTACACAGAAACCAAAGCGACGGCTGCTTAGACGTGACACCCTTCCGCACCGTCCACCACAGCCCCCCGAAGAAAAATGCGCCGAGCAACCCGCCTGCCACGCAGGCCAGCACGCCTGTCAGCGCTTCATTCATCGTGATCCTCCCGTTCATCTCGCATGGCTTTGTCCTCTTTGGCGACCCAATGCCACGCATTGAAGCAACCGAGCGTAAGCCCGGCCACCAACAGCGCCAGCGTCCAAGACTGTTTGCCTGGGTAATGCTTGTCCAGCCAGAGGCCGAGCGCTGCACCCAGCAGTGTTGGGACGACCACCGACCAGCCGATGAGCCCCATCATGCCCAGGCCGAACCAGACGCCCTGCGTGGATTTGCGCGCCTTGAGCTTGCGGCTCGCCTTCGCGCCGACTTGCCCGGCAAGAGTGGGCTCGTTCTTCGGCAGTCTCTGTGCTTGGTCATTCATGTTGAAACGCCGCCATGCGGCGCAGAAATCCGCTTTCCAGTTTTGTCATAACCTTGCGAACGCTTTGCTCACTCTCGTCCAAGGTCAGAAACTCCTTCTCAACTGCAACACGCAACGCCCCGAGATCCGTTCCGCCTATCGCACGCCGCACGGAAACAAGCACGTCCGATCCGGCCTTGACTAGCACGCCCTCGTCCACGGCCAAACAAACCTCGCCGTCCGCTTCGGTTTCGTAAACCAGAATCCCCGGCACAAGCGCTGCGACGCAGTCAAGCCTGCGCGGCAAGAGTCCAATCGACCCCCCGCGCGTCTCCGCAACGATGCGCGAAACGCCTGCCCTTTCTGCGAAAATCTGGAAGGGCAAGAGAACTTTAAGGCGCATGAGTATCGGCGTCATGTGCGACCTCCGGTTGAGATTTAGCCGGTGATCCGGTTTTGGCGTTGGACTTCGCTTCATCTACAGATCCGATCATGTAGAGTGCGCGCTCCGGGTAGTCCATGAACTCATCACGCAAGATGCGCTCGCAGCCATCCAGTGAGTCCTTGAGGCTGACAAGTTTCCCTTTGAGTCCTGTGAACTGTTCGGTTGTGAAAAAGGGCTGGGTAAGAAACCGCTCTAACCGGCGGGCGCGGGCGACCACATTGCGATCCTCGGGCGAAAGCTGTTCAAGGCCGAGCATGGCAATGATGTCCTTTAGATCCGCATATTGCGCGAGCGTCCGACGGATGTCCTGCGCCAAGCGGTAATGACGTTCGCCGACGATGCCTGGCGTGGCCATATTGGAACTGGACTGCAGCGGGTCAATGGCGGGATAAAGGCCTTCGCTGGCGCGTTTGCGAGAGAGCACGATCGATGCGGAGAGGTGCGAGAAGGTATGCACCGCAGCCGGATCGGTGAAATCGTCGGCTGGCACGTACACCGCCTGGAGCGAGGTGATCGCGCCTGTGTCGGTGTTGGCGATGCGCTCCTCTAGCCCAGACAGCTCAGTGCCCATCGTAGGTTGATAGCCCAGCCGCGACGGCATTTGGCCCATCAACCCCGAGACTTCAGATCCGGCTTGAATGAACCGGAAGATATTGTCGATGAGCAGCAACACATCGCGGTGCTCGTCGTCACGGAAATACTCGGCCATCGTCAGCGCGGCATGGCCGATGCGGAAACGGGCGCCCGGCGGCTCGTTCATCTGACCGAAGAGCATCACCATGTCCGGAAGCACACCGGCTTCCTTCATGTCGCGATAAAGCTCTTCACCTTCACGGCAGCGCTCGCCGATGCCGCAGAAAATGCTCACGCCATTCTGATGCCCGATCATGTTATGGATCATTTCGGTGAGCAGCACGGTCTTGCCCACGCCCGCCCCGCCGAACAGCCCCGCCTTGCCGCCGCGCTCCAGCGGCACGAGCACATCGATGACTTTGATGCCGGTTTCGAAGATCTCAGACTTGGTGGAACGTCGGGCCAGCGGCGGTGGAGCCCGATGCACGGAGCGCCATTGCACATCGGTCAATGCCGCCTCGCGGTCGATGGTGTTGCCGAAGACGTCGAACATTCGCGAGAGAATCCCTTTGCCAACAGGCGCTTTTAACGGCCCGCCCGTGTCTTGCACGGCCATGCCACGCGCAAGACCCTGCGTGGGTGTCAATGCAATCCCGCGCACTCGCTGGGCATCCAATTGCGCCAGCACTTCGATGACAATATGGCCCTCTTCTCCAGTGCGCAGAACCGAGTGGATCGGCGGCAAATGGGCCTCGAACCGTATATCCACGACGCTGCCACGCACCGAGACAACCGAGCCGGAATTCGGTAAACCGAGTGTGTTTTCCATTTCGAGTGTCAGTCTGATTCAGGAGCACGCGTTTGTCAATCTCCGGCCACACGTGGCAAGACTTTCGCCAGGGTCTGGCTTTCCCGCGCCAGGAATTCGCATCCCTCATTACCCAGGCGGCAGTGGCGCGCCCCACTTCCAATTGCGAATCTCCGGCAGGTCTTCGCCGTACTTGTCGATGTATTGTTTGTGTTCGATCAGCTTTTCCTTGAGCTGCTGCTTCAAGTAAATGCCCTTGTTGCCGGTTTGCGGCAGGCGGTTGAGAGTGTCCATCGCGAGATGGAAGCGGTCCAGATCGTTCAGCACCGTCATGTCGAAGGGCGTGGTGATGGTGCCCTCTTCCTTGTAGCCGCGGACGTGGATGTTGTCGTGGTTGGTGCGGCGGTAGGTCAGCCGGTGGATCAGCCACGGGTAGCCATGGAAAGCGAAGATGACGGGCTTGTCCTTGGTGAAGAGATCGTCGAAATCCAGGTCGCTCAACCCGTGCGGGTGCTCGCTTTGCGGCTGCAGCCGCATGAGATCAACGACGTTGACCACGCGGATCTTCAGGTCGGGCAGATGCTCGCGCAAGATGGATACAGCGGCGAGCGTCTCCAGCGTGGGCACGTCGCCACAGCAGGCCATGACCACGTCGGGCGCAACGCCCTGGTCGTTGCTGGCCCACTGCCAGATGCCGATGCCCTCGGTGCAGTGCTTGACGGCGGCGTCCATCGTCAGCCACTGCGGGGCCGGATGTTTGCCCGCGATCACGAGGTTGACGTAATGG
>Ga0118677_10011324_pt1 | contig 13402 bp, 18 predicted proteins | sample AliMusrvi5mmetaG_FD_86154 | JGI IMG/M metagenome (GOLD analysis project Ga0118677, IMG submission 86154)
GAGGAGCCGTGGGACAAAGGCAGCTTCCGCATTTTTCCCACCCCCGCCGGACAGGACGGCATACGGAAAGTGGAGGCGATGACGTTGGGCCAGTGGATGGGTATCAGCGGGGCGGCGTTCAGCACGGGGACGGGAGCGAATACGAAACTCGGCCTTTCGCTGCTGCTGGGCTTCGCCAATATTCGGCTCGGCTATTGGTGGAACAGCGGAGTGGCGCCGAAGGAACGCGCTGCCACACGCACGGATCCGATTGCCAGGCAGAAATTTTCCGCATTCATCTCATGGCTGCTGCCCGCGCCGCATAGTCTCGTGGATGAGTTGCTGGCACGCTTCCATGGCCCGGCGCAACAGCGATGGTATCTCTCCGACGGCGGACATTTCGAGAACACAGCCTGCTACGAACTGATCCGGCGCAGGGTGCGTTTCATCCTCTGCCTGGACTGCGGGCAGGATGCGGACATGGCCTTTGCAGACGTCGCCAACCTGACTCGCAAGGCGCGCATTGATCTGGATGCGGAGATCGAGTTCGTGGATGGGAATACCGCCCAGCAGGAACTGCAAGCACTCGGAACACGCGGCTGGGTGCCGCAAATCAACCCGGCCCTGATCGGCCGCCCCAGTGAATTCAAGCCGGTGAAAAGCAAAAACGGTGTACCTGCTGCGAATACGGGCAAGGCCCACGCGCTGGTCGCCCGCGTGAAATACGATGGCAAGCCGGAGACCAGAAGCGTCATCGTGTTCCTGAAACCCAGCCTGATGGATGACGTTCCGGTGGACATCATGAACTACCATCGTGCCAATGCCGACTTCCCACAGCAGTCCACGGCCGATCAGTTCTTCGATGAGGCACAATGGGAAAGCTACCGGCGACTCGGAGAACACATCGCCGGGAAGGTGCTTGTGTGAGAAATCACATTGTTTTGAGTTCCTCAGGTGTCATGCGTCCTCGAAGTCAAGGCACCCTCAAGCCCGCTCCAGTGGTCGCCGGCGGTGTCGCGTCCATTTTTTCGCACCCTCAAGGATGGTCTGCAGACCGGCCAGGGCGGCTTGGGCGGCGGCAACGATTTTGCCTCGTCGCCATACACCCTGTCGGAGAAGTACTTGGTGAGCCTATTGCTTAACTTCAATCCTGCGAGGAATGCATCGGAATGCTCGAATGTGGGTGCAGTTAGGGGCCGGGGTTGTTCTTTGGGAGTTTGGTGTAGTCGCTCTTGCTGGTTTGGCGCAGGCGCATGGCGCGGCCGATGCGGTAGGTGGCATGGTTAGATCCCATGAAGGTGCGCTTTTCCTCGGCGGTACCGCCGAAGTTGTCGTTGATGGCGGGCAGCTTGCGTTCCTGCCACATTTGCTCGGCGCTGTTCCATTCCAACAGGCGGTGGCGGATGTCGTCGGGCGGGGTGATGCCGCGCACTTTGCGCGAGCCGTCGCGGGTCATGCCGCCGGAGTGGCAGCAGTCGAACATGGTGAAGAAGCGGGACTTGTAAGGGAGGTCGCTGTAGAGGTGGTAGAAATCGTCGTCAGTGATGGCCGTTTCCTTGGTCCACGCAAAATCGTAGGGGACGAGGCATTCGTCCATGTGGTCGATGACCCCGAGGGCGCTGTAGCCGGGCATTTGTGCGCCGTGGCCGCTGTAGAAAAGAACCCGCTCCATGCCGTCGTCCGCGCCGTCGAGCAACCAGGCGAGGCGCTCGCGGATGCCCTGGGCCGTTGCACGCTCGTTGAGAACGACGCGAATGCCCGCTATGCACCGCCGCGCCACGTTCTTGCGTTCATCGAGGAAATGAAACTTCAAGGCGATCGCTTGGGAGCCTCCGTTGGATTCGCTTAACTCGGAGTGACGCACAGTTGCCGTGATCTTGACTGGCCACCGCTGGTCCGATCTGGTAAAAAATCCCCATGAAACGCCCGCAGCAACCGGTTTCCGTGCGTTCCGGAGACATGGAGTTCCTGCGCACAAACGACCGCCGGACCGGGTGGCGCGATCTCTATCGGACGATCCTCTCGCTGAGCTGGCCGCGCTTCGCCCTGTCCGTGCTGACAGTCTATCTGGCGATCAACGTCGTTTTCGCCTCCATCTATCTGCTCGGCGGGAACTGCATCGCGGAGATGAGGAGCGGGTCGTTTGCCAGCGCGTTCTTCTTCAGCGTGCAGACGCTTTCCACCGTCGGCTTCGGCCATCTCTACCCGGACAGCTCCCCGCCGAAGCTGGCAACAGAAAAGGCGGCCCGACTGATCATCCGCCTGGGAAAACCCATTAACCCAGAAGGCATCTCAGTCGGACCGCCTGTGGTGTCGCGACATTGGATGAACGCTCCGGGAGGCCCAATTTGTCTGCAAGCAGGAACTTTTCCGAAAAATCCCCATACTCAATCCCCTCAATCTCCCTCCAGCCCCGCGTCCGAGATGTGGGTGAAGCTGGTGCGCAAGGAGGGGGCTTGTCGTGGTTCTCCTGCGGGCATGATGCAGGAACTCCTCACCGGAAGGGCACGATGGGTCGGTTGATTGGTGTTTTTTAGCACCTTTTGCAAATAATGTTTGCGCTCGGTGCTAAAAGACACTACATTCCCTTCAGCCGCCCGATGCCCACTCTACCCCGGAAAGCCCCTGCGACAATCCGCAGGCAAATCATCGAAGCCTTGCGGGATCCCGCCAGACGCTTTCTGGATCAGAACTCCTCATCAAGAAATCATTTGGATCGCTGGGACCTGAGAGCGGATGGCTTCTTTGCCGATCTCGCCGATGGTCTTGCGTCAGACCTGCTTTTCCTGAAACCAAAAAATCAAGCCAACCAGCCTCAGCGCTACCAATGCGTGCTAGCCTACTCCGAAAACGATCCCTACCCGGCACTCGACATCCACGTGACCCTCTCTCCCAAGGGACAGCCCCCCAGAGTCATGATCGCCGTCCATGAAAGTGACACTGTTCAAACATTACCCCGAATTTACGTAGATTCCTGAAGTTATGAAAACCGCCAAGAAGCTCAAAGTCCGGACTGAGAGTATCCCCTGCTTTGAGTGCGAGGGAGGCTCACTTCAGCCTGTCTCGCAGGACCACCAAACCCACCATCCCAAGCTGGGAAACCTGACCATTCCCGCCGTGCCCATGCTGCGGTGCGACTCCTGCGGCACAACGGTCATCGGCGAGGACGGTAACAGTCGCATCGACGCCTTTCTGGACAAGGCACTCAACGTCATTTCCCCAGCGGAAATCCAGGCGTTTCTCGATAAATACAAACTGACCCAAAAGCGTGCGGCGGAACTCACTGGCTATGGTGAGAAGAACATTTCACGCTGGCTCACCGGGCGTGCCAGGCCTTCTGAATCAGTGAGCAACTTCCTGCGGGTGCTGCTGTCCGAGAGCAGCGCCTTCGAGCGACTCAAGATGAAGAACTTCCCGGATGCTCTAAAGGCATATCCGGCCGAGGCGCGTCAACCGGATGTGGAAGAGAAGGAAATCCTTAAATTGGTGGACTACCCAGCCCCTGTGAAGATCTAAGAAGGCGGGGAGCGAAGTTATCAAATACTCGTTGCTGAAGATGAAGGGGCTGTTTCCCCATATTTCCGAGTTGGAAGCCGGGGCGCTCTGGAGAAGTAACGAGCTTGCTATCAATGGATGATGTGGCGTCGCGATACTGGTTGTACGCTCCGGGCGTCCCAATTTGTCTGCAAGCCGGAACTTTTTCGGAAAAATTCCATCCTCAATCCTCCTCAATCCCCGCATCCGGGATGTGGGTGAAGGCGATACGCATAGCCTCCATTCATTGGCTCACCATGGGAAACGGGCGAGTCGCCCGTTCCCCCCCTTAACGGCGGCCGGAACCGCAGCGCAGCGGAGATATGCAGGGGCAAGCAAGACAAGAAAAGAGAGCGCTCCGTTCACGCGTGCCGGCGCGCCGTGCCTGCCGTAGCTGCGGCTTCCAGCCGCACGCCTCTCTTCCGTAGCTGCGCGCCTCCGGCTGCGCTTCGCTACGCCGGGACAAGTCCGGCCGCGTCTTCTCTTGGATCCATATCCCGCCGACCAGTTTCCCCGAGGAATTGCCTTGCCGCGGCGGTCGACGGGCGATAGCCTCACCCCATGAAACGACCCTCTTCACCAGAAGTGATTTCTTCATGAGCCGCGAATACAAAATAACCTGCACACCATTGAAGGGCTCCGAGCTTGCTCAGATGCTTCGTCAGTTACCGTCACCAATTCATCGCCCTCAGATGGTGGAGATCTACAACTACCGGGTGGAGGATGACGGATATTATTTTATCGATCACCTTGTTGCCCGTAAGACTGCCGCAGTTGGATTGCAAGTCTTTATTGATGCGGCCCTTTCATCAGCGAATAGCGTCACCATCAGGTCCCATCCGGCAAGCTGCAGCTTCGCCGCCAGCGCCTCCTCCGACAGCCCCGCGCCAAGCCTGAGGCGGCGGACCTGCGGTCCTACGAGATTTCGGGTGGTGGCTGGCATTGCTCCGAATTGGGAGCATGAGGCTAACCGGCGGATTGCCGAATGATGCTCCGTTATCGGAGCAATCTGCTTGCCTCAGACAAAACAACTCCCCTCGCCATGAAACACCCTATCGAACCACTCCACCGAACTCCTTTCAAGCCACCCATTGCCCCAAAAGAAGATTTGCCGCTAAGTAATTCGCGCGCGGGCTCAAACGAGGCGTTGTTGCCCGTGCCGCTGCCAAGCGTTAAACACCAATTAAAATGAAAATAAGATCCAATTCCATCGTGATGTTTCCCCGGACCTTCGTGGTCTGCTTCGGTCCCTTGCTCGCCTGCGCTTGCGCTTCGGCCTCGCCCTTTGTCTATAACGAGCATAGTGGCGCCAACCCATGGGTGCTGCCTACCGGAACCAATCTGTTGGCCACTGCCGCCCCGACGCCGGCAACCTCGACCACCAACGCTGGTGCTTCGACCAGTTGGGCAACCTTGACCGATGGCAGCGTCGGCAGCCCCACTCCGGGCACCACCATCCCGTACCCAAGCCAAATGAACACGGCCGTGAGCCCCCACCAATGGTGCGGTGGTCACCTTCGTATTGGATATTGCGGGTGCTAACTCCGCCGGTTATGACATTACCGCCTTCGATTCCTACGGCCTGTGGGATGACGCCGGTCGCGATGACCAGACCTACACCAACCTGGCTTTCATCGCCAACATCAACCTCGATGGTGCCACCGTCGATGTTACCACCGGGTCAAATGCCGTAAGTTTCAATACGAACATGGCCTTCGTGGGACCTGTCGTCGTCGGTGGTACGAGTCCGAATCCAACTGTCATTTCCACCTCGGGAACCGGCCCGTATGCCAACATCTCGCTCGGCTCGTTAGGCGTCGGCTTGGCGGGAACCACCTTCCAGGTGGCCGACGTCACGGGTGACAGCAATGTCGATCTAACGGTCCATGCGATCCTCCAGGACATCAAGGACGTGGCCTCCCCGCTCACCAAAGCCGGACCCGGCACGATGTTGTTCACCGGTTTGAACACCTACACCGGCGACACCACCGTCACGGCGGGCACGCTTGGGGTCAGCGGCAATTCCATCGCCGACACCAACAAACTGGTCATCGCCGGCGGCATCGTGGACGTTGCGCCCTTGATGAATGAAACGGTGAACACCCTGTATTTCGGGGCCACCCAACAAGTCGCCGGCACCTACGGCAGCACCAGTTCGTCCGCCACTTACAAGGACGATAGCCGGTTCTCTAACACTGGCATTGTGACGGTCACCACCGGCCCGGCCATCACCGAACCCTACACGCTCTGGTCGGCGGTGATTCCCAACCCGGCCGACCGCGGTCCCACGGCCGATCCCGATGGCGACGGCTTCACCAACCTCCAGGAGTACCTGTTCGGCACCTCGCCGATCGCGAGCAACGGATCGCTCACGACCTTCCAGAACACTCCGGGCGGCGTGATCGTCCGCTGGTCCCAGCGTGCCAGCGGCACCTAGACCCTCCAGGAAAGCACCACTCTGACGGATCCATGGACCACCAGCGCGGTGGCTCACATCCAGTAGAGGGTCGGGAGTGCGGATGGTGCCGGAGCGTCCGCCCTTGGAAATCGCTTCTGAGGTGAACAAGGCGAACGCAGAACGTCGCGCCTTTGTCCCGACCTTCGCTATGCGCATCAATCGTGCCCGCGTGCATTTCCACCATGGCATTGCTGATTGCCAATCCCAAACCCAAACCCAGGCCACCGAACTGCCGCGTGATCGACGGTTCCGCCTGCTCGAAGGCGTTGAAAGCCCGCGACGGACTCTCCGGCTGCATCCCGGTCCCGCTGTCGTTCACCTCGGCGACCACCCGCTGCTCATCCGGCCGACAACGAATTCCCACGCAGCCGCCGGCCGGGGTGAACTTGATCGCGTTCTTCAAAAGACCTTCCAGGCATCTACCGCACAACGGAACAACTGCCGGGTGTCGATTAGGACTCTGCCCCCCAGCCAAACCACCTTCAGGAGGCAGGCTTTTTCTCTAACCAATATATCCCAAAGATTACAATTAAGTTCGATCATTTCGACTCACCGCCCGACACCATTATTGACGAAATGATCGAACCCCCGGTTCCGTTAATGTCAGGGATAAGATTCAACATAAGTACCGTCAACGGTAAGCGCTCCATGAGTGGGCGTCGGAAGCCGCTGGCCGGGGTTGCGTATGTTAGGGATATATCTCCACGCATTCATCATGGTTTGGGACCGCTGTAGTCGTGAGATTCGTCAGATTGTTCCACAGCCTGGCGGGGCGTTTGGAGGACTGTGGCGGCCTGGGCTTTGCCCCGGACCCCAGGATCCTCAGGGCATGGACGGAGGCTCGCCCCTGGAGCTTGAGGGCAGAACCGAGCGCAGTGATATGGGGTGTTCACACGAATGCCTCTTGGCCCGTCGGTTTTATTGGGCGCAAGCGGAATTAATTCAATCCGAGCGGCCTTTCGCCGCTGCCTGGCCCGCCACGGCCGCTATCGCCTTTTTGACGCGGCCTGCGTCACCGAGATAGTAGTGGCGGACGGGATGAAGCTTTTCATCGAGTTCATACACAAGGGGGATCCCGGTGGGGATATTAAGCCCCGCGATGTCCGCGTCGGAAACGCCGTCGGGGTGTTTGATCAGCGCGCGGAGGCTGTTCCCGTGGCCCGAGATCAGTATGGACTTACCGCGCAGTACCGCGGGCGCTATGCGATTGTGCCAGCAGGGGAGTGAGCGCGCCACGGTATCCTTGAGGCATTCAGTTGCGGGAAGCCGCCCGCTCTGCAAATCCTTATAGCGCGGATCGTGGCAGGGATGACGGGGATCTTCCTTTGCGAGGGCCGGCGGGCGGACGTCGTAGCTGCGCCGCCAGGCATGAACCTGCGCGTCGCCATACTTCCTGGCTGTCCCGGACTTATTAAGCCCCTGTAGGGCGCCGTAATGCCGTTCATTCAAGCGCCAATCCCGGAATACGGGGATCCACATCAGGTCCATCTCATCCTGCACCAGCCACAAAGTGCGGATGGAGCGCTTAAGCACGGACGTAAACGCCACGTCGAAAGAAAAGCCGTGTTCTTTCAGGGTACGCCCGGCTTCCCGTCCTTCTTTTATGCCGCGCGCGGACAGATCGACGTCAGTCCAGCCGGTAAAGCGGTTTTCCCTGTTCCACTCGCTTTCACCGTGCCGCAGCAGGACCAGCTTTCTGGCGGCGCGTTTTGGGTTATTCTTCATCATGATGGCTGAGCATTCCATCGTAGCGGCGGATCGCCTCTTCGTAGAGCGCGGGTGTGGAAAGATTCCAATGAACTCGGCCGAGATTCCTCAGGCCGAGTTGTATCAAGCTGTCTTCCTGTTTCATGATGCCGGTGTTGATGAATCGGTTAGTTGGGAACATTGCGCAGTCCGCTTGTCCATCGCGGCAGGGTTCCAGTGTATGCCCGTCGTGCATGATCCACAGGACTTGTCAGGCAGGTTCCTTGGCAACGAGCCAGGCCCGGGCGTCTTCCACATTGTCGAAGACCTCGATCTTGGCGGTGGTGAAGGGCTTGCAGAATCCGCCCATCCACTTTTGCCAGGTCTTTTCACCGACGATGGCAAGCCGCTCGATGTCGGCAAAGTGCTTGGCGTCGAACTTGATGTCGTCCCAGAGCGCCACGGCTTCCCAGCCGTGAAAATCCTTCATGTGGAAGAGGATGCGCAGCTTGCGGTGAACCTTGAGCAGACGCTCGAATTCCGGGGCAAACCGGTCGTAATCCGCATGTGTAAGCTTGCCGGTGACATCGACTTCAAGCACGCCGTCAGCGCCGGGTTCAGAGAGTTTGAGTGACATGATGTTGTGTTTCTGAATTTCGGTTGGTTCGTAAATTGCCGCAGGTTTCCATGGTGCCGCCCCATGGTTCTCGATTTCTACTGTTGCCAACGGGACTTTACGCTGCGATGCGGCCCTTTGCATATGGGGTGTTCTCCCCGTGGGTTCCTGCCACTCTATCGTGACTCTGAGGTTTCAGACACCCCGGTAGGGTTAAACCCCATGGCGGCCGTCTGGTTATCCAGGTAATTTTCATCAGTGCGGACGGGATTCCGTCTGTTCCTGCGAATGGATGACTCACAACACACCGGACCAGTATATGTTACAACACATCAACGAACTTTACGGAAACAAACTCAACGCCTCGGATGGCGAGATCGGCACGATCGGCGATTTTTACTTCGATGACCAATCCTGGAACATCCGGTACCTGGTGGCGGAAACAGGAACGTGGCTCAGCGAGCGGCAGGCATTGATTTCTCCCTATAGCATCGGACGTTTGGATTTGGACAACAAGGTGCTGAGCGTCAACCTGACCCGGAGACAAATTGAAGACAGTCCTCCGATCGAACGCCACAGACCGGTATCGCGTCAATTCGAGGCGGAGTATTTCACCTATTACGGATGGCCAAATTATTGGAGTGGAGATGCTCTTCTGGGTTTGGGCGGAGATCCCGTGGGGTACACAGAAACCTCCTCTGAGCGACAGGCGCGCGAAGAGCGGCATCTGCGGGATGATACACACCTCCGCAGCACGCGGGCCGTCGCCGGCTATGAGATCGAGGCCAGTGACGGAACAATTGGCCGTGTCGCCGACTTTCTGGTGGATGACAGGACCTGGGCCATTCAGGAGTTGGTCGTTGAGGCGGGTCACTGGTATTCCGGCAAGGAAGTTCTGATTCCCATGGGCAAGATCAGCCGGATCAGTTACAATGAATCCAAGATCCATGTTTACCTGACCAAGGAAGACATCGAGCGGACGGGTGAGCACCACATCGCCCATGCTCATCGGCATTGATCGCTATAGTCAGCAGTGGCAGACGGCACTAGCATGCGAACACGGCCTTTGTAGGGTTTCACCCCATTGGCGTATTCGTCGAAATGGCCTTAGCTGCACATGTGTCGAAGCCCCATCACCTCGGAAAATCATGAACTCGGATCCGCTGCATGAAGGCCCTATCATCATCCATGGCACCGGTATTGGCACGGTGAGCCCTGGCATGATTCGTGAACGCGCTGCCGAATTGGCAGTCATCAACGGTCGAAAGGCCCACGATGCATCGCAGTCCGACCGGGACGAGGCGACCCGCGAACTAACATGCGGGAATGAGCTTGATCCGCAGCAGGTTTTGATGGAATCGGTTCCCGAATCCGAGCGGTGGGATCCGGTCCCCGGATCTGGCGGTCATGAAGCCGTGACCGTTTTCGATGACAACGAGGATGAAGACGGACGAAGCATGGGTGAAAGGCTTTGCGAGGAAGGAGTGGAAGAAGCGGGGCACGACCAGATGCTGGCAGCCGCCACAAAAACCCTGTCGGAAGGGAATTGATCCCACTGCCACGTTGCCCAACCCTCTGTCCTCCAGCCATGGAGGAAGGATCGGGGTTAAGGCCGATATCACTCTCCGAATTGCTCGGCCCCGATGCGGTTGCAGCTCCCTTACGGGTTCGATCTATCTTTGAAACCGCTGCCGGCAGAGAATGATCAAATGATCAAATCAGGTGGTCTTGTGATGGCTCGCACGAGGTAGGGAAACAGCTTCCTATCCATGAAAGGGTATTGGGTTGCCTCCGGAGCATCGTTGGGGCGAATGCGCTTGCCGCAGTTCCTGGCGCAACTGCTCGACCTCACGCAATAGATTCAAAACAAATCTCAAGCCGCTGTCACTCAACTCATGGGCGCGCCGCAAGTGCTCGATGCGGCGGAGTTCGCGCAGACCGTCGGTGTCGAATTCCTGTGCTTCGGTGGCCGGTGATACCACGCCAATCTCATGATAATGCAGTACGGTTTGGATACTCAGACCCGCCAGCTCGGCGACGACTTCGAGAGAGTACACGGTTTCGCATTCCGGATCGCAAACCGTGCGGCTCTCGGCTTCCTGGGGATTGTCGGGGTTCATGCGGAACGTGGGTGAAAGGTGGATGTGTCGCGGAGTTTTTCCCAAAGGGCGCGCTCTTCCTCACGAAGAACGGTTGGAATTTGGATGTTGAGAACCACATGGAAATCACCGCGCTCGCCGCTTTTGCCCTTGGGCAGACCCCGGCCGCGCACGCGAAGTTGCTGGCCATTCTCTGCCGCGGCGGGGATGCGGAGTTTGATCGGTCCGTCGAGAGAATGAACCACCGTTTCCGAGCCCAGAACGGCTTCCCATGGTGCGATGTTGAGTTCGCGGAAGAGATCCGCTTCGCGGCTGGTGAAATCCGGATGCGCGGCGTGGCGAACTCTCAGGTAAAGATCACCGGCGGAAGTACCGTCATGACCCGCTTCGCCGTGGCCCGGGACGCGGATTCGGCGCCCATCGATGACCCCGGGCGGGATGCGCACTTGTAACGATTGCGTGTCTGTCCTGCCAGTCTGGCGGTTCACCGATTGGAGGGAAATGGACCGTATCGCCCCCTGCATGACTTCTTCCAAGGTGACGAGAATATCACCTTCGATGTCATGACCGCGTCTCGGGCGGGTCCTGTTAGGAGTCGCTGCGGAAGACTCTTGCGAAAACCCATAACGGCTCGCTCCGCTGAAATACTGCTCGAAAAAATCACTGAAACCGGTGCCGCCGAAGTGAAACTCCTCGCCACTCTCCCGCGCGCCATGCGGAGGTGCCTGGGAGGTGCCTTCATGCTGCCAGTCGGCACCGAGGCGATCATATCGCTTCCGTTTCTCCGGATCGCTCAGCACTTCATTCGCCTCGTTGATCTCCTTGAATCGCTCTTCGGCCGTGGCTTTGTCCTTCGCCACATCGGGGTGGTGTTTCCGCGCAAGCTTGCGGAACGCCTTCTTGATATCGGCATCGCTCGCGTCGCGTGCAATCCCGAGCGTGCTATAGTAATCTTTGAATTCAACTGACATGGGGAGAATACTGCGGTGGAGGCGTTCAGAAGCCGCTTGCTGAATGGCGCGGGCAAACGAAAACGCCAGGCCACGGCGCACGCAGGCTCTAACTAGCATTCATGGATGTGCTTGGAATGCGTCAGGTCATTAACGACCACTTTTGCAGGTCGAAGGATCTTCTCGCCTTGCCGATAACCGCGCTGGAACACCTCGAGGATGGCATGATCGGCATGGGCCGGATCGTGGCGCTGGGAAACCGCCTCATGCTGGCGCGGGTCAAATGGCTGACCGACGATTTCCCCGGTCACGATGCCGTGCTGTTGGAGCAACAGGCGAAGTTGCTGCAACGTCATTGCCACCCCCTGATGAACTTGCGGGGAGCCGGGAGACGCGCCGGAGGCCAGCGCGCGTTCGAGGTTGTCGATGACGGGCAGCAACTCGTGGATGAACGAGGTCTTTTGGGCGGCGGCTCGGGCTTCACCGTCCAGGCGAGTGCGCCTTTTGAAGTTCTCGAAGTCGGCCGTCAAACGCAGGTTCAAGTCCTTTTGATTGGCGAGTTCGTCGCGGAGCGGGTCCGACTCGGCACTGGCGGTGTCGCCGGTGTTGGCAGCTTCCGCACTCGGCAGGGGATGGTGGGCTTTGTTTTGCATCGTTCAAAAAGGTGCCAAAAGAATGCCGTCATGCCAGGTGACATGCTATGGGGTGTATCCCTACCGAGGGAACCATCGGAAGTACCGTAATCAGCGCCATGATCAGCGCGCACAACAAACTTCACCTCAAATTACCGCGGTCAGGCAAGGCCTAAGATGAATACAGGCTCTTCTCCTCACGGGTAAAGGAGCAGTGCCGACGGTGGAGCCGGTATTTCGCTAAGCGCGAATATCCGAACGTTCGGCGCGAACCCCTGATTCCTCAAGCACTTCCTTGAAACATGCCAGTCTGTCAGGGTAATGGGTGGCTAGATGATTTTCGACGCGGTCATTTCCAACAAGCTTCCTGACATAGAAGGTCATTTTTATGAGGTCGGTGAAATACGCCTTCAGAGGCTGTATATATCGTACGCAGCAGATCAGCCATACGGGTAACACCCCATAGACCCTCAGAGCTTTCACGCCCAATATGCGGCTGAAAACAGAGAGACTCTTGGACGAAAGGAAATTACATCCCCAATACAGGAGTTACGTTTCAAGCATTAAGCAAGTCGGAGAAAGGGAAAACAATGTGAACTCAACGATCGTTCGACTAATCATTCTCACCGTTACCATTCTTACGACACCCGCCGCGACACTTATGGCCTCCGAGATTGATAACCAGATCGAATCCTCATTCAGCAATTCCTACACTTACGCCACCCTTCTTCATGATGATGAAATAAAGTGCAGCTCCAAAGATGGTATTGTCCTCTTGACCGGTTATGTCGCTGATGAATTTCACAAGGTTTTGGCTTATGAAACGTTGGCAAGCCTGAATGGCGTTGTTACGGTGAATACCCAAGTCCGGGTAAGAAACGCGAATCCTGAAATAACTCCTGAGGAGGCAATAAAGACAAAAGTGCGAGGCATGCTCGCGATCCATCGCAACATGGATGTCCGGAATCTACACGTCAAAATCCAGAATGGCGTAATCTTAATGCTTGGACAAGTGGACAGCCCCGGCCAGAAGAAACTGATCACGCTATTGGTGAAATCCATTGAAGGAGTAAATGCTGTTCAGAATGACATGACGTTGGGAGTTGTTGATGACTCTCAAATCGAAACTAAAACTCAAGATGTTGATGACCCCTCCATCACTGCACAGGTTAAGCTGGCATTGCAATATCGCCATTCAAACTCCCCTGTATCATTAAACTTTAGGACCCGCAGCGGAGTGGTGCATTTTAGCGAAAATAACATGACCACTTCTGAGAAAGATTTCATTGGAATGCTTGTCTCAGGTATTAACGGGGTCAAATCCGTGATTGATACGGATGTCGGGATTGTGGCGTACTGCACCTATCCTAACCGAATACATAATAGCATTGTTGAGCAAGTGGCCGTGATTTCGGATAAAACAAAACCGATTGCCCCGTAGTTCACTC
>Ga0118677_10003676_pt2 | contig 13399 bp, 16 predicted proteins | sample AliMusrvi5mmetaG_FD_86154 | JGI IMG/M metagenome (GOLD analysis project Ga0118677, IMG submission 86154)
CTTACATTCTCTCTGCGTTGGCAGTTTGTTGTCGGCATTGCAGAAATACCGTCTTCCACTTTTGCATGGATCAATCAGCATGGCGCAGTTGTTGCAAGTCTTTCTCATTTCCCATCTCCCGCAGAACCAGCGGCAGCAGGCGACGGGCTACCCGCCCGCGCCTGATGCGTCGCGTTGGAAATAACAGAACGGACTTCGGCAGTGGCATACCAGCCAACTTCCATTACACAGCCGCACTCACACTCGACTTCCACTTCATCGGATGCCGTGTCAGGCATGTGATCTGTCATGTCAATTTTCTTGTCGCATTTTGGACATTCGATTTGCATTCAGTCACCCTTTCGATTAGGAGTTCCAACCACCGCGTCCAAGCTATCTCGCGTCCCGCTCGGATCTTGACGCAGGGCGTTGGCGCTCACTCGTCGTCCCCAATGAAATCCTCGATCCGAACGAAGTTGAACCGGCGAGCGCCGCAGCACGGGCACTCGATCTGCATGTCGAGCAGTTCCGGGTCGTGGGCGGGAACCATCACCTTCATCGTGTCGAGGTCCAATTCCGTTTCGCATTTCTTGCACTGCATGGTCTCACTCCTTTCCAATTTCCGCGCCAACATCCGCGTGGAGGCTAGGCGCTACCGCGCCAGCCTCACGCGGGGCGTTGGACTGGCTCCTCAGTTGCGCGGCTTTCCGCGCAACCACGTATGCCGCATGGCGCAAGGTCGTGGCATCCGCGTCGACCATCATCACGTGGCGCTTGTTCTTGACGAACCCGTAGGCGTAATCCATGGCGCGCGGCATCACGTCGGCAGCCGCCGTGCAGGCCTGCTGCAGTTGGCGCATCGCCCAGGTACGCGGCTCGACCTCGTGTCGCTCCAGGCACGATGTCGCCTCCTCCTCGCGGACCTGCAGGCGGAGGAAGTGCGCCTTAAGCGGCAGGAAGTCCTCATTGCGGCATTCCCGCAATCCGCCGCGCTCCACCGTCTGCAGGCACTGCTGATGCCGCCAGGCGTTGAACTCGGCGGAGTCGCTGAGCGCGCCTTTGTCGCACAGGTGCGCGAATGCTTTACGCGCCAGGGCGATCAAGGTCTTGATCTGCAGGGGCGAGAGCGGCCGCAACGCGGCGCCGTTGGTCCGTCCATCGACATGGGGATTGCTTGGCATGGTGCACCTCACAGCGCGTAGCGGCGTCCGTCGCTACGGATCTCAAAGGGGCAAATGCTTGGTAGCGGTGGATTGGGCCGCGGGCGGGCCGCATTCAGAAGACGCCCGGTCTCCATAAGCGTCCAGCGGATCATCTCCTGGACAGGCGGATGGTTCCCCTTGCGATCCGTCAGGAAGCCGATGAGCCTGATTCCCTCGCGGTCACCGTGAAAGATGTACTGCTCGATGGCCATGCAGATGAAATTCCCTGCGTTCTTCCCGCCCAGATTGATGTAGCCCGGTCTCGACTTCCGTTTCATGCCATGTCTCCTTTCGTTGCGAATCAACGTGTCAATGCCCATGCGATCACCGCGATAACCAATACCGTGCAAACTGACTCCACCCCACTGCTGAACGCCTCCGGCCATGTCATTGCGATAATCACTTCACCACCGCCTTCCTACGCTCATCAAAGTCGGCCGACTTCAGGTGGTCTATCCGCCCCTGGAGCAAGTTCCCGCGCTTGACATCGCCCAACCGCACAGCGAAGTCGCGGGAAAGATAGAGTTCACGCATGTCGAACATATTGCCAAGCAACGCGGCCACAAAGCGGTGCTTCGCTGTGGCGGTGTAATAAATGGCGGAGCACGCTGTGCACACATCATGTCGCGTCACGTAATAATCCCAAGAGCACCTCGTCCCCGTCCGCTCGATACACCCGCCGCAGTTCCCTTCCGTGCACCCGCACACCACGCACCGTTTGGCGTCCTTGTGGGTCTGCTCGTGCAGGCTCTCCATCGCTGCCTTGAAACGCGCTGGCTCAGGTCGAAGCGTAGCGCGTTCAACGGATGCGTATGGAAGCTCGGTTACAAACACTTGAAGACTGGCACACGACTCTGTCACTGCGCTTGCTCGCTCCTGAAGCGAGGCGGAAAGGAACCCCGCCTCCAACGCCGCCCCCATCGCCTCCTGCAACGACTTGACGATCCGCAATTTGGCCGCGTTGATCTCCCTGCGGCGCTCCAGATCGGCATACACGCCATCAACCATCCGCCCATACTCCTTCTGACTCACAAACGGAGTCTGCAAAACCTTCTTCTTCCCCTTCATCCCGCCCTCCTTTTTCTTGCTCATCACTCCCGCCTTTCCTGTTAGTTGAGTCCGATATCGAAGTCGTCGATATGGGTATGCCGGCCGCCTTCATACGGAAACCATCTGAACCAGAGTGACGCCGTGAGTTTCTTCCACATCTTCACGTGCAACCGACGAGGTGACAGTGAGGCGATGTTCATGCCGGCCCCGTCTTCGCTTCGATCGTGAACATCTGGGTCTCATAGGCATGCAGCATCATCCGACCCATCGCCTCACGGATATTGGTCTGGGCGGTATAGAGGGCGAAGGTCGCGCTATTGCCGACAGTCGCCTCGATTGCGGCGGTCACCTTCGCCAGGTCAGCATTGAGCGCCAGAAGGGAATCAACCTGCCCCTGCAGGAGCGCGAGGTTCTTGATGCGATCGCTCACGACGCCCTCCGGTACTTGCGCAGCGCGAAGCCACTGACCTGATACGGCACCTCGGAGTCCGGAAGGGATTCGATCCTGCTTAATAACCGGAGGCTTATCCGGTCCCGGTTAAGCACCAGGGCCAGGTGCGTCTGCGTCACACCCAGTTCACGGGCCGCGCGGCGTTGGCTCCAGCCGCGTCTTTTGAGCATGACTTTCGCTTTGGTTGGGGTAATCATGGGCGCAACTCCCTCGCAGAAAGGACCCGCATCATGGAAGGCCTGAAACTGGATACGCTTGAGAACATCGAGAAGGCTATGCCCCTACTTGAGACCGCACTGAAGACGCACCAGGGCGTTGCGGCACCCGTCCTCGCTCCGCTGGCCGAAGCGATCGCCACCCTCGCTCGGGAACTGCGACAACTTCGTGACCGCCGGCCATAAGCCGCTCCGTCCGATACTCCATCCCGCCGTTCTTCCACCGAATTGCCGATATGACTTGCATGGTTCTCCCTTTCGTTGTGTTGCTCATGACGCCCGCCTTTTGGCTCGCTTGAGTGTCACCTTGTCACTCCGTTCCATCTCATCGATGTGACGTATCACGCTCCAACGCACGATCGCCGATGCCGTCATTCCTAAACTGATCGCCCGAGCCTTCACACGGGCATGCAGTTGGTCATCAAATCGAACTGGAATGGGTCTGTTCATTGATCTCCTTACGGGGCGCTAGTTCGTGGCGGAGTGCGCGGCGCAGAAACTGACTGAGCGTCAGATCCTCTTGATCGCAGATCGTCATGACGCGCACCCGCATATCAACAGGCAGGCGAACCGCCACAAGCTTCGAAGTCCGTGTGAACTCGCTGCTGACTGTCCGATTCATGGGGCGCAGAGTATAACGGCGTTATACGCACGTCAACCGAAAAAATGATGATTTCTTGAACCTGTCGGCAATGGCGGTTATACGGGTCTCGTGAGTAGCAAGAAACGAAGTGCCCATCAGACCGCGACAGCATTCAGTCTGGAGAAGGCGATGTTCGAACGGCTTGAAAAGGCCCGACAGAAACTCGGGTTATCACGTTCGGATTTCATCCGAATGTGTGTCAGCAAAGAGATGGAGCGACTGGATCGAACCCACTATGACACTGATCCTCTGGGGGAAGCGAAATGAGAACGCTCACTGTTGAATGCCCGACCTGCCAGCATCCCCTGCAGGTGGACCCCATGAAGACAACAGTGAAGTGCATGTCCTGCAGTCAAGTCAGTTCGATCCCGTTGATTGATGGGGTCGCGACGTGCAAGCACTGTCAGGGCCGGATACCCGCGGATGCAGGAACATGTCCGCGTTGCTTCGCGCAACTGCGTTTGGTCGATGTTCCTGTTGCGCCGAAACGCCCGCCAACGGCTCGCGTGGTGAATGCTTCTACTATCCCTGCCCAACCGCCTCCGGCATCATTCGGTTCTGTCTTTAAGACCGTCTTGTATGTTGTGCTGGCGTTGATCGTGATTGGGCTGCTGATCTTCGGTGTCATCTTCATCGGCGGTGTGATCTCTGGCTTTACAGGGTGATCGCCTGCATCCTTTTCCAATTTATCGACCCCATTGTCCGTTTGCACGGCTGTGCAAACTCCCCCCTTGATTTCCAACGACTTACGCGAATTAAATCCGAATTTCGACAATGGGACGGAAAATCGGGCCTGTCGGCGGGGAGCGGGCGGGAAGTCAGTGAACAGTGAACGGTGGAGGGTAGAATGGTTGATGGGTGATGGTTGATGGGGAGCGGGAAGTCAGTGAACAGTGAACGGTCAACAGTGAATAGAGGAGGTGCGTATGACCATTGATGGAGCGATTGTCCGTGAACAGGGCCAGGTATTCGGTGTCGTCATCGTGAAGCCAGCTGCAGTATCCGACGCACGGACCGCAGCAGAGACGCGGGCAGCCTTCCAGTCAAGGCTTGCAGAGTTTCACGGTCTGCCTTTGATCCTGGCTTGCCAGGATTCCCATGGAGTCTTTTCATATCAGGGTAGGCGGGACATAGTGCGGTTCCTTGCCTCGATCGACTCGTCAAGGATTCCTTGGCGACGATACACCTACTCCTGATTTCTTTGCTCATTTAGTGAATCTCCTTTGTGTTGCGTGTCCCGCGCGGATGGAGTAGAACGCTCCTCCGTGCGCTGGCGTTCACCCTGAACGCGCGCGGCCAGGCCGTCAACCCGCCGCACACTTTCCCCCTCGCTTCCCCTCCATAATTTCCGTGAGATTGAGACAGGGTTTTCATGACCGCGTATGGTCGCCGGCATGGTTACCGGATATAGCCACTCAGTCACAACAACACCACGCGACTCCGGGTTGCGTCTCGCTTCCGCCGCTCGGCACCCCCTGGCGCGGATTCCGGCGAGCGCTTCGGCGGACCTGTTTTCCGGGCAGGGACTGGAAACGCATGCGCCCGGGGTTTTCTCCTTTCCCCGGGCCGGCGTCCGCACCTTTCTTCGATTGCCCGTAATACGGCTATGCGTCGCGGCAGTACTCGTCAATGCCGTGCCCTGGGCTGCTGCTGGTGAAATCCCATCCGCGGCTCAGGGGGCTACCTATCACCTGGTCACCGATCAGCAGTACTTCACGGTCCTGCTTCTCGCCGTGATCTCCGCAGGCGTCCCGACGATCAATACGATCCTGAACTGGCTTGGCTTCGGCAAGCATCGCACGCTCGAGCAACCGATCGAGGTAAGGGAGGCCGCCCGGTACGCGCCGGCCAACCACGAGCATCCGCAGTCCATCACCCGGCCCGACTATGAGAAGGTCGCCGCAGCCTGCCAGATGGAGCGGCGCCAGGCGTCGCAGAGCGCGAAAGAGGACCGCGAGAGCGTACAGCGCCAGATTGATCATCTTGCAGCCACGATCCGAACCGAGCTCAAAGAACACAATTCTCACGCCGAAGAGCGGGCCAACGAACTCCACGGCCGCATCACCGCCTTTGTCGGACCCCTCGATGCCCTGCGCGCCCGCGTCGACGATCACATCCACGATGCGCGGGCTCACTCGAAAGGACCACACTGATGAACATCGACCGCAGCCTGATGGTGACACTCCTGTCCATCCTGAAAGAACAGCGTGGGCTGACGTGTGGCACCGAAGAGTACGCGCTCTTTAGCGACGTGAATCTGCGCGCCTCAGTCCCGATCGCGACGCCCTTCCTGCGCGAGCATATCGACTGGGCGGAGGAACACGGCTGGATCAGTTGGACTCTCGATTCGATCCGCGCCAAGCGCTGGAAGATTACCCCGGCTGGCGTGAGCCAGCTCGACGATCTCAAGAACGGCGGCTGATCAACAACACGGAAGGGAGACGACGATGATTGACGCAATAGTGGGTTTGGTTGTGCGGCACGGGCTGACGATCTTCGGCGGGTACCTGTTCAACCAGGGCCTGATCGACAAGAGCCAGTCCGAGCAGATGATCTCTGCCCTGATCACGCTCCTGGGCATCGCGCTCAGCGTCGGCCATAAGATCCTGGTGGCCCGCGACAAGGCGCTGCTCACCTCAGTCCCCGACAAGGTGGCGGCCGCCGGGAAGATCCTGAGCATGGTCGTCGTGTGCCTGGCGATGCTCTCCATCACCGGTTGCGCCAGCATACTCGCTACGTCGTACCACAACAATCGCGTACAGGCCCAGCATGCGCTCAAGGTGGAGGCGCGCGACGATGCCGTCTTCGCCGGCTTCGATGTCTTCAACATCCTTGGCTACATCGGCGCCTGGAAAGAGGAGCCGCTCCTGATGACCGGCGCGACGGGCGTTGACGTGCTCTCCGGACTCGCCGGCTATGTGGCACTCAAGCAGGCGACGCAATCCGGCGGCGGTGGCGATACGTCAATCACCATCACCGGCGACGACAACACGGTCACCACGAGCGGCCACGACTCGAAGACGAAGAACACGAAGAAGACGACCACGACGACCACGTCCGGCCAGTAACGTCCATGACTGACTCCCGCAAAATCCTCTTCGTGCGCTCCGGTGGCGGCATGCCGGGTCTCGACATACACGCCGGGATCTGGCGCGCCCTGGAGTGCGCGGGCATTGTGGCGACAGATGTATCGGGCACATCGGCCGGCGCGATCGTGAGCGCCTACGATTCGGCGGCTTGGTCGGCGATCCAGTTCGAGAGTTACCTGCGCGGCCATGATGACGATTCCATCCGGCATCCGCACGCCGGCTGGCCGCTGCGGATTCCCTGGCTGGAATCCATCCACGACAACGATCGTGTCTATGCGGTCCTCGATGGTTCGCTGCCAGGCGATTGGACGTACCTACGCAAACCGTTCGCCGCCTGGGCCACGCGACTGCGCGATCGCGAGCGGATCAACGTGGCGCGGCCTGGCATCGCTGCCACACCGGCCCTGGCCGCGCTTGCCAGCATGTCCATCGGCGGCCTGTTCCCGGCGGTAACGCTCGCTGATGGCGAGAGCTACGTCGACGGCGGCCTGCGCTACAACCTGCCGTTCATGGAGGCCGAAGCGGCCGACTACGATGACGTATACCTGCTGATCGCCTCGCCCAGGGCGGAGCGGTACACGCGGGTGGATGGCATCCTCACCAACTTCATTCGCGACCTGCAGACGCTCGCCTATGACCAGATTGCCGATGTCCTGGACGAGACCTTCAGCAACGGTAACGTCCACGTGATCTGGCCCGATGTCGGATCCGGTACCGGCCTGCTGCACTTCGATCACGACCTGATTGACCAGGCGTTCTTCAAAACGATCGCCATCCTCGACACTCTCAAATGAGCAAGCGCCGCATAGGTACCACTGATCGCAAGCGCCGCCCCGACTCCTGGGAGATTAAGGCCGGGCTGAATGACGCCGATCTGCGCCGCGTGTTCGAGTGGGCGCGTTCGCTCGGGTACGGCAAGGCGATCGAGTTGATCCGAAAGGAACTCAACGTCGCCGCGCCCGAAAAGACGGCCTTCGGCGACTGGTACGCTTACTACGCCAAGCTCGACAGCGAAGAACGCGTGCACCGCGCGATCGTGAACGGCACGGCGATCCGCGACCTGGCCAAGGACTGCGGCGACGTGAGCGATGCTATGACGGCCGCGCTCGAGAGCGAAGCCTCGGCGGCGATCCTATCCGGCGATCCGGACCGCATCCGGCTCCTGGTCAACCTCGCCTTGAAGGCGCGTGGCGGCCGCCGGAGCGACGAAGCCCTGCAGCTCGAGGTGACCAAGTACCAGACCGCGATGCAGAGCTCGATTGAGAAGGGCCTCGCGGCCCTGGCAGCCAAGGCCAAGGGCAACGCCGTCGCGCTCAAGCACTACCAGGCGTTTCGCCAGGCGATCCTGCAGAGCATCCAGGAGGTGGCCGCGTGAGCCCGCGTCATGAGATTGACGTCATGGATCCCGTTATCCCACGCGACGCCCTGGCGCTAATGGAGTCCGAGCTCAATGCGGCCGATGCCGGCGCCGCGCCTGCTTGTGACCTCAATGATTTCCTGTCGCATCACGCCCGCGTCCGGACGCGCGACGGCTCGTATGCGCCGTTCTCATTCGCCGGCCGTCTCCCGCTCGTGTTCGTCGGCGAGCTACTGCAGAAGGTCATCCGCAACACGAAGCATCACGAGGCCGTCACGATCGAAGGCATCACCTACGGACCGGGCGCGCTCAAGGGCGCCACGATCGCGGTCTGCGGTGGCGCCCAGTTCGGTAAGACGGTGCTAGAGCTCAACGTCGGCGGCTACGTCACGACGGTCGAGATGCTGAACTTCGGGTACTACACGAGCGACCTGCTGCTGCTCGCGACCATCATCGATACCAAGTTCCGTCCCGACGTGGTCGACCAGATCCCATGGATGGCGGCCATGATCAGCGTCGGCAAGGGCGAGAGCCGCTCGGGCAAGAGCGTCAACCGGAAGAACGCCTTCCAGGTCTCCGCCGGCGATAAGCGCGCCTTAGGCTACTTCAACGGGATGCAGAAGCCGCCGACCACGATCACGCTCGATATCGCGGTGCTCGACGAAGTCGACGACATCCCCGAGAAGAACATCGGCTTCATCGCCGGCCGCATGACGAACTCCGACGTGCAGCTCACATGCTACATCGGCACGCAGCGGATCCACGGCGCCGGCCAGAACGCCCGGTACCTGGCCGGCACGATGCACCGCTGGATGGTGGCCTGCCCGAACTGCGGGCATGATGTGAACCTTGAAGAAGCATGGCCAGGCGTCTGCCGGATTTCTAAAGATGGTAAATGGTGGCCCGGCCTGAACGATCCCAAGCTCGACGAGACGCATGTCTACGATCCGGATCTGACGTACTATGCCGGATGCCCGGACTGCGGTGCCGTGCTCGATCGTGATGCCGGCCGCCTGGTGGCGGAACATCCCGAGCGCGCCAAGCAACGTAACTGGTCGATCCGCATTTCGCAGATGGGCTGTAGCGGCATTCCCTGGCGCGACCAGGTCGCCTCCTGGTTTGCGGCCCTGGCCGATCCGAACCCCGGCGCCATGGCCGCCTGGCACTGCGATCGCCGCGCGATCCCGCATGCCGGCGCCGAGCAGCCGATCACGCCCTCCGTGCTCTCCAGGGCGAGGTCCTGCAGTCTCAATGCAGAGCCCGTGCAGCCGGGCGAAACCGAGCCCGCGCAATACGACATGTCGCTCACGTCGCTCGCGACCGGTGCGCCCCGGCTGGCCGGCTTCGACACTGGCCCGCGCTCCTGGCTCTTCATCAATGAGCGCATCAGCAGTCGGGTCCGCGCCCTGGTGTGGGCGGAGATGATCGCGAGCGGCAACGCCTTCGCGCGCCTGCTGCAGCTTTACCAGGCGAAGGCCTTCGATGTGATCTTCCTCGATGCCGGCGGCGAGCCTGATCTCACGAAGCGGATCGTCCTGGCCATGAATGGACTCGACACCTGGACGCCGCCCAACATGCCGGCAGCGGATCTGCGCAAGGCGACCTTGAGCGAGATCGGCGCCGGGTTGACCTGGGATGGCACGCGCGCGCAGTGGCACGGGATCCGCGCCGCGGCTGTGGCGTTCAGTCTCCGCGAGGCGGGCGGCGTGCAACAGGATATCGGGTTCACGCAGGACGGTCGCATCTACCCGCTCATCAAGTGCAACCGCGGCGAGTCGATCGAGGGTTTTGTCAATAGCTTCCTCACGCCGAAGGAAGGCGTCGTGCAGCAACTGACCGGCCTTGACGGTATGGCGTCGCTCCGCCTGCTGCCCCTGCAGCGCCTGCCGCGTACGTCGATCGGACCGGGTGTAACCGACTCGATGCTCGACACGCACCTCACCAACCTGCGCCGGATCCGCGACACGGCCGGCCACGAGGACTGGGCGGATGGCGTCGAGAATCACCTGGGCCTGGCCGGCACCTACGCGCACCTGGCGGAGATCTGCATGGATTCCGCCGGGCGCGGAACGAACTGCGGCGTCTCGACGCGCAATGCCGATGATCGACCCTACGGCGCCGAGACGCGCGATCGCGAAATGGCCGTGCCGCTCTCGCAAAGGAGGTTCGCGTGAGCAAAGGGCTCAAGACCAAACCGATCGACTATGGCGCTTCCCGCGTCGAGCGCGCGATCCGCTTCGCGCCGAACCCGCTCCCGACGCTCTCGCCCAATAACCTGGCTGCGTACCTGGACAGTTTCAAACGCGGCTACCTGCGCGACACGGCCATCCTCTGGAACGAAATCCAATGGCGCGATGACCGCGTTGGTTCAGACTCGAACAAGCGCCATAAGTCGATTGCGCGCTACGGGTACAGTCTGGTCGCGGCCAAGGGGCAGGATCCCAAGTCGCCGGCCGTCAAGCGGCACATGGATGCGATAAAGTTCTGCCTGGATAACCTGACCGCCTCCGACGTGCTCGATTCCTCCGTGCACGGCGGCATGTCGACACTGGTTCGCCAGATGCAAAAGGCCGTGGGCTTCCAGTGGCAGGCGCATGAACTCGTCTGGCGGCCGCTCAAGGATGGGTTGACCGTCGAAACGATCGCGCTCCCGCTCTGGTGGTTTGAGCGACTGACGGGTGCGCTCCGGTTCCTGCCCATGGATTTGATGCTGATCGGAGAGCCGCTTGAGGAGAACGGCTGGATGATCACGCGCGGCGATGGCCTGATGGCTGCTACCTGCGTGCTGTACTTGTTGAAGCGCATGGCCCTCACGGATTGGACGCTTTACAACGGCCGCGTGGGGCCCGGTATTCACGGCAAGACCACGGCCGCAATCGGCAGCGAGCAGTGGCGCAACCTCGAGGATGCGGTCGATCACTTCAATTTCGATCTCAAGATCGTTACGCAGTCCGGCGTCGAGATCAACCCGATCGAGATGGCGCTCAAAGGCACGTTGCCCTGGCCACAGATGTACGAAGCAATGACCAAGGCCATCACGGTGCTTTGGCGCGGCGGGAATCTGATGACCGATGGTAACGGCACGCCCAACCAAAGCGGCGTCACGTTGCAGTCGAGCGAGGCACTGATCCTGGAACAGGACGATTCGGAGATGATCTCCGACTCACTCAATGACGGCATCGTGCTGCCGCTGTGCCGGTACCGGTTCGATGAGGAACCTCTCGCCTGGGTGCAGTGGCGCACGGGCGCCGAACACAACATCAAGGCGGAGATCGAAAAGGACGATGCCCTGGCGCGCCGCGGCTGGCAGTTCACGGTCGAAGATCTATCCGAGCGTTACCAACGCATGGCGCCGCAACCGGGCCAGACCATTCTGGCGCCGCCCGCGGCAGAGGCGAACGTGGCGGACTCGCGCACGGACCGCATGCCGGCTGCCAATGAAGCGCCGGTCACGACCGCCGTAGCCGATCGCGTGGACACGCGCCTGCGCGCCGCGGCCATCGATGCATTCTCCAAAGCCGCCTCTGACGACCTGGCGCCGATCCGTGCGCGGATCAAGGCGGCCATGGACCAGACGGATGATGACGCCATGCTGCGGGACCTGGCGGCGCTGCAGGCCGACCTGCCGCGCCTGCTCCTGGAGATCTGCAAGGATCCTGCCACGCAGAAGGTGATGGAAGAGTCGCTTACGGCCGCGTTGTTGAACGGCGTGTCGGAGAGTGCCGCCGCGCACCAGGAGGCCCGCAAGTGAACCGGCATGACGGATTTTCAGGAACAGGGCCTGGAAGACTCCAGGCGGCCCTATCGGTTTTGGGGCTGTCTAGCGGCGGGCGCCGCCTGTTGTCGAATCTGCAGCGTATTTCCGCGCGAATGCAGCGTGGTTCTGAGGAGGTAGGCATGAAGAAGTCAGGTTTTGCGCTTTTGGGCGCCGCAAACGGTGCCGCATTATTGGCATCCATTGTCGATCAGCCGATTGAGGCGGCGGCCAATAACCGGGTGATCGAAGGCCGCATGTCGATACCCTACGGCGTCTGGCCGATCACGATTGTCAACGAACAGGGCAAACCCGAGAAGGTCCTGCAGCGGCTCAACCTGCAGTCGGCCACGCGCCTGGTCTCGGCGTTCAACTCGCTCCGCGGCCGTGTGAGCCGATTCGTGTCCGGATCTCCCATCTACATCGGGCATCCCGACTATCTGAAGGCCAAGGATGCCAAGGCATGGCAGCAGCTCGGTAAATGCACGGGCATGGAAGCGGCCAACGACGCGCTCATCATCACTGGCGAGTTCAATGCCGATGGCAAGGCACTCGTGGCGGCCAACTCGGCCCTCGCACCCTCACCGCATTGGGGGCTCAAACGAACCGGCGAAAAGCAGGACGGCGTCGAGATCACGGAGCCGGCCGCGTTCTACTCGGTCGGCATCACGCCGCGCCCGAACATCGCCGGCGCCGCGATCAACGAAGAACCTCAGGTTGCCGGCGTGGTCGAAACGCCAGCGGATGAAGCCCAGGAGCTCGCGGAGGAAGCGATGGAGAATCAGCAGCTCGCGATCATGGCGGCGGAGATCTCCAGTCTCGAGGCCGTGGTCAACGATCTGCGCGTGCTCCTGGAGAGCACCAAAACCTCGGCAATCGACCAGGCCGGTCAACTCACGTCCCTGCAGGCGCTGATCGCCCAGAAGAATCAGGAACTTGGCGCCGCGAGCGCATCCATGCTCGATTGCCAGGCCCAGTTGTCGGCGTGCCAGGCGGCGCTCGTCGCCTGCCAGGCGGAGGCCGCCGGCTATGATGAAGCCGTGAACTCGCTCCTGGATGGCGCCATCAAGGCGGGTTCCATCATCGCCGCCGATCGCGAGACCTGGCGCGCCAAGGTCAAGAAGACGCCAGCCGCTGCTAATGAACTCCTGGCCGGCCGCGCACTCAAGACCACGAGCGTAATCCCTCCCGGGCGCGCGGCGGCCGCCAACGAAGCTCTGGGCGGCGTATCGGCCAAGGTGCAGTTTGAGACGGCCGTGCGTGAACGCATGGCCAAGATGCGCGAGGACTGGCCCACGGCGTGGAATGCCACGCGCGTCACGCACAAGGAAATATTCAATCTGATGCCCAATGGGGGCAAAGCCTGAGTCCGGTCCAGGATTAGATCGGTAACCGCCCAACGGCGGGGAAGGAAGAAGCAGTGAAGAAGCTGCAGCAGATACGGGCCTGTCTGGCGATCGTGATCGCCGCTGGCGGGCGGAAACTGGTGACCGCGATCAACGCGGTGACCAACGTCGGGATTCACCTGGGCGGCCGGACCACGGCGACATGCTCGGGCGCGATCTCCGATGCGACCCTGGTGAAGTTCGCGAGCGATGGCGTGGTGGCCGCAAACGATGGCGTGCCCTGCGGCGTTGCGCATAGCGACGGGGTCGATGG
>Ga0118677_10011327_pt1 | contig 13399 bp, 9 predicted proteins | sample AliMusrvi5mmetaG_FD_86154 | JGI IMG/M metagenome (GOLD analysis project Ga0118677, IMG submission 86154)
AGAGTGGAACAGGAAAGACTATGTTGGCCCGCCAGATTCACTATTGGAGTGACAGGGCGTCAAAACCTTTCGGCGTCATTTCATGTCCGACCCTTTCCCCTGAACTTATGGAAAGTGAATTGTTCGGGCATGTTAAGGGGGCCTTTACTGGAGCTATTAGAGACAATCCAGGCCGAATAGCGTTTTGTGAAAACGGAACCCTTTTCCTGGATGAAATAAGCGAACTTCCTCTACCTGTTCAACCAAAACTCCTGCGGTTCCTGCAGGACAGAGAATACGAGCAAATGGGATCGCACAAGACAAGAAAGTCAAACGTCAGAATAATATCAGCCACCAACATAGACTTGGAGCAAGCCGTAGAAACGGCAAGATTCAGGGAGGACCTGTTCTATCGTCTAAATGTGATTCAGGTAGAAATTCCGCCATTGAGAGACAGACCACAAGACATTGTGGTTCTAGCCGAGAAGTTACTAACTTTTTTCAGCCATAAATACCATCGTCCCTTGAACGGATTTACCAACGAGGCATTGATCTCCCTTCAGGAATATTCATGGCCGGGCAACGTGAGGGAACTCAGAAACGTGGTCGAGCGGGCTGCAATACTTTGCCCGAACGACTTGGTCGGCTCAGAATATTTGCCGAACAAGATGGTTTCCTGTGACCCAGTCATGAGAATAGGAGACCCCGTAAGCTTGAATAGAATCGAAGAAGAGCATATCAGAAGAGTGCTCGCAAAGAGCAAATCTTTACAGGAAGCCGCTGATACACTCGGCATAGATCAGGCCACGCTTTGGCGACGGAGAAAACAATATGGAATCTAGATCGATAAGATCGGATTTCGGTTACGTTAATTGAGTCTCTCCACCTTGCGTAATGCAAGGCACGTTTAACTCACACTGTGCAAATCTCAATCCTGCGAGACAAATGGTTGTCTCAACATATTGTAATCACCAATTAACTTCTATTAGAGCTTTGGCGCCATACTTGCCTGTTATGATTTAAGGAGAAATCAGCATGCTTGGAATTAGGCAGAAGCTGTCTCTTGGGTTCGGAGGATTGCTGGCCGTAATTGTGATCATCGGCCTGGAGAGTGTCTCGTTGCTCTCCGAACTCGGAGGCTCAATAGATGTGATTCTTAGGGAAAATTATCGCAGCGTGATCGCCAGCCAAGAAATGAAGGAGGCGCTCGAGCGAATGGACAGCGGAATGCTGTTCACTCTCCTGGGGTATCAGAAAGAAGGACTCAATCTCATAACCGCAAACAAAGCCGTTTTTTTGAAGGCTATGAAGTCCGAACTTGAAAATATTACCATTCCGGGGGAGCAAGAGAAGGCGATTCATATTCGAAATCTTTTCAACCAATATGAAGAAACGATTGAATCGGTGACTCAGCCGGAGCTACCCCATAAGGTAAGAATGGAAGATTACTTCCAAAAGGTTTTACCTTTATTCCAATCAATAAAAACAACCGCTGATGAAATCCTGAACATGAATCAACTGAACATGAGTGACGCCAACCAAGAAGCTCGGGTGAAGTCGCAAGCAGCTCGTCAACGCATGTCGATACTGCTCGTGGTGGGTGTTTTGTTGGCGGCCCTTTTTATGCTTCTCACCGAAAAGTGGATTCTTAGACCTTTAGCCGGATTGACCTTGTCGGCCCAGGAAATTAAGTCCGGAAACCTCGATTTGTACATTCTTTCGCGCTCCAGAGACGAGATAGGAACTCTCGCCCAAGCCTTCAATGAAATGGCCGCAGGCCTTAGAGAGTCACGACGTGTTGATAGGGCGAATTGGAGCCACATGAAACGATCTACTGAACTGGCGTTTAAGGTTTTGCCGGAAGCTGTGGCTATAGTGGATAAAGAGGGGGTCATCCAAATTGTAAGCGACACTGCAACAGAGGTGTTCGGTATGCTCCCAACGGAGAAAATCAACAATCCAATGTTCCGCGGTATGGTTGAACTCTTCAACGAAGCGATTGGCACCGGACGTCCTGCAGAACTTAACAAAGATCAGTACCTGATTCAGAGATTTGTTAACGGTAAAGAATTCTATTTCCGTCCCAAGGTGGTTCCTGTTTTAGACAATTATCGGCATCCGACTGGAGTGATAATTTTGCTGACGGATGTCACGCTGGAAAGGGAACAGAACGAGATAAAAAGGGGGTTAGTTTCAACTGTTTCTCACCAACTCAAGACACCGTTAACATCTATCAGGATGTCTTTACATTTACTTTTAGAAGAAAAATTAGGTCCCCTATCAGAGAAGCAGTTAGAACTCTTGATTGCTGCCAGAGAGGAAAGCGATCGTCTTCACACAATCCTGGAGAGATTGCTCAGTATCAGCCGAATAGAATCCGGAAAAAATAACATGGAACTCAAGAGCGTTACGCCTTACGAATTGGTTTTTGAATCAGTTGAACCCTTTCGTAGTTCGGCTGTGGACAGAGGACTCACACTGGAAATCCAATTGCCCAACGACCTGCCTGAGGTATCGGCAGACCCGGTGATGGTTTCACAGGTATTTGCCAATTTAGTTTCTAATGCTTTGAAATACACTAGTCCCGGCGGTCTGGTTCGTGTATTCGCCCAAACCACCTATGATTTTGTACAGTTTTCCGTCTCGGATAGTGGAATGGGTATCCCTCCCCAATACCTCAAAAAGATTCTGGAACATTTCTTCCGAGTCCCGGGGCAAACCATAGAATCAGGCTTAGGTTTAGGACTTTCAATTGTTCAAGAGATCGTGGAGGCTCATGGAGGAACGATCTCCGTTGAAAGTCTTGAGTCTGAAGGAAGCGTTTTTGCGTTTACTTTAAGACGCTATGATAGAACCTTTGAGGAGGAAGCAAAGCATGATTGATTTAATTTTCGTCGTCACTCTCACAATTTTTTTTGGGCTATGCGCTTTATATTGCCTCGCATGGGAAAGGATCTAAACCATGTTCGATATAATTGTCGGCTTCATAGGCGTGATTCTCATCGTGTACCTATTTGTAACAGTTCTAAGGCCTGAGAAGTTCTGAAGAGGTAAAGCATCATGGACCATTTCGGATGGATACAATTAACGCTGTTTGTTGGTATTTTGCTCGTTCTTACCAAGCCGATGGGGGTCTACTTGACCAAGGTCTTGGATGTTGAGGGTAAGACTTTTTTGGACCTTGCAATTGGACCTGTGGAGCGGTTTTTTTATTCTTTGCTGGGTATTGATCCTAAAAAGGAACAGGACTGGAAACAGTATTCGTTTTCCTTGATTGCTTTTAGCCTTGTAGGAACATTGTTTACCTATGCGATCCTTCGATTACAACATCTACTGCCATTGAATCCTCAAGGATTTGGCCCCGTTTCTGGCCAGCTTTCTTTCAATACGGCCATAAGTTTTGCCACGAACACAAACTGGCAAAACTATGCCGGTGAATCAACCATGTCGTACCTATCACAAATGGTAGGTCTGACATTCCACAATTTCACCTCCGCAGCCACAGGAATAGCTGTCGCCGCTGCACTCGCACGAGGCGTTGCAAGGAATTCCTCCAAGACCATCGGCAACTTTTGGACGGATGTGATTCGCACAATCCTCTATGTTCTTTTACCGATTTGCCTTGTTTATGCCGTGTTTCTAGTGTCTCAAGGTATGATCCAAAACTTTAAGCCGTACGCAAAAGTTGAGGTGGTCGCCCCTTATACCTCCCTTGTCCCAGAAAAAGACGCTGAAGGCCAACAGGCCACGCCGCAGAGAAAAGTCGAAACTCAGACCATCGTTCAAGGCCCTATGGCTTCCCAGGTGGCCATAAAAATGTTGGGAACAAATGGTGGTGGTTTTACCAACGCCAATGCAGCTCACCCTTATGAGAACCCAACACCTCTTTCCAATTTTCTGCAAATGCTGTCTATTTTCTTAATACCTAGCGGATTGACGTACTATCTGGGACGGGTTGTCAAGGACCAGCGACACGGTTGGACCGTATGGAGCGCTATGGCTGCAATCTTCCTGGTCGGATTCCTCATCTGTTGGTGGGCGGAAAGCACTGGTAATCCACACATGCACGCTCTGGGAATCGACGCTGCGTCTGGGAACATGGAGGGCAAAGAGACACGTTTTGGAATTTTTAATTCAGCTCTTTTCGCCACTGTAACTACCGACGCTTCGTGTGGGGCGGTTAACTCCATGCACGATTCCTTTACTCCCTTGGGCGGGTTGGTTCCTTTGCTCAATATACAGTTGGGAGAGGTAATCTTTGGCGGTGTTGGCGCAGGATTGTATGGCATGATCGTCTTTGTTGTGCTTGCTGTATTTCTTGCCGGTCTGATGATTGGAAAAACCCCGGAATACCTTGGCAAAAAGATAGAAGCCTACGACGTCAAAGCTAGCGTCATGTTTATCATGGTCCCTGTCTTATGTATTCTCGGCTTCACTGCTTGGGCGGCTACAAGTTCTTGGGGCCTTGCTGGTTTGAACAATTCTGGACCTCACGGCTTCAGTGAGATTCTGTATGCTTACTCATCCACTACAGGAAATAATGGCAGTGCATTTGCGGGACTTAACGCCAATACCTGCTGGTATAACATTACTCTGGGAATAGCGATGCTTCTGGGAAGATTTTTCATGATTATTCCCATACTTGCTCTGGCTGGAAATCTTGCAGGAAAGAAATCTCGCCCTCTTGGTGAGGGTAGTTTCCCCGTGTCCGGACCGATGTTCACTGTACTTTTGACAGGCACAGTTTTGATAGTTGGCGCATTGACGTTCTTTCCAGCCCTGTCACTTGGACCGATTGTTGAACATTATCTAATGACTCATTCAAATATATTATTTTAAGAGGATAAACCAAGATGACAGCGAAAGCGCTTTCAATCTTCGATCGTCAGATATTGAGTCAAGCGGTTGTTGAATCTTTCAAGAAACTCAACCCAATAACTATGTTGAAAAATCCTGTGATGTTTGTTACCGAAGTCGGGGCGACCATTACCACTGCAAGTATAATTTTCAAACCAGAGACTGAATCATTAATCTTTGGTTTTCAAATTGCGGCCTGGCTCTGGTTTACCGTGTTATTCGCCAATTTTGCCGAGGCCATGGCTGAAGGGCGAGGAAAAGCTCAGGCGGACGCTTTGCGCAAGACCCGCACACAGACCATAGCTCATCTCCTACTTAAGAACGGTTTGGCGCAGCAGGATGTCCCGGCGGATAAGCTTAGAAAAGGGGATGAGGTGGTCGTTTCAGCCGGAGAGATCATCCCGGCCGATGGCGAAGTAATTCAGGGGGTCGCGTCTGTTGATGAATCAGCCATCACCGGAGAATCGGCGCCGGTGATCAGGGAATCCGGTGGAGACAGGAATTCAGTGACAGGCGGCACGAAAGTCCTATCGGATTTTTTGATAGTTCGCGTCACAGCCAACCCTGGAGAAAGTTTCCTTGACCACATGATTAGTTTGGTCGAAGGGGCCCAACGTCAAAAAACTCCCAACGAGATAGCGCTGACCATTCTGCTGGCCGCCTTGACTATAATTTTTCTGGTTGTAATCCTTAGTCTCAAGTTTTTTGGAGCCTATTCTGGAGTTATTTTCTCAATCACTGTTTTGACAGCCCTGCTCGTTTGTCTCATACCAACTACGATTGGTGGTCTTTTGAGCGCCATCGGAATTGCCGGAATTGATCGTCTAGTACAAAAGAACGTGCTTGCTATGAGTGGTCGAGCTGCCGAGGCGGCAGGTGACGTCGATGTTCTGCTTTTGGATAAGACAGGTACCATTACTTTGGGGGACCGCCAGGCAACTGAGTTCATACCAGCTCACGGAGTGCGTGTCGAAGACTTGGCCGATGCGGCGCAACTGGCCTCTTTGGCCGATGAAACCCCTGAAGGGAGAAGCATAGTTGTCTTTGCCAAACAATACGGACTTAGGGCTCGCACGCTTTCAGAAATGCCCGCGGCCAAATTCCTTCCCTTCAAAGCGGAAACTCGAATGAGTGGTGTCGACATTGACGGTAAAAGGATCAGAAAAGGATCGTCCGACGCTGTAATGAAATTCGTGGGAGGGTGCCTGCCCCCTTCGGTCGAAGACGCTGTGGCAAGGGTTACCAGTTCTGGAGGAACTCCGCTGGTAGTTGCGGAAAACGAAAAAGCAATGGGGGTTATTCATCTCAAGGATGTTGTGAAAGGTGGACTAAAGGACAGATTTGAGCGTTTCCGCACAATGGGAATAAAAACAATAATGATTACGGGTGACAATCGATTGACTGCGGCCACCATCGCAAGGGAGGCTGGAGTAGACGACTTTCTTGCCGAGGCCCGACCTGAAGACAAACTGGCGTTGATTCGAAAGGAACAGGCCGCTGGGCATTTGGTAGCAATGACTGGTGACGGCACTAACGACGCCCCGGCGCTCGCTCAGGCTGACGTTGGGGTTGCCATGAATACTGGGACTCAGGCCGCAAAAGAGGCTGGAAACATGGTAGATCTTGATTCCAACCCTACCAAGCTTATTGAGATAGTGGAAATTGGAAAACAGATGCTTATGACACGAGGAGCGTTGACGACATTCAGTATCGCGAACGACGCCGCCAAATATTTCGCCATTATCCCTGCCATGCTCGTTGCCACATTCCCAGTAATAGGCCCTCTGAACATTATGCAGCTTCATTCGCCGCAGAGCGCCATCTTGAGCGCAGTAATATTTAATGCGCTCATCATTGTCGCTCTCATACCACTTGCGTTACGAGGGGTTCGCTTTCGACCTTTGACCGCCGCAAGGCTATTGCGCCGTAATCTGCTTATTTATGGCCTTGGAGGACTTGTGGCTCCATTTGTGGGCATAAAACTGATTGACTTGCTTGTCTCGGCCCTGCAACTCGCCTGAGATCGGAGAGCTTACAATGAAGAATTTAATGTCCCAACTTCGAACTGCCCTGGTCGCAACTGTCCTTTTGGCTGTAATCTTATGTGGCGTCTATCCTGCGCTGGTCTGGACCATGGCCCAGGCGCTGTTCCCCGAAAGAGCGAATGGCTCTTTAGTTGTTCAAAATGGCAAGATTGTCGGATCTGAACTCATTGGTCAAAACTTTACCGACGCAAAGTATTTTCATCCGAGGCCTTCAATGGCCGGAGACGTGGGATATGACGCCACAAGCTCTGGAGGTAGCAACTTGGGGCCTACATCCAAAAAGTTGATAGATTTGATTAAGAAACGTGTAGAGGCATTCCGCGCGGAAAACAATCTGCCGTTGAGTGTTAAGGTTCCGGTGGACGCTGTCACCGCCTCAGCCAGCGGTCTTGACCCTCACATTAGCGTTAGAAACGCCTTATTACAGGTGCCCAGAATCGCAAAAGATCGAGGTATGGAAGAAAAAGCTGTAGTCGAAAAAATCGAAGCCAACACTCAGGGTAGGGATCTCTACATATTGGGTGAGCCCAGAGTCAATGTGCTAACAGTGAATTTGTCACTTGACGCGAGGCGATTTTGAAGACTCTGGCCGAAGATAGAGCTGGTAGTTTTCTGAGAATGATCCGTCGTGCCCGTAGGGGACGGTTCAAGATTTACCTGGGCTATGGCGCCGGGGTAGGAAAAACTTATCAGATGCTGATCGAGGGCCATCGACTGAAAGCTGATGGTATCGATGTCGCGATCGGATTGGTGGAGACACACGGCCGGTCTGAAACAAAAAACCTGATAGAAGGCTTGGAGCTAATTCCGAGACGCAAAAAGGATTACCGTGGAATCACACTCGAAGAGATGGACATTGACGCAATCCTTGGCCGAAAACCCCAGGTAGCGTTAATCGACGAACTGGCCCACACCAATATGCCGGGTAGCAAGAACCAGAAAAGATATCAGGATGTTCAGGAAATTCTGGCGGCTGGCATACACGTGATAACAACTCTAAACGTCCAGCATCTTGAGAGCCTCTATGACACTGTGGAAAAGAGTGTTCACATTAAGGTAAAAGAGCGGCTACCAGATTGGATTCTCGGCGAGGCCGATGAAATAGTTAACGTTGATTTGTCGCCTGAAGACCTCCAAAAGCGCCTCCAAGATGGCAAGATATATCCTGTTGAACGCATTCAGACAGCGCTCTCAAATTTTTTTACGAGTACCAATCTTGAAACTCTTCGGGAGCTTACACTTCGAGAACTCGTTTCTCAGATCGATTCAAAAAGACGTGAACATGTCGAGGATGAAAGCCAAATCGCTCCTGACCAGGTAATGGTCTCCTTAAGCTCCAGAGGGCCCAATAGTGCGAAACTGCTCCGTTACGCATCCCGTTTGGCCGGTAGATTAAACAGAAACTGGTACGCTCTATATGTTCAAACGCCCTCCGAAGCGCCTACTGTGATTGATTCCCGTACACAAAGCATCCTGTCTGAGACCCTGACCCTAGCCAAGCAATTGGGGGCCATCGTTTTCAGATACACAGGGGAAGATATTCCCGATACAATATTACGCTTCGCCAAGGAATACAGGGTTGGACATATTGTTATTGGAACTCCGGGGCCAATCCCACTCTGGAAAAGAATCCTGGGCAAACGTAGCGTTGTTGAACGACTAATCGAAGACGCAAGAGGGCTCACAGTTGTTGTGCTTGATACACACCAGCCCTCTGTCTCGCAGATTCGCGAACAGGATACGCACGGGGGCCAAGTCAACACACACCACGGTGATGTCGAGACGGAAAAGGCCATGCGCCTGGCTTCGCTTCTCTCCCCTGACAATATTGCGCTGTGGAAAGACCTTGTAACTAAAGAGAATGTTCTGAGAGAGCTCACCAGTAGAGTAGCGGAAGCGTCCAACACGTCTCCCGATTTAATACTGGATCAATTGTTGAAACGTGAAAACGAATCATCAACATTCTTTAATGATGGGGTGGCTTTCCCGCACATTCGTATAGATGGAATAAAAGATCCTTTACTCGCTCTCGGCATAGCTTCACAGGGCGTATCGGATGTTCCCTCTGAGATTCCGGTTAAGTTGATTTTTCTGATAATTGCTCCTAAAGAAGACCCCAACGTCCAGATTAGAATCCTGGGGATGGTTAGCCGACTGGCAAGAAATAAAAATTTCGTGGAGAAGATGATTAAGAGTGATAGTAGTGAGAAGGCATGGATTGCCATTCTCGACATGGAAAGAGGGCAGTTCTAACAAACAGACCATTACCTGATGTTTACCTCAATGTATTTCAGGAGACTACATGCTAAAGCGTGCGACGACTTATGATGAAGTTCGTAATTCCTTCGAATGGCAAATTCCCAAGTTTTATAACATTGCGGTGGATATATGTGACAAATGGGCAGGTGACCCTGATCGGTTGGCTCTGATTCATGAAACTTCATCTGCAGAAACCAGGAATTGGACATTCCGGGAACTGAGAGACCTTTCAAACCGTTTGGCAAACGGTCTTCGAAGTCATGGAATCATGAGAGGCGAACGGATTGGAATACTCTTGGGGCAAGGTCCGGAAACCGCTATAACGCACATTGCGGCATACAAACTTGGGGCAGTGGCAATCCCTCTATTCAATTTGTTCGGGGTTGACGCTTTAGAATATCGACTCTCCAATAGTGGGGCGTCCGCTGTTGTGACCGATGACGCCAATGTTCGCAAGATATTGGAAATATGGGATAATCTTCCTGATTTGCGATGGCTCCTGGTAACTGAAACACACGGAGGAGATCGAACTCTCAACTTCTGGAACCTGATCGAGAAAGGGTCCACCAACTTCGAACCCGTAAAAACACACGCCGACGAACCTGCCTTGATCATCTATACCTCAGGCACTACCGGTCCTCCAAAAGGAGCGCTCCATGCGCATCGGGTATTGCTGGGGCATCTACCCGGGGTCGAGTTTCCTCACAATTTCTTTCCGCAAAAAGACGATTTATTCTGGACACCTGCAGATTGGGCTTGGATTGGCGGGTTAATTGACGTCCTTTTTCCGAGTTGGAGTCATGGTATACCTGTGGTGGCTTATCGAGCTAGGAAATTCGATCCTGAGGAAGCGTTTCATCTGATTGCCAAGCACCGTATACGTAACGCTTTCATGCCGCCTACCGCCCTCAAACTCATGCGCCAGGTCCCAGATCCGAAAAGCCGATACAGTTTCAAGATGAGATCAATCGGCTCTGGAGGTGAGACACTGGGAACCGAACTGTTGGAATGGGCCAAGGAGGCAATGGGTGTAACCATCAACGAATTTTACGGCCAAACCGAAGCTAATCTTGTTGTAGGCAATTGCTCCGAAATAATGGACATACGTCCAGGGTCAATGGGAAAACCGATCCCTGGGCACACCGTTGAAATCCTGGATGAGTCAGGCATTCCTGTGTCCCTGGGAACGGTAGGTGAGATCGCTATCAAGAGGCCGGATCCTGTGATGTTTCTGGGATATTGGAATAACGCCCAGTCAACCCAGGACAAATTTGTCGGTGACTGGCTGTTAACTGGAGATTTGGCTCGAATGGACCAAGACGGCTACCTTTGGTTCGTTGGCAGAAAAGATGACGTCATTACCAGCGCCGGCTACAGGATCGGACCAGCCGAGATCGAAGACTGCATCCTCAAGCACCCGTCTGTCGGCATGGTCGCTGTAGTTGGAAGCCCGGACCCTGTCCGAACCGAAATCGTCAAGGCCTTCATTGTGCTAAAACCAGGATTGAGTCCCGACATTGCGCTGGAAGATGAGATCAAACAGTTCGTAAAGGTGAGATTGGCCGCTCATGAATTTCCCCGCGAGATTGAGTTCATAGACGATCTCCCGAAAACAGCCACGGGCAAAATTATTCGTAAGGATTTGAGAAGATTGGAGACAGAACGGGCCCAATCAAGGAATCACACAGCAAGGTAACGCTTCTTGACATCTTCGTCCTTTTCAAGCTCCTCAATGGTTCCTTGATACTTGATGTGGCCATTATCAACAATATAAGCCCGATCTGAGTGTTTAAGCGAGAATTTTACATTTTGTTCAGACAGAAGAACCGTAGTTCCTTCCCGTTTCAGAAGATCTATGAACTCTCCGAGGGCTTTCACTATTATAGGGGCTAGCCCCTCTGAAGGTTCATCGAGTAGGATCAAGTCCGGACTACCCATCAATGTCCTGGCGATGGTCAGCATCTGCTGTTCTCCACCACTGAGATTGCCTCCACGGCGATTTGCCAGTTCTTTTAACCGAGGAAAAAGTTGATAGATCCGATCAATCGTCCAACTCGTCTTCCCCTTGGTCTTTCTCAACCCTACATCCAGATTGGCCCTAACTGTGAGGTCCGGGAAAATTCTCCGATCTTCAGGAACAAAACCTATCCCGATTCGCGCCACTTTATAAGGAGCCACTCCTGTTACATCCTTGCCATCAAATATGACTTTCCCTGTCTTGGGTGGAGTCAAACCCATGATGCTCCGCATAGTGGTGGTCTTCCCCGCTCCATTCCTACCAAGCAACACAACCACTTCTCCTCTATCAACCTGAATCGATACATCGAAGAGGATGTGACTCAAACCGTAGTAAGTATTTATACCCTGAACCTCCAGGAGCATGGCTACACCTCTTCTCCCAGATACGCTTCTATTACTTGCTGGTTGGCTGAAATCTCATGTGGGGGCCCTTCGGCCAATAACGTCTTGTAGCATAAGACTCTAACTTTCTGAGAAATTCCGAAAACTATATCCATATCGTGCTCAATATAAACCATGGTTATCTTCATCCTGTTCCACAACTCCTTGACCAGTTCCACAGTCTCCCATCTTTCTTCAGGGCTCATTCCCGCCACCGGCTCATCAAGAAGCAGCAATTTGGGTTCCAGAGCCAGGGCCACACCAATATCCAGGCGTTTCTGATTGCCATGAGCAAGAGTCCCGCTTTGATGAGAAGCTTTATCAGCCAATCCAACGCTTTCCAGGATTTCAAAGGCTTTCTTTCTAATCCGGTCCGAACTATTCCAATGTTTGACAAAACCCAGATTTCCTTTGAGTCTGGTGATTATTGTAATCACAATATTTTCCAACACAGTCATCCTTGGGAAGATGTTGGTCCTCTGGAAGGCTCGCGCCATCCCCAGTCTCACGATGTCGAATGGTTCCATCCCGACGATATTTCGGCCTTCAAAGATGATCTTTCCTTCATCCGGAACAAGTGCGCCGGTGATCAAATTGAAAAGGGTCGTCTTACCTGCGCCGTTAGGCCCAATAATTGCGCTCAGCTCTCCCGGCTCGACCGAAAAACTTATATTGTTGAAGACCTGATTCCCTTCAAATGACTTGGAAAGGTTTTCAATACTCAGAATGGCTTCAGACATTGAGGATTCACACTCCATTCCCAGGACATTTCATGACTGGGATTTCTTAAAAATATTCTGATAAAGCCCAACCAGCCCTTGGGGAGCGAAAAGAACAACAACTAAAAGCAGGACTCCCAGAACAATTGCCCAGACCTCGACCATACTCCTGTGGACCTGCTGCAGAAAAATCTTGAGGAAGATTAAAACAGAGGACCCTATGGCCGGGCCAGCCAGGGAGTACATGCCTCCAACCAGGCTAGCCAGTATCGGTTCGGCTGATTTACTCCAATGAAGAAACTCCGTCTGCGCAAATCTGTTGAGTTCGCATAGCATTCCACCGGCCAAGCCTGCAAAAGCCCCTGCGATTATAAAATTTAGCAACTGGTATCGTCTGACGTTGATCCCTATGAACTTGGCTCGTTCCATATTTTCTCGTATAGTTTTGATACTGAGCCCAAAAGACGAATTGACTATCATCCTGATAATCAAAAAGCAGATTACGAAGAGTATCAGGCAAAGCCAATAATAGTTTACCGGCCCCAAGATTTCGGGCCTCGGGACACCATGAAGACCGTCATCTCCACCAGTGAAGGTGTACCATTGAAAAACTATCATGTACAGGAGTTGACCGAAGGCAAGCGTGAGAATGGAAAAATACAAGCCAAGTAAACGCACACAAAACCATCCCACAATTGCGGCGGTGATCGCAGCGACTAGAGGCGCTGCGGCAAGAGCCAGATACAATGGAAAATCGGCCTTTTTCATGAGGAGCGCCACGGTATAAGCCCCAACGCCGAAAAAAGCCGCATGGCCGAAACTAACCATGCCTCCGAACCCGAGGATGAGGTTCAGACTCATGGCAAACAGCGCCATAATGATCATTTCGGTGCATACCCAGATCCAGTATTCACCCGTCTTACCCAGCTGACCCAAGAAGATCGGAAGAACGAAAAGAACGACGGTTACTGTAATTCCGGTAATCCATCCGGCACGAGATGAGGACGTCATATCATCCATTGTGTAATTCAGCCTTTTCCTGATTTATCGTTCAGGTTTTCCAAAAAAGCCCCATGGTCTGACGACTAGGACCAGCGCCATCAAAGCGTAAGGGAAAACTAGGGCCCACCGCCCGAAAGG
>Ga0118677_10011328_pt1 | contig 13399 bp, 10 predicted proteins | sample AliMusrvi5mmetaG_FD_86154 | JGI IMG/M metagenome (GOLD analysis project Ga0118677, IMG submission 86154)
GTTCCGAATCTATCAATATCAAGTTCCCACCCTGGAAGCGCCACCATGCTCCCCCGATCCCGGACCTCCGGACACGGCCGACGACAACGTTCCCCGGCTGTGTGCGGGACTTAATTCTGACCGTCCCGGTCGCGGATCGGCACCTTGCGGCCGCCCGCCTTCGGTACCGCAAAACCGCAACGGGACTGCGGCCCAGCAGGACAATGGATTCGACCCTGCCAACATATACTATGAGTCCCCTTCGTCGGTGTACTATGTCGGGGTAGGCACCGGTTTCAGCAAATACAGCCGCAGGGCTCCAGTGATCCACGGCATCATGAAGTACTTAAAGTCACGGAACCAGCGGAACGAAGGCAATCAGGATTTCAAGCGGTTGGCGGAAGGACTGTTAGCGGATATCGAAACGACCAGGGCTGTTGCCTGGGCGGGCTCCATCGCCGGCTATCCACCAGGCAGGCACATTTACGGGGACACCGCCTTGCTCGTGACCCAGGGCCCTCGGTTGATCGATCCAGTTCCCGGAGATATTCCGGTTACGGCAATCCGACCAGCGACGGCAGCCGCGCCCTAGCGGAAGGCAAGGGACTCAAACCGGACCTGGTGAACGGCAACAAGGTCCGCATCGAAGTGTCGGGCACGCGCATCCGGATCTGGGTGGACGGCCAGAAAATCGCCGACCTCCAGGACGACAAAATGAATGAAACCATCGGCGGCCAAACCCTCGACCACGGCGGCGTCAGCGTGACCTGGGGATTCGAATCGATGGGATGGATCCGCAATTTCTCGGCCAAGCGATTGTGAGTTCGGGCACCGGTTCTGGACCCATGCCTCTCCGGTGACAATTGGCGTCGCCCTGACTCCGGTGCGGCGCTATGGTCTGCGCATGAGCAACGCGCATGCGGAACTCGACGGAGCAGGTTGGTCCGGTTCGATTCGAATCATGCAGCTTCGGACGTTCAGGCCTTCGGGGCAGGACCTCGATTGACTTCGCCATCGGCACATCTGGTTCCGACAGCGGCGGGATGGGAGCGCCGTCGAAGTCGTTTAGTGGTTCTCAAAAAAGGCGACGAGGTCATCGTATAGACCGGAGCGATTGGCATAGGAGGCGTAACTGCGGGCGGTTTCCAGCCATTCGTTGGTGGAGGGACGCATTTCCTTGACGGCTTCCACGAGCAGGGCCTGGGTCAGGAGCGCCGCGCGACCGGTCCGCATCTCCTGATAGATGGCCTTTTCAGAGGCCCGTTCAACGGCCGCCCGCAAATCCGCCCCCGAATAAAGACCGGTCACCCGGGCGATTTTTTGCAGATCCAACTTATCGGCCGGCAGATTGCGGAGGCATATTTTCAGGATGGCTTCCCGGGCCGGACCGTCCGGCGGAGGAACAAACAGAACCCGGTCAAACCGACCCGGTCGACGCAAGGCATCATCAACCCGCCAAGGTGTGTTGGTGGCCGCGAGAACCATCAGGTTTTCATTTCTGCCGGAGATGCCATCCATCTCGGCGAGCAACACGTTGACCAGTGACGACATGGCCGACGAGGCATCCGAACGGCTCACCCCGATGGCGTCGATTTCGTCAATGAAGATGACCGCCGGCGAGCGGCGGCGGGCGGCCTCGAAAAGCTGGTGCAACCGCTGCTCGCTTTCCCCCAGCCATTTCGAAAGGATATCTGTGATGGCGATGGAGATGAATGCGGCGCCGCACTCGCCGGCCGTGGCCCGGGCGATGTGGGTCTTGCCGCATCCGGGCGGGCCATACATCAGGATTCCACCGCCGGGTTTCCTGTTGAATTTCCGGAATACTTCGGGGTTCTTGAACGGATAAATGATGTTCATCCGGATGCGCTCAATGACCACCTCCATGCCTCCGATGTCGTCGAAGGTGGTCCTGGATAGTCCTTCCGGTTCCCAGCCGACTTCGATCACATCCTCAGTTTCCACTGCGGGGACGGCCACAGCCCGATCGGGGGGCGGATGGACGGCAGGCATCGACTCCGGTTCGTCTTCAGGTGCCTGGGGTGGGGCGTTTCCCAACCACGCATCCAACCCGGCATCCTGCAACGACTCGTCAATGATGGTGGCGGCGCCATATTTGGTGCGGGCTTCGTCGCGCAATCCGCGCCGCTGATAGATCCTGGCTAACAGCAAATATGCCTGCGCACAGGCTTTGTTTTTGGTAAGAATCCGTTCCAGCCTGATTTGGGCGTCTGACGGTGATGTTTCCATTTCCACACGGGCAACCCGAAGGGCATCCGCTTCGGTATCGGGTATACCCGGCGCGGCATCGATCAAGCCAGCCGCTTTTCGCGCCTGCCCGGCGGCCAGATATTCGTCAATCAAATGAGCGCGGGTTTCCCAGTCATCAGGCGACGCCAGCAGGGCTTTTTCGAGCAGTTTGAAGGTTTGGTCATTCATGGTGATTTGGAATTGGTGCCGAAAAATTGCCACCACCTGCGCCGGATGGTTCCCGGATCCAACATTTCATTGATCTGGCGGGCGCTCTTTCGCGCGGCTGTGGCATTCACGTGAGCGCGTCTGGCTGACTTCAGCCAGTAACCGGCGAAAACCAGACCCCCGACCAGGATCAACGATTTCCAAACCGCATCACGGGTTCCGGCCCCGATTGAAGCGTCGTCCCCCAGGCAGATCCATACGAGACCGCCCCAGAACGTGACCAGTAAGAAGCCGAAGAGCAGCAGGCGGCACATCAACGACCATTGGCGATAGCCCAGAAACCCTCCCCGCCGCGCGCCCACTTCGCCCATGCGGGCGCGGATATCCCCGACCGTCAGGAACTCGTAGACCTTGGTCATCGGCCAAATCAAAGCGAACCACAAGATCAGCCCGCCCAGCACAAAACGGAAAACGACCAGCCAGAAAGGAATGATCAGAATGTAAAGCAAGACACTCTTCTTGCGGATTTTCCGAATGCCCGCGACCACTTTGAACAGCAAATCCTTGGGGGCGCACAACGTCCGGTAAACCGGATCCCGGTGTTTGACGGTGACCAACAGATTCCTGCGAATGAGTTTTGAAGCCGGATTGAAAAACAGTGCCCGCCGGAAACATTCCTCTGCTTTTGCGTAATCCTTCAGCCCGTCCAGATATTCCGCACCGATGTTGTTATGGATGTTCGCGTTCTCCGGATCCAATTCGAGTGCCTCCTGATAGCGCCGGATTTTCGCGGTCGTCTGGTCCGGACCGTTTGGTTCACACAAAATCAGCAGGTTGAGAACATCCGGGTCGAGCGGATTCAATTCCCTGGCTTTCTCGGCGCATTTTCTCGCAGCGACCATGTAACCCTTTTTGTAGTTCATCCGGGCGAGTTGGTGCCAGTTATAGGCATCATTGGGATCCAGGCCAATGGCTTTGCGAATGCTCTCGTCTGCCTCTTTGAACCGGCCCTGCTCGAAATGGACCATGGACATCATCCGATGGGTGAAGTCATCGCTTGGATTGCCCGCCAATGCCCGTTCCAGATGTTTTCGCGCCTCCGCTTGCCGGTCAAGATTGATCAGGGATTGGGCAGCGATCCGATGCGCCTGGGTATTTTCCGGATCTTTGGCGAGCCATTCATACGCGGTTGCCAATGACCGGTCCCACTGCCCGCTGTTGATGAAACGGAAGGCAAGGATTCTGTAATCGGGCACGCTAGTCCCCTCGGGGCTCATGGCCTCGATCATTCAGCAGCCACCCGAACAATGAAACTCAAAAATCGTGAACCGCTCCGGATACGGAGACCCCGGCATCGACAACCCCGCCTTTACCTTTCCCCGACGCCGCCTCACTCCCCCTCCCGCGCCGTCGGCGGCCGCAGGTCCTTGTGCCACGGCGGCAGCTTGGCCGGCACCAGGTCCGTGACGGGCACCCGCAGCGCCTTGGCCAGCAGGACCAGTTCCAGGTCCGATACGCCGCGCAGACCGGTCTCGATGTGGGAGACGCTGGCGCGGCCGATGTCGAATCCCTTGAGGGCGCAGCGGGCGGCAAGCTGTTCCTGGTTGAGTCCGGCCGCAGTGCGGATCCGCCGGACCTGCGGACCCACGATGTTGCGCAACCTTCTCTTCTTTGCCCCTGCCATGGTCGGCTAGGAAAGCACGGCGGGCCGGTTATGGCATGCGGCGGTGGAGATTTTTTGGGAGATCCTCTGGCCCTGACTTTCCGTAGGCGTCCGCATGGCAGGCATCTCCTCTACCTCTGAAAACCATGGAATCGACATCGCGCGCCCGCGCGTTGTCAGAAGAACCACCGCCCGCTGACAATCGCCGAGGTAATTGGGGGTAGTAATTCTCAACTCCGAGTGAAACCCCTGCCTGACTATTATTTTGCTTTATCCCCTCCAAGCCCGTGCAAGCTCTTCGCAGCGTCTTCGTTACCTAGATCCGCTGCTTTCCGAAACCACTGAATCGCCTTCGGGATGTCCTTCGCTACGCCCACACCGTCACGGTAGACTTCTCCGAGACGCAACATGCCTTCGGCATCTCCGGCATCGGCCGACTTGCGATACCACTTATACGCCTCGGTCTCATCCTTGGCCACACCCAGGCCATGTGTGTAGCACACACCCAAAGACCGCATCCCTTCAGAACTCCCACCATCAGCAGACTTGCGAAACCACTTGACTCCCTCCTCGAAGTTCATGGTCACGCCTGTCCCGCCCAAATAACAAGCTCCTAACCTCCACATGCCATCGGAGTTCCCGGCATCAGCAGACTTGCGAAACCAGTTGGCCGCCTCCACGTCGTTCTTGGTTACGCCTGTCCCGTTCAAATAACAGAGTCCCAACCATTCCATTCCTTCTGCACTCTCTCTACCTATCTTCAGCAACCATTTTGCTGCATCCTTACTTCCAAGAGACGCTGCTTGCCGCAAAAAAACCATTGCACATGTGACATTCTTCTCCACACCCCTACCATAACCGTGGCGCACTCCGAGACCTGTCATTGCTTCTAAACTCCCCGCCTTCGCGGCCTTGGTCAACCATGTGATCCCTTCATGTTCATCCTTCACTACTCCATCTCCGGTGAAATAGTGTGCGGCCAGTTCTGCCATCGCTTTGGAATCACCTCCATCGGCCCTTGTTCGCAATCTCGACGGACAGTTTTCGAAATCGATGTATGCGGCGATAATGACGAACATATTCAATGCCAACCCAGCAGTAAGGCCGAGGCATCCTGGCAATCTTCCCCCCCGCTTGGTATAATTGTCACCGAAGCGCCTCTTGATGCAATCTGTCTGCGTGCGACCTTGTGTGAAATACCAACCACAAAGCAAACCCAGTTCTACCAACGGGTAAAATCGCATCCCTCGCCGGAGCAACACAATGAAAAGTATCGCGAAACCGATGGTGACCCAAAACCAGATTGTGTTGGCGAGTGCCCGTTTTGGATTACCCATCACCCGCCAGTTCGAGGCATGGTAAAACGCCCCGTATGCCGGGGTGAGGATCAGGCTGGCTCTTGCTGCCGCAACCGGATCCCATAACCGCGGTTTGTCAGGGCCGTCTTTCGTGAAATCCGCCCCATCCCTATCTGACTCGGGTGCTGACCAAATCATCGGTTTCACCACCGAAATCACCCATTTCGAGATCCTTTTCCCCCGGTCCATCAAATAGTCCGATCTTCCGCGGAACAATTGCCCAAGCCGCGGTTCTATTTCGTTCAGTGATGGCCTGGAATGCGGGTCGAGGCTGAGCATCCGGTGAATGGCCTTTTTCCAAGCCATGGGGCAATCCTGCCTGTTTACCACGAGCAATCCTCCGGTGTGCGCACATGTCAGCATCTCTTGCCAGATCAGGCCAAGCGCATAGATGTCGCTTGCCATAGTGGCCTCATGGCCGTTGTGCACCTCAGGAGACATATAGAGCGCAGTGCCCACCACAGCACCAGTGAGAGTCAGAGTTGCTTGTGTCGCCGCATTTAGGTTGCGGGCCAGTCCAAAGTCCCCAATCTTCACCCCCTTGCACGGCTTGATGAAGATATTGGCCGGCTTCAGGTCGCGGTGAACGATGCCGTGGGCGTGCAGGTGCCGGAGACCCGCGACCAGTTGGCGCATGATGGATTCGATCTCGCGTATCGCCATCTGCCGTTTGTCGGCGCGCAGCCTATCAGCCAGGGTATCCCCTTCAACCCATTCCATGGCGAGCCAAGGCAGCATCTCCTCGACGCCATGGCCCATTTGAAAAACAAGATTCGGATGCGGCGGGAGGCCAACCGTCAGCCGCATCTCATCCTCAAAACGGCGAAGGGCGGTTGAATCCGGGTGTCGGGAACGGAGGAGTTTGAGGGCAACGAGGTTGCCGTCACTCCCTTTCCCCCGAAGCACCACGCCCATGCCTCCGCACGCGACCCACCTATCCACTACGAACGCGCCGAGCTTGCTGGGCACCCGTCCGTGCCAACGGCCTTCCCGATCATTGAGGGTGCGTGACGTTTGATTACAGAAGTGGCAGGGATCTTTCTCTTCCCAATCCATCGGTTGGTTGCAAAACGGACACGAAGCCGTCCAGTCGAGTCCAGCTGCCTCCCCACCGGACGATGATACCGTGGCGGGTGCCGCAACACAGCGAAAACGGCTGCCCCCGATTCGGAAGGCGACACCGGCAGCCAGCACAAGCTCGCAGACATTGTCACCAGTATTCTCGTCCACGATCCGCCTGTCCGCAGGGTTGGTTCCCCGGACGACATAGGCCGAATTGTCCCACCGGACAACCGCAAAGCCCGGCCCCACCTCGGGCACCTCCACCGTATCGCCCTCGCCCGATCCGATCATCATGCGTTGCACGGCATAGACTTCATCATCTTCCGCGCCATCCCTTCTCACCTCCAGCAGCAGGCGAGATTTGGCAGTTGTTTTTGGGGAGGGGTCCATTATGGTTGAGTGTTCTTCACGCTGTTCGGAAATAACCGCTGGCATGGGTGAACCGGGGAAATGGTGCCGTCCCCACCATTTTTTGTGCTCGGCGGGTAATCGATCGTGTTTTTGCCGCCGATTGGAATTGCCAAGAGGACCAGAAAAACAGCCGAAACGCCCAACCATAACCGGGCCGCCCGCCCTGCCAAGAACCCCACGCTCATCCCAGCCAGGAATGTCGTTATGCCCATGGGCAAAATTGGCAAGCTGATCCCGCCCCAACCGCGGGCTATCCCAAAGATGAACCAACAAAGGATGGGAAAGCATATTTCCGTGGGAAACACCCAAACCGACAGTTCCGCATGTCGAAACCTCCTCCATGACCAACAAACGGCTTTGTCCAAAAGCGGGCAGAAGATACCCAAGAGCAGTGCCAAGCGTGAAGCATCAAGGACATCGTGAAAACGGGTGCGAAAAACCACCAAATAGGAAACCAGCAATGCCAGGGAAATTCCGACATACAACCAGGCCATATCCCGCTCGACAGACATTCCCGGAGGCGGCACCGGTTCGCTCTTGTTTTTCAGTCTGTGACGGATACTGGCAACCGTCGCGCTGACCACGTTTAGAGCCCGCCCAATGAGCACCCCGTCCCCTGGAGGGAGGATGTCCAAGAACTCTTTTGCATGGAAAACAATGCGTTCCTGTCTCCCATGGAAATTCCTCGAAACTGCCACCTCGACATTATCCAAAATTGGCCTACGGCACGCCTTGTGGTCAAGCATTCGGGGGATGATCATTTTCCAGTGGTTGGGGCAGTCCAGCCTTTTGACATCAAGCTGGCCGTCCGTGCAGGTGCCGGTTAGGACCTGCCAGAAGTAGAGGATGAGTGGGCAGTCTGGCATAATGACATAAGACAGCCAGCCCGAGCAGGAGCCGGTTAGGAGTTCCTTCCAGATGAGCCCCAGTGCATAAATGTCGCCCGCGTCAGATGTCTGATCGCCGTTGCGCACTTCAGGTGGCATGTAGAGGACGTTACCTTCGACCACGCGACCCGTCAATGTGGCTTGCGCTGCCGCATCCAGGCTGCAACTCAGTCCGAAGTCCCCAATCTTCACTCTCCCGCACGGCATGATGAAGATATTGGCCGGCTTTAGGTCGCGGTGCACGATGCCGTAGGCGTGCAGGTGCCGGAGACCCGCGACCAGTTGGCGCATGATGGATTCGATCTCTTCGATCGCCAATCTTTCGGCTGTGCCGCGAAGTCGACCCAACCTGGCTTCCAGGGTTTCCCCTTCAACCCATTCCATGGCGATCCATGGCAGCATCTCCTCGACACCATGTCCTTTTTGAAAAACAAGATTCGGATGCGGCGGGATGCCGTCTATTAGCCGCATTTCTTCCTTGAATCGCCGATGGGCGGAAGAGTCCGGGTGGCGGGAACGGATGAGTTTGATGGCAACGAGGTTACCGTCACGCCCTTCTCCCCGAAGCACCACGCCCATTCCCCCACTTGCGATCCATCGTTCGACTCCGAACGTTCCAAGTTGGCACGGGATCCTGCCGCGCCAACGACCCTCGCTGACATGGATGCGGGACACTCGATTACAGATACGGCAAGGACCTTCGTCTTCCCGTGCCATCGGTTGGTTGCAAAACGGACACGAACTGGACCAGTCAAGTCCCGCTGTCTCCCCGCCGGGCGAGGAAACCGCAACAGGTGCCGCAACACAGCGAAAACGGCTGCCCCCGATCTTGAAGGAGCCGCCGGTTGCCAGCACAAGTTTGCAGGTCTCGCTCCCGGTCTTTTCATCAAGGATCCAGATACCGGCCGGATTTGTGACCCGGACGACATAGGCTTCATTGTCCCACCGGATAACCGCAAAGCCAGGCCCCACCTCAGGCACCTCCACCGTGTCGTCTTTGCCCGATCCGATGGTCATGCGTCGCACTGCCCAAATACCGACTTCGCCCAGTCCATCATCCCGCTCCACCTCCAGATGAAGCCTCGGTTCAACAGGTATAGTATTAGAGTCTGACATGACAGCGTTCGGGAAGTAGGCTCATCATCTCCAATCAGTCCAGCCTTTCTGTTTTTCTATGAACGCCACTGCGGCTGCTATGCCGTAAAGAGCGCCCAAGCCGAGGAGATACATCCATTCCACGTCAAAAGCTTTAGTCGAATCCTTCGGACCAAAGCACATGGTCATGGTAATGGCGCAAGGCCTGGTGATAAAGCCGCAGGAACCCAGGTAAATGATCCAGTCGATAAATCCCTCCGTTGGCAATGCCCCGATGGTTCCGAAGGGTGGTTTCGTGAGAATTGCACTAGCATCCCCATACGCCACCCGGCTTAGGAGAATCTGGGGAAGGAGAAGCAAGGGGAGGGTGTTTACTGCCGTCCTATACGTGGTTGCCAGAGCGGACACGAACAGGGCCGAGAGGACTCCGCCCACTCCCGCGAGCACCAATGGCACAATCGCCACCCATGAACGGAGATGAATGGAGTCCGATAATATCGCCAAATGAGTTCCACCCGAAGCGAGCCAATGGATGGTTAATCCGGCGGCAACCAATAACAGCAGGGCCTGTGCCGAAGAAATGAAAATGCAATACATGGCTTTCCCCAGGAGATAGGCCCCCGGCATCAGCCCGCCAAGCTTGTCCCTCACATAAAGCTTCCGCTCCTCCGCCACTAGCTCCCGCACGCTCGAGTTCATTCCCATCCAGAAGGCTGCGATAACAAGGAAGAAGCATACGTGGATCGGATTGCTATTCTTGCTCTGGGATACAACGATCAACATGGCCACGCACAGCGGCAACAATAGGGAAAGTTTCACGGATTGCCTGTCGCGCCAGAAGCAAAGGGCACTCCGTTTCAGAACTGTGGATGTTTGGGTAACGAAGTAGGCATTGCCCGGATTCGCCCGCAGGACTCGGGGAGTATGTCGCCGCGACCCAAGTACGGCGCTCGAACCGGTTTGGCTCGTCCGATCGAGGATGACGTCGTCTCCAGCTTTTCCAGAAACAGGAGTTTCCTTCATCCCCTCAGGTGGACCGCAATAGACCACGGATGGCGTCGGTTCCCCCGTCTGGGAGCGGAGAATAATCACTCGATCAAAGATGTCCAGACTATGAGTATGGATCACGCACACCACTGTCATTCCCCGCCGGGAAAGGCCCCTCAGTTTATTGAGTACCTGGAATTCCATGTCGGGATCAAGCCCGGTTGTCGGCTCATCCAGCAGTAGCAAGCGGGGTCGCACTAGTAACTCTACCGCCACGCTTGCTCGCCTCACTTGACCTCCGGAAAGAACTGCGACCTTCTTGTTTCCGTGCTGGTCCAGATCAACGGCCCGAATTGCCTCGTCAACCAGGTGACGGATCTCTTCCTTTGATTTCGCGGGCAACTTGATCCTGGCTGAGAATGTCAAATTCTCCCGCACGGTCAGATCTTTGAAAAGCAGGCCTTGTTGGGGAACAACGCTCGTTTTCTCGAAAAAGGAATCAAAATGCTCTGTGAGAACCATCCCGTCGTCGAAGGTAATCCGTCCTTTGGAGACCACACTGCTACCGGGATCATCCCCCTTGTCGGTGAGGCAAGTCAGAAGCGTGCTTTTCCCGCATCCGCTCGGTCCGATGATTGCGACGAACTCGTCGGTCCCTATCTCTGCATCGACCTGGCACAAAATTGTCTGATTGTCCCTGACTACCGATACATTCTCGAAAATAACGGACATGCCGACCGCCTCCGTTTTTTGGACAAGGTGTTCGCCCTCCAACAGAAAGGGTGGGGATGTCCCCAACCAAATCATATCGCCTTCGCGGACGGTCTTGCGTTCCACCCGCGAGTTGTTTACGAAGGTGCCGCATTTGCTGCCGCAATCCCGCAACTCGTATGCTCCTTCTGCCAGCACGCGAAGCACGGCATGGTTGCGCGAAACCGAGTTGCTCCTGACGACCATGTCACACGAGGGATCGCGGCCAATCGTGAATTCACGACCCGCCTTGCCTCTGCCGATGTGGAACGACATGCCCCCCATGACATCACCGCTCCCGGCTCAGGCGTTTAAGTGCGTCCAGGGTGCCCTCCTTGAGCTTACGCGTGGTCCTTGGCGTCTCGTTCGGCTTGTCACCGTCAAGGATCCACCCTGCATAAGTGATCTCGTACTCCGGTCTCTGGACGTGCGTCATTTGGAAAATAACGTGATCGAGGGATTGCTGGACCAAGTCGGCCGCACCGGACAACCTGGCTTCAGTCACAATGCCCTGCCTGAAGTTGAAAACCAAATCGCCTTTCGGAGCCCATGATCCAGCCCGCTTCACCTTGTTGCTTTCGTCTTGGTAGATGTCGTTCAACTGGAAAACCCCGCCGGCAATTTGCAGAAGAGCTTCCTTGTCATCTGCCTGACCAAGATCCTCACCACGTCTGATGGTGACCGAACCCGAGGTCGTGGCCTTTAGTGAAGGATCCAACATGGGAAAACAATCCTGGGCGTTCACCATCCATGTGGCACCGGGGTGACAATCAATTTTCTCCATCATGGTGACGTCTGAAATGAATGAGAGACCATCCAAAAGTACATATTCATCTTTCGACAACGAACACCCGATTGGAGTAATTGAGAGCACGCCAGTTCCGTTCTCGAACTCAATCCGAGCTTTCTTACCCTCAAGGCCTTTAATGTCAGCCAACACTTTCGCGTATTTATCCGAAATGACACTTGACCAGAATTTCTTCGGTGGGTCGGTGTCTAGAATCCAGTTCAGAGTATCCTTAGCGACTTCAACCGACCCCGGAGGAGCACCTAGTCGCGTCAGTCCAACCTCCAATAGAGTCTGAAAGACTCCGCCAAGCTCAATGTGAATGCCCTCGACCTTGGTGGACACCTGAAGCGTGCGAGACCGGTCCACCCGCAGTTCCACCGTCATTTTTCGCCCGTCGTTCGCGACAACGTGCCGACTGAATTGGAATTCGCCGACGTAGTTGAACGTCATGTCCGTTTGGGCACCCCAATCCTTGTGCGAACCCTTGGAGGTTAGGGTTGTTTTGAGGAGATTCACATAGGTCTTGCCAACAGTGTAAGTGGCTTGAAGTCGCCCCGTATCTACCTCTTTGGTCTGGGGCGTGGAAATCCCGCCGTCCTTGATTCTTCCCTTGGTGATGGTTTGACCGTCTTTGAGTTCAGTCGGGAGCGTTCCCCCGCGTTTGTCTACAACTGTCTTAGTACACATTATCGTGACAACGACAGTCCCGATCACCAGGACGATTGCCGCTCCAATCTGTAGAAGAACCTTTGATGATTTGGTCATGACGATTTTTTGGTTAGTTCGAGTTCTTTGGATACCCGGTAATCTTGCCGGGGAGAGAAGGTGTCAGGCAGCGATCTTGACGGACGAGATGAGTCCGGGCCTCGCCGTCGGTCCCAGTGAGGATGGAACCGCCTGGCGTGGAACATGGCATCGCCCTTTCTGACGCCGAACACATCGAGGAAAGCCGGCATGTTGGACAAGGGCACGAGGCAGCGGAAGCGGGGGCGGGGCGTGATCGTCGGATCGGTGCGCAGACCTGCGAAAGGGTCAAGGTGTTGCCAGAGACCGTATAGCCTGCGGTGGCAACAGTGACGACGGATGCCGAAGTGAAGTTGGCCGTTACTTCGGCACCGTTGCCCTTCGGGACGAAAGCCAGCGCTGCGGGCAAGGGGGGGAAAGATACGAGGAACCTCTTCATGGCAGGAAGGACAGGATTGTCCTTCCTGGTGGACGGGGAGTTGAGAGAGTCGCACTACGACGACTGCGTTGGCCTTTAGCCAGCCCCGGAGGGTGGCCTGGACATGCGCCACCGCCTCCCCGGCCCTTGGGTCGGTTTGGCGGCATCGTTGCGGTCGATGCCGACCGCGTAGTGCGAGGACTCTCACATCCTCATCCGCCGGAGCGAACATTTCGAGTCAATCTATGTGAAATCCGGACGGCAAGCGCAAAGTGACGGATAGGGATTATATTTTTTGCTGCTAGGCCGAATCGGCGTCAGCCAGATACCACGGGCCAACGAGACCGCTGGCGACTGGCTTTTCCCGGATATGCCGACGGGCATCGCAACCGCCGCCGCCACCGAATAGGGGGGCAATATTCGGAATACTCGGAATACTTTGAATACTTTTTCAGCCATTCTCAACCCGGCGCAGGCGGCATCGCCGTGGCGCAAAAAGAATTCAGAGAATTCAAAGTATTCGGTTTTTTCGGATTTTTCGGGTTATCCGGCTGGCTGGTCGCCGCTGGTGCCTTCCTGCGGCGGGGCGGGCATCGGATCCCGCACTATACTTTGGTATGTCATATTTCACCCTAAGCGGCTGTCAGGCTCGGTGCCTGAATCCCGACCAAAGAAAGATATCTATTTTGTGATCTGAGCATCCCGGTCTTCTGATGGCAATCGGGCGAAAATAAATCAGAGATTCCCGCTTTCCGCATTGACCCCGAGCCCCGCCGGATTCTATCCGTATGTCAGTCATGAAGAGGAGATACGCGCTCGTTCTTGTTGTTGCCTTGGCAC
>Ga0118677_10011330_pt1 | contig 13397 bp, 19 predicted proteins | sample AliMusrvi5mmetaG_FD_86154 | JGI IMG/M metagenome (GOLD analysis project Ga0118677, IMG submission 86154)
ATTTCCTCCCCCGGCTCCGCCCACCCACAGCTGGCCGCCAATCGCCCGATCACCCGCGCCGCCGTCACGCCGGCCGCCCGCAACGCCGCCAGCCGGGTGGAATCCCGCCGCTTGGCCATCCGCTCCCCACCCGCATCCAATACCAATGGGACATGGAGAAACCGGGGCGGAGTCAGCCCGAGCGCCCGGCTCAGCAGCAGTTGCCGCGGGGTGGAACTGAGCAGGTCATCCCCGCGAACCACTTCGGTCACTCCTTGAAAAGCATCGTCCACGACTGTCGCAAGCTGGTATGCCGCAATTCCATCATTGCGAAAGACAACAAAATCACCACTCGCGGCCGCCACGTCCATCGTACAGCGGCCATGCACGACATCCACAAATTCGACCGGCCCAGCCGGCACCACAAATCGCCAGGCCGGTGCCCGGCCTGTGCTGACTCCCCGGCGGCGACAGGTCCCCGGATAAACCGGCCCTTCCTCGCCCGCATGCGGCGCACGGGCTGCCAGCTCGATCTCGCGCCGGCTGCAGCGGCACGGATACACGAGTTCCGCGGCTCGAAGTTTCTCCAGTGCCGCCGTGTAGGCTCCACCCCGGCCGCTTTGCAAAACCGGTTCACTGTCCCAATCCAACCCGAGCCATTGCAGATCGGCAACCGCCTGGTCGACAGCGCCGGGTTTTACCCGCGCCTGATCCAAGTCATCCAGGCGAAGCACCACCCGGCCACCGGCCGCCCGTGCCGACAACCACGCAATCAGAAACGTTCGCGCGTTACCGAGGTGCAATTCGCCGCTGGGCGTTGGAGCGAGTCGACCCACAATCATGGGGCCATGGTAGACCAGTCGCCCCACCCAACTCAAGCCGGCGGAATGCCGATCAGAGATTCCGCATCACGACTATTTTATTCGCTTGGCAAAACAGGAAATCCACGAGGAGCCGAATCCCGACGCGGGAAAATACGATCCATGCGCAGCCTATCTCACGCTGGTCGGGTGGTTGCGTAAGCAGAATCCAGAAGAGTGGCCCGACGATCAGGTGGAGGTCTGGATCAACGATCTGCAGCCCATTGAAGAATTCCGCCACAAACTTCTCGCAATCCAAACCCGATGAACGCAACGCAGGCACAACAGGATCGGATCGAAAATGGAGGATTCGGCACGTCGGGTGGATACAATCTCCCCCCACAGGCGCAGCACGAACCCTCGTCCAAGTGCTGCGGAACACCCTACATCAAGATGGGAGTGGATGATTTCCGGTGCCTCGGGTGCAACCTTCGCTACCCTGGCCTTTATCTTCGCGCAATTGGCATTCGCACGATTCTGATTGGATGACGCGACACGGGCCAACGTCGCGCCAACGAGGGCTAACCTGGGCGCAAAAAAGGAATCTTTTAATGCGGCCACAGATCGGTGGCTTGGCGCGACGCCCATGCAATTTGAGAGAGAAGTATTTTTTTGCGCTTCCCACATTTTGCCGGTCTGGAATACCGCAATCAGGCACGAAATCCGCCCGTGCAGCATGTGTGCCAGCTTCGCTGGAAGTCGCTCATTTCAAGGTAAATAAATCTGCGAGAATGATCGCTTATTCCCTTCCGGTTTTTGGCGTTCAGAGCAATCACATGACCACGATGAAAACGCAAAATACACCACGCAAAACCAACCAAGAGAAGGCGCTTGCCACCTTCGTAAATCGCACCGAGGCCTGCCGCAAACTGGTCGCCAAAATCAACGCGCATCTGGAAGACCACATGGGAGAGCCTCCCGAAGACGTAACCTGGGGCAACGTGGGCGACGCCGCCCACATCCAGATGCTTCTGGAACAAATCTGCGACTTCGCCCGCATCAACACGGCGGGCATCGACCGCATCACCCCGGTGGAGGAATAAAACCATGAAATCCGAACAAGCAGAACAGAACTACGCGAAATTCAGCGCCGCCACAGACCGTATTGACGGCGCGGTTCACAACACCGCCACCGCCCGCCTGGGCGTCGCATTCAATTACAGCGCGATGGAACAGATGGATGCGGTCGAGATCGCCTTCGCCAATGAGCCACACGGCAACATGCGCTCGATCATGGTGGTCGATATGGCGGCGTAGAAAGCCCTGCGCGACCGCCTCGACGCCGCGCCTAAGGAAAACGATGCAAACGTCCGCCGCGCCCGGCGTCAGAACATCAAATCCTACCGGGTGCAACGGAGCGACGGGCGCACGGTCAACGTCACCATCCCGGAGAAATAAAACCATGATGACAAACCAACCTCATAATCGCGGCAACAATGGGTGCAGGTGTGCCATTTGCGGAAAACCACTCCGTGGGTATTTGCAATGGCTCTGCAAAGAGCACCGCACCAAGGAATGGGCTGACAAAGCAAATAAAAAGAAAACCGCGAACATCCCGGAGAAATAAAACCATGAACGAGCGAGATATCGAAGCCGCCTTCCTTGAATTGGAATTTCATATTGGCGAGGACGGCGAACCCATTATTGAAAAACTGGCCCGCGCCACATCATTTGAGGACGCAGGCATCATGACAAATAACCGTGGGGTGGTCTTCCGAATGAAAGACGGGAGCGAATTTCAGATCACCATTGTTCAATCCGCGCCGCCAAGGCCGGGTGAAACCAATAGCGACGAAGACGAGGAGGGCGGCCAATGAGCCGCCCTTCTGATTTTAATGCCTGCGCCAAGGCGGCGGTTGGCGTCGTCATGGCCGTGGCCGACTGCATCCGGGAATTGCGCACCGTTCCGAGCGGTCACCTTTACGCCCGGCTCATGGGGCACATCTCCATTGACGACTACCAATCGGTGGTCGCAACGCTCGTCCGTGCAGGCCTCGTGCGCGAGCACCCATCCCATCTTCTCGAATGGATCGGCCCGAGTGGGCCGGTCGCAACAACCCAAACCAACAGCACCAGAAAGGAAAAACAGCAATGACAGCAATCAGCATCCCGGCCAACGCCAAGGCGAAGGCCATCATCGAATCCAACAAACCCCCGAAAGGGGCCACGCACTTCCGCTACGTGGAGGGAAAGCGCAAACCCATCATCGACGCGATCAAGAATATCGACAGCCTCGCCGGATGCACCGGCAAGATCGAGTTCGGCAAGGTCACGTTCGATGGCCGTGGTCGCCACGCCAAGATCAAGGAGTTCATCCCGCAGGCGGATGCCGCCCCGAAGGTGACGATTCTCGAAGCCAACCGTCCGCCGGAAGTGATCACGGCACCGGAAGACAAACCCGCCACGGGCCGGAAGAACAAAATCCACGGCCATTCGGCCTGCGCGGTGGCTAAAGCGCTCGGCAAGGCGGGCGTCAAATGGGAGGAGGCCGACCGGATCATGCGGGTACACGGGATCGAGATGCCGAAGGCGAGCCTCTCCGTGCAACTCGGATTCGGGCGCAATCAGGCAACGTGGGAGAAGCGGGGCGAACCCGCGCCTCTGACAGACGATCAGATCGCAGACCTGCGCAAGGAGGTGGCATCATGAGCGCACCTACCGGAACTGAACAACGGCACTACCAGCAGATCGTTGGTGGGCGCGTGACCGGCATCGCATGGGACGTTGAATCATTTGGCGAACCCGTGCCGGTTTTGATGGTCAAATTGCCATCGGGCCGCACCCTTCAGTGCGCCGTGTTGTGCGACCCGGAAGGCAACGGGCCGGGGTTTCTCGACATCGTCGAGGCTGAAAAATGAGGTTGCCGCCAGATTACGAAACAGCGCTGGTCCGTGCTCTCCATTCCACGGAGGGCGCGGCAGCGCGGTGGGGCGCAACGATACGCCCGGACGATGAAACCCTGCGCCGCCGAATCGCCGAAGAGTTCGGCATCTCCGGTGGCTTCGGTAAAACCGGTGAGCGTGTGAACTACTGGGGTAGCATCAATCCCATGATCGAGATTCAGATCGGCGCGGACGCCCCAGTTGAACTTTCCGGTCGCGAACTGCTTGCAGCCGTGAGGGAGGCGTTGAAGATCACCCGCCCTGGCGAATTGTTCTGAAAGGCCAGCATCCGCACGAACCAGTTGATTTTTCTCACATAATGTCACATGATCTCACGAATGAGTGAGGCTGAAAAAATGAACTGGCAAGAATTCCGGTTGACCACCCGGCTGGGTCTGAAGCCCGCCATCGTGGAATCGGTTTACAGCATGATCGCGGAAATCGATTCTGTCAAAACCAGCTGGAAACTCACCGGCAAGCTGCTGCCGCAAACCATCGAAAGGCTCACCCATTCCGTCATCGTGACCTCGACTGGTGCGTCGAACCGTATCGAGGGCAACCGGCTCAACGATACGGAAGTCGAGGCGCTCTACAAGAATCTCCGGATCAAGAAGTTTCGGACTCGGGACGAGCAGGAGGTTGCAGGCTACATCGAAATGATGGAACTGGTCTTCGGCAGTTATCGGGATATCCCCGTCAAGGAGTCATCCATCCTACAACTGCACCGGGACATGCTGAAATACAGCGAGAAGGATGCGCGGCACAAGGGACACTACAAATTCGGCCCCAACCGCGTGGAGGCAAGGGATCGCAGCGGCAAGGTGGTCGGGATCATTTTTGACCCGACCCCGCCCCATCTGGTTCAGAAGGAAATGCAGGAGCTGGTGGATTGGTATGGCTGGGCCGCAGCGGGGAGTTTCAAACATCCGCTTATTCTCATCGCCAATTTTGTTTTTGAATATCTGGCGATCCATCCCTTTCAGGATGGCAATGGAAGAACGAGCCGCCTGTTGAGCAACCTGATGCTGCTTCAGCATGGCTACGAGTTTGCGTCCGTCGTCTCACACGAGAAATTGATCGAAGCCAACAAAGCAGACTATTACCTCGCGCTCAACAAGGCGCAGAAGACTTGGAAAACCCGAAAAGAGGATATTTCGGAGTGGTTGCTGTTCTTCCTCAAGATTGTCCAGGCGCAGTCGCGTCAGGCGCTGAAAATCCTGGAAGGCGATCATTTCGAGTATTTGCTTTCCGAGAAGCAGCTTGCACTCTGGCGTTGGGCCATCGGATTACCGGAGCGGGAATTCAGCCGGAAGTCTGTAATGGAGTCGCTGGGCTTTCCTGCCAGAACGGCGGAATCCATCATCAAGAAGCTTCTGGATATGAAAAAATTGGAGAGAATCGGAGAAGGCCGCGCCACCAGATATAAGGTGGTTTTGTAGCATCTTCATTTTGGTCGTGGGAATCCAGAGATCCCACATTAAAGGGCATTTCCAAGTGCCTAGCCTTGCGCCAGCCAGCCACTCCGAACCGCCGCCGCCACGCGCCCCACAGTTTCCAGGGTAAGCTGTCGATCCACCAACCGCACTACCCGCCAGCCAGTGAGGGCTGCTTCGAGGTATTTCTCCGCGTCGGCCACGAATCCGGCGGCACGGGTGTGGCGACCGCCAATCCACGCGCCTCCTTCCACTTCAATTAGGGTGCGGCTTTCGAGATGAGCGTAATCCGCCCGCCATTTCCGAGTTGGATGAAAGCGGAATTCCGATTGCAGCGCAGGGCCGTCCACAGTCTGCCAGAGCAGTTCAAACCGGCGTTCGAGTCGGGATGGGATGTGAACGGACGAGGGACGCTTTTTCGTAGCCATGCCCATGCCGGGGTGTCAATGCGCCGTTGACACCTGTGCGGTGGCATGAGCGATATTCCCGTTTTCTGCGCGCACACCGAAATGGTGGCCCTCGAAAAGTTGATCCCCAACCCGCGCAATCCCAACCGGCACCCCGAGGTTCAAATCAAGCTGCTGGCAAAGATCATCAAGGGACAGGGATTCCGTAATCCCATCGTGGTATCGAAGCGGTCGGGGTTCGTGATCAAGGGCCATGGGCGATTGGAATCCGCCAAGCTCCTGGGGATGCCAATGGTCCCTGTCGATTTTCAAAATTACGAAAACGAGGCCGAAGAATGGGCTGACATGCTCGCCGATAACCGTTTGGCGGAATTGGCTGAAACCGATAAGGATAGCTTGAAGGAGCTGCTCAAGGAATTGGACGGGAAGCTCGATCTCGATCTGACCGGGTTCGACGAGGACTCGCTCGACGACCTGCTCAAACGGCTGGATACCACCGAGGGCGACGGCAACACGACCATGCCGCCACCGGTCAATCCGATCACGAAGCCGGGCGACCTTTATGAACTTGGGAACCATCGTCTCCTGTGCGGCGACTCCACCAATGTCGAGGATGTGCGGCGTGTCATGAATGGAGAGCGGGCGATCCTCTTCGCAACCGACCCGCCCTATTTGGTGGGTTACGATGGCACGAACCATCCCGGACAAACTCCCACGAAAAACACTGACTGGTCGGAAACCTACGGGCCGAGTTGGGATGAAGCCGATGCATCGCAGAATAACGAGCTGTACGACCGCTTCATCAAAGCGGCCATCGCCGAGGCAATCGATCCGCACGCTGCGTGGTATTGCTGGCACGCAAGCAAGCGGCAGATGATGGTGGAAGAAGCCTGGGAAAAGAACGGCGCGTTCGTTCATCAGCAGATCATTTGGTCAAAACCGAACCGCCCGATCCTGACCCGGTCGTGGTATTTGTGGGCGCACGAGCCGTGTTTCTTCGGCTGGATCAAGGGGAACAAACCGCCGCGCGAAACGCCCGATTACGGAAGGAGTGTTTGGGAGATTGAGGGATTGAACGCCGACGAGCGGCCCGATCATCCCACGCCCAAACCGCTGGAGTGCTTCGCTGTGCCAATGCGCCAGCATACGAACAAGGGTGGTCTCTGTTACGAGCCGTTCAGCGGCAGTGGCAGCCAATTGATTGCCGGGGAACAACTCGGTCGCCGCGTGTATGGCTTGGAAATCTCGCCCGCCTACTGCGACGTGATCGTGCGGCGCTGGCTCGCGCTCGGTGAAAACCGCACGGTGGTTTGCAACGGGGAGGACGCAACGGAGCGTTTCCTCAAAGCCGCAGAAATTGACACCGAGCCCACGGCATGAACAACATCCTCGGCGCAAATTGGCGCACTACCCTGAGCGGCTGGATCGCGGTTATCGCATCCGCCATTGCCATCAACCCCAACCTCGTCGCGTTTCTGCCCGACGCTGCACGAACCTACGTCACCGGCCTCGCGGGAATCGTGGCGGTCCTTTCCGGCGGCACCTTTGCCACGCAGGCCAAGGACAAGCGCGTCACCGGCGGTAATATCCCGAACGACGCCACCCCGGCGACCAATGACACGCCCACTCGTTTGATCGCGCCGCTGATCATCGCGGCGCTCATTCCATTGTTCGCCGTCTCCGGTTGCGCATGGGTGCAATCGCACAAGCCACAGATCGACTCCACCCTCGCAGTCGTCGGTCAGCGCGCGCTCTCCGTTGCAGAGAATGTGCTGATTTCCGCAGCCGTGGATGAAACCGACAAGAGCTTCAAAGCGGACTTCTTGGATTCCGTGGCATCCGGTCTGCGCCAGAATGAAACCACCATCGTGAACTCGGAGGACGTGTCGAAGATCGTGCAAATCTGGAGTCCAAACGACGGCGCGCAATGGCAGCAGCTTGCAGGGAGCCTCGGAACCGTGGCGGGCAATGCGCTGCAATCGGCGGGGAAAGTGCAATCCGCAGCCGTCGTCGAGAACATCGCAACCGGTTTGAACAACGCGGCTGCCGCAGCCCGCACAACCACCGCAGCCCAATAATCGTATGTTCACCTGGCTCAAAAATCTGTTCAGCAGTAAACCAAAAGTGCTTACGGGAGATGGCCCATGGGGGTTCACCGCCACCGTTGAGGGCGATGACATCGTGGTTCGCAATGCGCAGGCCACTTGGTTCGGCGGCGCGAACGACCCGGAGGACGACGGCGAAACCGCCAGCGGCGTCAACACCAAGCAACGTCCGGCGATTCTGGGCTGCGCACTCCCGATGAACTTTGGCCACTGCGCGGGTTCGCCTATCCCGAAGCTGCCGTGGGGAATGCGGGTGGAAGTGACCCATCTCGCTTCGTTGGCAACGATCACCGTCCCGGTCATTGATTTGGGACCGTCGCGCAGCACCGGCCATGCCATCGATCTCACCGTGGCTGCCTTCAAAGAGTTTGCTCCGCTCAATACGGGCAAGATTGGCGTCGATTACCGGATCATCGGCGGAGCGAGGCGTATCTTATCCTGACGTTCAAGGAACGCTGCAAACGTCATCAGATTGTCACTTGCAATCACATCGTTTTGTACTACTTTGAGTGCGTTCTGGGGGGAACAGGCGGGCGTTGTGGCCTTTCGGCTCGACGCCCGCTATTTTTTACAAAAATTGTAAATTCGGGATCGCCGGTTGACACCATGCCCCCGGCATGGCTCAGGGCTTATTCATTACCGGATTCACCGTCGCCGAGGTGCTCCAGATTCAGTCAAAGGCGAAAGAGATGCTCGTCGAGGGCAAGACTGTCATGCAATGGGGCGATAGTGGCTCCACGGTTTCAAAGCAGTTCCCGATGACCGTGAAGGAAGTCCTTCAGGAATGCGCCTACGCATTGCGCGTTCTTGATCCCGCGACCTACGGCCCCCGCCGCAACGTCGCCCAATCCGGTGTGGTCGGTTATCTCCCCCTATGAACCCGCTCATTCGTCTAATCACCCGCTTGGTTCCGCCGATTCTGATCCCAAAAGCATGGTGGTCGGCATACGAGGGAGCGAACTTCAGCACTCGCCGCGCGCGTATTCCAGGTGTGCCGCCGGGGGACGCCAAGCGCGATCTTTCGCCATCCGTTCGCACGGAGTTAGTGCGCCGGTCCCGCTACCTCCACAAGAATTCCGGGTTCGTGAGGGAACTGGTCGGCAACATGGCGATTTATTCCACAGGGGATGGTATCCGGCCCCAGGCGCAGTCCGCCGATCCCTCGTGGAACCGTCAAGCTGAGGAATATTTCGCGCTTTGGGCTGGGCGGTGTGAAGTCACCCGCCGCTTTTCTTTTGAGGAATGCCAGTCGGTGATTTGCCGCGCCGTCGATGTGGACGGCGAGTATTTCGTTCACAAGACCAGAGGGGCCGATGGTCGCCCGCTCTTGCAACTGATAGAGGCCCACCGGGTCGGCGACAGCGCGGGATCGAAGGAGACGGTGGATGGCATCGGCGTCGATGCGTTTGGCGCTCCGCTTTTTTACCGCACAATTGAGGACGGCGGCGGCATTAATGATATTCCCGCCGAGTCCATACTCCATGTTTTCGAGCCGGAATCGGTCACTGCGATTCGTAATGCCCCGACCATCCAGCATTCCATCAACCATATTCAGGACGAGATGGAACTGCTCGCCCTTGAGAAACATGCGGTAAAAGATAACGCCGACATCGCCCGCGTGCTAAAAACCGACCGGGGGGAGATTGGTGAAGACGGCGACTTTTCGCTACCCGCCACGGCTGGCCCACAGGAACCGAGCGACCCAGTGGCGCTTCAACGAATCGTGGGGGGCAAGCTCGTGGTCTTAAAACCGAACGAAGCGATTGATTCTTTCGAGTCCAAGCGCCCTTCGCCCACGTTTACTGGCTTTTTAGATCACTTGAGGCGCGATTCCGCGATGGGGGTGCTGCCGTTTGAATTCGCGGCAGACTCTTCAAAGATCGGCGGCGCGGGCGTCCGCCTTGTGGTCGCCAAAGCCGCGAGGCGTTTCTCGTTCCGGCAACTGATCCTGATCCACCGGTTAATTCGACCCGTTTGGGCATACATTATTGGCGACGCCATTGCGCGGGGTGACCTGCCTCCGGCGCCAGGGTGGTGGAAGATCACGGCGACTCGCCCGAAGTCCGTATGCGTCGATACCGGGCGCGAGGCACAGCAGAACCGGGCTGATGTCGAGCTTGGGATTCGCACCATCCAAGATCATTACGCTGAGCTGGGTCTGGACTGGGAGGAACAGCTTCAAAACCGGGCATTGAACGCCCGGCGGATTCTCGATTTGGCCGCACAATACAACGTTCCGGTATCCATGCTGTGGGGAGCGCCAGCGCAAAATGATTCTGGTGCGCATCCAACCAACGCCAAAGTCGAAGAGGTTTCTCCGGGCACCACATAAGTCAGGGGAAATATTTGACATGCCGACGTTGGCATGACGGATGAAATCCCGGTTATCAGCGCTTGCGGAAGAAGCACGGCCTATTACAGAAATAATACGGAACATTGCAGGGGGTTGGCTCTGCTCCGGTATCACAAGAACCGGGAAAAGATAAACGTAAAAAGGCGCGAATTGCGTGACAAGAATCGAGAAAAGATTCGCGAACAAGCCCGCAATCTTTATTGGCTCAAACGCGAAAAGATTCTGGCACGTTGCCGCGAGCTATACCGAATTAAGCCTCCCAGAGGCAATAGCACTGAGGCTCAGAAGGCGGCAAACCGTGAAAAAACCAAGAGGTATCGTGCAAGACACAAGGAAAAGCTCATCGAGAGAGAGCAACATCGAGTTGCGACCGATCCCTCGTATAAATTTGTGCGTCTTCTCCGGTCGCGCGTCGGAAAGGCTGTGAAGGCGCAATACGCTTCTAAAGCCTTCAAAACAATGGACGTTATTGGGTGTAGCATGCAGACATTGTTCGTCCATCTCGAAAAACAATTTCTTCCAGGCATGGGCTGGGATAATTATGGGCGCGAAGGCTGGCATATCGACCATATCATTCCATGTGCCGCATTCGATTTGAGCAAACCGGCGCAACAGAAAAAATGCTTTCACTTCTCGAATTTGCGACCGGCATGGGCTCGGCATAATCATGCCAAGGCCAGCAAGATCGAAGGTGAGTTGCCGCTAATTTATCGCATCAGATCGTTACGTGAGCGCGGGTTGACGTTGAGCCTTCGGCTATGACTCGAATCAGGCAAGGCATGTCAATCCGACCGACCACCGTTTTTCGGGAGCAAGCCCGGTTTAACCGAACTGCACCCCCGCATCCTGCACCTCTCGGTATGGCAACAGCCAGATGAGCGATTCGTCATGAAGGTCGACGACCTGTACGCGGTTGCCCCAGGGATCGCAAAAATCGCACCGGAACGGAGGAATCAGCTCCAGACCATATTTTTTGGTGAGTTTTTCTCTCACCTCCGCGAGTTGGCCTTCGTCTCGAACCATGATGCCAAAGTGACCGATTCGGCTCGGGCGAGCGTCCTTCGATTCAAACAGGGCCAGAAACTGGTGTTCACCCAACTTGAAAAAGGCATCGCCTTCGCCGCTATCGAGCTTTTCCAGGTTGAAAACGTCATGGTAGAATTCTACCGCCTTTTCCACGTCGCCGACCTCAATTGCGACATGATTACAGCCGTAAACCTGGATACTCATTCGTTAGTTATCGGTGGCCGCGTGGAGTTCGGGCGCACTATTGCCGCCAGAGGGCGATGAGGGACAAAAGATTGGCGACGAATGCAGCGATCTGTGCGACTCCCCTAATCATCGTCCACCGGTTGAATCCGCGAAACGCCTTTGAAACCGTAACCTCATCATCGTTTTCGACCCGGCGAAGGCCGAGCATAATTGGAGCGGCCTTGATCGTCGCGAGCAGTCCGATGACGACCAGAAACACAGCAAGATCGATGGGCACTGCGGCGATGCTTCGCGCTGATCCGATCCAGTTAAAAATGATGGCAGCAATAACGGTTGGTAATGCCGCTCCTAAGGTCAATGTAGGATAGATAACGATGCCTTGGACAATATCTGCCTGACGGCTGTATGCGGCCCAGGCGCTTGCCCCCAGTCGCTGCCAAGCGGGCATTTGCACGAATAAGCGATCAAAATTAATGCCTGCCAACAGGCCGCTGAAGATTGTCGCGACTATGATGAGTGAAAATACGGCGATCATTGGCTACTCAGATATTAAAGGAATCGAAACCGCGCGCCTCACGGATTGGGTGAATTTTTGAGCTTCTTGTTGACACGCCGCCCTCGGCATGACCCTTGCCGAAACGCTGCTTCTTAAACAACCCTGGCTAATTGTCCCTGACTCGCTTCAGGCCATGTCATCGGTCGCCCAGACATTTCTGGCGAACCCTCGTGAGTTGCCGCAGCGCGGCCAATCCTCCCTCCTTACCGTCGAGAATGGCGTGGGCGTGGTCACGATGTCGGGGCCGATGATTCGCAATCCCGATCTCCTTTCGCAGATCCTTTTCAACGCGGTCGACACCGAGGAAATCACCGCTGCCGTTCGGGAAGCCGCCAACCGGCCCGACATCGAGGCGGTGTTCCTCGATATTGATTCGCCCGGCGGCACAGTGACCGGCACCCCGGAGTTGGCACAAGCCGTGGCCGATGCCGGAAAGCAGAAACCCGTCTATGCGTTCTCGTCCGGGCTGATGTGTTCGGCTGCATATTGGGTGGCGAGCCAAGCGCAGGCCATTTACGTCACCCCGAGCGCCCGGGTCGGTTCCATCGGCGTCATCCAGCCGATCATTGATGACTCCGAGGCGTTCAAGAATGCAGGCTTGAAAGTCGAGGTGTTCGCGGCTGGCAAGTTTAAGAGCATCGGCATGCCCGGCGTCTCGCTCACCGATTCGCAGCGGGAATGCATCCAGTCCAACATTGCTGAGACAGCGCAGGATTTTCACGCCGCCGTGCTTGCCCGTGGCCGGAAGATTCCTGCGGAGGCGATGGAAGGTCAGGATTTCTCAGGGAAACAGGCGCAGCGGATGAATCTCGCGGGCGTCGTGCGTGACCGGGCGGAAGCAATGCAGCGGCTCCGTTCCTACCACGTCTCGTTCAAAGCGCAGGCGCGGCGAGTTGACACCGCACCCTTGGCAATGAAACCGATTGAGGAACAATTGCAGGAAGCCCTGGCGCGCATCCAGACGCTTGAAACCGACGCGCAAGCCAGCGGCACCCTTCTCGCCGAGGCTTCGGCGAATGCCGGAGCTCTCGCGCAACAGACAACGCTCTGGGGCGAGGAACGCGCACGGCTCACCGCCGATCTGACCACCGCCCGCCAATCCATCGCGTCGGTCACGGCCCGTAACAAGGAACTGGAGGCGATGGAACAGGATATCGAGAAGCGCGTCGCGTTTCGTTCCGCCCAGGTCGTCGCCAGCACCGGCACACAGGTTCCCGCCAAGATTTCACCCGCGGGTGATGCAGCGGCGAACACCGCAGCCACCACGGTCGAGGAGCACATCACCCGCTACAACGAACTGGTCAAAAGCAAGCAGCCCAAGGCGGCGGCTGAGTTTTACCAGAAGAACATCCAACCCCTATTCAAACAGTAAGGAACCCTCCCTATGGCCAACACCAATTCCACAGTAAATGCCCCGCTGATTGCCCAGCAGGCGCTCACCACCTTGCTCGCCAAGTTCCCGGTGCTCACCCAGATTGCCACGGATTTCAGCGATCAATCGGTGAAATTCAATCAGGACATCGTCACCCACATCGTCACGCCCACTGTCGCGCAGGACTTCAATCCCGCTACGGGTTACGTCCCGAGCGATCAGGCGCAGGTGGACGTGA
>Ga0118677_10011331_pt1 | contig 13397 bp, 9 predicted proteins | sample AliMusrvi5mmetaG_FD_86154 | JGI IMG/M metagenome (GOLD analysis project Ga0118677, IMG submission 86154)
CTGCTTTAGCGCGTGCTGAATTGCAAGCCCAGTCTGAATCAGCGCTAAGTATTGGCTTGCGTACCGAACGAGATCAGGCTCTGCAAAAAGCCATTCGCCTGGAAGCAGAACTCGATTCTGAGCGCAAACAAGGTCTTGGTCGGATAGAATCTTTAAACGAAGCTAAAGAAGCCCTCACCAGCCAGTTTAAAAATTTGGCCAATGAGATTTTGGAAGATAAATCTAAGCGCTTCACAGAACAAAATGCTGCCAGCCTAGATGCCTTGCTTAAACCACTGCAAACAAAACTTACAGAATTCAAAGAGCAAGTAAGCACCTCATATGGCAATGAAGCCCGTGAGCGCTTTGCCCTAAAAAGTGAAATTGAGCGCCTTGCCAATCTCAATTTGCGCATGTCTGATGAGACACGCTCACTCACCCAAGCCCTAAAAGGTGACTCTAAGGTCCAAGGTAACTGGGGTGAGCTCGTACTTGAATCCATTTTGGAATCTTCTGGACTACGCAAAGGTGAAGAGTATCTTGTACAAGATAGCCATACTCAAACTGACGGCTCTAGACTTCAACCTGACGTTGTGGTGAAACTTCCCGAGGGAAGAAGCCTGGTAGTAGATAGCAAAGTCTCTATCACTGCCTATGCAAGACATGCAGAGACCACAGATCCCATTGTTGCTGAACAAGAATTGGCTGCGCATATCCAATCTCTGCGCCAACATATTCAAGGACTTTCAGGGAAAAACTATAGCTCCCTCTATGGGATTGGCTCTGTAGATTTTGTCTTGATGTTTGTGCCGATCGAGCCTGCATTCTTACTGGCATTAAAAACTGCCCCCAATCTATATCAAGAAGCCCTCGCAAAAAATATTGTGCTAGTCTGTCCTAGCACGCTGATGGCAACTCTCCGAACCGTTGCCCATCTGTGGAGACAGGATCATCAAAATCGCAATGCCTTAGAAATCGCAAAGCAATGCGGCACGCTCTACGATAAATTTGTTGGGTTTGTGGAGGACCTAGAAAAACTCGGACAACGTTTAGATCAGGCGCAAACCAGCTACCACGATGCCTTTAATAAACTTAAGTCTGGTAAAGGTAATTTGATTCGTACTGCTGAGAAAGTTCGTGAACTTGGCGTTAAGCCTAGTAAGAATTTATCCGCACCTCTGCTTGAATCATCTGACTCGGATACCGATTGAACCTCAAAAATTCCCATTAAATAAAACCGCTTACAAGACTTGGTAACTTAAATGGCTTAACAGAAATTCGAGCTACCGCTCTTATCCTATATGGATATGATCTGGTAATAAATCAGCCTGATACCGCCCATACATTTGAGTATAAGCAGCTTCAATATGGCGAGTAAACAACGGGGTATCGTATAAAGGCATTGTTAAACGATTAGCTCCAAGGCGCTCTTTAACCTTTTTCAACTTTTCAACATGAGTGGCAAATTCAATTGCTAACGCCTCATACTCTTCCGGAGTATGGGCAATTAACTCCGGAAGCCCAATTGCCGTAAGCAAACTTGCGGCAACCCTACTTGGAAAAGATTGTCCGATTAGAGTGAGTACTGGCAACCCAGTCCACAAAGCGTCACTTGCGGTAGTGCCAGCATTGTATGGAAGCGTATCTAAAAATAAATCGCATGCGCAATACCTAGCAAGATACTCTTCCCTCGGAATTCCTTTACCAAAAATAAGCCTGCTGCTATCGACCCCTCTTGCCTGCGCCTCTTTTATAAGATTGGATTGTGCCCATTCATTTTCCGCATACAAAAACAATACACTATGCTCGACCGCCATTAATATCCTCATCCACATATTAAAGGTTGATGGCAATATTTTGTAGTTATTGTTTAAACAACAAAAGACGAAAGCGTTTTTAGGTAAGCCCAACTCTTCACGACTAAAAACTTTATCGGTCATTTTTCTCTTCGAATCGTTAACCTGATAGCTTGGTAAATAAACAATTTTTTCTGAGTAATGCTGGACTAATTCGAATGGAATTATCGTCTGATCAGCAATTAAATAATCCATGTACTCTGCCCCCATCGTGCCTAGATATCCGATATAGCTCGTCTGTATAGGGGCGGCACGATAGGCAAAAATCCCCGTTCGCGAACCTCTTGTATGACCGCCCAAATCAACCGCAATATCAATACCCAGTTCTCTGGAAAGTTTTGCTATCTCGTAATCGTTTTTATCTTTAACATCAATAAATTGACTAAACGAGCCTTGAATACGATTAAGCATTGGGGAATCTGGATGATTTCCAAAAGAAAAAGCTATTGTTTCAAACTGATTTTTATCATGAAGTTCAAATAGCTCAGCCATTAAAAATGAAACAGCATGATTGCCGAAATCTGCTGAAAAATAGCCAATACGAATTTTTTGATGATGTTCTTTTTGAATTTTACCAAGATTAAAACTGACAGGATTACGGTCATCAGACCAAATTTTCGCAACCCTTAAATGTAATTCCGGGGAATCGATTAATGATAAAAGTTCAAATGGCGCGATTTGTTTTTTTCCAGATTGGATATTTTTAATCAGCAAATGAGAGTTGGCCTCGAGCTTATCCCAATTGGCCATAAGCATTTTGGTATGAATAAGGCCTCCCAACACATAATTCAAATCAGGCTTAATTTGCATCGCCTTTTCATACGAAACCAAGGCCTTATCGTAGAGTTTTAGTTGATTGCAGGTGATGCCTCTGTTTAACCAAGCTTCTTCGAAATCTGGCTTAATCTCAATCGCCCTATCGTAAGCAGCTAAGGCCTCGTCGTAGCGCTGCAGCTCATTAAAGCTGACACCTTTATTTGACCAAGCCTCAACATAGTCAGGTTTAATCTCAATCGCCCTATCATATGCAGCTAAGGCCTCGTCGTAGCGTTTTAATTGATTGCAGGCAACGCCTCTATTTAACCAGGCTTCTGCGAAATCTGGTTTAATCTCAATCGCCCTATCGTAAGCAGCCAAGGCCTCGTCGTAGTGCTTCAGCTCATTACAGGTGACGCCTTTGTTATACCAAGCTTCTGCGAAATCTGGCTTAATCTCAATCGCCCTATCGTATGCAGCCAAGACCTCTTCGTAGCGCTTTAGCTCATTACAGGTGACACCTTTGTTTGACCAAGCCTCAACATAGTCAGGTTTAATCTCAATCGCCCTATCATATGCAGCTAAGGCCTCGTCGTAGCGCTTTAATAGATTGCAGGTGACACCTCTATTTAACCAGGCTTCTGTGAAATCTGGCTTAATCTCAATCGCCCTATCGTAAGCCACCAAGGCCTCGTCGTAGCGCTTCAGCGCCTTCAACGCTACCCCTCTATTTGACCAAGCCTCAACAAGACTTGGATTTATCGCCAAGGCCTTGGTGGCACAATCAAGAGCTTCTTCATAGAGCTGAAGTTCTTTTAAGGATGCCCCTTTATTTAAAAAAATACCTTCGTGATTTGGCTTAATTAGAAGAGCCTTATCGTAGATAGTCAGCGCATCTTTATGACGCCCTAGTCTTGATAAGCTCTTGCCATAATTGAGAAAGGCCTCCCAATTGTTTGACATCAACCCGGTTGCTTTTTTATGGTGCAGCAAAGACTCAACATCTTCACCCGCCTCTGAAAGAGCTTTAGCTAGGTTATATTGAAGCGAGGCATCCTCTGGATTCAGCCGAACTGCTTTTTTGAGAAATTCTGCCGCCTCTTTATGATTGGACTGTGATGCCTTAATTAATCCCATAATATGAAGCGCTGGCAAACACCTCGAGTCAACCTGAAGTACTCTTTTTAAAATCAACTCGGCACCATCAAGATTTCCACTCTGGAAATCTTGAACGGCCTGGCTAAGTGAAATTGCTATTTGGGGGTTCATAGATGGATTTTAGCCTCTACAGCCCTCTGCACCCATCCTCAATTAGCTTCAATACATTCGCCATAATTAGGGCTCGAAAGTTAGATCGCTCTTAGGCCGAGTCGACGCATATAAAACTAAGCCCGATATAACCATCTAAAGAAAATTAGGTATTTTTTCACGCTCAAGGATCATTCTCATTAAGCGGTTAAAGAAAACCCCCTAGGTCGGATTTAGCATCCAGCCTAGGGGGTCATGATCCACGGAAGTAACTCCTAAGATCTCAAACTAGATATTAAGCGGCTTTACGACCGCGTGATGCTGGAGTTGCAGCTTTCTTAACTTGAGCGATTTGACCTTGAACTGCGTCAACTGCTTGGTCGGCAGTTTTTTCTGCAGTTGCAAAAGCTTCTTTGCTAGCAGCGCGGAACTGTTCGAAACCTTGCAATGCGCTACCGTATGCAGTTTTGAAAGAAGAAACAAATGCATCCGAACCAGCGGGTGCGTTAGCAGCTACAGTGTTGATCCAATCTTGGAAACCATCTTGCAACTGGTCAATGCTTGACTCAACAACATTTGCAAATTCTTTGTTGCCATCGCGCAATACTTTAGTTACTTTCTTTTGGTAAGCAACAGCTTGGTTACCAGCAGCTTGCAATGTATCAGCACTGAAGATTTCTGTAACTTGTTTTGGGTCTTTAGCTGTCAAAACTTGTTGAATGCCGTCTTGAGCATTTACCAAAGCATCTTTAGAGGCAGCGTAGTTCAACTCAGCTAATTTTTGAGCATTTTCTAAAGCAGCTTCGCTTAAAGAAAACGAAGCCTCGAGGCCTTTGCTGTTAATTTGGGACAATTTAGCGGTGATTTGATCTTGGTTCATGTATTTCTCCAGTAATTAAGTGGTACAACTAGTCAATTAAGCGCGCGATTTAAAGAACAAGAGACATCAAAGACTTTAAATATTGCACTGCACCATGAAACTTTAACTGAAGCAATATGACAAATCAAGAGCTTTTTGTTGCTATGCAACATATTTTTACCAAAATTACATAATATTGAATATTATCAATAACTTAGGAATAATAAAAAAGCCTCATTCCTATCGAAAGGTAGCTATTGCCGCCTGTTTTGGCACCTTTTTAGAATGGTATGACTTTCTGACCTTTGCCACTTTAGCAGTGATATTTGGCCCACTCTTCTTTCCATCAAATGATCCAGCTACAGGCCTATTAGCAAGCCTAGCGACTTTTGGCGTTGGGATGGTGGTTAGGCCAATCGGAGCAGCTCTCTTTGGGTCTATGGGCGACCGTATCGGTCGTAAGCCGGTCTTCATGATCACCATCACCCTGATGGGAATTGCCACTGTGGGTGTGGGCTTTTTACCCACCTATCAACAGATTGGTATTTGGGCACCAATTTTGCTCGTGAGCTTAAGGCTCTTGCAAGGACTATCAGCTGGTGGCGAGATAGGTGGAAGCGCCGTTTACCTAACGGAGCATGCAGGCGATTCAAATCGTGGATTTAAAACGAGCTTTCTGCAACTCATGGGACCGCTTGGAATCTTAGCCTCAACCTTGCAGATTGCCCTCCTGCAACATTGGTTAACGGCGGAAGAGTTTAAGACCTGGGGCTGGAGAGTGCCATTCTGGGTTTCGCTTCTACTATTGGTGATTGCATTTCAGGTACGCAAAGCATTAGAGGAGACGCCGATCTTCACTGAATTAAATAAAAACCAGGAAGCAGAATCGCAACTGATTAATAACTTCAAAGATCCAGAAATTCGGAAAAAGATGTTTCTGCTTTTTTTCTGCGTTTCTTCAAGCGGAGCAATTTTGTTCTTTTGTGTGCAGGTCTACACAGCAATCTTTCTCAAGACAGCAGTTAAGCTTCCGGCGGAATTAGTTGATCAACTCAGTATCTACTCAACTCTAGCATTATTTCCGCTCACTATTTTTGCAGGGTGGCTGTCCGACAAAGTTGGGCGCAAGCCGGTAATTACTAGCGGACTTCTCCTTGGAGCGATACTCATTCAGCCAGCCTACCGAGCGATCGAAAGTGTTGGGGCTGAATTTATAAGGGTCAATAATCAAGAGTATCTATTTCTAATCCTATTAATATTGATTGCACTATCTCTAGCGCTTGCACTTGTCGTGGGCCCACAGACCGCTTTTTTAGCAGAACTCTTTCCAGCAAAGAATAGAAATAGTGCGGCAACCCTGCCTCACAACCTTGCAGCTGGGTGGATTGGTGGACTACTTCCTTTGATTGTTACTTGGTTAAATCAAGTATGGGGAGGGTCACTTGCGGGGCTTTGGTATCCAACACTCTTTCTTGGAATTGCAGGGCTTATTGCCCTACTGTATCTTCCAGAAGTAAAAAATATAAATCTATCTAAATAGACTTACAGAGCTTCAATTCGATCAGAGATTTTCTTCTGAATAGCAATCTTATAGTCAGACCACCAGTTAATACAGCGTTGCTGAAGCTCCATGATCTCAGTTGGATTTGATAGGGTCTTAGCCTTCATGACCTCCAAGAATTGAGGCAACTCAGCCCAAGAACCGAGAATTGGGAATGGCACTGGACCAATCGAAGCCAACGCATCATTGGAAAGCAGAAATTCATGTGAAAGTGAAATTGGAATGCAGCCCAGCTCTAAAGCATCGTAGAGACGAATCGTTTCTGGATTATTACCTGAAGGGCATGGCGAAAAAATACTGTCTTCCATGATTGCTGAATATAAGCCAACGTTATAGCCGCCCGCAAAACCATTGGAAGGCATGACATATAAATTCTCACCACAAGCGGCGGCGGGACCAGCAAAGCTAGCGCGTTCGTTATTGTAGGATGCTGCATTATTTATCCAACCCAAGAATGCAGATAAGCATTGACGCTGAGAAGATTTTTTTAGGACTGTTTTTTCTCTTGGACCAACACCAGTTCTAAAACCATTAGGAGCCCACAGTACTTTTCTACCGATATCCGTTGAGTTAATGATGCTTGAGAAATAATAGTTACGAACCACCAGATCACATTCTGAATACGCGGAAATATCTTTATCAAATGTTTCTCCACCCATATGATAAAGGACTACTTTATTACCAAAAGATTTGATGTGACGAATCAAATCGGTGTTAATTTGATTCAATTCTAAATACACAATCGCTGAATCACTCAATTGCGCAGAATTCAAACCAAGGCTGTATGGGGCACCGCGAAAAAGATCGTTCTGAATAAACCATGTTTCCAAGGCTGCGTTAAGAGAATCTGGAGTACTAATGATTTGCAAATTGCTCATCGAAAACTAATTAACCCTGGTGATATTGAATGATTGAATCTTTGGTCGAGTAATAAGTATTTAGCTCTGTAAAGAAAGCTGGTGGATCGGCATAATCATGCCAAACCTTAATGGGTCCAAAGAAACTACGATGCCACTGGGGGCGAAAGTTCCAATTCAACGGCAAAACGAATGGATTAAATCCAGTTTGCTCAATTGCCAAAGCAAAAGAACCCTGATCGTTTGCCGGCATCGTATAAACACCTTGATCTCCAACAGCCACAATAGCGGAATCGACCGTTTTAGCTAATTCTTTCCATTTATCAAACACGGGCTCGGCCTTCTTTGTAAAGAAAACAACGCCCGTGTTGTACTCAATTTGTTCACCAGTAAAGATTTTTGGATAACGCTTACCCCAAGGTGCCTCACAAATCGCAATCGCTATACCAAAAGCAGCCGCCTTCTGAAACCCAAAATCAAGATTGCCCAACACTACCGTATCAAGATCAAGATAAAGCGTCTCATCAAAAGGCGATAAATCACGCATCGCAGCCTTCTGATTCAAGCTGCTCGCATCACCCCAGGGCGCCTCAACCTTAATAATTTCATGAGGTAGATCGGGATGAAATTTCTTAACAGAGGCCTTTAAACGCTCTATAGGCAGTTTAGATTCATCGCCCCAGTAAATTGAAAGGATTCCTCGAGACATTAAATACTCAAATAGTTATTGACAAATTTGATTGTAGATGAACTGCCGTCTGATTTGTTAGTTAAACTCTAATCAAAATCATTCTGGCATAAAAAATGAGCAAATTAGCGGCGGTAATTATTGATACTTACCCAAATAAGAATTTGGCAGCAATAGCAATAGACATGACATTGCGCCTGCCTAATATCAGAAAAATATACACATTTGCAGATGAACCATTTTTTGAAGGCGCAACCTTCGTTAAGGTTCCAAAGATTTCAAATAATAATGACTATGGTTCAATCATATTTAACACATTACCAGAACATGTAAATGAAGATTATTTTCTATGCATACAATGGGATGGTTTTCCCCTATTCCCACAAAATTGGAATGATGATTTCTTAAAATATGACTACATAGGTGCCCCTCTTTATGGCTGGGTAGGTAACGGGGGGTTTAGCCTACGGTCACAGAAATTAATTCAAACAATCAAGCGGCTTAGTATTGGCATTGACCCCAGCAATCCGAATGATCAACCTGAAGATGGCATCATTTGTAGTAAATTTCGGATGCAACTCGAATATCACGGCATTAAATTTTCACCATTAGCAATTGCGGAAAGATTTTCATTCCAATCTGGCATAGTTCGATCAGACATGCTGGGATTTCATAGTCCCGATAATCTTCCTGTATTCATTCCAGAATCAGAATTGTTAAAAGTCTCAGACCAAATAATAGAAAGAATTTCTCAGCCGCTAATGATGCTTCATTATTTACAAGCCTGCATCAATCAAAATTATCAACAACTCTTTGCCGAAAGCGTTTCCAACTATCAATCTAAGCCCAATTTAATAAAGTCCATTAAATTTGAAATGGAAAAGAATCCGGAAAGTAAATTTATGTCTCTAATTAAAAAAATTAATGGATAAGTAAAATTCCAATTTGATACCTTGAAAAGTATCCTTATGATTGGAGGGCTGCCCATTAAAAACTGAGTTTAGATTAGTACTAGAAAAGAATATGCAACCTAGTTAACATATTTGAAAATAGTTTTTTAAAGTTAAGTTACTCAAATAGTGAAATGCATTTGATATTAATAAAAGTATTCTTGTAAGTCTTAAAAGAGCTATTTCAAGAAATATTTTCTTAATTCGATAATGAATTCATTGGAAGTTTAAAGCCCGGATGGCCTTACAACTCCATCGCTTGATATAACCAATTGATAGCCGGTAATATTTTTATTGAATTTATGTTCTTCAATTACCCTCATTAGAAGATACGAATGAATGCGTTCCAAACAAAATGCAATAATCCGCTGGTTGTATCCCTCGTATTTTTTTGTTACTACCTCCAAGTAAGCCTTGGTTAATCGCTCAAGACTCGTCATGTGCTCAATGAATCGATCAACAGGGAAAACACCTACTGATGGCGCAGTAATCATATGCGTTGACGTAAGCAAATTTACTACATCACTGCCTGAAAGAACCCCAATTTCAATTGATAAAGCGAGCATTCTTAAATACTCCTGAAGGGGGTGCGAGACTTCAAAATGATTCAATTGATTGCCGTTATGAATAATTACAGGTGTGCCAATAAGCCATGAACCAGACTTCGGTAAAATAATAGATGCCTCTTGCGCTTCCGCCTCTTGAGGCGTAATCGTAAACGTATGTGACTGATTAAGATTAGTAGGCATACCCATCTTTTTGGAAGATAGAATGCGACGATAATGCTCTACGATAACAATGCCAAAATCACCACCTCTTTGCTCAAGATATCTTCTTAAACCAAAAAGAAAGTGATATTCACCTATCTCACTATCATCAACGCCGGGATGAATCGAATAGGCTGGAAGACTGAGGAACTGCTGACCCTTGGCCTCATAAGTGACATGCATAAATTTTCCCCAAAAACTAAATAGTGGGGGCTTATGGCCAATAACGACAGGTAGCGCTAGTAAGTTCATAGATGCGAAATGATTAGTATGGTTTTTATTATTTTAAGCTCAGAGAGCATAAGCATTGAATAAGCGTCCAATATTCAAATTCATCGCAGATCATTGAATATTGACCTCCATTATTAGAGACTTAATAACTCCGAAATGTTTAGCCCAAGGAATTCTATCGCTTTAGCTACAATTAATCTTAATCTTGCAGTAATTTCTCATGATGATAGGGGGTAAACCTCATGAATATTCTAATTTTTTCCCATTCGTCACTTGATGGTGGTGCAGAAAGAGCGCTAATTGACCTTATAAGCCTCCTACTTAAGGATCATCAGGTGGCGGTGATGTTCCCCTCACAAAAAGGGGTATTAGTTGATAAATTAAAAAGCATGGGTGTTAAATGTGGGGTTTTGCCAATTGGTTTTTCTTTGCCAACTCCAGCGAATACCCTACTTCAGATTTGTGATCCTAATATTGAGTCTTTCATTGAATCACTAAAAAATCATAATTCCTATGATTTAGTTATAGCCAATACCATTGTCACCCTCCCGGGCATGATCATTGCCAGAGAGCTAAATATTCCATGCCTTACCTACGCACATGAGCACCTTCTAGGCGACCAAGACCATAAACCCCACGGCTGTAGTAGTGAATTCTATTTGAAACTAATAAATTCTCTTTCGAATCATTTGCTCTGTGCCTCCGTTTATGTTCAGCGCTCTTTTCCCGATCAAGGAAAATGCAGTGTGCTCTATCCTTTTGAGCCCCATGAGGAGCTCCATGAATCTCATCGACTCGAATTAGAAACTTCTCCCATCTCGCTGCTCGTTATTGGAACTAAATCAAGAAGAAAAAATACTCATTTTGCAATTACAGTGCTTAAGGCTCTTAGGTTAAGAGGTCTAAATTTGAGTTTACATATCATTGGATCAGAAAACTCAGGGTCATACAAGCTAAGGCAGCAAGCATCAATAAGGGGAGAAAAGAATGTTTTTATTCACCCTCACCTAGAGAAACCATTTAACATCCCTGGGCGAAAAATTAACTTAGTCTGCTCACACAGCGAGCCATTCGGATTGACAATTTCTGAATCTCTCGCCCTGGGGATACCGATTATGGCCTCTAGATCTGGTGGACCAGAAGAGATTCTTCCTGCAGAATTTCTGTATCAGACTGACAACGTTGATGAGTGCGTGAGATCAATAGAGAGAGTAGCCGGAAAATATGCCGACTATTCCGCACTCTCAAAGAGTCTATATTTAAAAATTGCAGAGAAAAATAATTTCAACTCGAGGATTAGCGTTGTTTCAAAAGCCATTGAATTAGCTTTTATTGATTTTAAGAATTCCCCACATCAAGATGTTATCTTGAACTTAGAGTATTTCAAAAAAATCTCCACTACCTTGATTACTACTGAGGAGATAATGCACAATATTTCAGATGTTTCAATCCATGCTTCTTGCTCGTTTTCAGTTGCACAAATTCGTGATCTGGTCAATGATGAAACTAATTCGCCTGGTTCTGCAGTCCTAAAGGATGTCCATGAGTTTGATGTAGTCCCTTACGGACACTCACCTAATATGAATAGACTATACAAAAACGGGCTAGGATTGGCTATCGAACTCTTAGCAAATATAAAAGACCTTGGAAAGCAGCAGATGCTTGCATATATTGTTTTAAAGCTGCAAGAGTTAAGCCTGACAAACCAAGATCTTAAGATCTTGTGCCTAGGGGATGGACTGGGGGTTGAGTCAATTATTTTGGCAGATTGTGGATTTAATGTTGACTACATTGATTTTGATCAATCCTTGATGAGTAAGTGCGCTGAACTTAACTTTAAAACCGCCATTAAAAACTCAAGGAAACATCTAAGCATAGATGTACTCAACCACCCAAAACCACCTTATGATGCAATCATTTCACTGGAAGTTATTGAGCACGTCCCAAACCCAGGGGAGTTTTTAAAATATCTAAGCGAAAATTTAATTGCGGGGGGGCTATTATTTATTTCCGAATGTTTTGATGGGATTTACAATCAGTGGCCAACACATCTCTATCTGAATGAAGAATACGCATCTAGCCTTCCAGTTCTGGCGGCACCCTATTTCAATCTTATAGACATTAATACCTCTCCGCTGGGTAAGCCTTATCTATTCTCAAAGAATTTAGCGGAATGCATCCATAAAGATTCGTTTAAATTTTTTGATGACACAACCTTTTTGAATTCTATGGGTAATGCAAAATCAAAAATAGGCTTTTAAGGCAAATTTGCCTTCTTTTAGATATTCTTTGTTCCAATTTTGTATTTCTGAAAAACATTACAAATCACGAAAACTCGTCTGTATAAGCGTTAAATGGCGGACAGGTTGGGCGTCTTGTTTGAGTTTAAATGCTTCAGTAACTGCTGAATTATTCTTTAGCCAATCTTTGTAGTCAGATAAGCGATTTAAGAAAAATGCTTTTTTGTGACCAGCCCATGTTTTGTAAACATAGAGTTATTGGAAGTGGTGCCCCTTGTCCGACTCGAACAGACCACCTACTGATTACAAATCAGTTGCTCTACCAGATGAGCTAAAGGGGCAACGTCGAAATTTTAACCTATTTCACAATCTTCAGGAAGGATTGCTTAGCGCTTTTGGTTTCTGAGGGCTCAGGCTTTTCAGGAATTTGTTCTTCAATTGAGCTTGAGTCAAACGGGAATGACATACCTTGACCATTTTCTCTAGCGTAAATAGCCAAAACATGGGTTATTGGAACCAAAATTTTCCTCGGTACACCACCAAATCTAGCCTGAAAGCTAATGTAGTCATTCTCAATTTGCAGTTGATGACATGCTTCTGTAGAGAGATTAAGAACGATCTCATCATTCTTCACAAACTCCATTGGTACTTCAACTGTTGAGTCTACAAATACGGCCATGAAAGGCGCAAAACCATTATCCGAGCACCACTGATGTAGCGCTCGGATTAGGTAGGGTTTATTGCTTGGTATATCAGACATGCTGAGTTGTCATGAACCGCCAATGAAACTTAACGGCGCATTACCTTCTCAGAAGGCGTCAAAGCCTCAATGTAGGCAGGCCTACTAAAAATACGTTCTGCATACTTCAGGAGGGCCGCTGCATTGCGTGAGAGGTCAATGCCGTAATGCTCAAGACGCCATAACAATGGCGCAATGGCTACGTCCAACATTGAAAACTCTTCGCCCAACATATATTTGTTCTTCACAAAAATTGGGGCAAGTTGAGTTAAACGATCACGAATAGCTAAGCGAGCTTTTTCATGAGTCTTCTCGGCAGCCTTGCCTTTTTCATTTTCTAATGCTGCAACGTGCACAAATAATTCTTTCTCAAAATTGAAAAGGAATAGGCGTGCGCGTGCGCGTGCGACCGGATCAGGCGGCATTAACTGTGGATGAGGGAAACGCTCGTCAATATATTCATTGATGATGTTTGACTCATACAAAATTAAGTCACGTTCAACCAAGATTGGAACTTGGCCATAAGGGTTCATCACCGAGATGTCTTCTGGCTTGTTGAACAAGTCCACATCACGGATCTCAAAGTCCATGCCTTTTTCAAAAAGGACTAGACGGCAGCGTTGCGAGAATGGGCAGTTAGTGCCCGAGTACAACACCATCATAAAT
>Ga0118677_10011332_pt1 | contig 13396 bp, 8 predicted proteins | sample AliMusrvi5mmetaG_FD_86154 | JGI IMG/M metagenome (GOLD analysis project Ga0118677, IMG submission 86154)
TTTTCTGCCTATCTTAGACCCTTCTAAAACAAAATAAAAATACCATGAAACAAAGATTTACCGGATTAATTATTTTACTCGCTGGTTGCTTCTTATGGAGTTGTCAGCCTCAAGAAACCTTTTCGGCTAAAGAGATCGCGCTGATCCCACAGGTTCAAAAAATGACACTTGGAGCTTCCTCCTTTCATTTTAGTGAAGGGACAACCTTGGTTGTGCAAAACACTGAGCAGGAGGGTATTGCTACCCTTTTTGCCAATTTATTTGAGAAATCGGCCGGATGGAAGCCTAAAATTGTTAATGGTGGATCAGAAGGTTCAAGTCAGCTAATTTTCAAAACTGATGGAAATCTGAATGAAGAGGGTTATACGCTGGATATTAAAACTGATAAGATTGAAATTAAAGCCTCAAAGCCGGCAGGGTTCTTTTATGCAATCCAGACTTTACGCCAATTACTTCCTGCTGAGGTTGAAAGTTCTCAGAAGCAGGATAAAACAGAATGGCTGGTTCCTGTAATTTCTATTTCAGACAGTCCTGCATTTAAATGGCGTGGTTATATGCTGGATGTTTCCCGTCATTTCTTCCCCAAAGAAGATGTTATTCAGATGATTGATTTTCTGGCTATTCATAAAATTAACACACTTCATCTGCATTTATTGGATGATCAGGGATGGCGTATAGAGATCAAGAAATATCCCAAACTTACCGCTATCGGAGGCTGGCGCGTTGATCGGGAGGATAAACCCTGGAATTCGCGCCCAAAACAGGAGGCAGGGGAAAAAGCAACCAACGGTGGATTTTATACCCAGGAAGATGTAAAAGAGATGGTAGCCTATGCACAAAAACGGTACATCAATATCGTTCCTGAAATTGAGATGCCTGCTCATGTTACAGCAGCCCTTGCGGCATATCCACAGTATTCATGTACAGGTGGACCATTTACAGTTCTTCCTGGAGGAGTTTGGCCTGTTACCGATATTTATTGTGCAGGAAATGATTCTACCTTCCTGTTTTTGCAGGATGTTCTTAGCGAAGTGATTGATCTGTTTCCATCTAAATACATCCATATTGGCGGTGATGAGGCAACCAAAACAGAGTGGGATAAATGTCCGAAATGCCAGAAACGGATCAAAACAGAAGGGCTGAAGAATTCAGGCGAACTTCAAAGCTATTTTATCAAACGGATAGAGAAATTTATCAATTCGAAAGACCGGGTATTGCTTGGTTGGGATGAAATCCTCGAAGGTGGCCTCCCTCCAAAGGCAACGGTGATGAGCTGGCGTGGTACCCAGGGTGGTATAGATGCAGCAAAGCAAGGGCATGATGTGGTAATGACTCCAGGGCAGCCATGTTATTTCGACCATTACCAGGGTGCTAAGGAGGAGGAGCCTTTAGCCATCGGTGGATTCAACCCGTTGAATAAAGTTTACGAATTCGATCCAATCCCGAAGGAATTGGATGCAGAAGCGGCAAAACATATCCTGGGTGCACAGGCAAATCTTTGGACCGAATATGTTCCGACATTCAAACATGCTCAGTATATGACCTTTCCCCGGATTGCTGCAATGGCTGAGGCATTGTGGAGTTCCAAAGAGGTTAAAAACTGGGATGATTTTTACCGTCGCATTCAAACCTTCACCAAACGGTACGATCAGATGGGGATAAACTATGCGAAGAGCGCTTTTAAAACTGGTGGAAAAGCAGAGGAGCCAGCAAAAAAATAGTCTTTTTGAACTTTTATAAATTGATTTTGAATAGTGAATTAAACCCTCAAGGTATCCAAAACCTTGAGGGTTTTAATTTCGATTTATATGGCACTTACTCTGTGCAATTTTTCAAAAATAACAACCCATTTCTTACAAATTCTTTTGGATCAGGGCAAGGATTATTGAATATTCCGCGTTTAAAACCAAATCCCTCATGACCGGTATTATATGTTTCCATAAGGATTCGTGCATTGGGACAGCTATTCTCCAAAGAGTGGAATACATCTTTCCAAGGAACAAGACCACCGCCGGGCACTCCACGGTCATTCTCGCATGCATGGATTCCCACTAATTTATTCCCTGCAATTTGTATTGCTTTGCCATAATCCCTCTCCTCGGTAATCATGTGGTATGTATCAAGATTGATAAGCAGGTTTGGGTGATCAACCATTAAAGCCAGATCCACTGCCTGCTGTGAAGTGTGCAAAAGATGGGTCCGAAAACGGCTCATCGGCTCAATAACCAGCTGAACCTTTAGCTTTTCGGCATAATCAGCTAGTTTTTGCAGGTTTTCTGCAATTCGTTCATATTCAGCAAATTGTATGGGTTGGCGCATAACATGGCCCGGATGACCATAGGTTGCACCGCAATAGGCAACTGCGCCAAGTTCGGCTGCCTGTTCAATAATCCGACGGTGCCATGCCATACCAAGTCGCTGATTTTCTATAGATTCCAGGGATATGTCGCATTCCATAGGCCAAAGATTGCCGGGACCGACAGTAAGTTCGAGGCCAAGCTGTTCCGCTCGTCGCTTAACCGGTACAGGATTGAACGAGACATCATCCCCAAGGGAAATTTCAAAACAATCCAGTCCAAGTTCCCTGACCTCGTCCAGCAGTTCCAGGCATTTATCGGTCCAATGTTCCAGCCAGAGGAACTGGTGTGCGCCGTATTTATAGGATGTCATTTTTGAAAGTAAATGATTTTATAGAATATATCAGGATACTTGTCAATCGACTTCAGCGTTCACCAGTTTCATATCTCCTGTTGACCCTTTCAGAACCAATTCAATGATCACATCATTCTCATTGGCAGAATCATGAGGTACGTAGAAAATAGACTTATTCTTAATCTTTTCTACTTTAACCGCTTTATTGGTCTGAAAAATTTTAGCGGAAATAATTTTCTTATCCAGCGACGGTAATATGATATAGTTCTGCCCGTTTAAAAGATGGAGATAAATTTTGTTTTCCTTCCGGGTACTTACGAATTCCCCTTTGATCGGAAGAAATGGCCCACCCTCTGTTTGATAAATACTTTGGCCAAAGATTTTCATCCAATCGCCAATCTTGCCAAAGAGTTTTATTTGGGGTTCCTCAACACTTCCATCGGGTTTTGGAGCCATATCCAGCAAGTAGTTACCATTGCGACCGGCGATTTTAACCATTGTTTGGATGCATTCCTTTGCCGTTTTTAGTTTCAGCTTTGAATTATAGGAGTAATTTGGATAGGCAACGCTGGAACAGAATTCCCACGGACCTTTATAATACAACCCTTCCCACTCTTTTCCACCGTGGTCTTCACGACTGTGGTAATCACCAACATTTTTCTCAAAATCCCAACCGTCGTCCCATTGACCACCTTCGGGTTTAAAGGGCATTTGCAGCCGCGACATAATGATATTTGGATCCAGCGATTTTAAATAGTTGTAAAGTTGGGTCCTGTATTTTGGATTACCATACCATTCCGGATGCCAGAATCCGTCGAACCAGAAATTTTTGGTATGATATTTTTGCACGAGTTCGGCGCATTGGGTTTTGACAAATTCAAAATAGGCATCCATTCCCCCTTTTACATTGGGTATTTTATCTGCCTCAACACCGTACATGTGCGGCCATCCGTTTTCATGAAGATCTGCAATTGAATAATAGGTACAAAAGACAATTCCGTTTTTTTCGCAGGCTTCTGAAAGTTGCTTACAGATATCCTTTGCGTATGGAGTATTCATGATATTGAAATCGGTTGCCTTGGTATCCCAGAGCGAAAACCCATCGTGATGCTTTGGGACAAATACGATATATTTCATCCCGGCACTTTTGGCAATCCGAACCCAGACTTCTGCATCAAACTTAGCGGGATTGAATTCCAGGCACAGCTGCATATATTTTTCAGCAGATACGTCGGTTCCCCAGGTCCATCCTATCTCCTGATCAATAGCACCGAGCGGGGTCCAGTGAATAAACATACCAAAACGGGAATCAGTAAACCACTTAACTTCACTTTTCACCGGGTAATTCATCTCTCTTTCCTGTGAAAATGCCCCATGAAAAGCTGTAAAAAAGATAAAGATGACTAAGAATAATCTCAAAATCCTTAGGGTGAATTTCGATTGACGGCTTTGAAGTAGAAAAGACATAGAAAGTAGTTTAGTGAAAAAAAATATGTCAGAGGTATTGAAATAAAATTGAGAGTGCTAAATTACCATTAAAATGGCTCATGAAAAACAGCAAATATTCGCGCTGCCAATCGTTGTCCAATTCCTTTGACTTTTCGCAAATCATCCGGTGACGAATTCAAAATATTTTCAATGGTCCCAAATGATCTTAATAATGCCAACCCTTTTTTTGTCCCAATACCCGGCAGATTCTGAAGCAAAAATAATTTTTGCCGCTGTTTCCTCGTGAGACGGATAGCTGGCAGGCCATGCAGAATTAGCTTTGGCCGGGGTAATTCTTGTCGCTGGTATTGAGAGCAAATATGAATCAGGAGGGATGCTGTTTCGTGGATGTTCATCGAACGGATTACAGGGATGCCAAGAAAGAGCGTAAGGTGAATCATTGCACCTTGTATTGCCTGCCTTGACATTTCGCAGATTTCAAGATCAGCTTTATAACCCTCCAGAATGATCAGGCAATTTTTACCCGATTCCGCCATCCTGTAACCTTGTTGAAAAATTCTTCCGGTTTTGATTGAGACCATAAAATCATTCACGGTCTTCCGCTCGATAATTATATGGTCTCCAATCCAGTAATCTCCGGTTTGGAGTTGTTCAACCCGAAAAGTATATTCAGAGTCAAGACTTTCCAATTCTTCGACAATTCCGCTTGTTTGTTCGCGAAAGTCGATTATCAGGTTGACACTTTCATCATTTACCCGACGCATTTTATAAAATTCAATCGCTTATCAGATAAATATACGAATTCTGGATGACTATCAGTCAAATAAATCACTAAATTTGTGTACCAATTCAGACAAATAAAAATTAGTGTAACTAAAAACGAATACGGATACAAGCCTAAAGCGCACTAAATAAGATAGTTACATAAAGACTAAAAAATTACTCAATTCACTGAGTATTTTCACTCAATTCACTGAGTAATTTTCCTCAATACACCCAATAATTCTACTAATTGAACTGATTAAAACCATTCGAACATCCTCTTTCCCAAAATCAGAAGTCCACCTCATACTTCATATCCACCGCTTCCCAACTTATCTGCCGGATAATGATATTCCGAATACGAATCTTACTGCAATAAGCCTCAAATCCAACCTTTGTATATTTTTGGTTGTCAATTGGGTTAGGATCCATCCCTTCGAGGAGCAATTTACCATCCGCAAGAATAAAACAATGACCGTCGATACTTCCAGCCTGAATTTTATAGATTTTACCGGGTTCGAAATTATATAAAGGGGTGCCTAACATAAATTTATACTCATTCGATTTCTCGATTCCCACCTTACCGGTCCACCATCCCTGCAAACCAGCCACATACGCAAGTCCGCGCTGATCGGTTTCAGGAAGCCACTCGCCATTCCACATCACGTTGATATCATGTGAGGAAGGGAGAATTGTCTGGGCTTCAAATTCCACGAGTACATTTCCAGGAAAATCCTGCTTAAGCACTGCCATCCCAGGCCAGTTACCGGGATTTTCGCCCTCAAGCCATCCTGCTTTAACCTTCCATTGACTATGATGGACAGTCCACTCAGCTGAAAACTCTTCCTGGGAAACAGGTTTATCGTAAAGTATTTTCGAAGAATCCAGCAGGATTCTTTTTTTCATGAGTAAAATTGTATTCATCTTTTCCTTTTTAGTTAATGCTTCTTTCCCATTGGTAATTTGCGGCTTAGCTAATGCCATTATTACGGTTAAAACCAGGATAATCGCTAATTTAGTTTTTTTCATTTTGTAGTTTTAATTATTCGGGATATGATTTGTCATCTCAAATTCAATAGTTCCTCCATCGATGAGGTCAAAATGTGAAAATCGAAAATTGCTAATTATCTTTCCGTTGAATTTTATCGATTTTACATAACACTTTTTATCTGAACTCCCGGGAGCCTTAATAACCAATACTTTTCCACTCCCAAGCCTGATTGTAATCTTTTCGAAAACCGGACCGGTCACGGCATATTCAGGAAGTGAAGGACAAACCGGATAAAAACCGATCGCTGCCAAAACATACCATGCCGACATTTGCCCGGAATCGTCATTCCCGCTTAAGCCGCCGGGACCTGTGCCATATTCGGTTTTCAGCACCTCCCGTACCACCTTTGCTGATTTCCAGGGTTGACCCGAATAGGTATAGAGAAATGGTATCTGCTGTCCGGGTTCATTACCATGCCAGTATTGCCCCTGTGCGAAAAACTGATCGAGCATTTCATTGAATTTTTCCTTTCCACCCATCAGGCCGATCAGCCCTTTTACATCCTGCGGAACATACCAGTTATATTGCCAGGGAGTCCCTTCTGTAATGTAAGGCATCTTTCTATTTTTGTCGAAATCGGTGGTGAAGGTACCGTTGGCAAAGCGGCCATTCATATTGTTTACCGACAGATCAAAAACATTCCGGTAGTTTTGGGCACGTTTCATAAAGTAATCGTAATCGTAATGTTTCCCCATTTTCTTTGCCACCTGTGCCAGGGAGAAATCGTCATAGGCATATTCCAAGGTTCTTGAAACCTGTTCTCCCTTGTGAAATGCCTCTTTTACCGAGTCCTCCAACGGGATATACCCGTATTTCGTATACGAGAATAATGCCCGTCTACCTTTACCATCAAGATAATCCTGAAATATAGCCGGTGTTTCAGTGGCATTATGTTTCAGTAATTGAAAATCAGATTCCGTCAGATCAATCACCCCTTTCACATAAGCTTCTGCAATGATTGAGGCCGCATGATCGCCAATCATCGCAGCGGTGTAGCTGTTCCACTGCGGAAAAATCGGTAGCCATCCCCTTACTTTACCCATGGTTAACAGCGATTTGACCATATCTTTATTATATTCCGGAGCAATCAGGTTATAAAGCGGATGCAACGCACGATAGGTGTCCCACGCAGAGAAGTCGCCGTAGTAATTTCCACTGCAGATCGTGTCGGTCTGATCATTGCCATCAAACCGGGGATACTGTCCATCCACATCATTATAGGTACGCGGTTGCTGAAACGAATGATACATCGCAGTATAAAACTTTACCAATTCATCCTTATTGCTGCTTTCAACCTCAATTCGTGAAAGAATTCCATTCCATTGAGTTTTCAGATTCTGCTCTGCAAGCTTAAAATCAAATTCAGGAATTTCGGTATCCAGGTTTTTACGGGCCTGATCAATGCTCACGAAAGAGGTTCCAACCTTTACCCTGACCTGTTCTCCCTTAGTCACATGGAATGAAAAATAACCTCCAAGAGCTGGCTGATTTCCAAGTTGTTTCTCTCCCATAAGGATTTTATCACCGGAAAAAACGCCAAACGATTGCGGAGTTTTTTCCATTTTCATCACAAAATATCCTGAAAATCCAGCCTTTTTACCGTAACCCTGATAAATCCGCCGGATTGGATTGTAACCAACAATCTCCCTTCTTTCAGGGATTACCTGCACATACCCTTCACTTTTGTCATTATTGGGATTTGCAATAATATGAGCCTCCCCATCGTTCTGAAAAGTGAAACAGAAAATTCCACACCGTGTGGTGGCAGACATTTCGGAGGTGATGTGATAGGTTTCGAGATCTACTTTATAATACTGAGGGGAGGAGACTTCAGATGAATGCGAATACGTTGAACCACGTTTCCACGGATTGCAAACCAACTCTCCCGATATGGGCATGATTGCCATTGATCCGTATTCCTGGGTACATGAGCCACTGAGCCAATGCGATCCTCTAAATCCAGTGATCAGTGAATCCTTGTAATAGTATGACGAAACGCATTTCTTTTCAGTATTGGTTGTCTGGGCACACCAGTTCGTCATTGCAAACGGAGTCGTTACTGAGGGTTGCACCATCGCATTGAGTTCAGTTCCATCACTATGTTTTAAACCGGATATCGTATTTGTTGGGGCAGTTCCAATAATAGGGTTTACATATTTGGTGAAATCCATTTGCGAAAATAAATGTTGCGGATTACAACTCAAATAGATTAAGAGAATTACAAAGGCAAAATCGGAATTTTTAAATTGCATGCTATTTCTGTTGAAGTTTTACGATTTTATGGATGCCGATTTTTTCAAAGGGGATTTGTCCGAATCCCGGGACTTTATTAAAAATTATTGAAGATCTTTTCAGCTTAAAGTTGTGATCCTTATCGCTAATAAAACCGGGATCAAGGTCAGTGATAAGGTTGTTTTCTGAAAATTCAAGAAATTTCTTTTCCCCCTTAATGACTGTTTTGACACGAACAAATACATTTCTGTCTACAACATTACGTTTCGGAAGGGCCGGATTATCCTCCCAGTACCTCGAAAGTTCAAGATATCTTAGGCTATAGGGGAGCTTATTAAAGTTGATTTCATTCAGATCCTTCTCAAAGACACCTCCTTGGGCTACCATATCTTTAGCCCAGTTTTGCAAACGGTTATCTACGTAAAACGCAACAGGACAATCGATAAAAATATTGTTGATATAGGAGTTATCACTTCCGCCGCCAATCAGTGAAGGCCAGGTTCCTGCCTTATAAAAGACATTTCCAAATACAGCCATTCCGCATGCACCGTCATCGTGATAAAGGGCTGAGGTGTGGAAATGATTTTTCCCGATGTCGTGGAAATAATTGCACATAACTTTATTACCTCTCTCCGATGGATTGCGTCCGTAATAAAGTGCCCCCACATCATCGGTGGATTCGCAAACATCATGAATATCATTATATTCGATCTTATGGTTGTTCCCCGATAAAAGGATCGCTACATGAGGTGAGTCAAAGATTTCGCAATGGGAAATACGGTTTCCCACACCACTAATCTGTATCCCTGCACAATATGTCTTAGTTATCCGGTTGAAATTATGTATTGTACAATTATCAACAAAATTCCCCGATGCTGTCAGTGTTTTCCGGTCACCACCAAACAGCTGAACCCCTCCTGCCCCGGTTTGGGATATTTCGCAACCGATAAGTCCGCTTTTTTTGCCAACCATACCCTCCCTGACATCACTGATATTCACAGCATACAAACCCAGGTTCCGGAATTTACAATCCTTTAAAATGCAACTGTCTGAACTTTTAATTTCAACGCCTAAACCGCGGGAGGATTCGAATGAAATCCCCTCTATTCTAATAGCGGCAGTTTCACTGATCCTCATAAACGGACCTTGCAGCACTGAGACTTCCAGATGATCGATCTTTCCCGGATCATAAAAATAGAGGACTCCCTCCTTCCTGTCGATATAATATTCGCCGGGTTCGTCAATTTCTTCGGGAATATTATAAGCATACCATCCATTCCACTTCTGTCCTGATGAAAATCCGTAGAGGTGGGGCTGTACTGTCGATAATATTTTTCCGGAAGTATCAATGGAAGCAAGTTGTATGGCGTCATCCGCCCACCCATATTTGAAAAATCCAAAGATCCAGATATCAGCCTGATTTTTCCACAATGAAGGATGGTTTCCGGCATAGGTAAACTTTCCGCCGCGGGAATCCTTGTCCCCTTCCGCAGAAACAGAACCTTTGTCAAGTACCTTAACAACAGGCACAATCGAATCGTTTGGCCACCGTGCTAAATGAAACGCTATACCATTAATAAAAAGCTCCATCCCCGAGGCACTTAACGGATGTCCAAAACCAAACTGGGACAAATTTCCATAATCGGTAATCCCTAATTTTTTAAGGTTGACCATTAAAATATGGCTCCGGGCATTAAGTGAAAATATTCCCTCTTTTTCGCTTCCGGCTACAGGTATTGCATTCCTTGGATAAATAGTAATTCCACCTGTTAATCGGACCTTTTCACCCTTAAATGCAGTAATAACTACCCCCTTGTCCTGCTGATCCAGATTTAAAGTGCCTTTAAAATAATAGTCTCCCTTTTGCAAGAGGATCGAAAAAGGTCCTTGTTCACCCGACGATCGTTTGGACCGGATAAAATCTCGTCCCTTCTCAATGGTCAAAAACGGTCTTGAAAATGTTCCATCTCCGGAATCACTTCCTTTTGGGGATACATAAACAGGATTTAGTCCAAAGCTTAGGTTACTTAGAATAAGGAGAAATATGACTACCAGAATTCTGTTGTTACTCATTTAAATATTTATTAATTACTTCTTTGCAATTAGTTGAATGTTTATTTTAGTTTCGTTCTGATGTTCTATTTTTAAAATTCCTCCCTCTTTTAGCGGCTTCCAGTTCCACGAACTATGTTGAACAGCTGTGTCTGCCTCAGTCAGTTTAACTTCACCCGAAAGAACCGATATCGGTTTGGAACTCAGATGCAGTATTTCAACTGAATTTTTGTCAAAAGTATCGTATTGAATCTTCACTTTTCCATATGAAATTCTTCTAATGACAGAGGTGGAAGAGACCAGGTGATTTTGAGAAGAAGGTGACAGCTCAGGAAAGGCGGCCATTGCCCTTAGATAATGTCTGACAAAATCGCCGTAACCATCTGTCATCCAAGTTTCTCCGTTTGGATAGGTACTCTCTCCATCCTCTTTCACCATGTAGGTAGCCCAGCTAAGTTGTCTGATCCCCCTGTCTTTAGCTGATATGTCCCCGGTTTTGGAGGCATATAAAAGTTCCACGGCACCCTGTCGTGAGGTATGACTATTTCCGGGAACGCGGTATGCAGTTTGCTCATTCACAACTGCCACACCGTATTTCTCCCATTTGGGATTTCCAAGTTCCTGGTAAACCCAGTCTAAAATCCGGCGGGCAGATTCCTTTCCGCCTTCAAATAATTCAGGATTTTCGAGAATATATTGAGCAAAGGTAACAGCATTAATTTGGGTATCGGACCAGGCACCAACGTCTTCAAAGAAAGGGCCCCACTTATTTGTTTTTAACGGATATTGCTTCATCCAGTCAAGAAGAGTCTGAAAAGATTTTTTATACTCCGCAGTATCCCCTTTCCCCAAAGCAATCAGCTCTGTAAATAAACGCATTGTTCCCGTCCAATTGGAGGTGTAGGAATAGGTAATTTCATATTTATTTTCAATCAGCATCACACCTACCTTGCCGGTTAAGGCATTCACCCTGAAAGGAAGAGGGGAGTGATCATTATCGCCGGGTTCCATCTTTTGTGACAAGGTATTTGCAATGGCGATGGCAGCATCGAGGTAGACCGTTTTTTCGGTAATTTTATAAAGATTAATCAGTTCATACCCGAATGAACCGGCTTTATCCGGTTGTGTATACCCTTTTCCCATCACCATATCGCCGTCATAGATTCCCGAATAAATCAGCAAATTGTAAGGGTATGGAAGATTTTTCCATTTACACTCTGCGCCGGAGAGGGAGTGCGATAAATAATAGTCGGTCATAAACTGCATATTATTAAGCAGTCGTTCATCTCCGGAATAGGCATAGAGCAACCTCCATGAGGATAAGGCCATCTGAATCTGGTCCCCCCCGATTCCACGAGAATCGTTGTGATCTTTCTTCCAGACCTGATGATTCATATGATAGGGCAAACCGTTCAGGTCGGTTCGCATATTATCCCAGAATTTCCAGACGATATTTACGATGTGGTCGTACGATTTTCCGGGATCGTTATCGTACCAGGGAAGCAGTTTTCCCTGAGCATCGGTTTTTATGAGGTGATAACTTAATTTTTCAGGACTCTTTTGGGCCAGGAGACTGAACGACAACAATAAAAGGAGAAAAAAAATGGGTCTTTTCATCGTTTGGAGTTTCCTCCAAAAATAATTTAAAATATTTAAATAAGAAGTTACTAAAAAAATCTAGTGCTGTCCCCTAAAATTGATGACCTTGGAATAGTGAAATAATCCTGAATGATGATTTATTACAAATAAAAAACGCCTTCCCGCGCATAGAATGCAACAGGGAAGACGTATACCCAGCCAGCTAATCAACAATAATTTGTAAGTCCAAATTTAATGTGGTTGTTTTTACTCGACATTTAGTCCCCACGCATATATTTCTGCCAGGTCCATTTGTGCACCACTTTCAGCTCCAACAGAATTGTCTGCATAATCAAAAGCTTCAGTGATTACCAGCCGAAGGTATCTTCCTTTTTTTGCGGCCACATCAAAAACCAATGAGCGGGAATCATTATTTGCAAGATTCCAATCAGTCAATTTACTCCATTGAATTAAGTCATTGCTTATTTCGAAATATCCGCTTTTCATATTACCCCTCCAATCATCATTAGGTTTGGTAAAGCCAACCCTGAAAATGTTTTTAGTCGATTTCATATCGATTACAAAAAAGTACGGTAGAGGTTTGGGATTATCCCATTTCGATCCCCAAAAAGTTGAGAGATCATCATCCAAGGTTTTATCTGGTGTTCGGCCTAACCAATCATAATCCGGCTCTTCGCTAATACAAGAATTCCATTCAATCACCTTCCATTCCGTACGGCTAAGTAAATCCGGCATATAACTTACATGGAAAAATTGTAACCCGTTTACAGGATCCACTCCATATTTAGACACCGTCTTAATTCTCAAAGGTATAATATATTCGCCAAACATGTTAATACCCTCATTATTAATGAGATTCTTTTTAATCAATGTGATTGAAATATCCCTGGAACTTATTCCTCCAGCTAATACATCCTCATCAGGATGAAGGTTAAAGGCATTTGTTGGCAATGGGATAAATGAAGAGCCATTCGCAGAGTTATAATCGGACAATGCCTCGGGGTCCTGGTCAACCGTAAAATTCAGATCCCAGATATTTTTGTAGTTGGTCAGGATTTTGGTTGAGACGTTAAATTCATCAGGGTCATCAACCGAAATACTTAAAGGTGAAGAAGGAAAACCAGGAACAGCAAAAGCAATATATGGCTCGATCACCTCCGGCACAAGCAAAACATTTTCATTGGCAGCCTTTAATTCTATATTGTTCATGATCTTTATTTTTAAAGGCAATAAAAACAGATCACCATTTTCCTGAATCTTAAGAATTTCAGTTGTATTAAAGACTATTTTTGCCTTATCTGAGACATCATTTATTGAAATGTTAATGGCATTATTAACAAGCGTATAACAGTTTTCAGGAAGAAGTTGATAATTTGTACTATTGGTTTCATTATAGGCTGAAAGAAGTGTTGGATCAATCAGAAATTCCAGAGAGGCTTCTTCAGTTCCCAAACCCGATTTATAGATTGGAAGATTGTATTCGTAGGTTCCAAAGTTATTTATTTGAGCCTGTTGTAAGCCAGGGTTGATAAGGTATATTTTATCGTTGGGTATGTTATCCAGACGGTTATCTTCGCATGATTGCAAAAGCGCAACGAC
>Ga0118677_10011333_pt1 | contig 13396 bp, 6 predicted proteins | sample AliMusrvi5mmetaG_FD_86154 | JGI IMG/M metagenome (GOLD analysis project Ga0118677, IMG submission 86154)
AAACAGAGGTATGTTAATTGTTCGTCTGATTCTTGAAAGTTTCAAATTTGCTTATAGCTCATTGGTCGTTAATAGGTTAAGAACTTTTCTGTCGCTCCTTGGAATTACGATAGGAATTTTCTGTATCATTTCTGTGTTTACAATTATTGATTCCCTCGAGCGGACTATCCGCGACAGCATGTCTAAACTGGGCAGTAATGTAATTTATGTGCAGAAATGGCCCTGGGCCCCCCCTGAGGGGGAGACGGAATATCCCTGGTGGAAATACCTCAACCGACCGGTCCCTAAGCTCTCTGATGCCCAGGAGATCCTGCGCAGGTCAGGTCTTTCTCAATATGCAGTATTTAATTACGGGTTTAACAGAACCATTAAAAGTGGTAGCAGCAAGGCTGAGAATGTTGAGGTTTTGGGAGCTTCAAATGGATTAATTGAGACCTGGAGTCTTAAAATAATAAGCGGAAGGCCTTTAACAGAGGAGGAGTTTAGCTCTGGTTCAAATTTTGCAATGCTGGGATCCGACATCGCTGAGCAACTATTCCCAGGGGTTTCACCAGTGGGAAAATCGATTAAAATGCAAGGATTTAATATTCTGGTACTGGGTGTTTTTGAGAAAATGGGGGAGGATGTTTTTGGAACCAGTATGGATAAGCGAGTCCTTATTTCTGCGAAATTGGCGGCACGAATGGTCGATCCGTTAATGGATATGGGGCAAAGTATTATCATTAAAGGTAAGGCCGATGTTCCGGTCACCCGGCTGTCAGAGGAACTTGAAGGGATTATGCGTTCAATCAGACGAATTAAACCTTCAGGTGAGAACGATTTTGCGTTGAATGAGGTGAGTGTGATTTCTGGCCGGCTCGACAGTGTTTTTGTTGTCTTTGATATCGCAGGTTGGATTATCGGCGGATTTGCAATCCTTGTGGGTGGTTTTGGTATTGCTAATATAATGTTTGTATCTGTAAAGGAACGGACCAAGATAATTGGGTTACAAAAAGCCCTGGGGGCAAAAAGCAGATTTATTCTCCTTGAATTTCTTTTTGAGGCCAGTGCCCTCTCCCTGATTGGAGGGGCAATCGGATTGCTGATTATTTATGCGTTAACCTTTGTGGTAAGCCAGGTATTTGATTTCAACCTCGTTCTAAGTATTGGGAATATTGCCACAGGGTTGATTATTAGCATTGTAATCGGCCTGATTGCGGGAGTGGTGCCTGCCCGTGCTGCAGCTCACCTCGATCCTGTAACTGCAATGAATGCAGTTTAAAAGGCACTTAAAATCCACTGGTTTATGCTTTATTTCTGATTAAAATTTATTTTTTTAATATCAGATGGAACTCACCAGCATTCATCATGCGTCTGTTTGAGATTATCTGTCAAGGCTTGTTTCATTGGCTGATTTTACGCTTCAGCCTAAGTTGGAAGAAGCATCAATCGTTCAATATTATTGGTTAAATCGATAAATTCTTCCACTGAAAGTTGTTCAGGGCGTCGGGTCAACAGAACAGCATCCAATTCTTCAATTCGTGGTGAAAAGCCTTTTATGCTGTTTCTAAGCATTTTACGTCTCTGATTAAAGGCTTGCTTTACAACTTTAAAGAATAGTTTCTCATTACAACCTAAATCGGTTCTTCCGTTGGCCGTAAGTCGGATTACAGCTGACTGCACCTTTGGCGGCGGATCAAACACGTGTGGAGGAACATCAATCAGGTATTCAATATTGTACCAGGCCTGAAGAAAAACACTAAGTATTCCGTATACTTTAGATCCCGGTCCGGAGGCAATTCGTTTGGCAACCTCCTTTTGCAACATGCAAACGATCTCAGGAATAAGTTCTTTGTTTTCGAGAACCTTGAAAAATATCTGTGACGATATATTATAAGGGAGGTTTCCGATAAGTGCAAAAGGGGTATCAGAGATTTGAGCAGCCAGATCCATACGGAGGAAATCCCCCTCAATGATCCGCTCTTTGAGTTGAGGGAAATGAATGTGAAGATAATCGACAGATTCATGGTCTATCTCGATGACAGAGGTTTCGTACCCGGTATTTTCAAGCAGGTAATTTGTCAACATCCCCATCCCTGGTCCGATTTCCAAAACTTTGCCGACATTGGTTGCCTTAAGCAGGGCCACGATATCTTTGGCAATATTCTTATCGGTGAGGAAATGTTGCCCCAAATTCTTCTTTGGCCTTACTGTCATTTTGAATTTTTGGTTGTATTATAAGAAATTAGGAAGCTAAATTGGTTGGAAAATCAACGGCTACCGGGATTATGCGCCAAAAGTACAAATGTAAATATAAAAAAACGCTATTTTTACGCAAAAGTAGATCAAGTGTTGCTATTCAATACAGAATTATTCATCGCACGTCGCATATTCTTTGCCAGGGGAACTGCCAGAAAGTTCTCTGAATCGATCGTTTCATTTGCCGTATTCGGGATTGCTTTCGGGCTTTTCGTAATGATCCTTTCCGTGGCAATTGTTACCGGATTTAAAAAAGAAATCCGAAATAAAGTAATTGGGTTTGGCTCGCACATCCAGCTTGTTAATTTCGACTCCAACTCATCCTACGAAACTATTCCAGTGCAAGAAAATCAACCATGGTTACAGGAAGTGAGGAATTTGAAGGGGATAAAAAGCATTCAGCGTTTTGCAACCAAGCCCGGAATTATAAAAACAGATGATGAAATTCACGGAATTGTTTTAAAAGGGGTTGCACCCGATTTCGATTGGACATTTTTTAAGGAGAACCTGGTTGAAGGATCTGTTTTTTCGGTTTCTGACAGTTTTAAAACCGATGATGTGCTGATCTCAAGGCAGGTTGCATCATTGCTAAGGCTCAAAGTTGGCGATCCACTCTACACCTATTTTTTAAATGAAGAGACCAATAGTCAGAAAATGCGAAAATTTAGGATCTGCGGGATTTTCAGTACAAGTCTTGAAGAGTTTGACAGACTATTTGTACTCGCCGATATTTCGCACGTTAGAAAGTTAAATGATTGGAAACCAGATCAGATTAGCGGATTCGAGATTTCAATCGATGATTTTAGTGAAATCAAGACACTTACCCAACAGATTCGGAACCTTACACTCAGATATTCCAAAGAGGATGAAACGGTACTTCGTCCAATTGCCATCACATCCAAATATCCCCAGATTTTTGATTGGCTAAATTTGTTGGACATGAATGTTTGGATTATCCTGGGTCTGATTATACTGGTAGCCGGATTTAATATGGTAAGCGGGCTTTTAATCCTGATGCTTGAACGCACAACAATGATCGGAGTATTAAAAGCTGTTGGGACCGGAAACTGGAGTATTCGTAAAATATTTATCTATATTTCAACTTTCCTGATCGTAAGAGGAATGTTCTGGGGTAATGTGGCAGCCGTTGCTTTCTGTCTTATTCAGGCTAAGTTCGGGATATTTAAGCTCGATCCTGCCTCTTATTACCTAAATACAGTACCGGTTAATTTGAAAATCTCCCACCTGCTAATGCTAAATGCAGGGACGGTGATTGTGACTTTACTTATGTTGCTGGTCCCATCCTGGTACGTCACCAGGATCGAACCCGATAAGGCTATCCGGTTCGACTAGTTTTTTTGGTTAATAATCTACAAAATCTTCAGAGATATTTCAATAATTTGTATCATTGCAGCAAAACTGATAAGTATAAACGTATGAAACTTTTTTTCCCGGAGAATTATAAACCTAAGCTCGATTTAAAACAAACGGAGAAGGCGATCAAATTTGTAAAAGATTTTTTTCAGGAAAACCTCTCTGCAGAATTAAGACTGCGCCGTGTTACCGCACCCCTCTTTGTGCTCAAGGGGACTGGCATAAATGATGATCTGAACGGCGTGGAGCGTGCTGTAACTTTTGCAGTCAAGGAGATGAATGATGCGACTGCCGAGGTAGTTCACTCGTTGGCAAAATGGAAACGGCTCATGCTCGCTCAGTATGGTATTCCTGCCGGCTATGGCATTTACACCGATATGAATGCCATCCGGGCAGACGAGGAACTTACCAATATTCACTCATTGTACGTCGATCAGTGGGATTGGGAAAAGGTTCTTACCGGCCATCAGCGCAACATTGAATACCTGAAAAAGGTGGTCAATCAGATCTATTCAGTCATTCTTCGGACTGAGTTTATGGTCTATGAAAACTACCCGGCGATTAAACCATTACTTCCGGAGGAGATACATTTTGTCCATTCGGAAGAACTGGCTCAGCGCTTTCCAAAGCTAACTCCAAAGGAACGGGAATTCGAAATCACTAAAGAGTTTGGCGCTGTATTCATTATTGGAATTGGCGGAGCTCTTAAAAATGGGGAGAAACATGACGGACGTGCTCCGGATTATGATGACTGGACCAGTGAAAACTCTGATGGGTACAAAGGGTTGAATGGAGATATTCTGATCTGGAACCCAATTTTACAACAAGCTCTTGAGATCTCATCGATGGGAATCAGGGTTGACAAAGAGGCGCTGCTACGTCAGCTTGAAATTGAAGGTGTCTTAACCCGGAAAGATCTGCTTTTCCATAAAAAGCTATTAAAGGGAGAACTGCCAATGTCAATAGGTGGCGGAATAGGGCAATCGCGTCTCTGTATGTATCTTTTGCGCAAGGCACATATTGGCGAGGTGCAGGCAAGTCTGTGGCCGGAAGAGATGATTCAGCAATGTGCGGAGCACAACATTTTTATGGTATAACGCAATTCGACAATTTACTAATTCGGAATTGAAAATAAGAAGGCACGAAGGAGAAATTTGAAGTAACCTTTGGTCTGAAAAATTAAAAACCCCATTATGTTACGGCATATGGGGATTTTTTATACTTTTGCACCACTATTTTAATGGCCCAATAGCTCAATTGGATAGAGCGACAGCCTTCTAAGCTGTAGGTTTCTGGTTCGATCCCAGATTGGGTCACCCTATGGAGGTCATTTGTTTATTAACTACCTGTTAATCAATGAATGACTTTTTTTTAGTTGATTTGCCCCACCATTGACCTGCATGCGGATCCGAAGAACGAATAAATCGCTTTCCACCGGGGATTTTAAATTCTCAGGAGGATCTAACCTGGCGAAATTCCAGTCAATGGTTTACGGCGCATCTTTTATATATCGATCCAGCCAGGGATTCCCCTCCTGCTCAATTATCACTCCCCGATCACCTGCCACTTTATCAACAGACCAGTTCCGAAAAAAGATAATGAATGGAAGAGATACGGAGGTTCTCCTTTTGCTCCCCAATGGCTTTTCTTCATATTCCACCAGGTGCGAGCTTTACTTGATGGTTCAAAGTGTTTTGGACATTCAGCCTCACCATGGAAATAAAAGTACTGATCAAAACCGGTACTATTTAGAAAACGCTTCCTAAAAGGAATTCCCCGGTTCCAACAGGACTCAGCATAGTGCTTCTCGAAAAACCACTGACGACGTAAAAAAAATCATTTTCGGTCATCGGGATTTCCGGGTAAGGGCATCGGGACTCATCATTAAAGACGCCCTCAGATGGATATTCATACTGCTTCATAATATTAACTTAAGCTGTTGTCAATTCATTGGCAATCATCTCTGCCTGCTTCAATACCGTTTCAGTCGCGAGTAACTGCATACCGGGGGGATACCCAAATTTTCGAAGTATGCGCTTTACCGCAACCTTCAGCTTTGCCCTTACACTCTTCTTGATGGTCCAGGCGATGGATACATTCTGTCGGATGGTTTCGGTTCGTATTACCGCAAGTTCTCTTCGCTTATCCTTAGCCATCAAATCCCGGGCACTCTCATTGTCCGATACAGCAGTATAAAAGGCATATGCGAAGTCGATTAAGCCAAGACGCTTTGCCTCACTGTCCATGTTTACAATCTCCTTGATTAGATGGATCAGCTCTTTTTCTCACAAAATATGCTTCCGGATTAATTTAACCAGATCATCCTTTACAAATGGTTTGGTAATAAAATCATTGCATCCCGAGGCAAATGCTTTCTGACGGTCTGCAGTCATCGCAAAAGTTGTCTGAGCAATTACAATTACCTCTTTATTAAACTGTCTGATCTGTTTTGTTGCCTCATAACCGTCCATAAATGGCATGGAAATATCCATCATTACAAGATTAGTTTTTGGATTATTCCTGATAAACTCAACGGCTTTAAAACCAGTTTTCACTCTGAATACATCTCCGCTTATCCCTTTGACTATAGCCAGAATAAGCCGTGCTGAAATTTCATCGTCCTCGGCAATTAATACATTCAGGTTATGTAATGGATCGATATTTGTTTCAACTGCCTTAATAACTTCCGGCACGTGATCATCCTGTTCTGCAACGGTTACAGTAAAGCTAAATACCGAACCCTGATTTGGGGTAGATTCGACCCAGATTTCACCCCCCTGCTTTTCAACAAACTGCTTGCAAAGCAGTAATCCCAGTCCGGTACTCTGCTCACCCTCGGTGCCGGGACGTTTTGTGTTCGCATCGATGCGGAAAAGATTATTCCGAAGCTCCTCCTTCATTCCAATGCCGGTATCTTTAACTGAGATTACGGTCCTTCTATTCGCTGTTGTTTCTGACGAAATAGTCACTTCGCCACCCTTTGGGGTAAACTTTATCGCATTCGAAAGGAGATTACGAATAACCGTCTGAAGCATGTTTTTATCAGCAAAGACAAATGGCTCATCAGTTATTTGCGCAATAAGTCCGATCATTTTCCCCTTTGCCGGTTCGGCGACAATATTAATACACTCCTTAACCATATCGAGCAAATGCAGTCTTTTGGGTGTATATTCGGTAAACCCCCGATCCATCTGCGACCATTCGAGCAGATTTTCAAGCAGGGTAAATGTATTGCGGGCTGACTGACGCAGGTCTGACATCATTTCCGCCCTTTCACCGGCTGTAAAATACTGATTCTCGTCAGCCATTATTTCGGTTAAACCCATAAATCCGCCCAACGGACCGCGAAGGTCATGGGCAATAATCGAAAAAAACCGGTCTTTTGTGGCGTTAAGCTCAAAAAGCTCCCTATTCTGGCACCGAAGTTTAAGATGAGTACGCACCCTGGCTAATACCTCCTGCTCCTGAAATGGTTTATTGATATAATCGACCCCACCAGCAGCCAGCGCCTTAACGATATTTTCGGTGTCATTGAGAGCGCTTATAAAAATCACAGGAATATCCTTTAATCCCTCATTGAGCTTTAGTTGGCGGCAAACTTCAAAACCATCCATTCCGGGCATCATAATATCCAACAGGATCAGGTCAGGCTTCTCTATCGACGCCACCTTTAAAGCCTGTAAACCACTGGTAACCTGCCGAATCTTATATCCTTCAGTCGATAATATTTCACCCAGTAATTTAAGGTTAGCCGCCACATCATCCACGAGCAGAATAGTGGAAATCTTCCCAACCGGTTCAATAATTGCACTCATTTTTAACTAAATTTATTTAATGATTTCATGCAGGTGATCATAATCAAAATTCTTGGCGTACAACCTGAGGTTTGCTGCCAGTTCAGGATTTGCCGGTTCAACGGCCCTGATAAGTTCAATCAACAGGTAAAAATCGCCTAACTCTAAAGCATCCCTCATTTCAACAATGAACTTTTTCGGAAGTTTTAGGAATTCAGCGGAAAGGGCATCAACGGTATTTAAAGAGTTTAAAACGGTTATTCCCTTCAAATCTTCCCTGTAAACATAGTCAATATCCAATACTCTGCCTATTGTTTCAAACAACTCATTTTCGCGAAACGGTTTACGAATATACCCCTCGATTTCGGGTGCAAACAGGTTTGATTTATCTTCTTCAAACTGACTGGCGCTCAACACAATAATTGGTATTGATTTCCCCTTGAGGGTCCCCTTGATCCGTTTTATTGCTTCATAGCCATCCATGACCGGCATTCGCAGATCCATGAGGATCAGATGGGGGTTCCACTGCTCAAATTTGGCAATTGCATCCTCACCATCCACAGCTTCAATTATTTCAAAACCCGGTAAATTAAGAAAGTCGTTCACTAACCTACGGTTTTCACGGATATCGTCAACAACAAGAATGCGATAAGCTCGCTCCGGATTATTAATGCACAAAACCTGTCTGGTGGGTTTATGGATAGTCGCCTCAGCGCTCCCCTCCATGATATCGACCTGAAACCTGAAGAGGGAACCAATATTCAATTCACTCGAAACGGTAATATCCCCTCCCATCAGGATCACCAGTTCGCGGCTCAGGGCAAGTCCTAAACCCGTTCCGGTTCGTTGTTTAATTCCTGCACTTGCCTGTTCAAAGTGCCTGAATAATTTTTCCATATCCGCGTCAGAAATACCTGTTCCCGAATCCTGAATCTCCACACACAAGGTACTTTCAGAATTGTTTCGAAGATCGACCCTTGCCCGGACTACAACTCCGCCATGGTCGGTAAATTTGATCGCATTCCCGATCAGGTTGATTAAAATCTGGCGCAACTTACTCTCATCAACAAGAATAAATTGCGGCATCCCGGCAGGAGTTTCGAAAATTAGCTGAAGCTGTTTGGCCTTGGCCTGCACGGTAAACATCCGTTGCAGGTCGCCTAAAAGCGCGTCTAAATCGATATTGGTGGGATTCAAGACCACCCGACCAGCCTCCATCTTGGACAACTCCAGAATATCATTGATCAGGGTTAACAGATGTTCCCCGGAACGATGAATTGAAAGAACATAGTCACTTTGCGATTCAGTTAATTGTTCGCGGTTCATCAGTTGTGAGAAACCAATAATTGCATTCAGCGGTGTACGAATTTCGTGCGACATATTGGCTAAAAAGATACTCTTTGACTTGTTAGCCACCTCAGCTTCGCTTTTGGCTTTTAAAAGGACAGCTTCTGTTTCTTTCTGTTTTGTAATATCCCAATTGGTGCCGACCATCCGAATTGGGTTATTTGAATTATCGTATTCAACCGTTGCAAGGGCCCTGATTGTATGGACCGATTGGTCAGGCCAGATTATCCGATACTCTGTATTAAACTCCTTTTCACCACCGATGGCCAACTGAATCGCAAGGTTTCCACCAACTACATCATCGGGATGAACCCTTGAGCTCCAGGCCTCATAAGCACCACTGAAATCATCTTTATTCACGTTGTAGAGGAAATACATCTGATCATCCCATAAAAGGACATTCTTTACGAGGTCGTAATCCCAAACTCCTACGCCTCCGGCACGCGTAGCCAATTCCAAACGGGCCGATGATTCAATCAGTGCTTCTTCGGCCTGTTTAAGTTCTGTAATATCTGAAAATGAGGTAATCCGGATACTTCTACCCTTAAAATGCATCATTTTCCCATGAATCATACACGGGAATACCGTTCCATCCTTACGCAAGCCGTGTGCCTCATAAGGTACTTCCAGAGCGGAACTTAAATTGGCCATAACCTTCTCACGATCGTTCGGCCCGATAAGGTCTAGTTTTGCCTTATTTAAAATTTCGTCTGAAGAATACCCAAACAACAGCTCAGCAGCCAGGTTTTGTTCAATGCACAAACCATCTTCAGCCATAAAGATCGCTTCGAAGGCAGCTTCGGATAATCTTCTGTATTTTTCACGGTTCTCCAAAAGATCTGCCTCAAACTGCTTACGTACAGTAATATCATGAAAACTCACCAGAATTCCTCTGATAACCGGATCGTTTATCTGATTGCTTGCAGTAAGTTCAATATGTTTATACGTTCCATTCTTACATGGATACCGGAATTCTACTAAAGCTGACAATTTATCATCCTGCATGAGTTCGGCAAATTTACCCTGAATGCGTTGCTGGTCATCAGGATGAACCATAAAAGATCTCTTCATCGCTAAAAGTTCCACAGGAGACCAGCCAAATAAACGTTCCACATTTGGGCTTTGATAACGCAGAGAACCATCAGTATCAACAATTGCGATTACATCAGAACTACCTAAGAGCATTGAATGGAACCTGTTGTTTTGCCGCATGAGTTCCTCCTCCGCATTTTTTCGTACCGAAATATCATGGTAATTCAATAACAATCCATTGATATTCGGGTCGTTTATAAAATTGGCCGCGGTGAGTTCAATCGGTTTATAACTCCCATCCTTACAAGCATATCTGAATTCGATTGTTTTAAATGAATTTTCAATATCCATCAACTGAATTAATTCTTTTTGAACATACTCAAGGTCATCGGGATGAGTGGTCATTGTACTGCTTTCCCCAATAAGATCCTGAGGCAACCATCCAAAATATTTTTCAATATTCGGGCTTTTGTACTTCATCAGACCGTCAGTACCAACAACGCCGATTACATCCGAAATATTCGAGATCATGGAGCTGTACCTGGCTTCGCTACCCCGCAACAGCTCATCTATGCGCTTACGCTCTGTTATATCACGTTCAACCAATAAAATGTTTTCCGGCTTGCCATATCTGTCGTATAAAACGGCAGATTTCACTTCGACATTGAACCTGCTGTTGTCTTGTTTAATTGCCAGATATTCTGAGATTTCAATGTCTTTATTGCCACCAAGCAAAGCATGGATATTGTTAGTCACCAATTGGTGGCTCGAAGGATCAATAAACTCAAATATCGATTTTTCAATGTATTCCTCTTTTTGGTCTAATGCGAAACCATACATCCTGGCCAATTGATCGGACATAAATTCAAGTTTCCCGCCAAAAGAAACGATTCCGATTCCATCGGGTGAAGCTGAAAGAATGGCTTCCCATTTTTTGCTGCTTTCAAGGAAAGCTTCTTCTGCCTCTTTTCTTTTGGTGATATCGCTTGCAATTCCAATAAATCCAGTCACTTCATCATTTTTATCTCTGATGGCGGTAAGTGATAAGTCAACATAAATCAGAGATCCATCTTTACGAACATAGGTTGAGTATTGACTCTCGCTTTTATTTATCATCGGATTCGCCACATTCTTTTCAAATCCAGTATCTGACCCGTCAGCCTCATGTGTCAGCTTGATTTCGCGTTCAATATTGGCGACTTCCAAATTAAAAAGTGCAGGAGTTGCAATCCCCACAACCTCTTCTGCTGAATAACCAAGCATTTTCTCAGCACCTTTACTGAATAAGGTGATCATTCCATTTTTATCAGTTGATATTATGGAGGTATTTGTTGCTGCATTTAATACATCTATTAAGGACTTGTTTGCGGCCAGAAGTGCAGCTTCAGCCATATTGCGTTCTGTAATATCGTTCAGCGAGATATGTACCGCCGATAAACCGTCATAAATAATCGGGGTACTTTGAACTTCAGTATCCCCCAATGTGCCATCCGATCGGATAAACTGAATCTCGGCCTTTGGGATAGCAACACCTTCTTCGATAACTTTCCGGGTCCTCAATTTTACACTCTCGTGAAAATCGGGATGGATCCAGTCGAGGATATTAGTACCTGTCATCTCCTCAACCTTTTCAACACCCATCATCCTTAGTAATGCCGGATTCGAATAAACAATCGTGCCGTTCCTGTGAACAACACTTGGCATGGGCGAATGCTCCACTACATTTCGGAAACTTTCCTCACTTTTCAGAAGTGATTCTTCAAGCTTTCTCTGATTTGTAATATCGGTGATAATAGCGTACCAGATCACAGATCCGTCCTCCTGTTGACGCGGAAGCCCATTTCCAAAATAGGTGAAAATTGCGCCATCGTCAAATTTCATCCTGTAACTACGCTGGAATTGAGATAAATCCTTTGCAGATTTCTGAACTGCCGCTTCAAAATTGACAATATCTTCAGGATGTATGTTTTTAAAAAAAGAGGAACCGTCTTCGCGCACTTCTTCGGGTGATAAACGGCAAAGTGCATTAAACGCCTGACTGACGTAAGGGAAACAGGAACGTCCATCGGGAAACAACTGAAACTGCATTACGGCTCCCGGTATCAGGTTGGTAATCTCGTTAAGACGATCGCGTTGGTCCGCAATCTGTTTATTGGCAATTGCTAAATCTACTACCCGTTTCTCCTTCTCCTTATTTTGGATAAGAAGCTCTTCATTGACAACAAGTAATTCTAAAGCATGCTTTTCCTTCGCCTCGTTTTGGACGAAAAGCTCCTCATTGACCATCTCAAGCATGATCTTTTGAACCTCCAGTTCGTGGAGAAGCTGTTGAATGTCGGCTTCAGTACGTAACGGAGCCGGGTTCTGTACCCGCTCCCTTAAGACCTCCTCCGCTTTATGTCGAAGTGAAATTGAATCCATAAATTTACCCCCCCCCATATCTTAGTCATATTTAATATTATGATAAATATTAGTTTTGCTTACTGTAGTGTTTAGCATTAGTTCATGGTAAACAAAATCACTCCATAAATTGTTTTAGTATTTGTTTTAGTTAAATTTCGAAATGAAGGTTTATTAATGCCATTAACCCGGCCTTTCGTATAGGTTTGACCAGATATTCCGTACATCCTGCAGAGATAGCCTAATCGCGGTCATCCAGCTGTGCGTAAGCCGTTTGGGCAATAATCACCACTGAAGAATTAAACTTACGAATCTCAGTAACAGCCTGGTATCCGTTCATATCCGGCATATGAATATCCTTCAGCACGAGGTCAATATCTGGATTGTTCCGGCAGGCAGCCACCGCCTCGACACCCGTTCCTACTTTTACAATTTCTCCTCCCAACATTTCAACATAGGTTCTGGAGATCGTCAGTCCTAATCCTGCCCCCTGATAGGCCCTTGAATTGGATAGGTCGGCCTGAATAAATCGTTCAAAAACAGCCTTCTGTTTGTTTAACGGAATACCAATACCGGTGTCCTTTACGGAAAATTTCCGTAGAGACTTAGTGTGCTGCGTGTCTACAGAGAACGTAGAACGCTGCGTCTCTATTAAAGACGTCCCCCGCTGGTTCTCTACCAGGATATATCCAAATTCGATGGAACCTTTGTGTGTAAATTTCAACGCATTTTTAATAAGATTGGCCAGGATCGCTAAGAGTTTTTCGCGATCAGTAACAATAGCCGATTCGAGGAAAGGTAGTCCGGTTTTACAGGAGAGAATTAAACCTTTTGCATCAGTCTTAGGTTTGAAGATATTAAAAAGAAATTCGATTTGTTCGTTTATATTCGATTCTTTAAGGACAATTTCCATCACACCTGATTCAATTTTGGAAATATCCCCAATGTCGTTGATAATATTCAGCATTCGGGCACCACTGGTTTCAATAATATTAATGTTATGCAGTATCTCATCAATTCTTAGCCCTTCGGTTTTCAACAAGTTAGCAAAACCCAGGAGTCCGTTCATCGGTGTGCGGATTTCGTGACTCATATTATCCAGAAAAGCAGACTTCATCCGGTCGCTTTGTTCTGCATGCTCCTTGGCCTTGATTAGTTCCAATTGAATTTTTTTATGTTTGGTAATATCTGTAATTTTAATGTAGAAAGAG
>Ga0118677_10007613_pt2 | contig 13395 bp, 12 predicted proteins | sample AliMusrvi5mmetaG_FD_86154 | JGI IMG/M metagenome (GOLD analysis project Ga0118677, IMG submission 86154)
TCATTGGGCTGTAGAGCTGGAAAAAATTGATTGAAAAACGAACCCCCTGGTTGCACAATATCCCCTCCACATTAATTATCTCGGAAGGTCCTGTTAAAATCTCCGGAAATTAGGAGGCCCAAGTTATCTGATGTTGATATTGCAACCTTTAACCTAGATGGTTGTTTAATTATCATGCTTTATAACCGATTATAATGTGCATGACACTGCAAACAAATCCGCATAATGATGGAAGAAGAACATATCCTTTACAAAAGAGCATTCCAATTAAGTTTATTCACAGTATTTTATAACGTTATTGAAGGACTGGTGTCAATGGCCCTGGGTTTTCAGGATGAAACGCTAACGTTATTCGGCTTTGGAGTTGACAGTTTCATCGAAGTTATCTCCGGAATCGGTATTGCTGTAATGATTATCCGTATCAGGCAAAACCCCGGCAGCACAAAAAATGAATTTGAAATTAAAGCCTTAAAAATAACAGGTATTGCATTTTATGTTCTTTCTATTGGGCTACTTGCTGGTATTATTTTAAACCTTATTCAAAAGCATAACCCGGAGTCAACCTTTTGGGGAGTCGTAATCTCCGTGATATCTATCCTCGTGATGATTTGGCTTATGAACGCCAAAAAGAGGGTCGGGAAGCAACTCAACTCCGAACCCATTATTTCAGATAGTAATTGTACTAAAGTTTGTATTTATATGTCGGTTGTACTGCTCTTGTCGAGTCTTGTCTATGAACTTACAGGATTTGCCTACGCTGACTCCATTGGTTCAGCAGGATTAATCTATTTCTCTGTTAAAGAGGGTATCGAAGCCCTTGAAAAGGCAAAGGGCAAGAGTTGCAGCTGCGATCATTGTGGGTGATAACCACGGAAATTTAAATCCTGGATGAGTATTTAGTCGCTGATTTTTCCATATTTACCGTCATAAAAATCACGGTATGCCTCGGCTATCTCCTGTTTCGTGTTCATCACAAAGGGACCCTGGGCAACAATAGCTTCCGTATATTTCTCACCTCCGAAAAGGATAATATCAATCGGCGTTTCACCATTGTTTTTGATTTCAATACTACCTTCATTTTTGTCAAATTCGATAAATTCACCTGATTCAAATTCCAGATCGTTGACGATTGCACCCATTAGCGGTAAAAAGGCGGCAACTTCCAACCCATCCGGTGTATTTAGCGTAAATTGCTTCCCACTTTTTAAATGAATATGATAGATAAATTGATTCGTATAATCAGGAATTGCAGAACATAAATCTTCATAATTTCCTGCGACGATTTTTATCCATCCGCCTTGATCAGGCAATGACTTTTGGGGTACCTCATCCCCCTGTATAGCCAGATATTCAGGTTTTTCGGCTTTGTTGATTGCAGGAAGATTAATCCAAAACTGAAAACCATGTGTGAGCCTGTTATCTGTTTTGGTATCGTGCGATAAAATTTCGTCGTGTATAATTCCACTCCCTGCCTTCATCCATTGAACTCCGCCTGAAAATACAGTGGCGCGGTTTCCTGCACTGTCTGCATGCTTATCTTCACCGTTTAACACATAAGTAAGCGTTGCTATTCCGCGGTGCGGGTGTGCTCCTGTACCATTGTCAGTTGTATAGGCCTCGATTTTTGGGGCAATATGGTCTAAAAACACAAATGGTCCGACAGCATCTGCATATCTGTTTGGCAGAATGCGGAAAATAGTAATATGGCCAATATCGGCCCGGCTCCCTTTACCCGAAAAACTGATTTGCTTCTTCATTTTTATATTATTTAAGAGTCCAAAATTAACCATATTTACTTTCTGTTGTATATCAAGTACCTATTGGTAACTGGTTACCTTTGTGTAAGTAGTTAAAACCTCATAAGCCTTAGACTACCCTCTTCTGGAAATAACCACTCCTTAAATTTTGTTAAAAATAGATGTTTAAACAGATAATTTAGTTAAAAACAAATTTTACCCCTGTTTGCATGAGGGTGGCCCGAATTATTTTTCTATACTTGTGCGGGAATCAAATAAAACTTAATAGGTGGATTTTAAAAATTAATGTTTTGCCAAAGATGAAAACTTTTTTAGCGCTCCTTATGGTAATGGTCATTACGACCTCGTTATCGGCTCAAAAGTGGGAAACCAGTTTAGATATAGCTAAAAACGAAGCTGGGAAGGAAGGGAAGAATATCGTGTTGACCTTCTCCGGATCGGATTGGTGTATTCCATGCATGAAACTTGAAAAGAATATTTGGGAATCACAGGAGTTTATCGAATACTCAAAAACCCATTTTATTTTAGTGCGTGCCGATTTCCCCAAAAAGAGGGCAGATGCACTTCCAAAGGAGTTGCAGGAACAAAATGACCGGTTAGCCGAAATTTATAATAAGGAAGGTTTATTTCCATTGGTACTTGTCCTTGATAAGAAAGGGAGAATTCGGGGGTCAACCGGGTATAAGAATATTAGCCCCAAAGAGTACATTGCCTTACTGCACACCTTTGAAATTAATTAGCCTTGAAAAAGATACTTCTCATCCTGATTCTCTTAGTGCCATCCTTGCTTTACGGGCAGGAGAAATATACCCGGCAGTTAAAGTTAATGGGGTGTCGTTACGATATAACGGTTGTTGCTCCAAATGAAGTTGAAGGGAATAAATATATTGATATTGCTGCAAATGAGGTAACCCGTATTGAGAAATTAATCTCTGAATGGGATTCGACAACCCAGATTTCGCACGTTAACTTTTATGCCGGGATCAGGCCCGTAAAGGTTGACAAAGAGGTTTATGACTTAATTGTCCGAAGCATCAAGATTTCAGAGTTGACCGATGGAGCCTTTGATATAACATGGGCTGGGATGAATCAGATCTGGAAGTTTGACGGTTCGATGAAACGACTGCCGACAGATCAGGAGGTGGCCGATGCTGTTAAAACGGTTGGTTATAAAAATATTGTTTTGAATAAAGAGGATACAACTGTATTTCTGAAGCTGAAGGGGATGCGGCTTGGATTTGGGGGGATCGGGAAAGGATATGGAGCCGATAAAGGAGCCGAATTGTTGAAGTCGATGGGTGTACCGGCAGGCATCATGAATGCTTCAGGCGATATTACCGCCTGGGGGGAGCAACCTGATGGGAAACCATGGATGATCGGGATTACGAACCCATTCAACAAGGAGAAGGTTTTTTCGTGGTTTCCATATCCCGGAAAATCGATCGGAACCTCAGGCAACTATGAAAACTTTGTGGAATTTAATGGCAAACGATATACCCATATCATCGATCCCCGTACAGGATGGCCTGTTCAGGGAATATCGAGTGTCACAATTTTCGGACCTAATGCCGAGTTATCAACGGCACTAACTAAGGCCATCTTTGTGATGGGCAGGGAGGTAGGAATAAATCTTTTAAAGCAATTTAAGGGGATTGATTTTGTCGTTGTTGATGACCAGGGGAAGATGTATGAATCAGATCATGTAAAAATGAACCCGTTTAAAAAATGAAAAAGAAGATTTTTAGCTTTTTGATAATAGTGGTTTTACTCTCGTCGTGTGTTGCGGTGAAGGAGTATAAAAAGGTTTATTTGAATGATCCGGATATGAAATTATCGGCGCTGGATAACGAACGCTTTGAAAGCACATTTCAGGTTTACCGGGAAGGGGCTTCCGGAGCGAACGGGGGTAAAACTGGGGGAGGTTGCGGATGCAATTAAGATTTAAAATGAAAAGTGCCATCCTGGCCCTGTTTTGTATAGTTGGGATTCTTCAATCCTTATCAGCCCAGGTTGTCGATTCGACCAAAATTTATAAGAAGAAGGTCTTAGAGAATACCGAGGTTGAGCTTTTGATGAGTCTTTACAATCAGGATGGAGTTCATTCACCCGTAAATGGGGGAATTGGAACTGAGAAGCTATCCGACCAGACCGGGACTATTGTCATAAGTATTCCGCTAAATGCGGATGACGTGTTGACCGTAGATGCAGGAATATCAGCCTATACATCGGCATCTTCGAGTAATATAAATCCGTTTATGTCTACATCTGCAAATACGTTAAAAAGCTTTTACAATGGGATCAAAGGACTCAACGCAAGCGGGGCCTCTAGCGGAAGTGGAGGCAGCACTGGCGGAGGTAGCGGTGGTGGCGGCGGAGGTGGTCCGCAAAATGTGATTAATCCGGTTGGAACTCCATGGCTCGCCTCATCAGGTGCATCACATGCTGAAAAATTAAAATCGATCCGCACCGATTATAGCCATAGTTCAGGCGACCGTAATCTGATTTGGGGGACCAATCTCTCCTTGTCGAATGAATTTACCTATAGTTCTTTTGGATTTGGCGGGAATTTTACGAAATTATTTAACGAGAAGAATACCGAAGTTGGGGTAAAAGGGTCACTCTTCCTGGATCAATGGCGACGCATTTATCCTACCGAGCTCAAGGAATATCAGCAAATTGGGAATGGTTTTCAATATCTGGGCTATTTTGCAGGGGTGACCATATTGGATCAGTCGGGAACTGCAACGACTTCAACAGATTATCTTCCACTTGGATTTAAACCATGGAGCCATGCGGGGCGTGATTCGTACTCCTTGTCCTTTTATGCCTCCCAGATCATTACTAAAAAGTTTCAGGTTGCGCTGTTTTTTGACCTTGTCTTGCAGCAGGGGATGCTTTCCACCCCTTATCACCGGATCTACTTTTCTGATAAACCAAATTACTATATTGGAACGGCCAGTGATGTGGCAAAATATACCTCACCCTCAAATACTGGAGTTTATCAATTAGCCGATGCAATTGAGACGTTGCCCGCTTCCAGGTTTAAGATCCCTTTGGGTATCAGGATGAATTATTATATCAATGAAATGTTTGTGTTAAGGAGTTATTACAGATATTACTATGACGACTGGGGATTGAACGCGCACACGGTCAATCTTGATCTTCCGGTCAAACTGACCCGGGCATTTACCCTTACCCCGTCCTACCGTTTTTATTCTCAGAACCAGGTTAATTATTTTTCTCCATACGAGACACATCTCTCCACAGAGAATTATTTTACCTCTGATTATGATCTTTCGAAATTTAATAGTCAGCAATATAGCCTGGCCTTAAATTATGCCGATATCTTTACCAAATTTAAACTCACAACATTCGGACTTAAAAATATAAATCTAAGATATAGTCATTATGAACGAAGTGACGGCTTAAATGCGAATATTATCTCACTGGGTGTAAAATTTGTGAACGGAGAATAACCTATCGGATGACCCTGTACCTTACTCTGAAAAGGATGTCCAAAAACTACAAAATTTAATCGCAGCGAACAGCGATTCAAAAACGTTTAGAATTGCAGAGTGCTAAAATTCAGTACAATAGCTCAACGGTTCTTAATGAATTCCCTGCGTTTCTCGGAGGCAAAAGGGGTTTTTAGGTAATCTCCTCAGTTTCAGCCATTTTTTATTAGAAGGGTAACGATGTTTTTCCCATTTTCAAATTTATGCCCCGCCTCCTGGCATCTGGCAACTATTATCCTGACCCCGATATCATCCTTCATCGATTCATCCTCAAATGGATTATAGGGTTCCCCGGGACTTTCGCAGATTAGGCTTATTGTGCTCATCTTTTCTGAATAAGAGATCCGGAGTTGGGTGTCGACGAACTCCTTCTGGATTAATAGCAGCTCTTCGACAACCTGCAAGGCAAATCCGGTAACTCGCGGGATCACCATATGCTTTTCACAAAACGCCTGCATCGCGGCCTGAATCGCATATAAATCGTAACCTTTTGTAATAAGATTAAAATCGAGACTTCGTATTCTGTTGATAAAGGCTTTTGTCTTTTCTTTCTGCGGATTGTCAAATATTTGTTCGGCAGTTCCCTCTTCATAAATGATCCCCTCATCCATATAGAACACCTTGTTGGAGATATTGCGGGCAAATTCCATTTCATGGGTGACGATAATCATGGTCATCCCCTCCTTTGAAAGCCTGCGTATTACCCCTAGAACTTCACTTACCATGGTGGGGTCCAGGGCAGAGGTGGGTTCGTCAAAAAGCAAAATCTCAGGCTCCATGGCCATGCACCTGGCAATTGCGACCCGCTGTTTCTGTCCGCCAGAGAGTTCATCCGGAAAATTGTGAATTTTTTCAGCCAGGCCAACCAGTTTAAGTAATTCGATCCCCTTGTCGATCGCCTCCTTCCGCGGTTTTCCCAACAGTTTTACAGGACCGATTACCACATTGTCAAGGACCGAGAGGTGGGCATAGAGATTAAATGATTGAAAGACCATCCCCATCCGCTGTCTCATCTTAGGGACATTGGTCGTCTTGTCAAGTAACGGTATTCCATCAATATAGATCGAGCCACCTGAAGGTCTCTCAAGCAGATTCAGGCAGCGCAACAAGGTGCTTTTGCCTGTCCCTGATGGACCGATTATAGAGATAATATCTCCTTTATTTATAACGGCATTTACATCACTGAGTACCACCAAATCCCCGTAATGTTTTGATAAATTTTCTATTCGTATCATTATATTGTCCCTTTTCTTAGGTTTAAGGCTTTTCTTTTTGGGTCTATTCGGGATGCCATGTAATCAAGAATCAAGGTTAATCCCCATGCAATAAATATATAGATTACCGCAGCCATTAATAAGGGGAAGAACGCATCAAAAGTTCTGCTTCGGATAATATCGCTTGCCTTGGTCAAATCCTCAACGGCTATATATCCAACCACAGAGGTCATTTTTATCAATGAAATAAATTCCCCTTTATAAACAGGCAGCACATGTTTCAATGCCTGAGGCATTATAATGTATATGAAAGACTGAACTTTGGTAAATCCGGAAGCAATACCGGCTTCGTTCTGCCCTTTGTCGATGCTTAAAATCGATGTCCGGAACATTTCTGACACATAGGCTGCAAAGTTTATCCCAAATGCAATCACAGCTACAAAAACTGGATTTACGTTAACGGAAGCAAAAACCAGGTAATAAATGATCATAAGAAGTACTAAAACCGGTGTCCCTCTGATGAGCAGAATGAAGGAGGTGGATAGAAGTTTGGATAGTTTATTTTTTGACATTCGAAAAAAGCAGATCACCCCCCCGAGAATTGTTCCGAGCAATGCCGCCAGGATCGAGATGATAATGGTAACCCAAAGTCCTTTGAGAATCATCATGTATCTCTTTTCATGGATAATATTATTTTGGAAGCTATTCCCTAATTTTTTAATGAAGGAGAGGGAGGAACTTTTACCAGATTCACTTTTATTTGAATCACCATCCTCGCTGTTGTTTGCATCTGATGCCCGGGTGGCAACATCTTTGAGCCCAATAATAGCTGCGTCTGAGGCAAAGTAGGGATCTGAGAAATCAATTTGTTTCTTTCTCTCTTCGGTAATCATCATTGAGGCCGAAATAAAATCGATCTTGCCCGAAACCAGCGAAGGCAAGAGACTTCCAAAAGGGATATCTGTCAGAACTAATTTTTTGTCCAACGAAGCGGCATAGCGCCTTGAGAGCTCTATGTCCATGCCCGCCCATACATCTCCCGATTTGGTTGAAAAAGGAAGACCAATGTCACTTACAACTCCTCCGTTAATTGTCCCATTTGATCCTGTGGATGGTATTTCAGGTATTGACGAATCGGTATGATTCATCCACCGGTCAACGATTTTATCGTAAGTTCCGTCGGCCTTGATTTTCTTAAGAAACACATTGTACTGCGCCCTTAATAAGGTATCTCTTTTCCGGAATCCAACCGCAATATCACTGGTAAACAAATTCTCTTTCAGGATTTTAAGACTTTTGTTTTTACTGAAGATCTCGTTTATCGAGATGTGGTCGACAAATACTCCATCCACTTTTTTCAACTGAACCGCAAGGAGCATATCCGAAATTGTGTTGAACGGGTAAATTGTTGCTTTAGGATAGGTTTTCGCGGCATAGGCGTCATGTATAGAGCCCATCAAAACGCCCAGTTTTGCATTTGCCAGAAACGTGTTAATGTCTTCCCTTGGGTCGGCCTTTGGTTTACTTGCCGCTTGTATTTCGGAGGGTTGCTTTTTAACCATCGCTACCAGGCCGCCATTGTAATAGCTTTTCGAAAAAAGCACTTTCGTTGCCCTCTCCTCTGTGATGGAGATCCCTGCGCCAATCATTTCAACCTTTCCGGATGTAAGAGCCGGTAACAATGCCCCAAATTCAAGATTTACAATTTCGAGTTTCTTCCCTAATTTCCGGGCGATATAAGTTGCAAATTCGACATCAAAACCGACTATGTTTTGATTTTGGTCTACAAATGACATTGGTTCAGTTAATGGTGCAGTGCCAAAAATGAGGGTTCCGTTGGGTGCATCATATTTTATCTCAGGCATTGGTTTGGGAGCCCCCTGGGATGGGAACCACCGCGAAGACATATCTTTATAGACTCCATTGGACCTTATTTCATCGAGGACATCGTCAATTGCCTTTTTCAGGTCTGGTCTGTTCAGGTTTACGGCAAATCCGTAATTGTCCGGCAATAGCTGTTCAGCTAAAACTGTCAGATCTGTTGTCTTTGAGGCGATATTTTGCAAAACAGGCTTATCATAAACCGTGGCATCCACTTTCCCGTTTTGAACCGCAAGCACGCAGTCATGAACACTATTATAGTATTCGATTTTTGCGTCAGGGAATCTTTTAAGGACGAATTTATCGGCAACAGTTCCTGTTGGCACAGCAAATTTCTTGCCTCCTTCCAATGCCGATAGATTTGATACGGATGAGATCTTGTCACTGCACGACACTTGAAAAAGCAGGCCAAGAAGCAAATTAAACAGCACTATTTTTTTCATAAAAACCGGGATAAGATCTGTTGGGTTTGATCTGGTCTAATAAAATTTATTCAAAGATACTTTTTAAAAAATTGTCACGAATGGTTTTCTGAGATAATTTTATGGTTCTCCAGGTGTGAATTTAGTTTATTGTATTTTACAGCTCCTGAGCCATCAGAATTGCATGAATGCCGCCCTTTTGAAGATGAAACTAAGGAAAAACAATTTCCTGCTGTGGGTATTTCGGATGAATCAACTCTTTCGAAAACGAATCACTTATTGCAGGAATATACACGGGTACAAATATTATTAATTGTACTATTTTTGCACCATGGTGAAATTACATGATACTTCAGTTCAGAAAGAGAGAGTGGTGATCGTTGGCCTGGTAACTGGCCGTCAGGATGAAAAACTGGCGAATGAATATCTCGACGAACTCGATTTTCTTGTAGATACTTCTGGAGCAGAGGTTTGGGAGAGATTTGTCCAACGATTGGACAATCCAAATACCGCCACTTTTGTGGGGACCGGGAAACTTAAGGAGATTGCCGACTATGTGAGGGTCCATGCGATAGATGCCGTTATTTTTGATGACGAGCTTACCCCTACACAAATCAGAAATATTGAACCGGCGCTGGAATGTAAAATCCTCGACCGGACTAATCTGATCCTGGATATATTTGCCAAAAGGGCGCAAACTGCCCATTCCAAAACTCAGGTAGAGTTGGCACAGTGTAAATATATGCTTCCACGGCTAACCCGTTTGTGGACTCACTTGGAGCGTCAGCAAGGGGGGATTGGAACGCGCGGGCCGGGAGAATCGCAGATTGAAACAGACAAGCGGATTATCCTCGAAAGAATCTCCTTTTTGAAGGTGCAGCTTGAGAAGATTGATAGCCAGATGATGGTTCAGCGGCGCAACCGTGGAAAGATGGTGAGAGTGGCATTGGTCGGTTACACCAACGTTGGTAAATCAACAATCTTAAACCTGATCAGCAAGTCGGAGGTTTTTGCAGAAAACAAGCTATTTGCCACACTGGATACTACAGTCCGTAAGGTAGTTATCGGCAATCTTCCCTTCCTGCTCACCGATACTGTCGGATTTATTCGGAAGTTACCCCATCACCTGGTAGAGTCTTTCAAATCGACACTGGACGAAACACGCGAGGCCGATCTGTTGATTCATGTGGTCGATATATCCCATCCCGGATTCGAATCGCAGGTTGAGGTCGTGAATAAAACCCTTGCAGAAATTGGGGCAGCCGATAAACCGATGATCTATCTGTTCAATAAAATCGATGCCTTCACCTATGTGGAAAAGGAGGAGGATGACCTGTTGCCCTCTACCAGGGATAATATGACCCTTGAAGATTGGAAACATTCCTGGATGGGACAGCACGAAAATATTTCGCTGTTTATCTCTGCCAGGGAGAAAACCAATATTGAGGAATTTAAAAAGGTGCTCTACGAGGAGGTTAAAAACATTCATATCAAGCGCTTCCCTTTTAACGATTTCCTTTACCAGGTTTTTGACGAGGAGTAAATGGATAGGCTATCAGACTTTTGTCATTTAGTCAACTAACCTAAAAAGGGAATGTCTCCTTTTATTTTTCATTTTGAATTTTGCAATCTGCTTTTTGCATTTAGTTGTCAAGATCCTTTTCCGGTAATCCGGTAACTTTCGAAATGTCTGAATTTGAAAGACCCAGTTTTCGGAGGTTTTGTGCAATTATATATTTTTCTTTTTCAATACCTTCCTGGAATCCCTGTTCAATTCCTTTGTCAAAAGCATCTGCAAAAAAAGATCTTTCAGTGCTTATAATATCCCAATATCTATCGTACGTCTCGAGTTCACCTCGTGTTAAACCACTCTCAAGAATCAGTTCGGAAGCCTCCTTAAGTTCGGGAACATCTAAGAAATCAGGAGATATAATCTCTTGTAAATCACTGATTTCAGATAAAAACCGCAACCACAGAACCTGTAATTTCTTGTCAGTAAATTTCTTAGCTTTAAATTTGGGGAGTTCAATAAAAACGAATTCCAACCCTTCCATCACATCTTCACTATCCTGCGTGTGGATAAGCTGATAATGATGAATGTAAATATCCGGTTTATCGTCAAAGTTTTCATTGATAATGTTAAGTGAGTAAACCGGCTGTAAACTTTTGTAATGAAATCCCCGACCTCCCTGCTTGATATAGGCTTTTGAGGCATTAAACAATACCCTGCTTTTAAAACTGTCGGTCCACAGCATTTGCATTTCAACAATAAACTGCTGCCCTTTTTCATCAATGCACCTTACATCAACGATTGAATTTGCAAACATGGGAATCTCAGGGACCAGTTCGGCGGGTAAATATTCGAGAGAGACAATTTTCTTCCCTTCCGGAAGAGGCATCACGGCATTAAGAAAACTTTTTAAAAGATGCGGATGTTCACCAAAGATTTTCTTAAAGGTCAAATCATTTTTCGGATCAAGATAGCGCATGCATTTATCGGATTACACCTACAAATATACGAAGAAAGCTGCCATTTTGGGCAGCCTTCTTCTGGATATATTATTAATTTTTCAAAATTTCTATTTTACAACACCCTCTTTAATAAGATATTCGGCGATCTGGACGGCATTAAGTGCAGCCCCTTTCTTAATCTGATCAGAAACGGTCCAGAAAGCTAATCCATTAGGGTTGGAGATATCCTTGCGAATCCTTCCGACAAATACCTCGTCGCGCCCGGCAAGATGCAGTGGCATTGGGTACTTCTTTTCTGCCGGTGTGTCAATGACAATAACCCCTTCTGCATTTTCAAAGGCATTTCTTGCCTGTTCTACGACTATCGGGAACTGCTGAAGGAGGTGCAGAACAGCTACAACCAGAAGGTGGCGGCGACCGAGCTGGAGGTGCTTCGGCCGGTCTTCGAGGCCGAGGTGCTGGTGTTGGACGAACTGGGCGCGGCCAAGCCGAGCGACTGGGTGTGGGACACGGTGGCGCACATCCTGAACAGCCGCTACAACGACCGGCGGACGACGATCATTACGACCAATTATCCCAACACGGAGGCACTGGGGGCGGCTGCCGGTCGCAGGACGGAAAAGAAGAGCGCCGAGCAGGAGGATGCCGAGCGGGCCATGAGCGGAGAGACACTGGGCGACCGCATTGGCGAACGGATGCGATCGCGGTTGCAGGAGATGTGCGTGGTGGTGGAGATGCGCGGCAAAGACTTCCGGCAGAGCGTGAAGCGGGCCAGCTTCGCCTGAGGTCAGGTGCTAGGAGCCGATCTAGATGGTTGATGCGATCAGAATCAGGCTCGCACCGCCGACGCATGTAACCCAATAGAGGACGTCGCCTGGGTGGGGGCCGCGCATGACGGTCGGACGATGAACCACATCGTCTGGGTGACGGGCCGCTTTTTCTGCCTGAAGCATCTGGTCGTTGGTGAGCTGCTGGCTGGCTGTGACTCGAGCGCGCACGGGGTCAATACCCTGGCGGAACGGGACCATAGACGTGACGGATGGGGGATAGGCTGTGGGATTAGCGCACATAGTGGACGACTCCCTTTGCCGCGGCGGCGTACGCGCGACTCTCCTTCGATCTGAGTTGATCTGCGTTCGACGGGCCCGTTGTGCGGTCTGTCCTGAGGGCTGACGACGATCTCACTTTAATCTGCGACTTAAGAGAGTAGATATCCTCCTTTTGGGTGATTCAGCGACCTGTTTGGGGGATATGTTGCCGATCGCATCCGGGGGTATAGAATTTCGGCTTATGAGCGAACAGGACGATTCTCGAAGCGGCGGGCAGGGCGAATCAGGCAGCGCTGCCCCAATCTTTAATGCTGAGCCGGAAGAGCGGACCAGCCTTCCGCTGGCGACGTGGGGCGTGGCCGCGCTGATTGTGCTGGTTGTGGTGGGCGCGCTGGTGTTTTTAGGACGGAAGAAGCAGGTGGTGGCGCCTAACACGCTGCAGCCGGCGGACGTGTATGCAGCCAGTCTTCCGATGACGCAGTTCGAAATGAGCGAGTCGGCGAACCTGAGCGGCGGCAAGCTGACGTACCTGGATGGGCACATCGGCAACACCGGTGATCGCACGGTGAATTCGGTTACGGTGCAGGTGGTGTTTCGGAACGATGTAGACCTTGCGCCGCAGATCGATACGGTGCCACTGACCCTGATCCGTACGAAAGATCCGTACATAGACATTGAGCCAGTAAGCGCAGCCCCGCTGAAGCCGGGCGACGATCGCGAGTTCCGCCTGACCTTCGAGACTGTGCCGGATAATTGGAACCAGCAGATGCCAGATGTGCGTATAATCCACGCAGGGCCATAGATTCAACACTTATAAATTTCGGATACTGCAATGTACGTCAGAGACACTGAACCTAGTGACTCGGTTGCAAATCAGAGCTATAAGACTGAGTGGTGGACGCCGAACTTAGCTGGACCGGTTATAACTGCGGTCGTAGTACGCTTCGCGCTGCTGGCGATTGTTCTGTTGACTGCGATCCTATCGCTGCTATGGGCGCATAGCAAACTTCGGTCGGTGGATGACATGTACGAGTTTCAAACCGACAGTGTTCGGTCGCTGGGGGAACTGGTACATGTGCAGCGGA
>Ga0118677_10011334_pt1 | contig 13392 bp, 11 predicted proteins | sample AliMusrvi5mmetaG_FD_86154 | JGI IMG/M metagenome (GOLD analysis project Ga0118677, IMG submission 86154)
AATAACGGGTGTGAATACACCGATGAAGATTTATGCTTATCTTAATTCCGGCAAGCCAATACTTGCTACGAACATTGAATCACATACACAGGTTCTTACGCCGGAAACAGCTGTTCTTGAACCGGCTGAAGTCGGGCGGTTTGCGGGTAGTATAAGCCGTCTGGCGTCTGATGCCGGACTGAGAAAGAAGCTGGCTGAAAATGCCATGCTGGTTGCGGCAGAAAAGTATTCGCAAGCGGCATTTAAGAAAACGGTTGCAAAGTTTTGCGATTATATGGAATTGACAACGAATATTTAGGAGCTGTGTTTCCTTTTTTTGTGGGCGGGGCATACTGTTGCCCCGCGTCTTGTTTCTCCTTCGCGGCCCAACGGTATGGGCCGCCCACATTCAAACATCAGAAGTCATTCACCCCCGTCTGAGCCAGCCATTTGCAACATACCATCTGGTTGTTTGGATCAGGCCTTCTTCATTGGAATACTTATAAGAATATCCCAGGCGTTCCCGGAGTTTTCTGGTGTTGAAGGCGCGGTCTTTTGTGAAGAACGCAACGCGCCGGCGATAGATCGGCGGCTCGATGCCGAAGGGTTTGCAGATTACTTCGCATAAGGCACCCAGCAGGAAGAATGGCCAGGCTGGAATTCTGATCACATGCAATGTTCTGCCTAGTTCGGCGGCAATAGTCCGGCCCATGTGTTCCAGCGTTACCGGTTCGGCATTTCCGCAGATGAACACCTCGTTCAATGCCGCCGGATGTGTTGCTGAAAGCATGATTACGTTGGTCAGATCCTCGACATGTATCAAATGGTACAGGCATTTACCTTTGTCCAAAATGGGGAAGATCGGCCAGGTTGCCATCTTGAATAATTTCAGGAGGCGTTTGTCACCGGGGCCGTAGATTGCCGCCGGGCGGATGACGGTGATGGGTAGTCCCGATATTTTCGAATAATCCCTGAGCCATAGCTCAGCTTCAGCTTTTGTTTTCTGATAAATGTCGCCTGGGTTGAACGGATAATTCTCATCTGCTGGCGGATTGTCGATGTGCCCGTGAACGCCAACAGTTGAGACATGTACAAGACGGCGGAATGATGGAATCGATTTGGCGGTCTGGGCGATAAGTTTAGTGCTTTCAACATGAACCTTGCGGTTCATTTCCTCTCCGGCCTTTGCTTCGCGATAGGCGGCGGCCAGATGAAAGACATAAGGAACATCACGCATAGCGTCTTTGATGATTTCAGGATCGAATACATCACCCCGGAACCATCGGATATTAAGATCCTTGAAAGCTTCAATGCTGGATGATGGGCGGGCTATCGCATGAACAATTGCGCCGTCATTAACAAGTTTGCGTGTCAATAGCGACCCGGTGAAGCCGGTGGCGCCGGTCACAAGGACTTTCGTTCCTTTTGGAATGTTCATTGCCTGGTTGTCAATCATTCAGAATCACTCTCACCCTGACCCTCTCCCCTCAAGGGAGAGGGAACTGTTTTGTTAAACCCTGTCAAGTGAAAGGGAACTTCTTTTGTTGGAATGTGCCCTCCTCCAGCTTCCTCTCCCCTTGGGGGAGAGGATTGAGGTGAGGGGTTGTTTTCCAATTCCATTCTAATCCTTTCCAAAATTCCCGGTAGATTCTCTCGAATCTGACTATTCCAGAATCGTATGGTTCTAATGCCTTCTAAGCAGAGAAATGCTTCTCGTTTTTGATCATGTTGCCTCTGTTCAGGCATATCATGCTGTCCACCGTCAATTTCGATGTTGACTCTTTTTTGTGGACAATAAAAGTCCAGTACATAGGATCCTAAACACTGTTGACGACGAAACTTTAAGCCAGCCATCTTATTATTTCGAAGATGGCGCCATAGTTCTTTCTCGGCCCATGTTGCACTTTTTCGCAGCGACCGGGCAAGAGTCTTGTTCTGCGTTTTCATATTATCATCGCCATATACCCCTCACCTCAATCCTCTCCCCCAAGGGGAGAGGAAGGGGACGTTTGCATATTCCCGCTCCAATGATGAGAGCGGAAGTTGTCTTTTAGTGTTCTCTCTCGCAAGCAAAAAGGATCCGCTGCTTTTAGTTAATCCTCCCAAAGTAGAGAGAAGAAGCACTATACATATCATTTCCTATTCCCTCCCCCTGGCAGGGGAGAGGGTTAGGGTGCGGGTTGGTTTATGCACCGCATCATCCCTTCATTTATAATTTTTCTCCGACCCGGAAATCATTTCAACCAATATCGGCGAACCAAATATTCTTGTCAGCCCGGCGATTCTGAAGAATCCCTCAAGTGATGCGGAGATTGATGGTTTGTTCAGTTTTCTATGGAGAACCATTGGCAGGAAAAACTCCGGCTGACGGTTCGCCATGGTGTATTGATTCTTCAAGAATTCGTTTGTGATGTCGGAGTGTTTAAAAAGTTTAAATGGCCGGGTATTTCCTTCAAGCTTCTTCTTCAGCCCGAACAAGGAAGATGAAAAAATATTGATGCTCTGGATTGTCGGGTAGTCAACTATGACCGCATGTCTTGCAACCCTGCACAGCTGGGTAATAAGTTCCGGCCAGCGCTCACAGTGCGGGATCAGCCGGATGCATACTGCTACGTCAAAAGATTTGTTGGAGAATGGCAGGTCAATGACATTTCCAGTAGTGAACTTGATCTTGCCGGATGAGACTTTCTTCTCAAGCCTTTTGCCGCATGTGGCATCGCTTCCCAGAACGGTAACGGGAAAGCCCATGTTAGCGATGGGGATTGCAAGCTGGCCGTGACCGCCGCCGATATCCAGAACGGTGGCACCAGGGTGGCTTTTCAGCCAGTCGATGACTATCCGCTCCTGGACCTGAAGCATCCAGGCTCCGGCAGGGCCTGCGAACCGGCTTGCGTAGTCATCGGATGATGTTTCAATATCGGCTGTTTCGGGGTACATATTTTCCTGTCAAAAGAATTAGACAGAATTATCCAACCTACGCCCAAGCGCTACGGCTTGGCAGGCAAAATGTTCAGAATGAGAAGAATTATATTTTGTCAATTCTGTCAAAGATTCTCTCCGTGATGCGTTATTATTTGTTATTGTTTAATTTCTGGATGATAATATCTTAAACGACATAAAGAAAAAGCTTTTTTCGGAGCGTTAGAATGCTGGTTCTTGCTGATACGCATGTTCACCTTTATGACTGTTATGACCTGAATAAGGCCTTTGCATCTGCTTTTGAAAACCTTGATGGGCTTGTGAAATTGGAATCAGGCGATGCGTTGGCGGATAAAGCGTTTCTTGCTCTATTTCTGACGGAAAAAAAAGACTGCCATTTCTTTAATAAATTGAAGTCTGGGAGTTTACATCCGGACGGCAATGATTATGTAATCGAGCAATGTTCCGAGAATAATGTTCTTTTGGTCCGAAACCGGCAGGGCAAGGCGCTGTATCTGTTTGCCGGCAGGCAGATTGTAACCAGCGAGCGGCTGGAAGTGCTGGCGTTGACCACGGATCTGGACATTTCTGATGGTGGCAGTATCTGTGACATCATAAAGCAGATTATCTCAGGTGGCGGTGTGCCGGTTCTTCCATGGGCGCCAGGCAAATGGTTTGGACATCGCGGAGAGATTGTTTCGTCATTGTTGGAATCAGCATCACCAGCGCAGTTGCTTGTTGGTGATACCTCAATGCGCCCGTTGGGGTGGGGAGTGCCTTATATAATGAAAGAGGCGGCAAGGAAAGGTTTCAAGATTGTTGCCGGCACGGATCCATTCCCGTTTGAGGGGCAGGAGAATTTGATTGGGAAATATGGTATCAGTTTCAGTGCAGAATTTGATTTGCAGCGGCCTGTTTCGGAATTGCGCAGGTTGTTGACCAGTCCCGGCGTCAGCATATCTCTTGCCGGCCGCCGGGATTGTCCGTTTACAGTTGCAAGACGGCTTTTGTTGAACAGCCGGAAGAAGGCAGGATAATACTTTATGAAAGAAGAGGAAGCAATTCGGTCCATCCTTGATCTTTTCACCATGTTGTTCGGCGCCGATCGTGTAGCCTACGTTTCGGTCGGAGGAGACAAGCCTGGAGTAATCTACAGCAAACACCAGGCGCCCGACGATGCCATTTGGATACAGAGCTGGATTGACCGGATCAAGCCCTGCGATGCTTATGCCGCAACCGGCGCCGGTTTCTGCGTGCGCGTCAATTACCAGAATGAACCCCTGGGCATTTTGATCGCGGATACGATTGCCTTGCCGCGTCACGGCCAGGACTGCCTGGACTTGGCGCTTGGCATGGCTGGTTTGTGCGGTCTGGCTGTTACAAATGCACGTTCGATCGGCCGGTGCCAGAGGGCCGAGGAGGAACTTGCCCGTAAATCCGGGGAACTGGCGCGGGCGAACGCCGACCTCGATCAGTTTGCCTATATCGCCTCGCATGACTTGCACGCTCCGCTGGGCATGATAGGCACTTTGTGCAAACTACTGTGTGACGAATGCGCGTCCACCATGAATGATTTGGGGCGGGAATATGTGGTTGCCATTCAGAGTTCAGTCCAGCGTATGCAGCGGTTGACAAAAGGGTTCCTGTCTTACTCCCGAATAAAAAATAATGGTAAGGCGTTTGCCGTGATTCCATTGTCGTCGCCAGTACAGAAGGCAGTTGAGGATTTGGCAAAGTGTGTAGAGGAAACAGGCGCCAAGGTGGAGATTGGTGTTTTGCCAACGGTGCGAGGCGATGAACTTCAATTGTACCAGCTATTCCAGAATCTCATCAGTAATGCCCTCAAATTTGTTCCCAAAGGCCGGGCCCCATGTGTCTATGTGTCCAGCAGGAGTTTCGAGAATGGTAAAGTTGAAATTTCGGTCAAGGACAATGGCGTCGGTTTTTACGAGAAGGATCTGGGCAGGATATTTCAGCCATTTCAGTGTCTGCATCCGGAGCAGGAATACCCCGTCTCGGGTATAGGTTTGGCTATTTGCCGGAAGATTGTTCAGTTGCATGGTGGCGAGATCACCGCCAGCAGTCGTCCTGACGAGGGTACTACATTTCTCCTGACACTGCCGGAATATTTACCGGAACATGGTGAGTGAATACGAAAACGGAAAACGTGCATTGACACAAGCCATGGCAAAGCGGTTCTCGGGAGTCCTGGGCGTTGACTTGGGCCGCTTGTTGGGGAACGATTGACCCACCGTAACCTTGGAGTGCTGGACTTCTGTCCAGCCTTGCTGGGCGGCGGAGTTCACTCCGCCGGGGAAAATCCTCCTTCGCTAAAGCTACGGAGGACGCAGGGCGGCAGTGAACTGCCGCAGTCCGAAGGTGGGAATCCTCCTTTGCATGTGGAAGGAGATGTTGTCACGGTTCTGCATATCCGGCGTAAAGAGGAGAGTGATAAACTTTATGAACAAGCCACAACCTGTTGTCGACTATGCCTGCGATACCGGAGAGAATCCACTGTGGCATCCGCAGGAGAAGCGGATTTACTGGGTGGATATTCCTGTGGGTTGCATTTTTCGCTACGATCCGGAATCAGGTGACAGTGAGAAGTTCGAAATCGGAGAAGCCATTGGAGGTTTCACGATTCAGGCCGATGGCGCTTTGCTTCTCTTCATGGCGCGAGGTGCGGTCCGGCTGTGGCGTGATGGTAGGGTGCTGGCCGCGGTTATTGAGGAACTTCCTGATGAACGGTTGAGCCGATTTAATGACGTGATTGCCGACCCGGAAGGGCGGGTCTTCTGCGGGACCATGACTTCTCCGGATCATTCAGGCCGTTTGTACCGGCTGGACACTGACGGAAGGATTACACAACTTCTTGACGGGATTGGCACGTCCAACGGCCTCGGCTTTACTCCTGATCTCAAGCACATGTATTACACAGATACCCGCAAGCGTGAGATATATCTCTTCGACTATGACCGCTCGACGGGCAACATCTCGAACCGCCGGGTTTTTGTTAAGGTGTCTGACGACCCGAAAGAAGGCGGCCCTGATGGTCTCACTGTTGATGTGGAAGGCTGTGTCTGGTCGGCGCGTTGGGGCGGCAGTTGCATTGTCCGTTATGCGCCGGACGGTAAGGAACTCACGCGAATCCAGTTTCCTGTCCGCAAGGTTTCCTGCATGACCTTCGGGGGCCGTGATTACAAGGATATGTATGTCACAACTGCCGGTGGTGGGAATCGCAAGGAGGAGGGTGCTCTGGCAGGGGCGTTATTCCGCGTCAATGCCGATGTACGCGGTGTGCCGGAATTCCTTTCTCGGGTGCGTGTTTGATCCTGATAAATTCCGCTTGTGAACGGGGGCAGATTGGATAAGTTAGGGGCATGGTTCAAAAGGTAAATAATATCAACCGGGAGATTGCGGATTTTCTTTCCAGAAAAGCAGGACATGTGCATTTTGCCGGCGTGTGTGGTGTGGGAATGGCAGGGTTGGCCTTTATTCTGAGGGCGCGTGGATTCAAAGTAAGTGGGTGCGATCTGGTTTCCGGGCAGATGGCTGAGTGGCTGAAGGCGCGTGGGATCAAGGTGTATTCCGGCCATGATGCAAAGCACATAAGCAAGGATGTGAAATGGGTTATACGAAGCGCTGCCGTGCCCGTGGATAGTCCGGAAATTAAACGCGCCATGGAATTGGGTGTGCCGGTTTTCTCCAGAGGATCGGTTCTTTCTGAGGTGATTGCCGATTTCAAATCGGTAGCCGTTGGCGGTACACATGGTAAAACCACAACAACTACGTTTATTACCCGGTTGCTGAAAAGCGCCGGGTTGCAACCTTCCTGGTGCATAGGCGGAGAATCAGCAGAGCTTGGCGGTGTGGCCGGATTTCGCGGGGAGCCTGTGGTGGATACGATAAGTTGCGGACGGCGGCGGAACAACGTCCCTACTATTCAAGAAAATCTTATCGTGGTTGAGGCTGACGAAAGTGATGGTACACTGGCACTTTACAGGCCTGATATTGCGGTGGTCACGAATATTGAGTTTGACCACATGGAGCATTTCGAGAGTGTTGAAGCGTTTGAGGAATGTTTCAGAAAATTCATCAATGGTGCGCGGCAGCGGGCGGTTTACTGTGCCGATGATCCCAGGGCAAGCGTTCTGTGCCGTAATCTCAGGAAATGCTTATCCTATGGGCTTGGTAAGACAGCAGAAATTCGTGGCGTTGAGGTTGCACAATACGACGACAGTTCAGAGTTTACGGTGGTTCGTGACGACAGGAAACTTGGGAAAATCTTTCTGCCTGTGCCCGGTATTCACAATGTTCTGAATGCGCTTGCTGCAACAGCAGTTGGGCTTGAGCTTGATTTGAGTTTTAAACAGATACAGAGAGGACTAGGCGAGGTTAATCTGCCACGGAGAAGATTTGAGCTGATTGCCAAGAAGAATGGTGTGACGGTTATTTCTGATTATGCGCATCATCCGTCCGAGATCAGGGCGTTGGTGCGAACGGCAGGGAAGCTGAAGCATTCCAGGCTGCTGGCTGTATTTCAGCCGCACCGTTATACAAGGACACTGGCGCTTGGTCCTGATTTTCCCGGCGCATTTGATGGTGTTGATGAGCTGGTGCTGGTCCCGGTGTATGCGGCGAGTGAGCGGCCGTTAAAGGGCGGGTCCATCTGGGATCTGTATGAACATTTCAGAAGAGAGAAGTCAGAAGTTGGAGGTCAGAGGTCAGAGGTCAGAAGTCAGAAGTCAGAGATCGGATTACCAAAGGTTTCGGTGGCGACTTCGTTAGAACAGGCGTGGATTTATTTCAAGATGCAGTTTAGAAAAGGCGATTTATTTCTCGTGGTTGGAGCAGGGGATGTGGAGAAGATAGCGGGATGGGCGAGGGAGGAGAAGAGAGTAGTCAGTAGTCAGAAGTCAGTAGTCAGAAGTTGGACGGCACAGTTACCAAATTTTGGGCCTGGAACAAGGGTCAGGTTTAATGAGCCGCTCGGGAAAAAGACAACAATAGGTGTTGGCGGGGCGGCGGATGTTTTTGTTGAGACTGGTTCTGTAAAAGATCTGGTAATGCTGATCGAGCGGGTGGACAAGAAGAAAGTACCATTTAAGATGCTTGGAGGCGGGAGTAACGTTATTGTGAGCGATCTTGGAGTTCGCGGAGTAACGGTCAGATTATCCGGCGGTGATTTTGGAGGGATCAGATGCGAAAAAGGGATGGTTGTTGCAGGGGCCGGGGTTCCGATTTCAAAGCTGTTGGGTTGTCTGGAGGAGCGTGGCCTGGGCGGTCTAGAATTTCTTGAAGGAATACCAGGGACTGTTGGCGGTGCGGTGCGGATGAATGCCGGTGCATGGGGAGATGAAATTGGTGGTCATATTTCATGGATTCGTTGTTTGAATGTGGATGGGGCGGAATGTACAGTGCGCGGGAAATCGGTTAAATTCCGGTACAGAGAGTGTTTAAATCTCCAGAATCGGATATTAATTGAAGCTGGCTTTAATGTTTCGAATGCTGGTCCTGATAATATCAGAAAACGACGGTTTGATTTCAGCCAACGCCGGAACTGGATGAAGGGTTTTCGGTCTGCCGGGTCGGTTTTCAAGAATCCGGATGGAAAATTTGCGGGAAAATTGATAGAGCAGGCAGGACTCAAAGGAATGAGGATAGGCGGCGCAGTTGTTTCAAATAAGCACGCCAATATTATAGTTGCGCGAGATGGGGCGAGCGCATCTGATGTGATGGCTTTAATAAGTAAAGTACGTGATGAAGTAATATCGAAGTCGGGAGTTCGGTTGGACACGGAGGTAAAATTTCTTGAATAAGCGGTTTAAGAGAGTTGCAGTATTGATGGGTGGACCTTCCTCGGAGAGAGGTGTTTCCCTACGTTCCGGCGCGGCGGTGGCGAAAGGGCTTAGGGAAGCTGGGTATGAAGTTATTGAGGTTGATGTAAAAGGACAGGATTTCGATGTTCCAGAGGGTGTGGAGGCGGCGTTTGTTGCTTTGCACGGTGAATTCGGGGAAGACGGGCAGATTCAAAAAATACTCGATGCGAAAAGAATTCCTTATACCGGGTCCGGGCCTGAGGCCAGCAGAAGATCCTTTGACAAAATTTTGAGTAAGAAGCTGTTCGTTGAGAATGGGATTCCAACTCCGGAATATGAGATTCTTAGAAAGGGACAAAAAAGGTCGCTCAGCCTGCCGGTTGTTATCAAGCCTGCCTGCCAGGGATCGAGCATAGGTGTTCACAGGGTGATACTTGAGTCGGAATGGGAAAAAGCGTTGGCCGATTCATTCTCCTATGGCGATGAAATAGTTGTTGAATCCTATATAAAGGGGCGGGAATTAACTGTGGGTATTGTGGACGGAGAGGTTCTGCCTGTTGTTGAGATAGTTGCTCCTGATGACTGGTATGGTTTTGATGCCAAGTATACAAAAGGCTCAAGTAAATATCTGGTGCCGGCGCCGCTTGACTTGGAAACCTGCAAACGGTGCCGTGAGATTGCGTTAAAGACCTTTCAAGCGCTGGGTTGTCGCGGCATGGGTCGCATAGATTTCCGTTTCGCAGAAGATGGCCGGTTGTATGTGCTTGAGTTGAATAACATTCCGGGATTCACGGAAACAAGCCTGCTTCCAAAGGCGGCGGCCGAGGCTGGTATCAGTTTTTCAAATCTGTGTGACAGGATAATTAACACGGCGCACAATGATGATGCATGACGCGATCTGGTGCCATCTGTGGTGGCCCGCGGGCTCCGTACCGCGGGTGTCCTCGACGTGCAAAGGCCGTCGTCGGAGCCGCCGGCCCACCAAGAAGAACAAATGCTTGCATCAGATCGCAGATGCGCACAATGATGCGTTATGATAGAGTTCAAACTTCTTGGCTTTGGTAAAACAGTGTTATAGTATTTTTGAAACATATATAAAGAACGTAGAGGGAGAAAAGAATTTCAATGTGGTTTGATGATGAAGAACCTAAAGGTGGAAGGCTGTTTCGCGGGCAGCGATCGGGCAGTCGTAATACGATTCTGAAAGTTAACACCAGGTTTGCGGACCGGAAGAATTCACAGAAAGTTGGGACCGGGGTGCTGCTTGCAGTGATTGTTGTCGGGATTACCATCGCTTTGTGGATAGGGTGCGAGTTTGTCGGACGGATATTGTTTTCAGAAAATGACAGGTTCCGGATTAAAAACCTGAACATCCAGGAAGGGACTGTAATTACCAGAGACCTCATCAAAGAATACACCCAGATCAAGGAAGGGATGAATCTGTTTTCTTTTGATATTGCGAAAATAAGAAAGGATTTTATCAGGCAGTCGCCCAATGTTAAAACCATGGAAATAAGGCGGCAATTGCCAGATACTCTGCAGATAAGGATTGTTGAACGCCTTCCTGTTGCGAGAGTCGGGAAAAGATGCCCTTTTCTGGCGGATGGTGAAGGATATGTTTTCGGGGCCCGGGCCGGGTATCGGGAATTGCCGGTGATTACGGGTTACCGTGATCCAAGTCTCAAGCCGGGAGGGAAATTAAATGGCATATCCCTGGCAGCGCTTGAAGTGATGGAAGTTTGTTATGACCAGAAAATCGGGTTGCATATTGAAGAAGTAGAAGTTAATCACCCTGAATTTCTTGTGCTGTATGTCCCGGATGGGAATAAGGTCAAAGAGATAACCCTTGCATGGCGGGATATGGGAAATCGAACAGCTGAATCACGGAAAGAGCTTGTCAAGACGCTTGGCAAGCTGGTTGAAGCGATGCAATCTGAAAAGGGGCGGCAAAGTTTGAGGTTTAACGCAACGCTCGATGGCAGAATCTATGCTGATGGCGGAATAACTGCGGGTTAGGATTTTTGTATGGCTATACCACCAATTGTTGCGCTTGAAATCGGCACTTCAAAAGTTGTTGCGCTTGTCGGTGAAATGCGCGAAGGCGGGCATGTGATGATAACCGGCATGGGCAGGCATCCATCAACCGGCATCCGCAAGGGTGAGATAACTGATCTCGAAAATGCCAGTGTCTGTGTTCGTACAGCATTAGCTGAGGCCGAGGAAACGGCCCAGGTGTCGATCAGTCAGGTACATCTGGCTGTCTCCGGAGGACATATCCAGAGTCTCGTCAACCGCGGAACGGTCCCCATTCAGGGCAAGGATGGTGAGATCACGCAGGAGGACATTGATCAGGTAATGGAAGTTGCCCGCGCGGTTAATATTCCTGCAGATCGCGATATTCTCCATACGATTTGCCAGCATTTCTGCATTGATGACCAGGAGATGGTAATACAGCCGGACGGCATGGAAGGCAGCAAGCTTTCACTGGATATGCTTGTGATGCACGGGGTTCGCAATCGCCTTCGTAATGCCGTAAGGGTTGTAAGGAATGTTCCGATGGAAGTTCAGGACACGGCGTTTAGCGGTCTTTGTTCGGCTCTGGCAGTTTTGACGCCCGAGCAGAAGTCTGGCGGGGTTATCGTGATTGATCTTGGCGGCGGGACAACCGACTACGTGGCGTATGCCGCCAATGTTGTTGCTGCGGCCGGAGTTCTTGGCATTGGCGGCGACCATGTATCGAATGACATAGCCCTTGCGTTCAATATTCCGCTGGCATATGCCGAGAATCTGAAGCGTGAGTCAGGCAATGCCATTCTTGATTCAACAAGCACCGGACAGAAAATATCTGTTCCGGCAGATGTCGGCTTTCCGGGGCGTTCCATAAGTTTGAGGGCGCTTCACACGGTAATCAGTGCGCGTGTGGATGAAGTGCTCCGTACGATAAAAAAGCGCCTTGCGAATGAAGATATTCTTCATCATGTCGGCGCCGGGGTGGTGCTCACTGGAGGCGGGGCTCATATGAAAGGGATAGTGTCGCTTACCGAAAAGATTTTCGGCCTGCCATGCACGATAGGAAGACCGCGAGGAGTGAGCGGCCTGGTTACGGCGACAGAGGCGCCTGAATTTGCCACATGCATAGGCATGGTTCAGTACGGGTTCAAGTATTCAACGAACCATAGGACATCGGGAATCGGGGCATTATTCAAGAAGCTGATTGGCGGCTGATGAATTGAGATACAGGGGTGGTTCATGCAGGAGAGAAAAGTAAGCATAGTTGGTATTGGCGGCGGCGGTTGCAAGGTGGTCGACTGGATTGCCAGGCGTTGTTCCGGCGGGCCTGCAGTTGTTGCAATCAGCACCGACACGGAAGTGCTTGCCTCATCACATGCGACAACTAAGCTCCAGATCGGGTCTGTGCGGACGGCAGGTTTGGGCACCGGCGGCGACATCAACCTGGGCAGGCTGGCTGCTGAAGATGACATTGAAATGATACGGAGCCTTTTTGATGCTATCGACCTTGTGATATTTGTTGTTGCGCTTGGCGGCGGGACGGGGACCGGCGCGGCTCCCGTGGTCATGAAAGCTGCCCGTGAGGCTGGCGCTCTGACGCTCTGCTTTGCGGTCCTGCCTTTTAACTTTGAGGGCCAACAGAAAAAAGAATGTGCCGAGCAAGGTGTTTCCGCTCTCGTTGATGTTTCGGATGCGCTTATTGTTGTACCCAACGAACGACTTTTTGAATTCATAGGTGTTTCCAATGTTGCGGATTCGTTCGAGAAAGCCGACGAGGTCATAAGTGACGGAATTTCGTCGATATGGAAACTTGTGATGCTGCCGGGATTCATAAGCCTCGATTTTGCGCATTTGCAGGCTATCGTCCGGAATGGCGGCGGTGTATGCACTTTCGGTTATGGAGTTGGTACAGGCACAGGCCGTGTCAATGCCGCCCTGAAGTCGCTGTTGGAAGGATCACTTCTTGAAAAAGGAGAGATAATTAACAGCGCCCGCTCCTTGCTGGTCAGCATTGCAGGCGGTGTTGACCTCACGCTGAAAGATATAGATGACATCATGAAAGCGATTTCAGCCAGGAAACAGAAAGACGCGAAACTTTTCATGGGAACGGTTGTCGATAACGAAGTTCATGACAGGATTGCAATAACCGTTATAGCTTCAGAGCGGTGGTCTTCGGAGACTGTTGCGGCCAATGTAGAAGTCAAGGCCGATCCAGTTGTTGAAGTGGGCGAGAAAACCAGAAAGAGCAAAAGCAAGGCCAGGGATTTTCAGACAAAACTGAAGCTGGAACCTACAGGTAAAGGGAGGTTCAAGGATGTTGAGCCTACGGTTCTTGATGGCGAAGACTTTGACATTCCCACCTTTATAAGACGCGGCATTGCCATAGAGAGATAACGGGGCGTTATCTCTCTATTATAAACGGGACAGAGTGGCGGGCTTCGGGCATGAGATAATAAGTTGGTTTTTCGCTGATTTTACCTTTGATGTCATCCATTGCCATTCGTGCGGCTGATTCCATATCGGGGGCTGTTCTGATTCCAAGGTCGGCAATATCGCCGGCGTTCATTGATGTTACAAGAATTGTGTCTGCTCCGCGGATTTTTGAAGAAAGGGCTGTTTGTCCCAGAACTTCTGCCGAACAGCGCAACTCTGAGTAGATTTCAGA
>Ga0118677_10011336_pt1 | contig 13391 bp, 13 predicted proteins | sample AliMusrvi5mmetaG_FD_86154 | JGI IMG/M metagenome (GOLD analysis project Ga0118677, IMG submission 86154)
TATTTTAAAATTGGCGAGGTGTGCAAAATAACCGGCGTCGAGCCTTATATTCTGCGCTACTGGGAGTCCGAATTCAAGCTCATAAAGCCCTACCGGACCAAATCAAATCAGCGGCTGTACCGGAAAAAAGATGTTGAGGCAGTGCTTAAAATCCGCAAAATGCTCTATGAGCAGAAATTCACCATTGCGGGGGCAAAAAAAAAGCTAAAGGAAGGGGCGCCGCAACCGGAAGCAAAAACGCAAATGCAACTGTCGCTTAATCTTCCGGATCAGCGCTACACTGCGGCAATCAAGGAAATCAGGCGGGAACTTACCCAATTATCACACATGCTCCATAAAGACTAAAGGATACCCACACATGACATTTGCACCAATCGACAAACGGCTTGTAGAGCGAAAAGATCTTGCCTTTCAGGAAAAATACAGCAAGGACTCCTACCGGCACCTGACTGATGCTGCCGATAAATACGAGACCATTGAAATCGAGCATAACCCGATCTGCCTGTGCCAGAAAAAACTCGGAGCAGCAAAACAAGCTCCGGCACTCACGGGCTGCCCCGCAGCGCAGGCAGAAGGCTGAAAGCAGTGCCTGCCTGGGCAGAGCCAGACAGGAGCGCCGATATACGACCGAAAGCATACACAATGTCCTCCAGCAGTACGATACCAGGGCGCAGTGCACCGGCCGTGTTGATTCTCGCCGTGCTGCTGGCGCTTATACCCGCTGTCTGCCACGGAGAATTGCAGCCCTCGTTCATCAAGGGCACGGTCCTGAATGCCGCTAACGGCGCAGCAATTCCAAACGCCACTATCACCACAACCACCGGCCTTTCCTACCCGACGGAAAAAGGCCTATTCTTCCTGCGGGTTCCTCCGAATGTCTATAATCTTATCTTTTCCGCTCCGGGCTACCGGTCCAATATGGCAACCGGGATATTTTCCGGCCCCGGCCAGACGGCAACCGTCACCATCCGGCTTGCTCCCGCTTCAACCAGAGCAGGAACGCTCCAGGGTCGCGTAACTCCTGCCGGGGCAACCACCGGAGGCCTCTCCGGCGCTCTAGTCTTCACGGATCTGGGAACTATTGCGCTCACCGATGATAAGGGCTACTTCACTGCCGTGGGCCCGAGCGGAACGGCAACCGTGACCGTTGCCGCACAGGGATATTCAAGCAAAACAATAAACAACGTCGAAATACATCCATTAGGGCTGAGCAGCCTTACCGTGGTCCTGAATAAAACAATCAGTGGACTGACGGGCCAAATTTCCGGGACAGTTCGTGATGCCTGCTCCGGCCAACAGCTGGCCGGCACCAACATATCTTCCTCGAATGGAAAATTCCTCCAGCCCACCGACGGCACGTACAAATTTACGGCCCCCCCGGGCTACACTGCTCTTCTTGCCTGCAGCGAGGGCTATCAATGCGGGCAGCAAACGGCAAAACGCGGGTTTCTTCCCTTTGGCGCCGTGGTGAATTTCTCCCTGGTCCCGCTGGTGCGCGGTATCGGCACCGTCAGTGGCGCCATCATTGATGCTGAAACCGGCCAACCCGTTGCGGGCGCCCGCATAGCAACAGACACGCATGATATTACCTTCAGCGACTCGGCCGGTACTTATTCTTTACAGGCAAGCCCCTGCGCTTCGCTGCTCACGATAAACAGCAACGGCTATAAGCCCTACTCCGCTGCTGTGACGATTTCAGCCGGAATCGTTACGGATCGTGATGCCGCGCTTGAGCCCTTGACCAGTTGCATAGTCAGCGGAACCGTCAAAAGCTTTTTCACCGGACTGCCTGTTGCCGGAGCGCAGCTACGAACTGATAGCGCAGACATCGCCGCAAGTGATGCGTCAGGCGCCTACAGCCTGAATTTATCCACATGCACGGCGCTGATTACCTTTTATGCCGACGGATTTTTCAAAGCCAGCAAAATAGTTTCATCAAGTACAGGAGCTGCTATCATTGCCCTTGATATCAGCCTTATCCCCTGCCCTTTTTGCCGCTACGATACTGCAGCTGCGGAAAAAATTCCGTTAACCGAACCTCAATACTAACAGCGGAGCTGATATGCAGTTTTCAATTCAGGTTATCAAGGAAGAGGAATTCGTCGGACTTGCCGGAAAAGCAGTCGGCAGCATGCTGAGCCATGCAGCTTACTTTGTGGATAAAAAAGTCAAAAAATTCAGCAAGCGCCGCTACGTGACCTGTATCAAGGAATCCCAGGAGCTGGAGGATTTTCTCGATGACCACGGCGCACGCGGTAATAAAACCTGGGTTTATTTTCGCGAGCTCGTGGCCTCGATCCGAAATTTTTCCAGCACCGCGTATATGGTGAGCCACATATTGAGCCGGGTAAATTTTTACAGCTTGAACCCTAAAAGCAGAGATGCTTTCGTCAATGACGCATCATCTGTCCTTGAATTTCTCCACGCAATGATAATGACCCTGTGCACACATCTGATCGAGGAAGCCGAAAGCCTCGGGCTGCAGGCGAAACCCCTTCCCATAGATGAAAATATTTATGATGAGAATATCGTCATACAGATGCTGCCGCATAATATCAATGATGAAGGCGGCGCCGACATTCAGGAAAAAGTGGCCCGTGTGGCCAGCGAGCTCATCAGCGCCCATGACAAATCACAGTGTGTTATGTTTGAAAAAAAGCTGAGCGCCCGCAACCTTGACGCTAAAATCATACCGGACAAAATCAATGAGGAGACTCTTCGGGAGCTTGAAACAAGTATTCATAACGCCCAGTCCATCTATGATACCTACATTCAGAAAACACCGTTCGAAGCCGAAAACCCGAAGCTCGCGTCCCTTCGCGGGCATATCTCCGTGGCGCTGCACCTGCTGGGAGTCGCAAAAGAGCTGAGCCATTTCTTTGAACGGCATGAGATGGGCGTGCGCAAGGAGTTGACCAAGAAAAAGATATCCAAAATCATAGACCGGAAAAAACTCCTGGAAGTAATCGTCAATTTTTCCCTGCACTACTATACCATTTTTATAAATGATGGAAAAACTCTTGCCAATGAAACACAGAACTGCTTTACGGTTGTCGAATCGGTGACCGTCAGCGTGCCCGAAGGTCTCGGATTTCACCTGCGGCCGTCCACCCTCGTTGCAAAAGTGGCCAACCACTATGGCTCTAAAATGGCCATGCTCGTCAACGGCAAGGAATTTGATGCAACCAGCGTAATTGATATCATGTGGGCGGGGGGCATGATAAAAAAAGAGGGTATAACTTCAATACAGTTCCGGGGAGATAAAAATGCCGTCAGGGACATCACCCTGCTTGCCGAGGCGAACTACGGCGAAGATCCCATGGGAAACAGTACGCCTCTGCCGGCGCCCCTTGCCTATCTCCGGCAGCAATAAGCTCATAGCCGCCGGCCTTTGCAGTTTATCAGGCGGCTTTCCGTTACGATGTACTCAAGGGGAATGTCACGGGCGGTGTCATGGGGAACCCAGTCAAAAATCTGCATATCGTAGGCAAGCCCTATTGAAACCACCGGCCAGCTTTTTAAAAAACGGTCATAATAACCGCCTCCATAACCGATACGGCTCCCATCGGTTGCAAATGCCGCACCCGGTACAATAACGACATCAATGCTGCCGCTTGCAACCGGGCGCAGTCGCCCGGGTTTTGGCTCCGGTATCCCCAGGCTGCCTGGCGCAAGATCCTGCATAAAGTCGGCAATGAGCGATGCAGTCATTGATTTCGAGGACCGATCAACGCTGGGCACTGCAACTTTTTTTCCGGCGGCCAAGAGGCTCCGTATCAGCCCATGAGTTTCCACCTCGCTGTTAAATGAAACATAGACAAACCATGACTGAATATCCATAACATCCTGCATACCATACAGGCGGTCAATGATCAGTCTGCTTTTTTCATTGCGCTGATCAACCGTGAGCTCAGCGCGAGCACGAAGAGCGCTGGCACGCAAATCATTTTTTTGCTGGCATACTGTTGTGTCGGGATGTTTATCCATAAGCTGTGCCTGAACGACAAGTCATTTTTTTGTATGTTGGGTTAAGTCCGCATGGAACTGTTGTGTTTCGTTCCTCATCCAAACCTGCGCAAGAATAGCTGCATACAAAAAAGTACGGGATAAGGACGAACCCAGAAAATTCATGGTTCAGGTTTTTATTAGAGCATTCAACTTTATTCTGTAGCCGCTTGCACCGGGGAGTTATTGGCTCATTCGCCCGTGCTATATTCTCGCAAGAAACGCCAATGGTGGAAATAGGCCAATGGCTCGAACCGCACGGGCTGCTTCACCAAAAACTCCCCGGTGGCCATATGGCTACAGCATTTTGTTACATGCTCTAGCCCACTACGTGCTATGGAATATCATGCAGTAGCGCACGATCAGCCGTATGCCATTACAGAAGTCCACCTCCGGCACGGCATGGGCGCCGACATATCACGAAACAAGCCTTCTGCCCGCTTCATAGCAATTCAGCAGAAGCTCACGATTGCGATTGCTGTCCGCTGCGGCAAGCTCCACGGGCAGGCCGAGCTTTTCATACAGGTCGGCAAGCTCTTGCTGCGGCATGGCCACCTGGCGTAAAACAGCAAGCCGTGTGCCCGATATCACATCAAGTGAATTGCGCGGGCCGAGCATGCCGGTCATAAACTTGAACAGATCAACTACCGGCGTGGCATCGGCCTGGTCAGAGGAGCCCATGCACAACAAAAGCACGAATTTTTTATTCCAGGTCTGCCAGGGAGTATGGCAGATGCTTTCAGGGGTAATCCGGACATTGATGAACGAGCGGAACCGGTCAAGCAGCTTTTTCATGGGGGCGGGAAGATGATGAAAATACACCGGTGAGGCAAACACCAGCGCATCTGCAGCAAGGATCTGTTCACTCAGACCCTTCCAGTCATCACCCCGCAGCGCGCAATGGCGAAGCATATTACAGCGCAGGCACCCCTTGCAGTGCTTCAGATGCAGTTCCTCGACTACCAGCTCCTGAGCCTGTCCGCCGGCTTCCCGCGCGCCGCGCAGCAGCTCGGCAAGCAGCAGCGATGTATTGCCGTTTCTCCGGGGGCTACCGTTGAAAGCAAGTATGTTCATAGAGGCAAAAATTAAGATTTCTCAGAAAATGATGTATCTTTCAAGTAATCGCTGAGTGCAACTATGCGGTTGCCGGAAAAATGCATGATAGTTACGCCTCTGTTGCGGTATGGCTCGCCTGCCGCCGTGCTCCCCTCATTGGTCCATACAACGCAGGCCCGTTCTGCATCGGCCAGAACTTCATTTACCGTAAATACAAGCCTAGCATATTTGCGAAAAAGCAACTTCAGAAAAACCAGCATTCGCCGTGCCCCATTGATATCGCCCGCGCCGGGAAAATCAAACGTAACATCAGGAGCAAGATGCCGCTCCAGGTCGGAAAAATCGCGAGAGTTCATGGCATCAAAAAAAGTTCGTGAAGAGAGACCGGGTGATGACATGCAGGTTCTCCTGTTACATATGATCCGCCGAGCGCACACGGCTGGCCCGCATGCCCGAGATGTGATATACCTGTAGCATAAACAGCAGGGGAATTCCACCCGCTGATTGTCTAACAGGAGAAATGCATGAGTCGATCAATGCAGTATATCGCTTTCTATTCCGTTTTTTTTGCCGTTCTGTGGGGCATGCATCTGTATGTCGGGCTGCGCCTGGGAAGGCTTTTCGGCTTCCAGAACACATGGCTCCTCTTCGGCGCATGCACGCTTGCCGCGCTGAGTTTCCCCGCTTTCAGCCTCCTGGAAAAATTCAACCCGACCGTGCTGTCCATGCTTCTCTACGGCGCAGCATCCATCTGGCTGGGATTGGTGTTTCTGTTGTTGAGCATACTGCTAGTCTACGAAGTGTTCCGCTTTATTGTCCCCCTGCAGCCGCAGGCGGCTGCCTTTGCGATTACCGGCATCGCGGCAGCGCTGTGCGTGTACGGGATCATCAATGCGCTCTTTTTAACGGTTAAAACTGTAGAAATCCCCATGACGGGCCTTGATAAGCCTCTCAAAATCGTTCAGCTGTCCGACATTCATGTCGGCACGATTCACAACTCCGGTTTTCTGACCCGCATCGTCGACAAAACAAACGCCCTTTCCCCCGACCTTGTGCTCATTACCGGTGATATGTTTGACGGCATCGGCCCCGTTAACCGGCAGACCGTCGAGCCGCTCGCGCAATTAAAAGCAAAAACATATTTTGTTATCGGCAATCACGAGCGTTACGACGATATGGATAAAATACAGACCATACTGCCTGCCGCCGGCGTCGAAATACTGCGAAACCGCATCGTGGATTTTCGTGGCGTTCAAATCGTGGGGGTTGATGCTCCCGTGCGGGATGGCGAAAAAAACAACCCTGTAATCGGTCAGCTTCATGTAGACCGCAACAGGCCGTCAATACTCATGTATCACATACCCGTTGGTATTGATGAGGCTGTCGGAGCCGGAATCAAGCTCCAGCTGTCGGGCCATACGCACAACGGGCAGCTGTTTCCGTTTACTCTGCTGGTGCGGCTGTTCTATAAATACACTCAAGGACTCTACACCATTAACGGCATGAACCTGTATGTTTCACCGGGCACCGGCACCTGGGGCCCGCCCCTGCGCATCGGTTCGAGCAATGAAATAACCCTTATCAACCTTGTTCCTCAGTTGTAGGGGCGTAGGGCCGATGAGGGAACGGATTACATACTGGTGGAACCTGAGCCCGTGCCCGCGGGATACCCGGTCAAGAGCACGGTTAAAAAAAAGGCGGTCCGCAAAGACCGCCTTGAAGCAGGAGGCGTAGAGCCATACGCCCCTACGGTTTCGGCTTGTGTCTGATTTTTTCCCGATACTGCTCGAAATTGAAATTCGGGTCATCCTCCGGCCCATGGCAAGTGCGGCATATCTGCTCCACAACGCAGCTGTCGCACTGACCTCCGAGAGCGACAATATATTCCTGGCCTTTTTTATTCGGCTCTTTAATATGCCGCTCACCCGGGCCGTGGCAGGCCTCGCATTGAACCCCCTGTCTGCCTGCGGCAGGGTAGCCGCCCGCGCTGCCGAAGCCGGTAGTGAAGCGATGCTTTTTCTCTTCATGCGCAGATTGAGCCGCCGAAGACTGATAAGCCGATGCATGCGGAGTTGCTGACCACTGAGTGTATTCCTGCTCATGGCATTTTTTGCATGACTCAGCCCCGGCATAGGAAGCAGGATTGCCGAAAAGATCGTTTTTTGTTGTATGTTCCCGCAGAAGTTTGACGCGCTCTCCACGAGTCATTTTGGAAAGATCGGGCACAGTGCCATGCAGCACTTTGGGAAACCGGCGGGTAAAATTAAAGTTAAGAGACTCTTTTCCCGTATGGCAGGAAAGACACAGTGATTTCCATTCATCTGCTGATTTTTTTTTCAGCTTAACACCGGTAAAAGCCGAGCAGCTCTGGTATCCTGGGCCGTGGCAGACTTCGCACTGCACTCCTTCCAGCATCCTGGACTCACTCTTATCGTCAATTTTGTAGCCATTCGGCTGGTTCCAGCCAGTGACATGGCAGCTCACGCAGGCAGGATCATCTTCCTTGCCCTTGCGCTTCAGTGAGGTAAAGGAATTGGAATGTTTGGTAAGGCTCCACTGTACATACTGCTTTTCATGACAGACCTGGCAGCGATCATGGCCGGAATAGCCACTGGGGAGCAGCAACGGTTTATTGGGCATGGCAAAAAGTGTACGCAGTTCCATTAAATAAATGTCGCGCACGCGGTCGGAAAACCCCAGGTGTTTTGAACAAATACGTCCGGATTTATTAACAATATAAGCCAGTGGCACCGTGCCGACAAAAGATTCAAACAGCCCCGATATCACATTGCCCGTATCAAGAAGAACCGGAAAGGTAAGCCCCTGTTCCTTGACGAATTTCTCCGTGACCTCCTTATTATGGCGGCTAACGGCAATTATTGAAAATTTATTTTTAAACTCACTGTTTATTAAAAGATCTTTTAAAAACATAAGCTCATCGCGGCAGTGGCTGCATGCAGGAGAAAAAAAGATCAGGATAAGGGGTTTTTGTTCATACAGAAGTTTTAAATTGATTTTCTTGCCATCCAGCGCTTCAGCTTCAAAAAAAGGCACTGGGGGCCTGTCGCCCAGTACTGGCTCGTCAACGGGTATAAAGCCCAATTTCAAAACTTTGTCTGCATATACGCGAAAAGCCTGCCCCAAATTTTTTTGGTTTGGTATGGAAACCGCTGGAACAACTCCCATGAGATCGCTTTTTTTATTAAAAGCATACAGTGAAAGATCACCCGTAAGTTTTATGCTTTTAGCCAGCTCTCCGGTTTTGTCAAACATCAGAGGAAAAGTTGCGCCATGCTGCTGGTTAAACTGCCGCACCGCATCCTCCCGATCCGCATTGATATTTACCCCTATTACCTCAAAATTAAATTCGTTTTTGATTTTAGATATATCCTGCAAAAATTCCACCGCCTCGCCCGCGCGCGGATTATCAATCGAATAGGCAAGAAGAAGTAATGTTTTACCCTGAAAGCGTTCAGGGGCAACGGGTGAAGTCACCGGTGGCCGCGGGTTGGCAGGCATGACTGTCGTCGCTGCGTATGGCTGCGCGAACACCAACCGCACGGGCACTAAAAAAACGCAGAGAAACGCCGCAAGTAGTAATTTTTTTCGCATGGGCTGCTATCCTTTAAATTCAGTGTAAAGACGATTTTCATTAGTATAAATACTTACCTTTTCTTTGTCAAGCATGCCGGAAAAGCCCAACGGAATTCTTGACTGCACCCCGCTCAAGAAGTATAGTTACAATGCTTTTATTACGCTGCATAAATCAGTTACTTGCTTATTGTACATGGTGAAAGGATATTCCATGCTTGATAATTCATCCGGCGGCATGTCTGCGGTAAAAACATACTCCACCTTTGAGGAATTTCGGGAGCTTGCCATTCAGAGCCTTGACTGTACGGAAAAGCAGATATACTACTGCGGCGCCGTTGAAAATCTTGCGGCGGTTTTTGATGAAGAATTTGATTGCGGCTTCTACATTCCGACACGGGCAAAGCGCGAAATTTCGCTGCAGATGCTTATCCCCGACAAGCCGGAATTCCATGATTATAAAAAACGCGATTCAAGTGAAAATCGGGAAACCCGTTTTTTGCGCAAAGAACTGCCCATGGATACGTCATTTATGATTTACGACAATACGGTAATCTTTTTTTCGGATGCCGGGACACGAAAGGCCTTTGAGGTAGTCTCGCCCTATGTGGCAAAAACAATGAAGGACCTTTTTAAGAATATATGGAGTACTACTCCGTAAATAAAGGAAGCTCAATGAAACGGGTTATTGATCAGTCAAAATGCACCGGCTCGCTGGAATGCGTCAAAACCTGCCCGCAAAAGGCCATAACTCTGGTGGACGGAAAAGCCGTCATAGACATGAAAAAATGCGATGGCGACGGCATCTGCATACCCGCCTGCCCCAACGGAGCTATTCAGCCGGCGGAATAAGCCCCTGTGCTGCACGGAACGCACAGACCGGGCAGTCTGTTGGACAAGCGTTTCCCGGGCATTGATTCCAGTTCCTTTTCGCTGCAACGGCTTTCATTGTCAGCGGATGAAACCCGAACTGCTAAGCTGTTGTATTGAGCCCTGTCATTAAGGTTTAGTGTACGACCAGCCCACAAGAATAAAATATCCATAACTGCACTGGCCCATATTTTTTTACAATCACCTTCTGGTAAATGCTAAATTATTTCTCTGCAGCCCGTATACTAAGGAAAAAGTGTTTATAATTATCATAAATTTCTATATTTTTTCTATGGTGCGTTTGTTCTTGTAGTGGCATAATTAAATGTTTTGTACCCCTTTTTTAAAAACCCGATGAACTTAGCTTACACACCCCACAGACCACTATTGACAGCAAGTGTTTGAAAGGGTATTTAGTTATATATAAGAATAATTTGCAACCTAAAAACTAAGCAAAAGGCATGCTATGAAAAAGGTTACAGAAAAAACCTCATCGTCACTGGCGGCTGTTACGCGAAGAGACTTTATCAAGTTTTCAGGATTGGCAATCGCTGGTATATACACGATCGGTTGCACCCCCGGGCTGGGCTTAAAAAAAGCCTCATGGGGGTTCATTCTTGTTGATACGAATAAATGCCAGGGCTGCCAGTCCTGCATGCTTGCCTGCTCGCTCGTGCATGAAGGCGCCTTGAGCCTTTCCTCTGCGCGCATCCAGGTGCTCTCCAACCCCTATGGCAGCTTCCCCGATGACATAACTATCTCGCAATGCCGCCAGTGCACGAAACCGGCATGCATGAAAGCCTGCCCGACGGGCGCCCTTGCCCGTGATCCCAAACACCAAAATGTTGCGACCATAGATCCTGCAAAATGCATTGGTTGCCAAAAATGCATCAATGCCTGCTCATGGGCGCCGGCACGGTCTATCTGGAACAATGAAGCAGGTAAATCGCAAAAATGCGATATGTGCGCGAGTGCATCCAACTGGGATGAAACAGGCGGGCCTGATGGCAAAAAGGCCTGCCTTGAAATTTGCCCGATGGGGGCCATCTCCTTCTCAAATGTCATACCTGCGCAGGATGATCCTGACAGCTACAATGTCGATTTGGATAGCAGTACCCCAACGGCAGCGAATCATGCCCGCACGGGGTACTCCGAAGCCGGCAGCATGCTCGAACATCAGGAGCGCAAACGCAGCTAGCCGTTATTTCATCATACAGTGGAGGACTATACAATGGACGTTTACGGCTATACAGGAAAACTGCTTAGAATAAATTTAACCGCCAAAACCGTTTCAGAACTTGCAACGAGCACCTACACAAAGTGGGGCGGCGGCCACGGCATCGGGTCAGCTGTTTTTTTCGACCTTGTCAAAGACAAAACAATAGGCTGCTATGACCCGGCAAATGTTGTCACTATCATGACATCGCCCCTTTCGGGCACCCTGACGCCGGGTTGCTCCGCACGCAGCGAGGTTCAGGGGATCGGCGCGCAGGCCTACCCCTACAGCTGGTTCACCAGAAGCGGCTTTGGCGGCAGGTTTTCGTCAATGCTGAAGTTTGCCGGCTGGGATGGCATAATTATCGAAGGTGCCTCAGACACCCCTGTGTGGGTCGATATAAGAAATGATGCGGTCGTCATCCGCAACTGTTCCGACCTGTCCCTCTGGGGAAAAGACACGTGGGATTGCCAGACGACAATTTGGGAATATGTACGCGGCACCGCCGACATGAATGCCTGGAGCAGCCCGCAAACGGGGTCCGGCGGCCGCACCACCCAGCGGCCGGCAGTGCTTGCCATAGGGCCGGCCGGCGAGCATCTCAGCCGTTCATCCGTTCTCATACACGATGCTGCCTGCGCCTCGGGGCAGGGCGGCTTTGGCGCGGTGTGGGGCTCAAAAAAGCTCAAGGCGGTGAGCGTTATCGGAACAGGCAGCATCCCTGTTTATGACCCCAAAGGGCTCATGAAAACACGCATAGATCATGTGCGCAAATATGCCTATCATGCCGACAACCCCATACCCATTTCAATTCCTAATAATTTTCAAAGCCCGCCGGGCGCTGGAGTGGTATTTGAGATATTAGGAGCAACAAAGCATGAATGCGCCAAGCGGCCTTCGGCATGCATGGGCTGTCACACAGCGTGCAAGTCGCGCTTTGCGGACGGTCTGGGCAATGACTCCGTATGCTCAGATTCAGCATTTTATGTGTATGCAGATGGCCCGGATATCGTCTACCGTGCCTCCGACCTTTTGAACAAACTGGGGGTCAATTCCCTGGAAGCATATTATTGCATGAATTATATCCAGGCGCTGCTCAACCAGGGCATTATCGGAGCCGGCACAGCCATCGACTGCCCGATCACATTTGACAATTTCGGCAGCTATGAATTCATAGAACAGTTTTTGAAAATGCTGGCTTATGGTGATGACGGACTCGGCAACCCTTCGCAGTTCGGTCAGGACATCGCTCAGGGAGCCCTGCGGGCTGCCGCAAAATGGGGCAGGCTTGATCAGGATCTGGCTTCCAACAAACTGAACTATCCCTACTGGGGATACCCGTTTCATTATGACCCCCGGGCACAGCTCGAGTGGGGCTATGGCTCAATCCTCGGAGATCGAGATATAAACGAGCATTGCATCTATCGCCTTAAATACCTGAGCGGAGGTGATTTTTACGGAAAGTCTGCAGCGCCCATTACCCCGCAGCAAGTCGTGAACATTTTACTCGCCAAGATGGCCCCCTTTGACGATGACGAACTCATCCTCGATTTCAGCCAGGAGAATATGTATTCCGCTCATATGGCAAAGTTTGTGTCGTGGCACCGTTATTATACGCGTTTCTGGAAACAGTCGATGCTCTTCTGCGATTCTCGCTGGCCGGATTTTGTGAACTCGTATTCCGATGATTTTATCGGCTCAACCGGGCAGGCAGAACCCGCATATCTGCAGGCCGTTACCGGCAATGGTATGTCTTTTGAGGACGGCATCGAGCTTGGCAAAAAAATTTGGAACCTTGATCATGCAATCTGGACTCTGCAGGGCCGCCATCGCGACATGGTGAAATTTTCCGAGCCATATCATACAAAAATCTTTCGCGGCACTTCCAAGGACTATCTTGGTAAAGTAGATGGCGCCTGGACCTTCATAAGCGCTGAAGGTAGAACAGTTGAAAAGCAAAAATTCGAGGAGTTTAAAACTGCATTTTATGAACTCCAGGGATGGGATACGGCGTCGGGCTATCCGACCAGAACAACGCTGGAATCACTTGACATGAAAAATGTCGCAGACGAGCTGGAAGCAAAGGGTAAGCTCGGCGCGTGATGCTCCCGCGAGCAGTGTGCCGTCGCAACTGCAGGCACACTGACAGAAAATGTTATTTCCCTTTTTGCAAATAATCGCCCAGAAGCCCGCGGCTGTGCTCGTCATCATGGCAGTACACACACAGATTTTCCCAGTTTGAGCCATCTGGCGGATTGTTACGATGATTGCCGTCTTTGTGGTGTACGGTCAGGAGTTGTTTGTCTTTGTATTCAAATTCCCGGCCGCACTTGGCGCAAATAAGCCCGTGAATCGCGAGCGACCGCTCGCGATAATTGGCGTCAGGGCTTGCGGGCTTTTTCATTTCCTTGAGCAGTTCCTCAACGGGCTTCTGCTCGGCGGTAACCTTCGGCCAGCGTGTTTTATATCTGCCTCTTGAAGTCATTGATACTCTTTCGAAAAAAAATATTACCAAATCTGGCTTGGGTGAAAGTATCTCTGGGCTTTAGGATTGTAAGTCCTGTATGCCAGCCATATCACTTGATGTTGTATCGAGGGTCATAGTAAACTGTGGACTGCAGGCATTGTGATTTTTTGCTGACCGCATTAGTCC
>Ga0118677_10011337_pt1 | contig 13390 bp, 18 predicted proteins | sample AliMusrvi5mmetaG_FD_86154 | JGI IMG/M metagenome (GOLD analysis project Ga0118677, IMG submission 86154)
GCCACCGATCTTGGCGAGGCCATCCAGCGGCGGTTTCGGGCGCTGGGCGGTGTCAACCTCAAGCTGGCGGAGCGCACGCCGATCCGCAAGCCGCCGAAGATCGGCCCATGATCGTTCTGGACACCAACGTCGTGTCGGAACTCATGAAGGCCAAGCCGTCACCGGCGGTGCTGGCATGGATCGCGCGCGGTGACAGCAGCGGGTATTGCACGACGAGCATCACCCAGGCGGAGATCCTGCACGGCGTGATGCTGCTTCCGGCCAGTCGCCGGCGACGGGCGATCGAGAGTGCCGCGGAAGCCATGTTCGCGACGGACTTCGCAGGTCGCATCCTCGCGTTCGATAGTTCGGCCGCGCGATCCTATGCCGAGCTCGTCAGCGAACGGCGTCGCCGCGGCCGGCCCATCTCGCAGTTTGATGCCCAGATCGCGGCCATCGCCCGGGTGGCAGGCGCCACGTTGGCGACCCGCAACGTGCGTGACTTTGAGCATTGCGGGGTCGGCGTCGTCGACCCCTGGGAATAGTGGCGCCCTGCGGCGGAGTGCTCAGGGGCGGCGCGTCGCAGGATTTCCACGCAGCAGGCCTTCGGCCGCGTGATCCTCGAATCGCTCCTCGTTCCTGACGTAATCGCGTAGCACGTCGAGAGATTTATGCCGGGACTGGTCCGCCATCTTGAAGATGCTGGCGTGATTGCGCGCGGCACTGGTCAGAAAGCCACTCCTGAGACTGTGCCCGGCGTAGCGGCTCGCATCGAGGCCGACTTTGGCGGCGAGATCCTTGATGATCAGCGCGACGCTCTGCGGCGAGAGCCGGGACTTTCCGACCGTGTCGCCGCGATGCAGGCGCCGGAAAACGGGTCCGGTCGTGATGCCGGCGACCGTGATCCAGTCGAGCACCGCCTGAACGGGGCAGTAGGGCGAACCGGTGACACGGGGGATGGCCACGATCTGCCCAAGGCCCTCCTGGTCGGTCTTCGAACTCGCAATCAGGATGGACAGACCCTCGTTACGCTCGGTCACGTGATCGGCATCAAGCGCCACGAGTTCGGAACGGCGAAATGCTCCTGCAAAGCCGAGCAGCAGCAGCGCGCGGTCACGAAGGCCCCGGAGGGTCTCGGGCTCGACCGCATCGACCATCCGCATGATCTCGTCATCGACGGCAGGGGCTTTCTGGGCCTTCGGGCGCTTCCAGGACCGCCTGATGCCACGCAGGACCTCATCAACCTCGAGGGCGTCGTGCGGCGAGGGAAACCTCGCGCCCACGTGCATCAGCCGAATGGCCGCGAGGCGGCGTCCGAGCGTCGAGGGTGCTCGGCCGAGCTTCGCCTCGGCCGCGAGGAACAGGGCGACTGTGTGTGGCGTGGCCGGGGTAGGCGTCCCGGAGCTGCCAAAACTGGCGGTCTTGGCGCTGCAACGCAGCATGATGGGTGTTTAAGTCCCCCGCTTTCCCTGCTTGCGGCAGTGATCACGGGTGTTCCCGTCCAAGGCGAGCGATGATCGCTGCCAGGGGTGCGCGGCAGCCATGAGTATCGCGCTCGTATAGGTGCTGGAGCGTCGCGCGCGTGGACTGGTCCGGGAGCGAGGCCGCTACCGCCTTGATCAGCGTGCAGGCGCGGTGGATCGCACAGACGATCTCGTGGTCGAAGTCAGCAGACTGATCCAGTAACGTGCCGTCGCACTGGATGACCAGAGTCAGCAGCGCAAACGCTTCCTTCGGATCCGAGGTCAGCACGGCCTGCTCGATTGCATCGAGGAGATACTCAAGGCGAACGGCGTCGCTCCCGTGGTCACGGGACCGTCCCTCACGACCGTTGCGCAAGCGCAGGATCTGCGTGCGCAGGCAGGCCCCGTGGAAAGATTCCCGCAAGATCGGTCATAGCGCTTCTCAGGCCCCAGATCGCAGCCTCGAGGCAGGCGTTTAGGTGCTGACCAGCGTTATCATGGTGACGGCGACGGAATTGGCACACGCCCAGCTGCTCTGGCAACCGCGGGAACACAGATGCTGTTCAGCTCAATCACGGACAAATCCCCGCTGCCGGCCAAGCTCAGGCTCGACAAAGGGTTTCAGCCCTGCCCGGCAGAGGCGGGCGACGAGCACTATCCGAACGGGATCTTCGAGTTCAACATCACCCGGCTGCTGGCCTTCATCGACGCTCGAGCGGACCGGTTTCCGATCGGATCCATCGCGGTCGCCGACATTCCGGATTACGGCAGTTCGCAATTGAATGATGAGACCGTCCGGGCCGCTGACTTATCGCGACCGGTCCTCTTGGCCGAAATCTCGCCCGGCCTTTACAACCTCATCGATGGCCATCATCGCATCGCGAGAGCGCGGCGTGAAGGCGTGGCGAGTGTTCCGGGCCGCAAGATCGCGTGCCCTGTGCATGTCGCGTTCCTCACGTCCACGCTTGCGTACGAAAGCTACGTCGAGTACTGGAATTCAAAACTCAAAGCGCTACAGCGGGAGCGCGCGCGCCGCGCCCCGGCCGCGAATTCTACCGTGCATCACGATATCCCGTCGCGGATTGCCCAACGTTGAAGTGCCGCCTGCTGTTCGGCGTTCGCGACGCTTTGAGCGGCCGCAAGCAGCTGAGACCGTTGATGGTTGCAATGGTCCGTGATCGCGCCATCAACCGTGTTTGCGAATGCCTCGGCGGGCGTGCCCTCAGCGAGGAGCCGGAAGTAGACCGGCAGCACGGTCTTCCAGTCCACGGGTATTTGCCAGGCGCCAGCCTCGTCGGCGAGGAACACGACGCTGTCGGGGTCCTCATCGATGCGACGTAGCAACGCGAGTAGCAGCTCAAATGCGCCGACGGCCACTGCAGGCGGTCCCTCTGACGCAGCTCGCAGGCACTTGTCCATCAGCCGGTCGAACTCGCCGATAAAGGCATCGGTCCCGCTGGACTGTTCCGTGCAGTTCTTCGAGTTGACCGCAAAACTCTCGTAGTAGTCGCCGCGAACGCTCGCCTCCCAAAACGCTCGCACCTGATCAAGCAACGACGGGACTTGAATCTCGCCGGCCTCGAGGCGGGGAACCTGAACGAAGTCGCGTAGTAAGGTGCTGAGCGTCTCGTCGGGCATGAGCTCGATTGCCCGCTCGGCGATCATGAGGAGCTGGCCCCGCGGCAGCCGACGCAGTGCGCCGCGCAGGGCCGTGAGATCGACGGATCGTTGTTCCACAGTGGCAGCCCGCGGCAAGACGTCTAATCGACGCCCAGGACGTCCTGGGGACGGAGGGTATCGACGGGTCGGTTAAGGTTGCGGGCGGTTTGCAAAATCGCCGTGACGGCCTCGGGGTAGCGCTGCAGGCGGTCGCGAAGCGCATAGAGTTCGCGTTCCGCGGTGACCCGGATCCCGCCGGGTTGCCGCAAGCCTGTTTCGAGTTCGGCCTGGCGTTTGAGTAACTGCAGGGCTTCCTGGATGGGTTCCACGGCGGATCTCCTGATCGAGCGTTTAGAGTCGAGTTGTCAGCGTATCGCTGCGTTGCCGCCGGCGTTGCACGATCGCCGCGAGTGTCAGCAACGCCGACTTGAGGGCGGGCGACGTCTGCGTGCATCTGCGGTCCACGGGCGAACTGATCGGACCGCTCACTTGCGTCAACAGCCGCCCGGGGCCCAGATCCTTCTCGAGATGACGGTGCGTCCGGCGGATCCGGCGTAGCGTGATCCAGGAAGCGGTCTCTAGCGGGACGCTGGCATCGCTTGGCGGATGTTGCGTCACCGGCGCCGCCCCTCGGGAGAGGGCTTTGCGCCGCGCTGCGGACTGGGTTTCGGGGGGGCGGACCGTGGGACGCGGGCCTTGGTTGCCGTGGCGAGTTGCTTTTCCAGCTGGGCCCGATCGGTCATCAGCGTACGAGTCTCGAGTCGCGCCGCCTTCAGCTCCTGCTTCAGTTCCTCGCGCTCGGCGTGGGAGCGGCTGATTTGGGTGCGCAGTTCCTTGATCTGTTGCTCGTGATCCTTCGCGGTGTCCAGAACGGATTGCCGGGCGCGATCGATTTCGAGGAGCCAGCGGGCATCCGTCGCAGCATGACGTTCTTCGAGCTTGGTGCGTTCGGCCCGGTGTGACGTTGTGAGGGCCTCGAGCTTGTGGCGCAGCTCGCGCGCGTCGGCGTCGAGCACCTCGGCGCGCTTCTGCAATCGCTCGCACTCGACCTCCCGGCCCTGGAGGCTTGCCTCGAGGCGGTCGGCGCGTTGGTTGGCCGCCAGCAGTTGATCGCGCGCGAGGCCAAGACTCTCCTCGAGTGCCGCGGCGCGGGCGGCAGTTGCCTGTTCCTGCTCGAGGAGTTTCTGCTGGTGGGCGGCGACGGTCGCTTCGCGCGCTGCGAGGGACTGTTCTCGCGTCGACACCTTCTCGCCGAGCAGCTCGTGGGCACTGTCGAGCGCGACGTTCCAGAGCTTCTGCAGGGAGACGGCGACGCGCTCCGGCAGCTCCGGGAACTCGCGGCCGGGGATGTCGCGCAGGCGAGAACCGAGCTGGGTCCACCAGAGGTCGAGATGCTCCTGGATCGTGTTGGGGGAGCCACGGCCGATGCGCATCCGGACGCGGTCGATCGTGGGTTTGTGACCCTCGAGGAGCAGCGCGTCGGCGGCGTTAAAGACATCCGCGCGGGATATCCGCGGGGAACGGGTCGGCGCGGGCGAAGTCGCCCCGCGGTCGCTGTCCTCAGTGCCCAAATCCTCGCTCACTCGCCGCCCTCCCCGTCCGACCTCTTACCAACGATAAGAGATCGTTATCGTTGATAGAACCCCGGATAGGTGATATTAAGAAGCTATTCTAATGAAGAAAGCTCTCAAACGCACCCACCGCGCCACCGATCCGGGCGTTTTATCGCTCTACACCGGCGTCCCGGCCCTGAACCCCGACGTCCTGCACGAGCAGGCAGAAGCGGCCGTGCGCGCGCTTCACCGCGAAGGAAGCTCGGCCAATACCGCGCGCTCGTACGCCTCGGCCCTGCGCTATTGGGCGGCCTGGTTTCGGTTGCGGTACCGCGCCGCCCTCGCCTTGCCCGTACCGGTCCCGGTCGTGATGCAATTCATCGTGGATCACGTGGCGCGCACCAGCAACGAGGCAAAACTCGTACACGATTTGCCAGCGGCGATCGATGCCGCGCTGGTGCAGGCGGGGTTCAAGGGCCGCCTCGGCGCCCCGAAACTCGCAACCGTGACCCATCGGTTGTCGGTCCTGTCCAAAGCGCATGCGCTGCGCGAACAGCCAAACCCCGTCCGCGACATCGCGCTCCAGGAGCTGCTGCGACGGGTGCGCCGCGCCCACGCCCAGCGCGGAGCGCTGTCGACCCCAAAACGAGCCCTCACCAAGGACCCGCTGCAGGCGATGCTCGCGACCTGCACCGACGGTCTGATCGGAACCCGCGACCGCGCGCTCCTGTTGTTCGCCTGGGCAAGCGGCGGCCGACGCCGCTCCGAGGTCACCCGCGCCGTCATGGAGCAGCTGATCGCCGTCGACGCCCAGACCTACCTCTATCGGCTCACGCACTCGAAGTCCGATCAGTCCGGCGCCAACTCCAATATCGACAAACCCGTCGCCGGTATCGCCGCCGAAGCCCTCACCGCCTGGTTGGTCGCGTCCGGCGTCAACGAAGGCGCTATCTTCAGGCGGATCCGCGGCTCGGTCGCCGCCGAGCCGCTCGAGCCGCAAGCCGTCCGGGCCATCGTCAAGCGACGCGCAAACCTCGCCGGGCTCTCCGCCGACTTCTCGGCGCACTCGCTGCGATCGGGGTTCATGACCGAGGCCGGACGCCAAAACATCCCGCTCGCCGAGGCCATGGCGCTCACCGGCCATCGCAGCGTCCAGACCGCCTTGCGATATTTTCAGACCGGCGCCGTGCAGCACACCCGCGCCGCGACCCTACTCGAGGCGGCCCAGGACGAAAAACCCTGACTCACCGCCGCGAACCGTCAGCCGGGAGACTCAATCGCGCACGTCGTTCTCGAACAACGCATCGAGACGACGCAACTGGTCGCTGAGGCTTTGCAGCAGCAGCGCCTGCGCCGGGGGCGCCAGCTCCGAGAGCCGGATTCGGGCGTGAAGCGCGCTCACCCGTTCGCTCCACTCATGAATAGCCTTCGCCGGCACGACCGGCCGTTTGAGCGGCCACGCGATCCCCGCGGCCTGTCGCGCGCGGATCCGGTCCATCTCCTCCTGAAACTCACGCTCGAACGTCGCGCCCTCGGCCAGCAGTCGTTGGTAGTCGCCCTTCAGCGGCTCTGTCAGACGCGGAAGGGCCCGGATCTCGGCCGGCACGCCGCCACCCTCGCGCATGACCCGAGAGACGTCCTCCATCAGCGTCGCGTAGCGCAGGAAACCCGGGTAGTCGTCGCAGAAGATTTCGAGTTCATCATCCGTCGTCGAGTACCACAGCCGCTGCAGGTCGGCCATGTAGCCCACCATCTGGTCGACCAGGTTCCGATCGCTGATGCCGGTCTTCGCAAGCTGCCGAACGCGAAGGTCAATAGCTTCGGCAATTTGGCGGTTTCCCTTCATGGCGACGAGCCTCCCCGTCTGCAGCCATACACGCCCTGGCGGCACACCGACGTGACGACGTCTGCGCGCCGACCGATCATGCGGGCAGCGCCATTTCCGCCGGAATGGGCTCCGGTCGCAGGTCCGTCGGGTACTCACCGAAGCGCTTCAGATGGCTGGTGGCATACGGACTCAGAAACGCAAGATCGGCGTGGTTCACGGCAATGCCGTCGGCCTTGAGTGCATGCAACGCGCGCGTCTGATCAACGACGTTTTGCAGCGCCACCGCATTCGCCACGAGTTCATTGTAGACAACGGCCTTTTCCTGGTCCGCCGGATCGTTGGTGCGAAGGTAGCCCTCGCCGCCGAAGTTGAGGTGCTTCGCGAATCGGTGATGGCGCTCGATCTTGGTCGTGCCCTTGTGCACGGCCCGGCGCAGCTCCTCGTCCATGATCCAACGCAGCAGAAACGTCGTGCGCACCGCCTTGCCGAGTTCCTGCAGCGCGAGCGCAAAGCGATTGCGCGTGCTGTAACTGTTGATCTGGGCGAGAACCACTGACGGGGCGAGCACGCCGCTCTGGATCGCGAGCGCGAGCTGCATGAACATCGGGTAGTGTTCCTCGATCAGCGCCCAGTTCACGCTGCCACTGAAGAGTGCGTCGAGGCTGCCGTGGCAGTGATCGTGGCCCGGCCGGTAGAGTTTTAGTTTGCGCCAGCGACGAATGCGAGGCATGAGTTCGATGCCGAGAAGATAGGCGAGACCGAAGACGGCCGCGGACTGGCCGTGGGTGTCGGCGTGAATGCGACGGGGGTGCAGGTCGGAGAGGTTCTGAAACAGCGCATCGAGGATATAGGTCGCCTCGTAGGTTCCGCAGGCGATGAAGCGGCTGAAGAGCGCAATGTAGTTGTCCGCAATATGCCGGTACGCGATGCCGCCGGTCTTGCCATACCGGATATGGCGCTCGGCGAGCAGATTGTCCTCGTAGGTCTCAACGTGCGTGCCGTCGGCCGAGGCCGACTCGCCCGTCCCCCATTGCCGGGGCAACTCAAACTTCGCATAGAGGTTGATGAGATCGGCCGACGCCGCGCGAAGGTCCGCGATGTCGACATGGCGACGGTCGACGAATGCCAGCTGGTCGGCAGAGACCGTGCCATTCAGATGCCTGGCCGCCTGGGTAGGACCCAAACCGCAGCCGTACGCGAAGGTCGTGAGCACGTAGCGATGGGCCGCGTCCTTAATCTGCGGCCCGAGGCGCGACGGCAGCCCGAAATGCCGGCTCCACTCGGTCCAGTGTTCGGTGTTGGCCAGCGTTTCGAGCACCTGGCGCTCCGGCAGACGCTGCATCAGTCGCCGTTCGAGATCAAGGGCCGACGCCGGCGTCGGGATCGCACGCGGCGGGGTGATGATCGGACGGCCGTCCTTGCCGCACCGCAGATACCCCTCCCGCTCGTCGGTGATCGCATGCCTGAGGAAGCCGGCCTGCTTCACCAGTGACTCCTTCACCACCCGCACAAACCCGTCCGCGCCTGGGCCCCACCCCTGGGATGCCGCGTACGTCGCCATCGCCGCGGGATCCGCGGACTCCGGCGGCAGCCGGTCCCAGAAGCGGTCGTAGCTCAGCGATCCCACGACGAACATCTCGCCGGCCCTGATGGCGGCGGCGAGCTCGAGCATGGCCACGACTTCCAGCTGCCGCCGATTGAACAGCTGAGCGTCATCCTTGCCATCGTGCACGAGCCCCCGCCACTCCCGCGGCAAGGCGTCAGGCGCGACGCCGTCGATGCAGATGTAATCGCAATAGGGCGGCTCATCCCCGGTCACGGCCATGACGAGATCGAGCAGTTCGCCGGTCGCTGGCGTCCCTTGCAATGGCAGCAGATCGGCCACCCGCAAAAGCGGCGCCCGAACCGGCACAAAAGCCGCTCGAGCGAACGGCCGCCAGTTCTGCTTCTCGTGACGCAGATGATTGGCACACTGCTGCGTGAGTCGCTCCCGACCGCCCTCGGCGGCATAGAGTGCCTCGAGTCGCGCGAGCGTCTGAGCCGGGTCCCCAGGCGCTCCGTGAATGATCAACGAATCGTGAAACGCCCGAATGAGTGTGTCGGTCTCGTTTCGCCGGCCGCGATACCACTCGTCCAGGCGCTGCTCGCTTCGCCATTCGATCTTGCGCACGAGCTTGAGCAGCATCTGCGTCAGGTCATCGAGAACCTGGCCGCGGGCGTGCCGGATCATCGCGAGCAGCAGCGCCTGACGACGCGGCCCGGAATACTCGCGCAGCTCCGGCGCCTTGAGCCGCCTCGCCTCGTTCGCCCATTGCAGCACCTTCGCGTCGGCGACCGGCTGCAACGGGTCCGTTGGATCCGGCAGCCCAGCCAGCCACTTGTACCGTTCAATCAGGGCGTTCAGGTTCTTGCGCGAGGCGCGCCCGGGGGGCCGGCACAGCACGGCGAACGGCGACTCCTGCGTCGTAGGGTCAACGGTGAGCAGCGCCTCCAGCGCCGCGCGCTGCTCCTCATCGAGACGCGAGCCAATGCGCTGCCACTGGGTCGTGTTCACCTGGCGGTGGACGGTCGATGCAAGGCGACGAAACGCGTCGAGGCTCGGCAGCTCGAAGCGACCCCGAACCAAGGCATCGACGGCCGCGTTGATCAATTCCGCGGGACTCGTCCGTGCTTCGGCGATCATGGTCATCGTTTGGCGCGCGAGTTTTCGTGCCGCCGCACCCCACGCGGTCACCCCGAGGCGACGGAGGACCGCCGTACGATGCCGGTAGAGAGTGCTGTCCGACGACATCAGACGCGTGTCGCCCTCGACGCCGAGACGGTTCGCGACGTACTCGACAATCAATGACGGAATCTCGTCGACTCGCAGAAATCGGCCGACGAACTGAAATGTCTTGAGCTGCACCAGCAGCGCGACCTGAGAGGCAGGGGTACGGGCAACCGTCGGCGCCCATCGGCACTCGTCGTAGCTCGGCCGAAACAGCCGCTGCAGATCCTCGCGTGTCACAGGATCCGGGAGTTCCGGATAGAGCAGTCGCGCAATGCCCGGTCCGTCGCCCGTGTCGGATCGCATCACACCATCCTCGCGCCGTCCCAGAGGGCGTCGATGATACCGGTGCCGGAGGTCAGGCTACCGTCAGCGCAGCGCCTCAAAGCCCGGGTGTGCTGCAGCGTGTCGGTCAAACGTGACCGTCTTGGTGCAGCCGGCCTCCCGGCCGAGTTCCACAATCACCGCGTCACTGAAATCCGCCTTCGATTCCCGATACGCCCGCAGGGCCCGCCAGATGACGTCCGCCCTCTCGATCGTCAGTTGCGGTGCGGTCAGCAGTCCCTCGACGATGTCGGCAATCGCCCCCCGCGCAGCGCGGTAGTTCGAGGACATCACCCACACCACCTCGGCAAGGGTGACCAGCGACACAAAGCCCCGTTCTTCGGCCGACAAGGATCCTTCGATCAGCCGCGTCGCTGCCGCCGCCTGGCGCACATCATCCTGGGCGAGGTAGCGGACGACAACGTTCGTGTCGAGGCCAATCACCGTACCCGACCCATCCGGGTCAGCGCCCGGTTCATCGCCTCAATCGTCACCGGACGCCGCGGCTTCGGCAAAATGCCCTTCAGCGCACGAATATCCCGAGTCGCCGGCTTGACAAGAAAGCCGGCATCGGTCTCGATAAACTCCAACCGGTGTCCGGCTTCCAGCCTGAGCTTGGTGCGAACGGACTTCGGTAAAGTGATCTGGCCTTTGCTCGTGATCGTCGCGGTAGCCACGCTGCCTCCCTCGCTCACACTCCATGAGAAAGGAATCTTACTCTTCGTAAGGATTGCGAGCACCAAAAAGCCGCCCTGGGCAGTGGCTCCGGCGATGGGCGGTGCCCGTCAGAGACATTAGGTCATTGATTTATATGGCCTTCACGCCTTCGCGATCGTCATCGACGAAGATTGGCTAATCCGGCCCCGAGTTCGCTATGACCGACTTCGCGCAAATCTTCCCACGGGGCCAGGCACGTGCTGAGCGCCGCCGGGTCATCTGCCGCAAGAAAGCTCAGCACGCGCTCGTGAACGGGATCCGTTCGATGCGCAAGCGACACGATGAACGCGGCAAGTATTTCGGGGGGCCGGCGGGCGAGGCGGGCTACTGCCTCGGTGACATCGGTGTGGGTTTCGAGGGTATTCACGGGGCGCGTTGTACCCCAAGGTAACATTCGTCGATTTTTAGGACTTTGGCGATCTCGTCCCGGAAGCGCCCGGCCGGGTCCGCGGCAGATTCTGCGTCGCGCGGGCCTAACAGCCGCGATCAAGGCTGCTTGGCGACGACCTTGCCATTCTCCCAGACGTAGATCGGAGTTCCGTAACGGCGCGCCGTAAGACGGGCGGCCGCAGCGGCGCGCACCAGTGCCTTGCCGACATCCTTGGCAAATTTCGGGTCACGCGGGGTCTTGGTCATGGTGTCAGGGACCCTGTTCGAGAAGGATCGGCTTCGGACCTGAATTCTCGTACACCGCCCAGGCATCCGCCAGTGGGCGATAGACGGTTTCGAAGTTCTGCTGGCTGCGCTTGAATCTTCGCAGGACGTCGGCTTTGGGGACGGTGTGGCCGCCCTGGCGGACGCGTGCGGCGATGCGCTTGAGCACGAGCCGGGGGGAGGCGACGCGCAGGTAGACAATTTCGAGGTGGTAGCCGGCGGCTTTCAGGAGTTCGAGGCGACTGACGTAGGTGCGGCCGCTGAGGGTGCTTTCGAACGCGAAATCCTTCCTGGCGGCAGAGAGTCGGTCGATTTCGGCGAGCATGAGCCGGGCGGCGCTCAACGCGGCGCGCTCGGGCGCGAGCGGGGACAGACCCGCGGCGATCAGGTCGGCGTTGATGAAATGGATGACGCGCGCGTCGCGGGCGAGGTATTCCCGGGCGAAGGTGGTCTTGCCGGCACCGTTCGGGCCTGCGATCACGAGACAGCGGGGTGGGCGGCGAGATTTAGCCACGGGTGTCCCAACGTTCAACATCCTCGACGCGGATCTGATCAACGGACTGGTGCTTCGCGCCGCTGAGTTCGACGATGGCGCGGACGGCGGCGGGGAAGTGCTCGAGGCGGGCCTGGATCGCGTAGATCTCTCGTTCGGCGAGGATCGAGATCCCCTGGCGGCGTTGCAGGTCGGCCTGACGTTTTAGCAGACGGAGGGCTTCACTGACCGGTTCCATGACGACTCCTTGTGCAGTGTGAAGAGTTCGGTTTGCCGAAGAGCCAGCGCATCAACGACGTTTCGTCGCACGAGGCTTCCGTGCGGTGGCCCGGCCTCGTGCGCTTGGGCGCTGAGCCGACGCCTTGATCCGGGTCTTTGCGGGCTTGGCTTTCGATGGCCGCTTCTTGAGGGTTCGGAGCGAGGGTTTGCGCCGGGTCCGTCGAGAGGACGGTGCTGCCTCCTTTATATAGGAAGGGGCGGTGGCGCGGCGCGTCACGGCAGCTTCGGCGGCCGCGAGGCGCTCGCGCCGATCCTCGAGATCGCGGATGAGCGTGTCGAGATCAGCTTCACGTTCGCGCAGGCGTGCTTCCTGGCGGCTCAAGGCATGGATTGCTTCGGTCAGCGGATCGATCGCATCAGACGTATCGCTGCGCACGCGGTGCGCTTCGAACAGCGCACGCGACCACAGGGCCTGGACGAGTTCGAGGATGCCGGGTGGGAGGATCTCGAGGGCTGAGCCTGCGTTCCCATCGAGTTGGCTTGCGAAGCTCAGGCGCCAGCGCTGCAATGCCGGCGCGACAGCATTGGGGCTCGCACCGCCCATGCGGGCGCGCACCTGGGACACGGTGGGATTGCGGCCCTCGCGCAGCAGGGCGAATGCCGCGGCATCGACGCGCGCCTGCAGCGGATCGACGGGGCTCGACTTATCCACCGAGGTGGCGCTGCTTTGCACGAATCTTCTCATCGGCAACGGGGTCCATGGATTGTCAGAATAACCGATATCATTCGTTATTAAAAGGCGATCACTAGCGATAAGCGCTCTTCCCGATATATATAAAATGACCTATTCTCAGCCACTTATGAGCCGCTTCCCGGTCAAACACGCGACGACCCTGCCCACCGTCGCGCTCGAGGACGCCGTCGCCGCGGCGGCCGGCTACGCCAAGGCAAGCCGCTCCGCCGCCACCTGGCGCGCCTATGAATCGGACTGGAAGGCCTTCCAGGCGTGGTGTCGCGCGGTCGATCTCATCGCCATGCCGGCGACGCCGCACACGGTCGCGCTCTTTCTTGCCGCAGAAGCCAAGCTCGGCCGCGCGCCGTCGACCCTTGGCCGGCGGCTGGCCGCGATCCGACTCATGCATCTCGGAGCCAGGATCCCATCGCCCCATGACGCCATCGAGGTCGACGAAGTCCTGCGCGGCATCCGTCGCGCCTGGAAGCGCCCACCGGCCCAGAAAGCCCCGGCCGTCGATGACGAGATCAAACGGATGGTCGATGCCGCGACGCCGCGCACCCTGCAGGGTCTGCGCGATCGCGCGCTGCTGCTGCTCGGCTTCGCCGGTGCATTCCGCCGTTCCGAACTCGTCGCGCTCGATGTCGATCACCTGGCCGCGCAGGACGAAGGGCTCTCGGTCCGGATCGCGAGCTCGAAGACCGACCAGGAAGGCCACGGGCAGCTCGTCGCGATCCCGCGGGTTGTCGATTCGCCTTACTGTCCCGTGCAGGCCGTCGCCGACTGGCTCGTGGCGGCCGACATTTCGTCCGGCGCAGTGTTTCGGCGCGTGCACCGTGGCGATACCGTCGGGCGTTCCCGCCTCAGCGACCAGAGTGTCGCGCTCATCATCAAGAACCTCGCGGCAAGAACCGGCCTCGATCGTGCGCGCTACGCCGGACACAGCCTGCGCAGCGGCTTCCTGACCAGCGCCGCCCGCAACCGCGCCAGCATCTTCAAGA
>Ga0118677_10007534_pt2 | contig 13388 bp, 15 predicted proteins | sample AliMusrvi5mmetaG_FD_86154 | JGI IMG/M metagenome (GOLD analysis project Ga0118677, IMG submission 86154)
CCGAGGCCGGGCTGAGCCTCGCGGTCGACGAGACCTGCCTGCCCATGAAGATCCATCTCGGGCACGTCGCGGCGCTGCGCGGGAAGGTCGACGCGGTGCTCGTCCCGCGTTACGGCGTTCTCGCCTCTTCGTTCGGCGAGATGTGCGTGAAGTTCTGGGGCGCCTACGACATCACGCGCAACGTCTTCCCCGACCTCGAGGTGCTGAGCTACGACGTCGACCGCATGTACGGGAACCGCGAGCGCAAGGCGCTGCTGGGGCTGGGGCGCGAGCTCGGCGCGTCGCACATGGCCGCTTCCCGCGCGCTCCGGAACGCCCGCCGCGAGGTCGCGAGCGCGAAGGCCTCGCTGGTCGCCGGGCAGACCATCCTCGAGGCGGAGGCGGACCCCGGCGTCCCGAGGATCCTCGTCGCGGGGCACACCTACATCCTCGACGACCGGCTGATGGGCACGCCCATCCTCGATCTCCTGAAGGCCGAAGACGTCACCGTGCTGCGCTCCGACCGTGTGCCGGATGTGAAGAACCTGCGCAAGCGCGCCGTCGAGTTCTCGCCCGGACTGAAGTGGGCCTACAACCGCGAGCAGCTCGGCGCGATCGCCACGATGCGCGACCAGGTGGACGGGATCATGGTCCTTCTGAGCTTCCCCTGCGGGCCCGACTCGCTGGTGGCCGAGCTCGTGCAGCGCAAGGTGCGCGACGTCCCGATCTGCGTGATCGTCCTCGACGAGTTGACCGCTACCGGCGGGCTGAAGACGCGGGTGGAGAGCTTCTGCGACATCGTCAAGATGCGGAGGGCCGGGTGAGCGCTCCGCGCCGCATCACGTTCCCTCACATGGGCGATTACTGGGTGCCCCTCAAGCGCATCGCGCAGCTGAGCGGGGCCGATGTGGTCGTGCCGCCACGGATCACCCGCCACACGATCGACATCGGCGCACGCTACAGCCCCGAGTTCGTCTGCGTGCCGTTCAAGTACACCCTCGGCTCCTTCATAGAGAGTCTGGAGGCGGGAGCCAATGTCGTGTGTCAGGTGTGTGGCGGCTGCCGCTTCAGCTACTACGCCGAGGTGCAGGAGGCCATCCTCCACGACCTCGGCTACGAGTTCGAGTTCCTGAGCTTCCAGGGCGGCGGCAACATCCTCGAGGTCATGCTGGAGTTCCAGCGCAAGGCCGCACCGCACACGCCCGTCCCCAAGATCGCCAAGGCCTTCTTCGACGCGTTCCGGATGGCCGAAGCCATCGACGAGGTGCAGGGACGGATAAGGCGCGACCTCGCGTTCGAGGTGGAGACGGGCTCGCTCCGTCGTGTGGAGACCGAGTTCCTGCGGCAGCTCGACGCCACGACCACCCCGCGGCAGGTCACCGAGCTGCGCCAGGAGACGATGCGCCGGCTGGACGAGGTGGCGGTCGACCGGCCGGAGCGGCCGCTGCGCGTGGCGGTGGTGGGCGAGCTCTACGTCGTGATGGAGCCGTACTCGAACAGCCGGATCGAGAACGAGCTGGCGCGCAACGGCGTCGAGGTGCATCGCCCGCTCGACCTCACGACGCTCATCCGGCACTCCGTGGGACACCGCAAGCACATCCGCGAGATGATCCGGGGCGCGGACCCGTATGTGACGCGCCACATCGGGGCCGAGGGCACCGAGAGCGTCGCGCGCACGCTCGCCGCGATCCGCGACGGCTACGACGGCGTGGTGCACCTCAAGCCGTTCGGCTGCATGCCGGAGGTCAACGCCATGGCCGCGATGCAGCGCATATCGCGTGAGCACACGTTCCCGATACTGTTCGTCAGCTGCGACGCCCAGTCCGCCGAGGCGGGACTGCGCACAAGGGTGGAGGCGTTCGCGGACATGCTGCGGATCCGAGAGGCCGGGGTCATAGATGCGTAGAGGGTTCCTGGGTGTCGACGTCGGCTCCATCTCCACGAAGGCCGCGGTCCTGAGCGAGGACGGCGAGGTGCTCGCGTCCTCATACCTGTGGACGGAAGGCAACCCCGTCGGCGCCGTGCGGCGTCTTCTCGAGGAGATCGAACCGCAGTGCGCCGCCTGTGACGTCGAGGTCGTGTCGGTGGGGACGACCGGCTCGGCGCGCGAGCTCATCGGCGCGATGCTCTCGGCTCAGACGGTCAAGAACGAGATCACCGCGCACGCGATGGGCACATTGTCGAAGAACCCCGAGGTCCAGACCATCCTCGAGATCGGCGGGCAGGACTCCAAGATCATCATCGTGCGCGACGGCGTCCCGGTGGACTACGCGATGAACACGCTCTGCGCCGCGGGCACCGGCGCGTTCCTCGCGGCGCAGGCGCGCCGCCTCAACATCCCGGTCGAGGAGTTCGGCGAGAGGGCTTTGCGCTCCACCAAGCCGACGCGGATCGCCGGGCGCTGCACGGTCTTCGCCGAGTCCGACCTCGTCCATAAGGCGCAGGTGGGACATCCGGTCGACGACATCATCGCCGGCCTGTGCACGGCGATCGTCGAGAACTACCTCAACAACGTGGGCAAGGGCAAGGAGATCAGGAGCCCAGTGGTGTTCCAGGGCGGCGTGAGCAAGAACGGAGGCGTCGTCAAGGCGTTCTCGGAAGCGCTCGGATGCGACATCGGCGTGGACGAGAACGGTCATCTCATGGGAGCGATAGGCACCGCCCTGCTCGCGCAACGCTCGGGTCGCGAAGCCCCCTTCGACTTCTCGGTCGGCTCGGACGAGTTCGAGACGCGAGGGGTCGACTGTGGCGGCTGCGCGAACATGTGCGAACTCGTGCTGGCGACTCGGGACGGACGCCTCATCGACGCGTGGGGCAACCGCTGCGAACGCGGGCTCGTGCGCGCCGCGGCGCTCGTGGAGAGCGCCTGAAGCGACCGGCGTCGGCCGCGGGGTGGTCTTGCGCGATCAGCGGCGGTGGGCGGAGTGCTGCGCCATCCACGCCTCGTGTTCGGGCGTCGGCTCGCCCACGACGTACAGGAAGTGGTAGAGGCTCGAGTCTCCCACGTACCTGAACCGGCGCTTCATGTCCGCCACGGTCGCTTCATAGCCGCCGTGCGAACGGAGATACCCGCGGAAGCCGCCGTGCTCCGCATCAAGCTCCATCATGGTCGCGGCGTTCGACACGGTGGCCTCGATCTTCGCCCGGTTGCGCACGATGCGCCGGTCCTGCTCGAGCGTCTCTATCTCCGGCGGCGTCAGCCCCGCGACCCACGCGGGGTCGAAGCCGTGGAACGCCTCTACGAAGCCGGGCCACTTGGATTCCACCACCCGCCACGAAAGGCCCGCGTCGAACACCGCCTTCGTGAGCGCCTCAAGGTAGTCCGCAAGACTCTGCGGCGCGATCCTCTCCGGAGGTCCCTGCATGACGACTCCCTCCCGATCCTCCCGCGAGCATCCGCGGGTATGCTTCATGCGCGAAGGAGTTCGTACCCCGCGGGATGGGAGCCTAAAGACGATGACGGCGCTGATGACCACACGGGAGCGTGCGTGCGAGGCGATGCGGCGGCTCGGCGAGATGTACCCGCAGGCCCACATCGCGCTCGACTACGACGACCCCTGGCACCTGCTCGTCGCCGTCATCCTGTCGGCGCAGACCACCGACGTCGGCGTGAACCGCGTGACGCCGCATCTCTTCGAGCGGTTCCCGAACCCGCAGGACCTCGCAGGGGTCGACGTGACCGAGGTCGAGGGGATCGTGCGGCCGACAGGCTTCTACCACAACAAGACGAAGTCGATCATGGCTGCGGCGCGCATGGTGACGACCGAGTTCGACGGGCGCGTTCCGGACACGATGGAAGACCTGATGCGACTGCCTGGAGTCGCGCGCAAGACGGCCAACATCGTCATCAGCAACGCCTACGGCAAGGTCGAGGGCATCGCCGTGGACACGCACGTGTTCCGGCTCGCGCATCGCCTGGGGCTCACCGAGGAGCATGACCCCGACAAGGTGGAGCGCGACCTGTGCGCGCTGCTCCCCAAAGACCAGTGGTTCCATGTGAACTACCGCTTCATCGACCACGGCCGGGCCGTTTGCACCGCCAAACGTCCGGCATGCGGCGCGTGCAAGCTCTCCGACATCTGTCCCAGCGCGTTCCAGGTCCCGAAGTGGCGCCAGGAGCTCTGAGCGGCAGTGCCCGAGAGCGCGTGCGGCGGGCGCCGTCCGCCTAGTGGACGAAGTACGCGAGGATCGCGGCGACGAACACGCCGGGGAGCAGGTTGCCGACCGGCAGCCGCTTGATGCCCATGAGGTCCAGCCCGATCGCGGCGATCAGCAGACCGCCGGCGGAGGTCATCGTTGCGAGCACGGGCAGCGTGAGATACGGCGTCACCGCGGAAGCGGCGATCGTGATCCCGCCCTGGTAGATGAGCACGGGGATCACTGAGAGCCCCACCCCGACGCCGAGCGTCGTGGCCAGGACGATGGACGCGATCCCGTCGAGCAACGACTTGATGTACAGGGTGAGCGACTGCCCGGCCGCATCCTGTATCGCCCCGAGGACCGCCATCGCCCCCACACAGTAGAGGAGCGAGGCGGTGACGAACCCTTCGACGAGGTCGTGGCCCTTCTCGCCCGGCTCCTGCGGCTTCCCCGGGGCGATCAGCGGAAGGCGTCCCGCGATGCCCTGCAGCCACTGCCCGAACCGCTCGAGGCGCCACTCGAGCCGGATGAGCTCACCGATCATGCCGCCTATCACGAGTCCGCCGATCACGACGAGCGCATTGGGATGGTACGGGAGCGCGCCCGTGTAGTGGAGGGCCGTGGCGTCGATGCGCGGTTCGATCGCCATCTGGAGACCCACTCCGAAGGTGGCGAGCCCGATCGCGGTCATCGCGATGGAGCGGACCCGCTCGGGGACCAGACGGCCGAAGAGCAGACCTATCCCGGTGCCTGCGAGTATGGCGACGATGTTGACGAGCGTTCCGCGCAGCAATCTACGTCTTCCTCCCCGGCTCCTTGCCGTCAAGCCAGATGTCCCTGAGCTCCTCGGTTATGCGCTCGTGCCCCGCCGGCAACTCGCCGTGTCCTTCGCGAGGTCCACGCCTCACGGCCCTTCTCATCGGCGCCGCCTCGAAGATCGTCGAGACGGGGAGCATCACCGTGGAGCGGCCCTTACGCTCCCTCACGCGCGACTTCAGTTCGCGATCGGCGGTGACGACCGCCACCGGTCCCGGCTCCGACTCCGCGATGCGCACGATGACGTCGTCGGCGCTCTCGTCCAGCGAGAACCGCGCCTCCACGCCGCCGGTCGACTCCTCGCCGGCGTGGAATCCGCGGTCCCACACGACGACGATGCGGCCGCTTCCCAGCAGGCCGGCCCCGCGAGCCCCGAGCCGCCTCATGAGTTCGAGGCGTTGCTCGTCGGGGAGCAGGTGACGCGTCGCATCGTCCGCACGGGTCACGTTGTAGCCGTCGACGAGGAAGAGCATGTCCGCCATCCTACGCCAAGGCCGCGAGGCGGCGCGAGCGTCAGCGGCCGCTCGCAGCCCTCTCCGTCTCGCTACTTGAGGGCTTCGGGACCGCCCGAATCCGCGATCAGGTCAGAGACCGTCACGATCTGGAAGCCTTCGCGCCGGAGCTCCGGCAGGATCAGCACGAGCGCGGCGTAGGTCTGTGGCCTGCCCCAGTGCCCGAGGATGATCTCGCCCGGGCGCAGGCCCTTGATCGTGCGCTTGTAGAGCTGGGCCGGGGTCGCTGACTTGCTCGTGTCGGCCATGGAGCGGCTCCACAGAACGGTGCGATAGCCCATCGACGCGGCCACCGCGTCCACCCGCTTGTTGGTCGTGCCACCCGGAGGGCGCAGATACGGCGCCTGGTCGCCGGTCACTGCTGAGATCGCCCGCTGGCACTTCGAGAGCTCGGTGCGTACCTGCGCATCCGTCGAGTGCCGAAGACCCGCGTGGTCCCAGGTATGGTTCGCGATCTCGAAACCGTCGCGCTTCATCCGCGCGACCAGGTCCGGACGGGCCTTGACCATCTGCCCGATGAGGAAGGTCGTGATCCGGATGTGGTCATGTTCCAGCAGGGCGAGGATGCGAGGATCGAACGGGACGCCGTCATCCAGGGTGAGCGCGACCCACTTGTGCGCGGGATGCAGCATCGAGATCACGACGGGCTTCACTGCCGGCGGATCGGGATAGCGCAGCGCGTAGCGCGCCACGGCCCCCGTCGAGCGCGGCGAGAGTGCGGATGTGGCCTGTGCGGAGGCCGGCGTCGCCGTTCCAGGCGACGCCGGAGGTACGGGAGTCGAGGCCGCGGAAGCCGTGCTTGCCGAGGCCGTCGGCTCCCGGGCGCCGACGGTTGGCGCGGGGGTCGGCGAGCGGTGCGGGACGAGCGCCCAGCCAACGCCCAAAACAGCCGCGAGCACGACAAGAGCGCCCACGGAGATCGTCACGCGCAAGCGCCGCTGCCGCGCGCGCTCACGCTCGGCACGCAGGGCACGCCGGGCCGAGGCGCGCTCCTGCTGCTCCTGGTCCGAGAGCTCCACGAGCGGGTTGGCTACTCGGCCTTGGCTTTGAACGCCTTGCCGATGCTCTCGGCCATCGTGACGAACTCCGAGGGCATGAGCACGATCGTCGTGGTGTTCTGCTCGGACCCCACCTCGGTGATCATCTGCATGCGCCGGAGCTCGAGCGCGAGCGGGTTCTTGGTGATGATGAGGGACGCGTCGGCGAGCTTCTGAGCAGCTTCCTGCTCGGCCTCAGCCTTGATGATGCGGGCGCGCTTCTCGCGCTGCGCCTGTGCCTCCTGGGCCATCGCCCTCTGCATCTGCACGGGGATCTCGACGTCCTTCATCTCGACCATCTCGACCTTGACTCCCCAGGGCTCGGTCGCGGCGTCGACCACTTCCTGCAGCGCGCCGTTGATCTTGTCGCGCTCCTTGAGGACCTCGTCGAGGTAGTGCTGGCCGATGATGTTGCGCAAGGACGTGAGGGCGACCTGATAGGACGCGGCGTAGTAGTTCGCGACCTTTACCACGGAAGCGACCGGGTCGACGATCTTGAGCCACACGACCGCGTTGACCTTGACGGTGACCGAGTCCTTCGTGATGGACTCCTGGCTCTCCATGTCGACCGTCACCGTGCGCAGATCCATCTTGCGCTGGGTCTCGACGCCCAACGGGATGAGCCAGTAGAGACCGGGGCCGCGCGCTCCCCGGAGACGCCCGAGCCTGAAGACGACAGCGCGCTCGTACTCGTTGGCCACGCGCAGTCCGGAGATCAGGACCAGCGCGATCACGATCACGACGATACCGATGGTCGGACCTATCAGGAGGTCCATCTCAGCTCCCTTCACATCGCGCAGCCTGGACCGGCGCGCTCATCGACGAGTATATGCCCGGGCGCTGTCAGCAGGACCGCCCGCGCGAAGCCCCGTGCGCGCTCAGTCGCGTGCCTGGACGCTGGCCGCGCCCTGGGGCGACACCGACAGTGTCAGGCCCTGAGTCTCGAGGCGCTGTTTCACGCTCAGCAGCCACTCCGCGACCGGCGCGCCGCCCTCGAGGAGCTCGAAGTGCTGGACGGCGCAACCGTCCTCGTCGACCCCCTCGACGAGGCCCAAGTGGTCCACGAGCCTCCAGTAGACGCAGGACTCGCCCTCGCACTCGATGCCGCCAAGGCCGTTCGCGGCCCTCAATCCGCACTGCTTCACGTGTGCCGCCTCCGACGCCGGACGATCCTTTCGTGCATCTTGACAGGTCCACTCGCCAATCATGAATGGCAGCCGCACGAGCGGCGGCACCCGGGCGAGAAGAGACGGATCCCCACGGCCCGGACTCACGCCTCCGACATGCCTCGACCTGGCCCCGGCTCCACGTGGAGAGACACGGCGACGAGGTCATCGCCAGGTTGCGCGAACCAGCAGCCAGCCTGACCGGGAGCCACGGAGCCCCCGACGGCCGGAACCCGTCCTACTTGACCACGATCTCGCCGGTCATGGACGGGTGGATCGTGCAGTGGTACGGGAACGTCCCGGCCTTGGAGAACTGGTGCGAGTAACTCTTGCCCGACGCCATCGGACCGCTTCCCCAGTTGCCCGCGTCGTCGGCGAGGTTGTGCGTCATCGGGTCCTGGTTCACCCACGTCACGGTGCCGCCGACCGCGATGGTCACCGTCGCCGGCTGGATCGCGATGTTCCTCAGGGTCACCTGAGCCGTGGCCTTGGGAGTACCGGTCGACGAGGAGCCGCCTGACGGCGCCACCGTGGCACTGCAACCCACGAGAACAACGGCAACGAGCAGCGCCACGAACGCAGCAGTCGCCATAAGGTTCCTTCGCATGCCCTCCCCTTTCATCAGGTGCGAACGCATGAGTGGTTCTTACCCAGAGAGGGGTGGCGACGCGGCTCCCGCGCGCCGGCCTAGCGCTTGCGGCGGCGACCCATCACGCGACCGCCGAATGTGCGACGTCGCTTGCGGGCCACGAGGCGCCCTTCGCGGGGCACCGCACGATCGCGATAGTCGAAGCCTTCCAGCTCCTCGACCGGGATCTCCGTGTCGATGAGCATCTCGATCGCGTCGAGCTCGGGGAACTCGCGGATGTCGACGAAGGTGTACGCGGTGCCTGTCGCCCCGGCGCGGGCGGTGCGGCCGATCCGGTGGACGTAGTCTTCGGGGTTGGTCGGCACGTCGTAGTTGACCACGTGGCTGATGCCCTCGACGTCGATGCCACGCGAGACCACATCGGTGGCGACGAGCACGCGCACCTTGCCTGACCGGAACCGCTCCAACGCCTTGGTGCGCTGCTCCTGCGTCCGGTCGGAGTGCATGGTGAGCGTCGGGATGCCCGCGCGCTCGAGCCCTCGGGCGACTGCGTCCGCTCTTTGCTTGGTGCGGCAGAAGACGAGCGTCCGGTCGAAGTCCCCGTGGGCCTTCATGAGCGCGACCATCAGGTCGACCTTCTGCGACGCGTCCACCGGGTACAGCGCCTGATGGATGAGCTCGATCGGCACCGAGGGAGGCGCCACCTCCACGCGCACCGGATCGTTGAGAGTGCCCTGCACGAGGCGCAGCACCTCGGGCGCCATCGACGCCGAGAACAGCATCGTCTGGCGGGCCTTGGGCAGGGCGGCGAGGATGCGGCGGACGTCGGGCCAGAACCCCATGTCCAGCATCCGGTCCGCCTCGTCGAGGACCAGGATCTCCACGCGGTCGAGCTTCGCGTCCTTGCGTTGCATGAGATCGAGCAGCCGGCCAGGGGTCGCGACAAGCAGATCCACGCCCGCGTGCAGCGCCTTGACCTGGGTGTCGTAGGAGACGCCTCCGACGGCGGACACCACACGGTGACCCGTTGCGACCGACACCTCGGCGGCGAACCTCTCGATCTGCTGGGCCAACTCGCGGGTTGGCGTGACGACCAGCGTGCGGAGCGTGTGATCCGGAGCGGTCAGCTGCAGGGCCGGAAGCACGAACGCGGCCGTCTTCCCGGTACCCGTCTGCGCACAGCCCACGATGTCGCGCCCCTGAAGCGCATAGGGGATCGCCTCGGCCTGTATGGGTGTGGGGTCCGAGAACCCCAGGTCCTCGACAGCGGCCAGCAGAGCGGGGTCGAGTCCGAGGCCGTCGAAGCTCATCGCGGTCCCTCCAGCGCTTCCGGCATCGCAGCCACGAAGCGATCGATGTCCTCGTCGGTCGTGTCCCACGAGCAGACCCAGCGCACGATCACGCGGTCCCCTCGCGTCTCCCAGTCGTAGAAGTCGGACACGTCTCGCAGGGTGACCGCCGCGGACGCGGGCAGGGACGCGAAGACTTCGTTGGCCTCCGGCTCCCACACGAGCTCGACGCCGGCGTCACGCGCTCCCGCGGCCAGGCGAGCGGCCTTCGCGTTCGCGCTCGCGGCCATCTCGTGCCACACGCTCGACCCGTAGACGGCGGCGAACTGGGCGCCGACGTAGCGCATCTTCGAGCACAGCTGGGCGCCGCTCTTGCGCTCGAAAGCGAACCGCCCGGCGAGTCCGGGCGTGAGGAAGCAGACCGCCTCGCCGAAGACGAGCCCGTTCTTGGTGCCGCCGAACGAGAGCGCGTCGACGCCCGCATCCGTGGTGAGTGCGGCGATCGGCAGCCCGAGGGCGGCGGCCGCATTGGCGATCCGCGCCCCGTCCATGTGAAGGAACATGCCCTTGGCGTGCGCGAGGTCGGCAAGGGCGCGCACCTCTTCGGGGCGATAGACGACGCCCGTCTCCGCCACCTGCGAGATCGAGATCACCCTCGGCTGGGCATGGTGCTCCACTCCCAGCACGGACAGCAGCGGCTCGACATCGCCCGGCCGCAGCTTGCCGTCGCGCGTGGGGACCGCGAGCACCTTGCAACCGGTGAAGCGCTCGGGTGCGCCGCACTCGTCAGTGGCGATGTGTGCGCTCGCGGCGCAGACGACGGCGTCGCCGTTGCGCATCAGCGCGGAGAGAGCCGTGACGTTCGCGCCCGTGCCGTTGAAGACGAAGAACACCTCGGCGCTCTCGCCCACATGCGAGCGCACGGCCCGCATCCCGCGAGCCGTCCAGGGGTCGTCGCCGTACGCGTGAGCGTGACCCTCGTTGGCGTCAGCCAGGGCGATCAGGGCGCAGGGGTGTGCGCCGGAGTTGTTGTCGGACGCGAAGGTCCTGGACACGTGGGGTCCTCGCAGATAGGCGTCAAGTGAGGTCGGTGGGTGTGTCCAGTCTAACGTACGAGCGCGGCGGGTCCGCATGAGCGGCGGATGCCGCACGCCGCGCGGTCACTCGTAGGCGATCGCGTCGCGCACCGACACCTGCGAAGCGTTATATGCGGGCAGGAGCGAGGCGGCCGCGGAGATGGCGCTCACGACGAAGAGGCACGCCACCACGACCTGCCATGAGAACTCGAAGGAGAGCGGTATCCCCACCGCGGACTCGAGCAGCCGCACGAGCGCGTAACTCATCGGCCAGGACAGCGCCGCGCCGCCCAGCCACGCGAGCAGGCCGATGGTGAATCCCTCGGTGACGAAGACCTTGAAGATGGAGGCGTGGCTCGCCCCGATGGCGCGCATGACGCCGATCTCCCGGGTGGACTCGAGCACATTGATGATCATGGTCCCCGTGAGCCCGATCACGCCCACCGCCGACAGGATCACCGCCATGACGATGAGGAAGGTGACCAGGATCCCGAGCTGGTTCGCGAGGTCCGCGGCGTTGCTCGCCTCCCCCTGCACGCCCGCGACCGCGACCCCCATATCGGTGAAGTGGCGCTGCAGCTGGTCCGCCGTCCCGTCCTGACCGGCGATCGTGTGGTCGTCCGTCCGCACGAGCACGCGCGTGACCGACCCCTGGGAGCCGATGAGCGCGGACAGATAGCTCTGGTTGGCGAAGAAGACGGGGCCCATGAGCTGGCCCCGCACGACGCCGACGATACGGAACTGCCGGTCGGCTCCGTGGACATGCAGCTTCACGGTCTGCCCCACCGACAGGTTCTCGCTCTTCACGAGGTCGGTGTTGACGACCACGGCGTTCGAGTCGGTGTCGCGCAGCCACCGGCCGGTGACTATCGCTGGCGTGACGAACCTGGTCCGCGGGGGCAGCCCGACAACGGAGAGCTGATCGTTCTCGGAGCCGTCGCCGCGCTTCAGGGCCGCCGCGGTCACAAGCCAGCCCTCCGCGCCGGTGACGCCGCGCACCTTCAGCGCCTCGCGCTGCACCAGCGTGGCGGACTCCGGCTGCGCGAAGTTCACCTCGACGTCGTAGTTCCACCACTGCGAGACGTCGCTCACGGTCTTGAGGATGGAGCCACGCACGCTGCCCACGCTCATCACCACCGACGTCGCAAGCACGAGGGTGGCGAGCGTGAGGGCAAGACGGCCCTTCTTCCTGAACGTGTTGCGCAGTGAGAGCGCCGTGGGGCGTGGAAGCCCGCGCAGCCGCCCGAGCGCCCTGTCGATGAGGCTGTGGCCGAAGCGCTGGCTGTCCATGCCGGTCGCGTTCAACGCGTTGACGACGCTCACCCGGGTCCCCGTGTGGATGGGGAAGGCCGCCGCGATCAGCGGCACGAGGAAGCCGACGGCCACGGCGAGAACGATCGTGTAAAGGGGCGGCGTCGCGGCGGCCGGGCCGAAGTCGAGCAGCCCGCCGGCGAATCGCGCGAACCACGAAGCCCAGTACGACCCGAGCGGCAGTCCGATGAGGATGGCGAGGCCTCCGTAGACGGCGACGAGGGTCAGGAGCATCGCCGTGATCTGCGACACACGTCCTCCGACCGCCTTCATGATCCCGAGCTGCTTCATCTGCTGCGCCAGCAGGGCCGAGACCGTGTTCACGACGAGGAACCCGGACAACCCTAGGGCCATCGCCCCGAGAGCGAGCAGCAGGATCGACACGGCCTTGAAGATGTCGCCGAGCTGGTGGCTTCCGGGCGTCGGGACGTAGGCGCTGTAGGTGACGATCCCGACAGGAGCGACGACGTCGTCGCGGATCTTCGAGACGGCCCGGCTGACGCCAGCGCGGTCCAGATGCGCGTCGGACAGTGAGAGCACCAGCTCGTTCATGCCGGCGCCCTGCTGGAGATCGGCCATCGACTGCGGTGTCACGTAACCGACGAGACGACCGCTGAACATCGCAGGCACCGCGTTGATGTCGTGCGCGAAGCCCGCGACACGCAGCAGCTTCCGGGTCCCATCGGGGAGGTCCACCGTCACGACGTCGCCGGCCGCGAGCGGAGAGATCTGCTGACTCGAGGTCTCGAGCACGACCTCGTCGCGACCGGGCGGCCAAGGGGCGCCGCCCTGCGCGAACACGCGGTCCACCTGCACGGCGGCCCAGTCGGTCGCGGCCACCAAGCTGATGTCGCGCGGCGGTGAGGCCTGCGTCATCTGGGCGGGCGGCTCTGAGACGTCGAGGAGGTCGCCCGAGCGGTACCGGACGACTGCCGCCTGCCGTCCTTCGGCGATGGCGACTCCGGGCGATCGGCCCACCCGGTCGACCAGCTCGCTGCCGAACGGGGACGTGTAGAGCACGGCGCTCGCGGGGTCCGACTTCGGGAAGTTGGTCCCGAAGCTGTCGAGCAGGATCCCGCGACCGCCCATCACCACAAGGATCGCGAAGATGCCGACCGCGATGGAGAGCACCACGAGCAGCGTCCGCAACTTGTGCGCGAGAAGGTCCCTGGCGACCTTGCGCCAGCGCGGCGCGATGGTCACGCTCTGCCGCCCCGCCTGATGTCGTCGACGATCTCCCCGTCTCGGACGTGCAGGGCGCGCTCGACCCGGGCCGCGATGTCACCGTCGTGGGTCACCATGACGATGGTCTTGCCGCGTTCCACCAGCGCTTCGAAGAGCTCGAACACCGATTCGGCGGTGCCGGAGTCCAGGTTGCCCGTCGGCTCGTCCGCAGCCAGGATCGGCGGGTCGTTGGCGAGCGCGCGGGCTATCGCCACGCGCTGCTGCTGGCCGCCCGAGAGCGCGGCGGGC
>Ga0118677_10011338_pt1 | contig 13385 bp, 12 predicted proteins | sample AliMusrvi5mmetaG_FD_86154 | JGI IMG/M metagenome (GOLD analysis project Ga0118677, IMG submission 86154)
CCATTGACCTATCAATGACGTAAAAAACCATAGTAAAAGCAGCATAAAAAGACCATATAATATTAAGCAGAGGGCAATACCCCCAAGAACAGCCAATAACATTGTTCTAAGTGATTTTTTCTTTACAAAACAAAAAACTGCAATGCCGCATAATATATCTATTATAAAAGCAATTCCTAAAATAATATTTAAATTCAATAGATTTTCTCCTTTGTTTTTAGCCTTGTAGGGGTTGCATATTATGCAACCCGTAAATCATTATTTTTATGGCAATTTCGATAAAATACTCGCCAATGCCTTGGTCATAGCAGTATTGTATTTTTCGAGATTTTTCACTCTGAAAATAAATCTGTCTGTCGCTTTTGCATCAAATTCCCATGAGGTAATTCCTGCATTGCTGCAAGAAATTTTTATTGGTTCAAAGGTATAAATCGGCGCTTCTAACATTCCCTCAATTGGCACTATTTCGCCATTCTCATTGACTGTTTTGCCTGCTATTTGATAGAAGCTGGCGGTGCTCCACATTCTGCGGTACATTTCGCCATACTTTTCTACGAGCTCCGCCTTTGGCTCATTTTCCAAATAGCGAAGCCATTTAGGGTCGGCAGACTGCTCAAGCATATAGATAAAGTAATTTTTTATATAAGACGAAAGTGAATCGAATATTTCCTTTTGCGCAAAGCGATACACTGTGCCGAATTCGCCTGCTCTCTCGTCATAATTTGGATAGACGATATGAAAGCAGGGCAGCCAATAGACAGGGCAGGGCAAATCAAATATAGCTGCATAAGCACCTGCATTTAGCTTCACATTATATTCAAGTGCGCTTTCTTCATTGGAATATTGCACGCCGGAGCCAGAATTTAAAAACACACCTGCACATTTTTCCTTAAACAGCTGCGGCTCAATATTTGCCGCAATGGCAATATCATGGCTGGCACCCACTATTGAAATATAAACAGGCTGCTCTGCATCTTTCAAGATGCTTATAATTTTATTTACAGCACTATGGTGGCGGCTCTCGATATTGGGCTGTGTATCCTTTCTATGCTCCATGCGAACAGGCGTGCCAATATTCACAGGCACATCAATACCGGTAATATAGCGCAATTGACTTACCGCCAGCAAAGCAGGGTCTCCTGCTCTATGCGGCGGCGGATAATCAATAATAATATTCTCAATATCCAGCTCTCCGCTGTATGCCAGCGCAAAAACAGTCGCCAAGTCAAAATGGTCGTCCGGGTCTCCATGCGGATGAAAAAGGTCTGTTTCGTGTATGAGTTTTGGTTTTGCTTTTTGGGTAGCTATGTTACTATTGCGTGTGTCATTCTCCATAATATGTATCCTCCCGCCATTTTAATGGGTTGGTGGTGATGTATTCATATATTTCTTGATAGGATTGCTCGTTTCGAATGATGTGCTCGTAATAGCCTCGTTGCCAGATTGGATTTTGGGGTTTATTTAAAATTGTATTTATTTTCGTTGTCACCGCAGATTTATAACCACGAATGGCTGAACCTATTGTATGGGTGGATGATTGTAGGGGCGTATGGCTATACGCCCGTGTATTGTCATCGTTGTTATCGGGCGTATAACCATACGCCCCTACGACCTTCAGCTATCTTCAGCCTGTTTTCAATCCCTACTGCCAATCCAGCATCCCTATTTCCTCCATATATGCATCGTGGTATTCAAAATACGATTCAAGCATATCGGTTAGGGTATAGGGCTCACTATTTGGCAGGGCATTTGATAGCCGCTCTATTATAAAATCAAAGGCGTCGTCGTCATCATAAAAAACATCTGTGTATTCTGCGTCCTCAATAATTCCCTCCTGGCGCATATACTCCAGGTCATAAGCCATTGCTAGGGTAATTACCTCTGTGGCAATGGTGGTATCGATTGTAGGCATATCCTCCTTTATTGCATTTAATATATAGGCTAATGCCTGATTATCAAAACCCTTCATAATCTTTCTCCTTTAAAATAATTTTTCAAGCTCTGCAAGCGTTTCTTCAAAGGCTTTCATACACGCCTTAACAGTGTCTGGCTTAGAGAGGTCCACGCCTGCTATTTTTAATAGCTCTATGGGCGAATTGCTGCCGCCGCTCTTTAAAAAGCTTAGGTAGCGGTCTACGGCTGGCTGCCCCTCATTTAAAATCATATTGGCTATGGCAACTGCTGCACTAAAGCCTGTGGCGTATTGGTATACGTAAAAGGCATTATAAAAATGGGGAATGCGTGACCACTCTGTGGCAATAAAATCATCTGTTTCCACCGCGTCACTGTAATATTCTTTATTCAGGCGTGCATATTCTGCATTCAGCCATTCGCTCGTTAAGCTTTCACCCTTTTCTGCATGCTCGTGGGTAAGTTTTTCAAACTCTGCAAACATCGTTTGGCGAAAAACGGTGGTGCGGAATTGATCCAGGAAATGGTTCAGGAGATATTTGCGCATATTGATGTCTGTGGTCTTCTTAATTAAATGCTTTAGCAAAAGCACTTCGTTTACAGTAGAGGCGACCTCGGCAACAAATATCATATATTGCGCCTTTTCATAGGGCAGAGCAGCATCGGAAAAATAGCTGTGCAGGGCATGCCCTGCTTCATGAGCAAGTGTAAAGGCATCATCCAGCCTGCCCTGGAAATTTAACAGCATATAAGGATGCACCGAGTAGGCACCCCAGGCATAAGCGCCGCTGGTCTTGCCCTTTGTCTCAAAAACATCTATCCAGGCACTTGTGAAAGCCTTGCTGAGTGCTGCTTTATATTCGCCTCCAAGCGGTGCCAAAGCTTCTAAAACCAATGCCTGCGCCTTTTCGTAGTCTGCATCTGCATCTATTTCGCTCACTAAGGGCAGGTACATATCATACATTTTTAAGTCTGCCAAACCCAGCAGCTTTTTGCGAAAGCGTACATAGCGGTGAAGCGCAGGCTGACCTTCCTTAATGGCGGTTATCAGGCTTTCATAAACGGTCAGCGGGATATCTCCGCTGAAAAGGTCTGCTTCCAGTGCGCTGTTAAAATTTCGTGCTCTGGTATAAAATACATTTTTCTTTACGCTTGACGAATAAAGCACCGCGAGGGTGTTTATTTGATTTTTATAGGCGTTGTACATAGATTCATAGGCTTGGCGGCGTATTTCACGATTGGGGCTGTCCAGATAAAGGCGATAACGCCCATGCGAAAGCTCCAGCTCATTTCCGTTTTCATCTTTAATAGGTGCAAACTTCATATCTGCGTCTGAGAGCATAGAAAAAATATTATTAAAGGAAGACGCCATTTCGCCGGAAAGAGAAAGCAAACGCTCTTCTTTATCAGATAAAACGTGGGGCTTATGGCGTATAATTTCTGTTAAAAAGCGAGAATAATCAGCAAGCTCAGGCAGCTTTGACCATTCTATCAAAATTTCAGGAGCAATTAAATTTAGCTCAGGCACGATATACGAGCAAATGGTGTCCACATCCGTCAGCAGGGAATAGGCTCTGTCTGCCATTGCAATATATTTATTATTTGAGTTGTCCTGGTCACGGCTCATACGAGCATAGACAAAAAGCTTTTCCAGCCTTTTACTGATAGCGCCTTTTTCTTTAAAAAGCTTAAAAAAAGCGTCTTTATCGCTTAATTTGCCTCTGTAATCTGCTAAAGAGGGCACCAATGCCTTTAAGGCTATTAATTCTTCTTCCCAGTCCTGGTCCGTGGCAAAAATATCGCCTAAATTCCACTTGTACTTTTCCTCTATTTCGCTTCTTTCTGGTAGTGCTTTGTTTGCCATCATTAAACAGCTCCTTTTTCATTAGTATTGGCATTATTATAGCATAATATTTCACTAATGAATATAGAGATTGTAGTTTAAAGCAAGACAAAAAGCGCTATTTAAAGACATATTTGCGCTGTACCCAATAAGCAGGAAAGTATAGCGAATTATCAGCAATAAGCTTTCCGATTTCCAAAGGAATTTTCAATGTTACTGTCAAAAGTAAAAGTAAAAAATAGTTTGTAATAATCATGCCAATAACCAATAAAGTGTATCTGAAAAATGAATTTCTGATAGAAGTTGATTCTTTTTTTGAAAACACTAAATGCTTATTCATATAGTAGTTTACTAAACACGTGATTACTCTGCCCACTGCAACTGCAATAAAAAGACTTAATGCAGCATCAATGTGGAAAAATATTTTAAGAATATAATCTATGACAATAACCAGAACATAGTCCACAACGCCGGCAGTCAGCGAGGAAAGGCTATATTTAATAATAGGCAGATATATTTTTATGGAATCTGATAATTTGCGTAAATGCTTATGCCGCTTTTTTCTTGGCACGAAAACAGGGTTAATTTCCAACTCAAAAAAGCTGATATTATCGGTAACAGCATCTAAGAGCATATTCATTTCATAATTGTAGCCATCTCCCACTACATGGCAAAGCCAAGGCAATAATGCTACATTATAGCCTCTAAGCCCAGTTTGCATATCATATACTGTCTTGCCGCTAGCCATTGAAAATACAGCACGATTAAATGCATTTGCTATTTTTGCTTTTAATGGGACTTTTCCCTTATAGTGGCGGGAACCTAAAGTAATGCCATCAATATGTGTTTCTGCTGCTTCGGCAATTTTTAAAATATCGGCTACGGAATATTCTCCTTCAGCATCAACTGTTACTACTACACCTGTTTCTTTGCTGTCAATAAGGTATTGAAAGCCAGTTTTTAGAGCTTTGCCGTTGCCCATATTCTTTTCGTGTTTAAGCACAGTACAGCCCAGCTCTTTAGCCTGAGCAAATATATGTTCAAAATTATTTCCGCTGGCATCATCAACAATTAGAATGTTTATAGTTGAATGCTGCTTAAGCTCATTTACAAGTTCAAGCAGTAGTTCATCAGGCATATAGGCGGGTATCATTACTGTCATATTTAAGCTCCCAAAAGTCAAAATTCTATCTTAAAAACATACTAATATAAATTCTACCATTAATTATAGTTTTTTTCAAGCTAAAAATGCAAAAGGTGCGGAAAAAATAATAATTGCAATATTAGATAACTTAATAGTTTTTAAAAGCATCTTAACAACATTTCCTACTTGACATAAATGCTATCAATGCATATAATTAATAACGCTACTTGTTGATAGCATAATATATATTTTGCGGTCATGGCGGAACTGGCAGACGCGTACGTTTGAGGGGCGTATGGGCAACCGTCCGGGTTCAAGTCCCGGTGGCCGCACCAGTTATTGAAACCTGTCGAAAGACAGGTTTTTGTATTTTGCGGTTGATTTGGTTGGATAAATATATTATTATGATGCTGTACAGTATTTATATAATATACAGGAGGTTCTCAACGATGAAAAGAATTTTGGTTGCATTTATCATTTGTATTCTTATGGCAACATCTACTGCGTGCAACATGCAAAACGGCACATCAGACAATGCTTCTGCCACGTATCAGCCAACGGCAAGCTCAACAAGCATTGTCAACAATGTTTCTGCCACGTATCAGCCAACGGCAAGTTCAACAAGTAGTGCCAACAATGAAACGCCAAACGCTGTTGCATTGTCGGCGTACAAAGCTGTTTTGCTAAATGAAGCTAAATTTACAACAGATGATAAAAATGCACAAGGCTATTTAAAAGATTATCCATATTTAGATCATGTGATTTATTTTGCACTCGTTGATATGGATGGTGACGGAGTATCGGAAATCATAATAAAAGAGGTATATGACGAAATAGATGTAGATAGTTGTCGAGCCGTTGTTCTGCATTATGCAAATGACAAAGTCTTTGGCTATTTCTTTTCAGCTGGAGATATCTACAATGTGAAAAATGACGGTACTTTTAGTTATTCCGGCGGTGATGGCTACGGGTGTGTCAAAATACATTCATTTAAGACATTACCTGATCCTATTAACGCTCCTATTAAACCAGATGATTTTCTTTGTTTTAATAGCAAAGACTATAGTGAGTTCAGTATAAATAATAAGCCTGTTAGCAAGGAAAAACTTGATGCTTTCACTGAGACACAAAAACAAAAAGGAAATGTAGTTTGGAATATAGTTAATAAAGCAAATGTTGAATCGCAGTTAGTCAATAAATAAACAGCGTGCAGCATACAAAATAAGCATCTTCCGCATTTGTAGCTTGCATCTATTTCGTTCTGCAGAGACACAGCAAAACACTGCAGAATGCTTTAACAAAGCTCTACAGTGTTTTTTTATAGTATATAAACATTCCGCATTTAATATATAGAGTAAGATATAGGAAGGTTGAAAAATGGTGATAGCATATATGCCTAAAATCACTAATCTTTTTCATTCAGCTATTGACAAATTATTTTTATAAGCTTATACTTTATAGTAATAATTACTATTAAGCATAATTTGCTAAATAATAAACAGTGATTAAAATTTAAAATATGAAAAGGAGAGAAAAATTATGTCAAATTTAAAAGGAACAAAAACAGAAGCGAATTTAATGGCAGCCTTTGCTGGGGAGAGCCAAGCACGCAACAAATACACTTATTTTGCTTCAAAAGCTACTAAGGAAGGGCTTAATCAAATCGCCTCGTTTTTTGAGGAAACAGCAGGCAACGAAAGAGAGCATGCAAAAATTTGGTTTAAGTTGCTTCATGATGGCGTTCAAGAAACAAGCGTAAATCTAAAGGATGCTGCTGCTGGAGAGCACTACGAATGGACAGATATGTATGCCGGATTTGCAAAGACCGCTAAAGAAGAGGGCTTTGACAGAATTGCATTTCTCTTTGAGTCTGTTGCAAGGATAGAAAAAGAGCATGAGGCTCGCTATAATGCGTTGCTCCAAAATTTAGAAGCAGATAAGGTTTTTGCCCGTGATGAAGCTCAATCTTGGATTTGTTCCAATTGCGGTCATATCCATTATGGCTCCAGTGCTCCGGAAAAATGCCCAGTCTGTGACCATCCAAAGGCTTATTTTCAATTGAGAGCAATGAATTATTAATTTATAATGGGTATGTTTAATATAAACATATGAAATTTTCGGGCTACATGATATGCAACCCCTACAATATTGATATAGAATAGCATGGTAGGGAAGGGTTCCAAACCCTTCCGCAGGAAATATAAATTTTCATGAGCAGTCTATCGGGCGAACAATGTTCGCCCCTACATTTATAAATACGAAGCGAGGTAATTGCATTTGGATAAATCTGTTTTGTGGCAGCTTTCTTATGGTTTGTATGCCATTGGCGCAAAGGATGGGGAACGTCCCTGCGGTTGCATAGTCAATACTGTTTTTCAGCTGACCAGCGAGCCTGCATTAATTGCCGTAAGTATGAACAAGAATAACTATACGCATCAATTGATAAGCAAGGAAAATACGTTTACTGTGGCAATTTTTTCAGAGGAAACTGCCGCCGTTACAATTTCCTATTTGGGCTTTCGCTCAGGCAGGGATTTTGACAAGTTCGAAAAGGTAGCCTACCAAACTACCCCAAGCGGTCTTCCTGTGGCAAATGACAATATTTGCGGCTATATGGAAGCTAAGGTGGTAAATTCCTTTGATACACCCACCCATACGGTTTTTGTTGCCGAGGTGATAGATGCAGTAAAAATTTCTGAGCTAAAGCCCATGACATATGAATATTATCATAAAGTAGTTAAAGGCAAAGCACCAAAGAATGCGCCAACCTATCAAAAGGTGTAAAATTTAATAAGAAAAAATTTCTAATATGAAAAACAAAAATAGAGGTGTTTTTAGCCAAAGCACACTCTATTTTATTTTCTATATTTTCTGGGAGAAACGCCGGAGCGTTCCTTGAATATCTTTGAAAAATAATACAGGCTGGAAAAGCCGCATTCGTAGGCAATTTGTTCAATTGTTTTATCGGTCGAAATGAGCATAATTTTGGCTTCATTTATGCGCTTATCCAGTAAATCCTCAATGGGGCTAATATTAAATGCAGCCTTGTAAAGGCTGTAAAATCTGGATTCACTTAAATTTACACGGTCTGATAATCTCTTAATAGACCAATTTTCTTTATAATTTATTAGCATAGCTTCTCTAATATTATTCAGCGCTTCAAAATGGGGTATGATTAAAATATGATTATTTAAATAATTCTTATTCTCTCTTGAAATATGGAGCAAAATCTCTTCAAACAAAAGCCTCATTCTTTTCTTATATAATTCTTTCCTATGAAAGTTTTCAGACATTATTTCATTCAAATAATAATGGAAAAAGGCTGAATTAGCAGTTTTTACAATAGTATTAACAGGCAGAGCATATTCTTTTACCATTGGGGCAATTAATTTACCGTTACAATGGAACCAACTGTTTACAAAGCCGGTTTCAGCCTGTTCAACAGGTCCATGAAACTGTGGCATATTGGGCGCCATAATGATGCAATCGCCCTTTTTGCCTTCCTTTATGCCATCATCAGTCAGTATCTGAAAGGGTGTATCAAAGCACATAAGCAGCCATTCTGGTGTGCCTTGCCTGCGTTCTATAAAAAAATCCTTTTCATGAGTAGTATGCAAACCATATAATACTACTTCAAAATCATTCATTCGTCTTTTCATCCTTATCAGCAAATAGTAGGATAGTATAAATTAATAAAAGCATTCTGCATTTACTATTGCTATTTTATAGCATATTATAAAGGGACTATGATGTCAATAAAAATATATGGAATGGTGTTGGAAAGAGCAATGGATAAAATGGTTGCGTGGGTTTTAACGGCTCCAAAAAATTTAGTATATATGCTAGTGGATATGCCACTATGCGGCGAGAATCAAGTGCTTGTGAAGCTGGATACCGCCTGTATTTGTAATGGCTCTGACCCTGGTATGTATAATGGGCATGAAGCCTATATGCCACCCTATGTGTTTGGGCATGAGCCCTCTGGCGAAATAATAGGAAAAGGTAAAAACGTAGTTGAATTTGAAGTGGGTGAGCGTGTCACCTGGTGGTTTACTGTGGGCGCGTTTGCGCAATATGCAGCAGTGACGCCCAGTGATGTTTGTATGCTTAAATTGCCAAGCACTATAACACGCGAATGTGCGCCAGTTTTTGAATTGGTTTTTGCAAGCGCCAGAGCCATAAGAAACGAGAATATCACAAAAAACACAAAGCTTTTAATACTGGGCTTGGGTCCCAGCGGGCTTGTGATGTGCCAAAGGGCAAAAGCATTGGGTGCGAAAACGGTAGTGGGTTGGGATTTGTATGAATTAAGGCGAAGAACAGCACGTGCGGTAGGCTGTGATTACGCCTTCAATCCTGCGGAAGCCGCATTTGAATGCACAAAAGCAATTTCCTCAGAGTTTGATTTAGTCATTGACGCAATGGGCGACGATATTTTAGAAGCAGAAGACACACTTATTCAGGCAACCAAACTAATTAAAAAGGGCGGCAAAATTATCTCTTATGGTCACCCTACAAAGGGGAGGCGGTTTATGCCCTTTGATTTTCAAAGCAGAAACATCATCATGCAGGCTCCTGAAAATAATCTAGAGCATATACGAATTATTGCAAAAGAAACCTTGGATTTTGTGGTGCAGGGTAAAATTAAAATTGAGCCGCTTATAACTGATATTTTTCCATTATATGAGGCGGACAAAGCCTTGTTTAAAGCGATGGAGCATCCTGACAAATGCATCAAAATTATTATTGATTGCAAAAAATATTTAAAATAATTGAAAAGAGGTTCAAAAAATGAAGCTAGGAATATCCGGTCAAGCCCTCGCAGGCAGCAAAAGCTTAGAAGAAATTATAAAAATACTGAAAAGCTTTAATGTAAACAATATTGAGCTTTGGCCTGAAAATGTGCCCTTCATAAATGGGAAAACAGGCTTAAATTGCACCTATGAAAACAAGGATATGGAGGCAGTCAAAGCACTGCTTCAGCAATATGAAATGAATGTTGCGTGTGTCACGTTGGGGGGCGCATTTTGTAAAGAGCTTGTAGATGACGAAAAAAGATATGCAGATGCTTTGGTACAAACAGTAAAGGCAGCAAAATTTCTAGGCGCGAAGATTGTAAACCATTATTGCTTTTATATTTCTATGAGTGAAAAGCCTGATTTTGATAGTATTAAAAGATATATGTGTGACGCAGTGCAAACTGCAGAGGAGCTGGGTATAGTGCTTGCACTGGAAAATGAAGCGCATGACTCTACGGCAACCCCTGAAAATATGCTTAGAATCATTGAAAGTATGCATTCAAAGAGCTTTAAAACCAATTTTGATGCCACTAATTATTATCATGCCAGCGAAGAGGGCTTTCCCTATGCATATGAAGTGCTAAAGAGAAATATTGCGTATGTGCATATTAAAAATGGCTGTCTATATTCAGATAAATTTGATTATAGTTTAGAGAGCAAGGGTACTCCTATGGGCGGCTATCGCAAAGGGAAGGATATCTATTATCCCCCCATTGCGCAGGGAGCAGTAAATATTGATGGAATGCTATTGCGTCTGAAAGCTGATGACTATGATGGATATTGCACTTTGGAGCCGCATACCACATCCAACAATGTTGAAAAATATTATGAGCAGGAAATAGACTATTTAAAGCGAACAAATCATTTTTAAAAAATTAATTATAAGAAAAGAGGGTTTATTATGTTAGCAGCTGTCGTAGAAAAACCAGGTCAATTCGTCGTAAAGGAAGTAGAGACACCCACCATTAATTCTGAGCAGGTACTTGTAAAAGTGCACGCCGCCTCCATTTGCAATGCCACAGATAACCATATACTTCATGGCATATTTGATGGCTTTCATGACCGCTATCCTCAAATACTGGGGCATGAGGTTTGCGGCGAGGTAGTGGAAATAGGCGAGGATGTAAAAGGAACGCTGAAGCTAGGACAGCGTATTGTTATGTACACACCATGGGGAGCATTTTGCGAGTATATAACCTTTTATCCCAAACAGCAAACCTTTGCGATAGTGCCTGAAAATATACCCTCAAAGGTTGCTACCTGCTGTGAAATGTTTGATGGCGCATTTTTAGGAACTGTTTATCCTGCAAGAATTGTTAAGGACGAAAACGTACTTATTATAGGAGCAGGTCCAATGGGGCTGACAACAATGGCTGGTGCAAAGGTCTATGCAAAGACCGTTAGCGTAGTGGATTTAGTTCAATTTAGATTAGACAAAGCAAAAGAAATGGGCGCAGACTATATCTATAATCATTCAGAGATGACAGCAGATGAAATTGTTGCCGCTATAGCAAAGACGACAGGGCTTGTGGATGTGGTCATTATGTGTATAGCGGAGGATAGAAGCCCAAACCTGGATGCCTTTGATATGGGTGCAAAGGCACTTAAATATAATGGCAGAATGACCAGTCTGGTAGTTGCAGTTAAAGATATAGAAAAAAGATATAGATTAAACCCATTCTTAATTATTTCTAAAGACATTCAATTTAAGCACTCTTTGAACGAATGCCACTTAGATAGAAACGCCATTTTTCAAATGGCAGTGGATTATGTAGGGGAAGGTAAAATTAAAATGGAAAAGGTCATCACCCATGAAATCTGTTTGGACGAATTGCCTGATGCCTTGAAAATGTGTGACAATGACCTTGATAAGGTAATAAAGGTCATTGTCTATCCAAAGCTGAGCGGGAAATAATTAAATATATTTAACAAATTAAAAGGCTTACTGAATAACAACATTTATGTATTATTCAATAAGCCTTTAATTTTATTTCTATTGTGCTATTATCTTTTTAGAAATGTATGAAATCAGGGGGCAATACTTTTAATAGAAGCATTACGAAACCGGCAGTTACGATTGTAAAAATTAAAGAGAAAACAAAGGCGGTTTTAATGACTTTATGTTCTTCGCCTAATTTATCAATTGATGCAGCAGCGTTTTGAAGCTTTGCAGGAGAAATAACGCTTGCAAGCCCGCTTCCAAAAGCAAGCCCTGCCGTAACAATTATCATACCTGTAAGTCCAAGGTTTAGAGTGGTTGAAGTAGCTGTAGCCATAGAATATTTTGAGAACATTGCAATGGTTGATGCTTCGCTTCCTGTAATAAAGCCGCCGAGTAAGCCAATGAAAGAAGCTATGGCGCCATATGCAGATTGAAATGCAGAGGCAGAATAATTAGCAAGTACGGTCATCATACTATCCACATTTGGAGCTTTAGTAATCATATTATAGCCCGACATATTCATAACTTCACCAATTGCAAAGAAAATAGCCGCAGCAAAAACGGGTCTTGGCGCACGCTTTAGCCAAGTTTTACAGGTATCCTTAAGCTGTTGTTTGGTAGGACGCAAAAAGATAAGTGAAAGAATGGTACTGACCAGTATCCATGTATAGGCATTCCATAAAAATCTAGTAGCTATAGGAGAACCGTCAGCAGTTAAACCAGTTATGGGGAATGTGTTTGTTCTATAAAGAAAGTCAAAAATAGGTTTGGGAACATTGAGAACAAGAATAATGCCAATCAGTAAAAGCCAAGGAGAAAGTGCCTTCAATAGTGGATACTTCTTTTCATATTCAAGCTCTTCCTTTGTTAAAATTGCTTTATCAATCACTTTCTTGCCGGTGACTTTGAGGTAACAAACCATTGCAATAATGACACCGATACCGCAAAACACACCGGTAAGTACTACGAGATTATCAAATTTACTTGTAAAGTAAGAAATTAGTCCTATTACCGCACCCGTTACTAAAACAGGCAATATGCCTTTTTTAACGCCTTGCCAACGACCGGCAATCCAAAGCATTGCAAAGCCTATCATTATAGAAGTAAGCGGTAAAAAGTATGCAAATACTTGACCAACCTGGGAAAGGGATAAAAGGGCACCGCCAGCGATGGCAGGGTGGGCTTTTAAAAAGCCATTTGCCATATCTAAAAATACTACTATTGGAGCACCCAATAATGCATATGTACAAAGGGAATCATAACCAATTGCAGGGAGTGCGATGGCTACATAGGTGGTATAGCCCATAGCCAGCAAAATGGGAGGCAACAGCGAAACGGGAGTAGCACCTACTGCTACCATAAGTGTACCAAAGCCAATATTAATAAGCATAATTTGAACTGCCTTATTATCGCTGGCAATTGTCTTTATGAAAATAATAATGCGCTTTAGTGCGCCGCTCTTTTCCATTAGAGCCATTTGCAATAGAGAAGTAGCTACTATTAGCGAAACAGAAAAGGATTTAATCAATCCAGCAATTGTTGAGCGGGCCACCACTTCAAAGGAGGTACTGAAAAATAGCATTGCAACCGCTGCAATAACTACCAGTCCAATGATTCCCGCAACATCGGCAGGTCTTTTGAAGACTACCAATAGCACTATTATTAGTGCAATGCATGCAAGCGTCAAAACAAGAGATAACATTAATCGCCCTTCTTTCTTAAAAACTGTTCATACAGCCTTTATTT
>Ga0118677_10011339_pt1 | contig 13383 bp, 4 predicted proteins | sample AliMusrvi5mmetaG_FD_86154 | JGI IMG/M metagenome (GOLD analysis project Ga0118677, IMG submission 86154)
CGACTCGTCAAGCATTTACGTTACCGGAGCCTATGGGGGCACCGCGGACTTTGATCCGGGCCCGAGCACCAGCAATCTGATCAGCGCCGGAAGCAGCGACATTTTTGTCTGGAAGCTCGATGTCTCGGGCAATTTAGTCTGGGCCCGAGGGGTCGGGGGGAGCAGCGATGACGGTGGGCGTGCCATTGCCGTGGGGGCCGACGGCAACATCTATACTGCCGGAACCTTCCGCAACACGGTCGACTTCGATCCGGGGCCAGGTGCATCGAACCTTGTGGCCTCCTCATCGTACGGAGCCTACAGCGTGTTTGTCTGGAAACTCAGCGCCGCGGGCAGTTTCATCTCGGCCCGCGGTCTGGGCGGCGGCGACAGCAATCATAACGTCGGTCTCGCCGTGGGAGCCGATGGCAGCGCGTACGTCACGGGAGTCTTCTACGGCACGCTCGATTTTGATCCCGGTTCAGGCACGTTCAACCTTTCCAGCAATGCGGGATCCTATGACATCTTCGTTGTCAAGCTCAACCCCGCGGGCAATCTCGCTTGGGCCTACGACCTGGGCGGCAGCGACACCGATATCAGCGGCGGCATCGCCGTAGCCCCCGACGGCAGCGTGGTTACTACCGGCGCGTTTGCCGGCACGGCCGACTTCGACCCCGGCGCGGGCACGCGGAACATCACCAGCGCCGGGTACACGGACATCTTTCTCTGGAAACTTAGTGCCGCGGGCAATCTCGTCTGGGCTCGCAACCTGGGGGGAACCGGGTCCGAGTACAGCTCGGCGATTGCCCTGGCGGCCGATGGCAGCGCGTGCATTACGGGGTATTTCGGCGGCACGGCCGATTTTGACCCCGGCCCGGGCCTATTCAACTTGACTGCCACCCAGGGATCCGACGGCTTCGTCGCCAAGATCTTCGTGGCTGCGCCCCAACCGCCCACCGGCCTGCAACTCTCGGCCTTCACCGTGCCCGAGAACCAGCCGCCCGGCACGCTGATCGGCACGCTCTCTACCAGCGACCTCAATCTGCCCAACGACGCGCACGTTTACAGCCTCGTCTCCGGCTCGGGAAGCACCGATAACGCTGCCTTCCGCATCCAGGGCAACCAGTTGCAAACCAACCGGGTTCTCGACTTCGAGGCCCAATCGACCTACGCCGTTCGCCTGCGCACGACCGACTGGGACGGGCTGTACATCGAGCAGACATTCACGATAACCGCCACCGACGTCTACGATCCGCTTTCCGTCAGCGGCCATGTGTGGAACGATCTCAACGGCAATGGGATCCAGGATGCCGGCGAAGCGGCGAAGACGGGCATAAGCGTCGAGATCTTCCGTTCCGTGGATGGCGCGATCGGCAACGCCGACGACTATTCGCGGGGCTTGGCCCTCGTGACGACGTCCGGGGCCTACCAGTTTTCGGGGCTCTCGCCGGGCGAGAGCTACTATGTCGTCTATCACGTGCCCGTCGGTTTGCCCGCCACCATTCGCTTCAGCCCCCAGGACCAGGGCGGCAACGACTTGGCTGACAGCGACGCCAATGCCGCGGGGGTGACCGCATTGTTTACCTTGGCCTCCGGTCAGAACCCCGCGAATATCGACGCCGGCCTGACGGATGCGGCACCCTGGTTCGGCTTCGCGGGACAGATCGGCGGAAGCGGGTTCGACTGTGGGCAGGCCGTGGCGACCGATGCCGCCGGCAACGTCTACGTGACTGGCGAGTTCTCGGGGACCGTGGATTTCGATATGGGACTGGGGAGCTACACCTTGGCCAGCACCGACAATAACGACGCGTTTGTCGCCAAGTACACGGCCGCGGGGGCCTTGGTTTGGGCACGCGCCATTAGTGGTTCCGGCAACGAGTATGGCAATGCGATCGCCGTGGCGGCCGACGGCAGCGTCTACACGACCGGATCCTTCATTGGCACGGCCGATTTCGATCCCGGACCAGGCACCTTCAACCTCACCTGCGCCGGCTATAAGTCCGCATTCATCTCGAAACTCGATACCGCAGGCAACTTCGTGTGGGCAGATCTTGTGGGCGGCGGCAGCGCCGATATCGCTGGCAGGGGAATCGCCCTGGCGGCTGATGGGAGCGTGTACACCACGGGCACTTTCCAAGGTACCGCCGACTTCGACCCCGGCACGGGCACCCTGAACCTGACAAGCGCCGGCATGTACGACGTTTTCGTCCTCAAACTGACCTCCGCCGGCAGTCTGGTTTGGGCACGCCAAGCGGGTAGCAGTGGTACTAACTGTGGCGTCGGCATTGCCGTTGCTCCCGATGGAGGCGTATGCACCACCGGGTATTTCGGCGGCACAGCCGATTTTGACCCCGGCGCGGGCACGACGAACCTCACCGCTACCGGGAGCTCCGGCATCTTTGTCTGGAAGTTGACTGCGTTGGGCAACCTGGCCTGGGCCCGTGGTTTTTCCGGAAGCAATTTCGCTTACGGCTACGGCATTGCGGTGGGGGCCGATGGAAGCGTCTACACCACGGGGAACTTCACATCCACGATCGATTTCGATCCGGGGCCGGGCATTACGGCCCTCACGACGCCCTCCTATAACGCCAGCGATTTTGTCCTGAAGCTCGACGTTTTGGGCAATCTTGTCTGGGCACGCCAATTGGCCGGAACCTCGGACCCCTACTCGGCCGGTTACGGCTACGGCATCGCCGTGGGGGCCGACGGCAGCGCGTATACGACCGGAAGTTTTCAAGGCACGGCCGACTTCGACCCAGGTGCCGGCACGATGAATTTCACCGCTGGCGGGTACAAGGACATCTTTGTTTCCAAGCTGGACTCGGCGGGCAACTTCGCCTGGGCCCGCGCCATGACCGGGAGCAGCAACTCCTACGACTTCGGCTACGGTATTGCCGTCGCTGCCAGCGGGAACGTGTACACGACGGGAAGCTTCCAGACCACGTGCGACTTCGACCCAGGGCCGGATGTTCTTAGCTACACCAGCGCCGGCAGCTCCGACGCCTTTCTGGTCCGGCTTCTCATGCCACAGCCGCCGACCGCCATCACCTTATCGACGTCCAGCGTTCCGGAAAACCTGCCCGTTCGCACTGTGGTATGCACCCTTTCCACGGTGGACGCCGACCTAATCAAGGGGCAAGTCTACACCCTGGTCTCTGGCGCGGGTGGTGCCGACAACGCCTTCTTCCGCGTCGACGGCAACCAGTTGAAGACGGCTGCCATGTTCGATTTCGAGGCCCGTTCGAGCTACTCGATCCGCCTGCGAAGCACCGATTCCGACGGACAATTCTGCGAACAAGCGTTCACGATCACGGTCATCAACGTCGATGACACGCTCACGATTGGCGGCCGACTATGGAAGGATTCCAACAGCAACGGCATCCAGGACACCGGCGAGCCGAGCTTGGCAGGCGGCGTCGCGGAGATCTTCTGCTCCGTCGACAATGTGATCGGCAATAGCGACGACTATTCCCGCGGGATGGCCGTGACGGACTCCACGGGAAACTACCTGCTCGGCAGCCTCTCCGCGGGCGAGAACTATTATGTCGCCTTCCGCACGCCGTCCGGTTTTTCCGGATTCAGCTCTCAAGACCAGGGCGGCAACGACGCCACCGACAGCGATGCCGACAGCAGCGGACGCACGGCCCTGTTCACACTTGCCGCCGGTATCAGCGGCACACACGTTGACGCCGGTCTGGTGGGCTCGAGTCCCTGGTTCGGGTTCGCCGCGGGGCTGGGCGGAACCGGTGCCGATGTGGGACGCGCCGTTACCACGGATGCGGCGGGAAACCTGTACGTCGTGGGCGACTTCTCGACGACCGTCGATTTCGACCCAGGCCCGGGGGCCTACAACCTGACGAGTGCCGGGAGTACCGACATGTTCGTCGCCAAGTATACCAGCGCCGGGGCCTTGCTCTGGGCCCGCCGTGCGGGAGGCACCGGCGCGGAATCGGGCTGCGGCATTGCCGTGGCGGCCGACGGCAGCATCTACACTACGGGGGCCTTTAACGACACCGTCGATTTTGATCCCGGTCCAGATACATTCAACCTCACCAGCGGCAAGAATCTCTATACCGGCTCCGACATCTTCGTTTGGAAGCTGGACGCCGCGGGCAACTTCGTCTGGGCACGTCGCGCGGGTGATACCTCCAACGACGGCGGCTTCGGCATTGCCGTGGGACCCGACGGAAGCGTGTGCAGCACAGGCTATTTCCAAGGCACGGTCGACTTTGATCCGGGCCCAGGCACTTTCAACCTCACCAGCACCGGCTATTACTGCAACAGTTACGTTTGGAAGTTGGACGCCTCCGGCAACTTCGTCTGGGCCGGCCGCCTGGGCGGTACGTTTGACGACAAGGGGTACGCCATTGCCGTCGCAGCCGATGGCAGCATCTATTCGGCGGGACACTTCTCCCGCACGGCGGATTTCGATCCCGGCGCAGGCACGTTCAACCTCACCGGCTCCGATTACGACGTCTATGTTTCAAAGCTCGACGCTGGAGGCAACTTTGCCTGGGCATGTTCCCTGCGGGCCGGCTACGCAGACTATGGGAACGGCATCGCCTTGGCGGCCGATGGGAGCGTCTATATCACGGGCCGCTTCCAGGGCACGACCGACTTCGATCCTGGAGCGGGTACAACCAATCTCACCAGTTCCGGGTACGAAAACGCCTTCGTTTGGAAGTTGGATTCCCTCGGCAACTTCGGCTGGGCACGCAACATGAGCGGTGGTTTTTGCGGTGGCAACAGCATCGCCGTTGGGACCGACCAGGGCGTCTACACGACCGGTTATCTCGGGAACACGGTCGACTTCGATCCCGGTCCAGGCACGTACATCCTCACGGGTTATGGGTTCGTTTCCAAACTCACTCCGGCAGGCAACTTTGCCTGGGCACGCAGCCTGGGCGGCAGCGGCCTGGGCATTGCCGTCGCAGCCGACGGGAGCGTGGACGCGATCGGGAATTTTTCCGGCACGACCGATTTTGATCCCGGCACAGGCGTACTGAACCTGACCAGTGCCGGCAGCAGTAGCGACATCTTCGTCACGCGGATCCTGCCCCCGCAGACTCCAGGAGACGCCCGGTTGTCGAACTCCACGGTGCTGGAGAATCAGCCGGCCCGTACGGTCGTGGGCACGCTTTCTCCCCTGGATCCCCTTCTGCCTGGCGACGCCTATACGTATAGCCTCGTCTCAGGCCCCAACACGGCGGACAACGCCCTGTTCCGCATTGAAGGCAGTCAACTGAAGACGGCCCTTCTCTTCGACTTCGAGTCGCGATCGGCCTACTCGATCCGCTTGTTGGTGACCGACGGCTATGGACAAACACATCAGCAGTCCATGGCCGTGAGCGTTGTGGACGTTGCGGACTCGCTCTCGGTCAGCGGTCGCGTTTGGAACGATCTCAACGGCGATGGAATTCAGGAGCCCGGCGAGTTGGGAGTCACCGGCGCCGCGGTGGAGATCTTTCGCTCTCTGGATGGCGCGATCGGGAACAGCGATGACTATTCCCGCGGCGTTACGGCCAGTGACGCCAACGGAGCCTACTCGCTCGGGAGCCTGTCACCGGGTGAGAACTATTACATCGTCTTCCGTGCTCCGTCGGGTTATTCCACTTTCAGCCCCCAGGACCAGGGCGGCGACGACACGCTCGACAGCGATGCCGGCACGACCGGTGCCACGGCACTATTCACCCTCGGCAGCGGAAACCGGACCAGCGTGGATGCGGGCCTCGGCGGCGCGGCACCCGCATTCGGTTCTGCCGTGCGGGTGGGAGGAACCAGCGCCGACTCCGGTCAGGCTATCGCCTACGATGCAGCGGGAAACGTCTATGTCACGGGGTGGTTCGCGGCCACTGTGGATTTTGATCCGGGCCCCGGCACGTACAACCTGACGAGTGCGGGCGGTTACGACATCTTCGTCGCCAAGTACACCAATGCCGATGCACTGCTGTGGGCTTGCCGCATGGGCGGTGCCTATGACGATTCTGGTTCGGGCATCGCCGTTGCCGCCGATGGCAGCGTGTGCGTCACGGGGTATTTCACCAGCACGGTCGACTTCGACCCCGCCACGACGACCATGAACCTCACCAGTGCTGGGGGCTTGGACATCTTCGTCACCAAGTTGGACGCGGCGGGAAACCTTGCCTGGGCGAGCCGCATGGGCGGCAGCAGCGACGACAACGGCTATGGCGTTGCCGTGGCGGCCGACGGCAGCGTGTACACCACGGGCGTTTTCCAGGGCACCGCCGACTTCGATCCGGGGGTCGGCACGACGAACCTCATCAGCGCCGGGAACCGCGATGTCTTCGTCTCAAAGTTGGACGGCGCTGGGAATTTTGCCTGGGCCTGCCGTGCGGGCGCCGGCAGCAACGACTACGGCTATGGCATTGCCGTGGGGGCCGATGGCAGCGTCTACAGCACCGGATACTTTGCGGGCACCGTGGACTTCGATCCCGGCCCGACAGTGCTGAACCTTGCCAGCGCCGGCGGATTCGACATCTTTGTTTGGAAGCTGAACGCCGCGGGAACCCTGGTCTGGGCTCGCAGCATGGGCGGCAGCAACGGCGACATGGGACAGAGCATTGTCGTGGGGACGGACGGCAGTCTTTACCTGACGGGGTCTTTCTCCAGTACCGCGGACTTCGACCCCGGCCCGGGAACCCTGAACCTCACTAGCGTCGGATTGACGGACATCTTCGTGTGCAGACTCGATGCCGCAGGCAATTTGCTGTGGGCCGACAGCATGGGCGGAGCCGGTTCCGACATCGGCTCCCATATTGCCGTGTCCGCCCAGGGCAATGTTTTTACCACCGGATGCTTCAGCGGCACGGCCGACTTCGACCCGGGAACCGGCGCGTTCAACCTGACTAGCGCCGGAGGCAGCGATGTCTTCGTCTCGAAATTGGACGCCGCGGGCAACTTCGCCTGGGCTGCTCGCTGGGGTGGGACCAGCAGCGACTTCGGCTATGGCATTGCCGTCGCACCCGACGGCAGCCTTTATACGACCGGCCAATTCCAGAATACGGCGGACTTCGACCCCGGCCCGGGCACGTTCAACCTCTCCAGTGCCGGCAGCGCCGACATTTTTGTCTCCAAGCTGCATGTCGCCCCGCCCGTGGTATCGAGCATCGTCGTCAACGACGGCGCCGCGCAGCGCTCGATGGTCGCCAGCCTGACTGTCACCTTCAACACGCTCGTGACGCTCCCGGCCGGTGCTTTCGAGATCGTCGACGCCGGTAGCGGCGCGTCGGTTAACGTGACCGTGACCACAAGCCAGGTAAACGGCGGCACGCAGGCCAGGCTCACTTTCGGCGGCAGTCAGACGGATTTCGGCTCGCTGAAGGATGGAAACTACCGGCTGACTATCCACAGCGACAAGGTCAGCGATGCAAGCTACGGTGTTGCGTTGGATGGCGACGGCGACGGCCAGCCCGGCGGGGACCGCGTGTTCGGCAACAGTCTGCTCGACGCCTTCTTCCGCCTCTTCGGCGATAGCGATGGCGACCGCGACGTGGACAACTTGGACTTTGCCCGCTTCCGCGGCTCGTACAACAAGGCAACGACGGATCCAAGTTACTTGGCGTATTTCAACTATAATGGCGACAGTGCCGTGGAGAGCGTCGACTTTGCTGCCTTCCGCCTCCGCTATCTTACTCGGCTCAGCCCTCCGTCTGGCATGGGCATGGTAGCGATCCCGACCGCCCAGATCAACTCTGCGGCGCCAAGTGGCGCGATGCGCATTGCAATCAATCCCACGGACAGTACCCAGGCCAACATATATCTCGATTCCTCCGGCGGTCTGCCAGCCTACTCCGTGGCGATTGCCAGTCTGCAACAGTGGCTTGTGACGGGAACCGCGGGGAACGACGCGTTGATTGTGGACTTCAGTAACGGCGATCCTTTGCCTGCCGGTGGACTGGCTTACAACGGCGGTGACCTGGTTTCCGCCGCTGGCAACCGGCTGATTATTCAGGGTATCACGAACGACCACAGCGTGGCGATGGACGGAACAAGCGTGACCCTTGACGGCGTGGAGGTCATCACCACAAGCAACGTAGAGTCATTCGCTTTCGATCTAGGGAACGACGCGATAGCGACCCCGCAGGGTGAAAGCGGCTTGGTCAAGACCGGTAACGGAATACTCGTTCTCTCTGGCGCCAACTCATATACCGGCGGAACCTTCGTCAATGAGGGAACACTCGTGGTGACCGCATCCACTGCTCTGCCGGACGGTGGAGCCTTGACGATCGGTGCCGGTGGTATCCTGGTATTCGACTGTAGCTTGAATCAGGCAGCCGGCTTAGTGGCATTGTCCGAGGTATTGCCGACATCCGTGGTTTTGGCATCGACGGTTTCCGCAAGTGAGGCTCCGGTTACTAGGGAGGCAATGTCCCTTGTTGTGACAGAAGCAACGGTCTTGCCGCCGACAACTATGTCGGCTTCACAATTACCAGCCCAGGTATTGTTGAATGCTGATTCGCCGAAGTCAAGCCTGTGCTCGGCAACCAATATGGTCGAGGCCAACCTCAGTGCGGAAATGCCCGCCAGCCCGAAACGCTCCGGCGAGTCGAGGCTAGCAACGTCCTCTCAGATCACTGCCGCACAGGCTCAGGCACATGATGTCGTGCTACAGGCACGCAGCCTCCGGCAGTTTACCGGTGATCTGGGCTGGCTTGCAATCGCCGAAGACACAATTCTTCGGCAACGATCCCGAAATACTGAAGTAATCGGGCAGGCGGTGGACGCTCTACTGAAACAGATGTAACTGAAGGATAAAAGGTGGAAACGAACCCGTCCTCCTACAATCTTGAGTCTATGTCGGCCCATGGCAGCGCGTCAAGGTGTGTGCGTCAAGCAACTGCGCCGAATATATAATAGTTTTACTCGATAGTATAATCATTTTCGTACTATACTGGGAAACGTGGGAGCCGCCGCGGCTGCCCCTTGATCACCACCACGATTGACAGAGGCACACGCGTGACCGCGCTGGCCAAGAAAGTTTTCTTCATCCGGTTTGACCTTCGGAAATTGAGAAAGTATCCACGATAACCCTGAAAGAAAGGCATCTCTATGAACCAAGACACCACCATCCCGCGTCGCACGTTCTTGCGGCAGACCGCCTGGCGGCGGAAATGGCCGGCCTTGCCACTGGCGGCCGGCACGATGGCTTCGATCTTCTTGCTGCTCGCGGAATGTGCGATCTGCGCTGACGGGCTAGGCTACAACGATACGCCGCGACTGCCCAACTCCCCCTGGCGCGTGCATGATCGCCAACGACCGCAGCCGCCGATGGTCGAACCGGGCAATGGGTTGGCTGCTCCGCCGGCCGATGCCATCATCCTCTTCGATGGCAAGGATCTATCCCAGTGGATCAGCGGCAAAGCCAACGGCATCGAGGACGGGACGATCAATATCAAGAAAACGGGTGAGCTGCGCACGAAACAGTCATTCGGCGATTGCCAACTCCACGTCGAGTGGGCCACGCCCGCAAAGGCCGACGGAGACTCCATGAACTGGGGCAACAGCGGCATCCTCTTCTTCGGCAAGTACGAGTTGCAAATCATTGAATCGCACGACAGCCGTATTTATGCCGACGGCATTGCCGGCGCTATCTACGGTCAAACGCCGCCGCTGGTCAACGCGGCCCGCAAGCCGGGTGAGTGGCAAACCTACGACATCGTCTGGGAGTCCCCGCGGGTCGATGGGAACAAGCTCCTCAAGCCAGCCTACTTCACGGTGTTTTGGAACGGCGTGCTGGTGCAATATCACAAGGCTTCCCTGGGGCCGGTGAAACATCGGGCCGTGGCCACGTACGATTCGCTGGAGACCACCGGCCCGTTGGTGCTTCAATACCACAATTCCGCGGTTCGCTTCCGCAATATATGGATCCGCCCCTTGAAATTGGATGAGTAGATCGTCCCATGCAAAAATCGCTCGATATCAAGCTGGCCCGCATCTTGGCCGATGCTTCCTGCAAAGACTTCATCCTGGCCGACGCTAAAGATGCGGATATGGCCTACGGCATGGCCTCGCCCGGCCGCAGTCCGGAGCATCACGCTCAGGAGGGCCGCTTCCGCTCGCTGGACGAGTATCGGCAACTGATTCGCGAGAATGTGCGGCAGGGGCTGGTCGATATCATGCTCATGAGCGCCAGCAATAACGAACTCCTGACGATCCATGAGCGGCTGTTCGATCAGAGTCACGTCACGCCCGCCATTCGCGCCAACGACACGACCGACATCTGGGCCGCCCAAGGAGCGACCTACCTTGCGCAGCCGTCCCGCCCTTTCCGTTCGGCCTCGATCGATCAGGCGATGTGCGGCAAGCCGCAATGCGCGCCCCACGAGCGGGCCCTGGGCGCCGACCTGGGCCTGTACTCGATCACCTTGAACAACGACCTGGCCCTCGACCATCCGACATTGGAAGCCTACCGGGCGTTCCGCGAAGAGGCGGCCGAGAAGAATTTCCGCCATTTCCTGGAAGTCTTTGATCCCAATGCGCCGCAGGCCGCGATCGCCGACCTGCCGCGATTCACCAACGACATGATCGCGCGCACTCTGGCGGGCGTGGCCGGAAAGGCCCGGCCGCTCTTTCTCAAGGTCGTTTACCACGGCCCGGCCGCCATGGAACAACTGGCCGGCTACGATTCGCGGCTGGTCGTGGGCATCCTGGGCGGTTCGTCGGGCACCACGTTCGATGCCTTCCAGCAGTTGTGGGAAGCCCGGAAATACGGTGCCCGCGTCGCGCTCTACGGCCGCATGATCAACAACTCCGAGCATCAGCCGTCGTTCATCGCGCACCTCCGCGCCTTGGCCGACGGCGACTTGGAGCCGGCCGAGGCCGTGCGGTCCTACCATGCGGCCCTGCGACGACTGAATATCCGTCCCTATCGCAGCCTGGAGGACGACCTTCAATCGACATTGCGCGGCACGGCCTACGGCGCTTCGGGGCAGGCCAAACCGCCGACGGATCAGGGAAGGGCTCCGACGGATCAGGCCAGTTCTCCCGACCGGCCTTCCGGCGAGAACTCCGGCGGCGATGTTCCCGATTTTTCCAAGATGACCCAGGCGGAAAAAATCGCCTGGAACCAGGCCCGTTGGAAACGCATCCTGGGTTGATTTCGACTGCACGCTTCACCCGAGTCCCCAGAACGCAAACCATGAATGAGCGGTCCTTCGATGTGGTTGTGGCCGGGCATGTATGTCTGGACTTGATTCCACGGTTCGAGAACAGCGGCCCCGCCACGATGGGCGAGATCATCGTCCCCGGCAAGCTGGTGAACATCCGCTCGGCGGCTATTTCCACCGGCGGGGCCGTGTCGAACACGGGCCTCGCGTTGATCAAGTTGGGCGTGAAGACCATGCTCATGGGCAAGATCGGTGATGATTTCTTCGCCGAAGGCGTGCGTGCGCGCTTCCGAGAGTGGGGACCGGATACCGACCAGGCCATGACCGTCGTCCCCGGCGAGGACACCTCGTACAGCATCGTCCTGGCGCCGCCGGGCATCGACCGCGCCTTCCTGCATTGCCCCGGCGCGAACAACACCTTCTCGTCCCGCGACATCAACTACGATCTCGTGGCCAAGGCGCGGCTCTTTCACTTGGGCTATCCTCCGCTGATGCGCGAACTGTTCACCGGCGGCGGCGCCGAACTGCTCACCATCTACCGCCGTGTGAAGGATCTCGGCGTGACCACCAGCATCGACATGACGCTTCCCGATCAGAATTCCGAGTCGGGTCGCGTCGAGTGGGCCACGTTGCTGGAGAAGTTGCTGCCCTACGTGGACATCGCGCCCTTGAGCGCGGAAGAGGCGATGTTCATGCTCAACCGTCCACGGTTCGACGAGTTGAAACGCTGCTCGGGACAAGGCGCCCCAATCTGTGCTTATGCCGCGGAGGAATTCGAGTGGATCGCTCGCAAGCTGCTGGAACTGGGCGCGGCGATCGCTCCCGTCAAGTGCGGTCATCGAGGGATGCTCCTCTGCACGGCCGCGGCCGATCGGATCAAGCGGATAGGCGCTGTGGCCCCGCAGAACACGGCTGAATGGGCAGACCGGGCCTTGTGGGAAGAGCCGTTTCTGGTCGACGAGGTGGCCTCGACCGTGGGGGCCGGCGACAGCGCCATCGCAGGCTTCCTGGCCGCCATGCTCCGCGGTTGTGGTCCCGAACATGCGTTGAAGACGGCCTGTTGCGTCGGCGGCCAGAACGTCAAGGTGTTTGACGCTGTCAGCGGCATCCACGACTGGGACCAGACGCAGGCCATGATCGCCGATTGGCCAAAACGTCGGCAGGCGGCTGGCGACTCGTGGTTGTACGACGAAGCCCACCGCGTCTGGAAACACGCAAGCGACAAGGCGGCCTTCACCGCCGCAGCGAGACGGGTATGCCCTACGGTGAACCCGCGTGGGTGGAGGGGCTTTGCGGGCAATTGAAACTCGATCTGAACATCCGCTCGCGCAGGCGGCCGCGCGGGCGGCCGCGTAAAGATCATAAATAGTTCCGCCCCCTCTTATAACACTTCGGCTCTCCGCCGGGTTTGAGGATAATTGTGGTGCGGGCGTCCCGCCTGACCCCGTGCTCCCCTGTGCTCCGGGTATGGCTATTCGGCTTCCGGCCCTGAGATGATCGGAAAGGTAAATTGATAAGTTGGTTCTTCCTCGCCCTTGTCTTGAGATGCACCGGACAAGGCAGAATTTCGGACTGGACACTTGGGCGAATAAGACATCGAGATAATTGGGACGGTTTCCTGCCACGTATCGACCACGACTTCTGGTAGAACCGCCTACCCACCGTCAAGAGGGAAATTCGTCTCTACGGCAGAACGAAGGCCGCGCGCGTCGTTTGAAAAAACCGAATCACGTGCCGACAACCATTCGCTGCGGAGGTGGGGTGACTGCCGCAGGTTCGTTGGCTGCCATTGCTCGAAGAAATCGGACCATTCTTCGGCCAACCCCGTACGAAAAAAGCCCCGCCGGAACAGTCCGGCAAGGCTTGTAGAGGATTCAGGTTTTGCATCCAAGCTCAGCTTCGACGGCGTCGCCAACCGTAGCCGATCAAACCGATGACACCGACGCCGAGCAAGACGAGGGTGGAGGGTTCGGGAACGGTGTTCACTGAGAACCAATCGACCTGGCTTGTCTGGGGCGTGAAGTTGCCTGGGTTGCCGTACGTGATGCCGACATACAAGTCCTGCGAGTTGTCCAGGCCGGGAGCAGAATACCAGGGCGAACTACCTTGATTCCCGTTGGTAATGTTGTCCCACGACATTGACCATTGGCCGTTAACCCCAAGTTCCGAGGTTTGGGGCGACGGAAGTGCCTGTGATCAAGGCACTTCCGTTTGTTTAGAAATGCAATTTGTAGTCATGTAATATGCTGGAAATGCCCTTTACTATGTGGCCATGAGT
>Ga0118677_10011340_pt1 | contig 13383 bp, 9 predicted proteins | sample AliMusrvi5mmetaG_FD_86154 | JGI IMG/M metagenome (GOLD analysis project Ga0118677, IMG submission 86154)
AGCGATGCCGGAGCCATTGGGGCCTCGGAAACGGGTCCACTCTTCGGCTGGGACGAGGGCGGCAGATAAAAACAAAATCGCGATTGGGCGAATCATGATCTGCCAAGTATAACCCAGCAGCTTACTGCACCCATTCCAGATCGAAGCGGGCGAAGGTGATCGTTTCGGCAGCCTGCTTTTCACCTCGCTCGTAGAGGACGCCGATGGTGCCGTCGCGAAGCGGAATTACTGTGGAGTAAGCAGCGGGGCCGGCGTGAATTACGCGCGAGTGTGACCACGTCTTGCCGCCATCGGGGCTGATGCGGATGGTGAGGTTCTCGCGTTTGGCGGAAGCGGCGTTGGTGAACAGCAGCAAGTCATGGCGGCCGCGATGGTAGCGGGCGAGGCCGGCGTTGCAGCTTGGGTCGATGAGGGCCGGGTCGTGGGCGTGTTCCGAATCGAAAGTGATGCCGCCGTCGCGGGAGCGTGCGATGGCGCGGGTCTTGCCATTGCGCATGTTTTGCAGCACGGTGCCATCGGCGAGCTCGATGCACTTGCTCTCGTCGGTACCGGGGGAGATCGCGGGGCCGATCTTCCAGGTGCGGCCGGCATCGTCACTATAAGCGTTGCGGGAAGTGATCTTCTTTTCGGCGTCGCGGACAACGATGGGTACAAGGTAGCGGCCGCGCGAGGTTTGGAAATGCGTGCCGGAGGTAGCGAAGATCGCATGCCATGACGGGTCGTTGATTTGCGGCGTGAGGTCGGTGGGCGCGCTCCAGGTAGTTCCGTCGTCATCGCTGTGGATGGCATGGACACGCAGCGGCTCAACGCCGGGTTTCGCGGTATTGAAACCGATGCCGGGCGCGCCGTAGGCATGGAAGCACCAGATGCGGCCGGTCTTGCGGTCGAGCAGTAAAGACGGATCGCCGACGCCTCCTTCCTTCACTGCACGGACCGTCACCACATCGGACCACGTCTTGCCGCGATCGGCGCTGCGGCGCATCACGATGGAGATGCGACCGGGGAGATCGCGCGAATTTTCGTGGCGCGCGTCGGCCATGGCGAGCAAGGTGCCCTTGCGGGTCTCAAGCAGAGCGGGGATGCGATAGGTGTGAACGCCGTTGCCGCCCTGATGGAAGAGATCCACCTGGGTGAGCAGCGAGGACCGCGTCGCAGCAAAAAGAATGGCACGCCGGGTGATTTCAGGTTTCATTTGTAAGAAGATAGTAATTCATGGAAAATTCACATGGCATCCTGCCGGCACTGGTGACACCGATCGATGGAGATCGCGTATTCCAGGCCCGGCCTTACGAGCAGTTACTGGAAAGAGTTTATAGCGAAGGCGTGCATGGTGTCTATGTGTGCGGCCAAACGGGTGAAGGCCTGCAATTGCCGCGCGAAACGCGCGAGCGTGCCACCGAATGCGCGGTTGCGAATTCGCCCGCTGGTAAGCAGGTGATTGTGCATATCGGCGCTGCGACAGTGGCCGAAGCTTCGGCACTGGCGAAGCATGCCGCCAAGGCAAAGGCCCATGCGGTGAGCAGCCTGCCTCCGGCGGGCAACTATTCGTTTGAGGAGATCCACGCCTACTACACGCAAGTTGCCGCGGCGAGCGATTTGCCGTTTCTGGTCTACTACTTCCCTTCCATCGCGCCGGCCATCCGCACGACGGAACAGGTTCTTTCGCTGTGCGATATTCCGAATGTGGTCGGGTTGAAGTTCACCGACTCCGACTTCTTCCGCATGTGGGCGTTGCGCCGCGCCGGTGCGACGATCTTTAACGGCTCGGACGAAATGTGCATCTGCGGGCTGATCTCGGGCGCGAACGGCGGCATCGGCAGCACCTACAATTGCATCGGCGCGAGTTTTGTGGAGTTGTACGATCTTGCTACCGCTGGCAAATGGGACGACGCGCGCATTGTGCAGGATAGGATCAACGAGTTCATTTTTGCGTTGCTGAAGTTCCCGGTGGTTCCGGGCATCAAGCTGCTACTGAAGTGGACCGGCATCGATTGCGGCGAATGCGTACTTCCACGGCGCAGCCTGACGGCACAAGAAGAGGTTGCGTTCCGTGCGGCAATGGTGGAAACTCGTTTGGGGAAGGCGCTGCTGGAAGCCTAGCCAACTTATATAAGCGATGGATCGTGCACTCCAGGACAAGCTCGTAGAGCGGGTCATTCGAGCCGCGGAAGCGGAACTTGCGGCGGGCCGCGACGTATGCCTGCTCAACCTGTTCAACCTGCTTGGCATGCTCGCGCCCAGGCACATCAAAGAGTGGCGCGACGGCCAGATCGACGTCCTCGAAACCACGATTAACGCCGGACCGCAAAAGGTTCGGAAGGTTGTCGAGACCTTTCACGGCTGGGCGCAGGCGCGCCGTTTGAAGCCCGTCGAGTTTCCGTATCTGCGCAAGACGCGCGCCGGCGACGTTCCGCTCTTCTTCACCGACGGCGGTGTGCCTGAACGAGAGGCGCCGTACCGCACCCATTATGTTCCGGCTGCGATGCCGGAGAAGAAGCAGAAGGCCCTCGCGGAGAAGGCAGCCCGCGCGGCCGACCCCGTGGTGTTTCAGATTCTGCGCGACTCGGAGTGTTCGGAGTGTGGTGCGGAAATCTCTCAGAATGGACTACTTCTAATGGAAGCCGGGCAGCCGCTTTGCCTGCCGTGCGCGGGGCTGGGCAATCTGGAGTATCTGCCAGCCGGGGATGTGGCGCTCACGCGGCGAAGTTCCAAATACTGCGAACGCAAAGCGGTGGTGGTGCGATTCAGCCGTTCGCGAGGTCGCTATGAGCGGCAGGGATTGCTGGTGGAGCCTGCAGCGATCGAGCGCGCAGAACAGGAATGCTCAGCGGATGCGGACGATCGCGCAAAGGCCCGTGCCGCAGGGGCGATCCGCCGCCAGGCCGACGATCATGAACTGGTGGCCCGGATGACCACAGAGATCCTGACGTTGTTTCCGCGATGCCCGGCGGATGAGGCAGCGAAAATCGCCGCACACACAGCGGTGCGCGGCAGCGGACGGGTGGGTCGCTCGGAAGCCGGACGCAAGCTCGATGAGAAGGCCCTGATTCTTGCAGTGCGCGCTGCAGTGCGACACAACCATACCAACTACGATGAAATGCTGGCGAGTGGAGTGGAACGGGAGCAAGCCCGATCGGAGATCAGCGGCAAGGTAGCGGAAATCCTTGCAGGGTGGTCATGACCTGGCCGCCAAACCAAGTATAATTCGCAAGTAGCCTCGTCATGCCTCAATCCCTGCCGCTGCCATCACTGCCGGAACGCCTCAGTCAACTGAGCGAAAGACGGCAGCTGATTATCCGCAAGGTGATCGAGAGCCCCAAGGATTATGTGCTCCTCAGTGTGCGCTCGCTGGCGGAACGACTGGGAACCGATCCGGCCACCATCATCCGGATCGTGAACAGCATGGGCTTCGCCAGTTTCAAAGCCTTTCAGCAGTACCTGCACGGACTGTCCCTGGCGCAGGCGACCTCCTTCAACTCGACGCTTTCCGATCTTGAGACCGATTCCGGCATGCCCTCGCACATGCGTGCCTCGCTCGACGAAGAGTTTCAAAACCTGCAAGCACTGCGCCAGAACCTGGACGTGGAACAGGCGACCGCACTTGCGGCACGCCTCTGCTCGGCACGCAAGATTGTGCTCGTGGGCGCGGATCTGGCTGCCAGCCTGATTAACTATGTTGAGTACAAGCTGACTGTTCTGGCGCTCCCGGCCACCGCGGCAACCGAACCGGGCCGCACCATTCACTTGATCAACGGCGTTGGACCGAATGATGTCGTCATCGCCATCAGCTTCCATCGCGGCCTGCGGCAGGTGGTGGAGTCAGTGCAGCGGGCGAGGGAGAATGGGGCCTATTGTGTTGGCATTACCGACAGCCCGCTCTCTCCGATCGCGCGCTTCAGCGATGAGTTCTTTCTCACGCCGGTGACAGGGCATGCGATGGGTGATTCCTATGTGGCGCCGCTGGCCTTGCTCAATGTGCTGCTGGTGAGTTGCGCTAACATGCGGCGCAAAGAGACCATCGCCATCCTGAAGCAGGCGGAAGAGGAGCAGCGAACGGGTTCCCGATGGTATGAAGATAAGCTGAACCGTGCAAGGTAACCAGCAATGAAACAAATGTTTCAGCACCGAGCCAATGGGGCGCATAAGAAACATTTGTTGACCATCGAAAGCACTCCAGTTTATACTGGCTGAAACCCCAGGGAGGTTTCCAAATGCTTCTTCGATTGCTATTGTTTCTTGCCTGCGCAGTGCCTGAGATCTTTGCCCAGACAGGAACATCACGCTTGCGCGGCGTAGTTACTGACTCGTCCGGCGCTGTAGTCGCTGGAGCGACGGTCACTGCAAAACATGACGACACAGGGCTCGTGCGCACGATGGTGACGAGCAACTCCGGCCAGTACGGCTTTGATGCCATGCCGCTGGGTAAATACACTATCTCGGCATCCATGACCGGCTTCAAGAAGGCCCAGAGCACCGGCGATGACCTTCAGGTTGGCACGCCGCTGACTGTTGATTTCACCCTCGTGCCCGGCGCGATGAGCGAACAAGTGACGGTGAGTGATTCCAGCGCGCAGGTGCAGACGGCCGAAGCTTCGCTGGGGAACGTGGTGGATACCAAGCCGATTGAAGAGCTTCCCTTGAACGGCCGCAACCCTCTATTGCTGATGGGACTGCTGCCCGGCGTGGCGGGGCATGGTTCGGCGGGACAGAACTTTTCCGTGAATGGCGACCGCGGCCGCGGCGTCTACACAACTCTCGACGGTGTGGACATTACTGACCCTGTAATCCCGAACGGCGCTGCATCACAGGTGAACATGAATCCCGATTCCATTGGCGAGTATCGCGTGATCACCTCTCTGGCCAAGGCCGAGTACGGCCGCAACTCCGGCGCGCAGGTGCAGGTGGCAACGCGTTCAGGCACGAATCAGTTTCACGGCAACCTTTTCCTGTTCAACCGCAACACGGCATTCAACGCCAATGACTGGTTCAACAACCGCTCTGGCGTGGCCCGCGAAACACTCAACCGCAATCAATACGGCGCATCGTTTGGTGGGCCCATCATCAAGAACAAGATTTTCTTCTTCTTTAACTGGCAGTCGCAGCGCCTGGTGCAGAGCATCAGCATTACGGATACGGTGCTGACGCCTGAAGCGCGTAAGGGCATTTTCCGCTTCATGGTGGGATCGGCCAATTCGGCGAGCCAGGTGAATGCGTCGGGGCAGCCGCTGGCGCCGGCTTGCAGCGCAACGGTCAGCACCGGTTGCTATCGCACATTCGACATGGCGGCGGCCGATCCGTTGAAGAAGGGGCTCGATCCGTTGATGCAGGGCCAGATCGGCCTTACCAGCTTGCCGAATGATTTCTCCGGCGGCGATGGTTTCAACACCGCGATCTTCCGTTTCAATTCGCCGTCTTCGACGCCGAACGACAACTACACGGGCAAGCTCGACTATCACATCAGCGCAAATCAGCAGGCGTTTTTCCGCTGGTCTGAAGGTACGAACATGACGCTTGGCGATTCGGTGAACAGCGGTCTGCCGAAATATCCGAATCCGAAACTGCTGCCGGGCCGCACATCGAACTCCGATAGCCGAGCGCTGTCCGTGGGATTGAATTCCGTTGTGACGCCGACGATGGTGAACGAGTTCAGCATGGGCTACACAAAGCGTTCTCTGCTGTTCCTTGACCCGACGCATCCTGGCCTCGAAGTGATTGCGAATATCGAATCCGATCCGTACATCTTCTGGGGCGGCACCGGCCGCACACCGGTGGCATGGCAGTGGCTGGACAATTTCTCTTTCCTTAAGGGGAATCACACCTTCAAGACTGGCGCGAATATTCGGTTCTATTCGATTGACCAGTTCCGTCGCGCGACTAATTTCTACCCGCGCCTGACTTTCTCTACCGGCAACGCTCCGGTGACATTGAACACCAATGCCGGCTCGACGAATTTGAGCCTGGCTGGGATCAACTCGGTGGATCAGACGCGCCTCAACAGCTTGTTCAACGATCTGATGGGCGTGGTTGGAACTGTCCAGAAGGTGTTCTACTCCGACGGCACGAAATTCCCGTCGGCCAACAATGAACTGAACTTCCAGCAGCGGTCGCGTGAATACAATTTCTATTTCCAGGACGACTGGCGTATCACGCCGCGTCTGACTCTGAACCTCGGCCTGCGCTATGAGTTCAACGGGGTGCCGTTCGACAAGTCAGGCATGCAGGTGGTGAACGACAAGCCGATCAACAGCCCCTCCGGCGATGTGGCGCTGCTGCCTGCCGGACCTGGCACGGGACGCAACTGGTACAACAATTCGTACAAGAACTTCGCCCCAGTGGCCAGCTTTGCATGGACCCCGTTCGCCGATGGCAAGACCTCCATTCGCGGCGGCTACCGCATCGCATACAACCGCCTGGTCAGTTGGGCGCTGAACGTGGTGGAACAGAATCAGCCGGGCACGACGCGCACGAGCATCATCCGGCCGAACTCGACTTCACCGACCGTGCGTGCGAGTGACCCCGCGGTACAGACTCTGATCGCGCAGCTTTCCGATGGTATTGTCGGCCAGGCAGTGCAGCGAGTGCCTGCGCCGGACCGCAGCTCGTCGCCGTTGCTGTTCGATCCGAACATTCGAACGCCGTACGTGAACCAGTGGAATTTGAGCATTCAGCGGCAGCTATTCCGCGACACGATTCTGGAAGTCGCGTATGTCGGCAACCAGGGCGAGCACATGTTCCGCATGATCAATGCGAACCAGATTAACCTCTCTCCTGATTTTGTTGCCGGCTTCCAGGCCGCGCAGAAAGGTGTGCGCTCGGGCGTTGTGGGCAAGATCCTCGACACCTACGGAGCAACGCTGCCGGCCAGCGTGACCACGTTCTTCACGAACAACGACATTGGCGGCTTTGTGAACTCGATTGATACGGGCGTGCTCAACAACGTAACCGGAGGCCGCTTGACGGCAGCGGGCTTGACGCAGGGCTACTTCCATAATCCGCAGTTCGCTACCGGCGCGCTGGCATGCAGCTGCACCACCAGCAGCTACAATTCGCTGCAGGTTTCGTTGAACCGGCGCTTTTCGAAGGGCCTCATGACGCAGACCAACTACACGTTTGCAAAGAGCCTGGACGATGTCTCGGACGACACCAACGCGGCCGGTACGGGGTTCCTGCTGCCTCGCGATTCGACAAATGTGAAGCTCGACCGCGGACGTTCCAACTTCGATGTGCGGCACCAGTTCCGCGGCGGCGTGGTGTATGAGTTGCCATTCGGCAAGGGCAAGCCGTTCCTGTCGAAGGGCGTGCTGGCGCAGGTGGCCGGCGGCTGGACCACGAGTACGATCATCGATATTTCCAGCGGACGCCCGTTTACTGTGACCGGTGGATTCTCGACGGTGGTGCCGGGCCAGGTATCGAATGCCAACTTCAACGGCTCGCCCACATCGATCGGCGGGGTAGTGAAGAACGGCAACGCAGTGAACTACCTGAGCGCGACTGAACGTGCCATGTTCAGCGCTCCTGGTTTGGGCGATCTGGGCGGAGGCCGGAATGTCTTCAATGGTCCTGGATTCTTCCAGACTGATTTCGCGATTCACCGAGTGTTTGTGGTGCGGGAGAAGTTGAAGCTTGAGATCCGCGGCGAGTCGTTCAATGTGTTTAACAACGTGAACTTCAGCTTGCCGAATGCTTCGCTGACGTCGGCATCGTTCGGGGTGATTTCTTCGACGGTGGCGCCGCCGAGGATTTTGCAGGTGGCGGCTAAGTTCTCGTTCTGATCGTTAGGGGGCGCAGGGTCTGTGCAGTTACAGGCGCTGCGCCCCTTCGATTTTGGACAAGTTCGTGTCAAACGTCCCGAGAGGTAAATGGCCGGCTCTCTTCGCCATTTCGAGGATCAGACAATCAGTAAACCCTAGGGCGGGCTTAGACCGAAACAGGTCTAGTGCAGAGATGATTGTAGGGGAGTCCTGAAAGACCAAATCGTTCTGCTGAAGGAGCATCTGAATTGCAGTAGCGATCTCAGCGGGGGTCAACTCATAGTTACAAGCAAGTACCCACGTAGCTTCTGCCAGTGCCAATAAGGAAACCCAGGCACCTTTCTCAACGAATGCCTCGGCAACGGCGGCCTGTGCACTGTTGTCACGCATCACCAACCGGACGATCACGTTGGTATCAATCGCGCGCATGCTTTTGCCGCATATACCTGCGAATGCCTTCCTTAAGTTCTTCGTCTGTTTGCGGCTTTGGTTTTCGATCTCCGAAGATGGCCTTGTGAATATCTTCAAAGGTATATCGTCCGGCACGCCGAACGACGATCTTGCCATCCTCTTCTTCCCACTCCAGAACGGACCCTGGGCCGACTCCAAGTCTCTTTCGCACGTCGAGAGGCACTGAAATCTGTCCTTGCGCGGTTACTTTGGATTGTGCGATAGCCATACCTGCATATTACCACGGTAATGGAGAGATCGGAGCTGGTTGGAAGACGATGTCGACAGGAATGTCGACACGGCATGCATGGATGAATGCGCTACTATATGTTGTGTGGTTTCAACGGAGACCACTTTTGACGGTGTGGTAGTTCTTGCAATTTCAAAATATCCGGGCTATGATGGTTTTACTCCCCCCCGAGCAATGAGCCTCACGGCTCAGGCATTGCCATTATATTTTTGTACTTAAGGGGAGCCCTCCGTTGCTTAAACTTAAGCGCGTTGAAATTCAAGGATTTAAGTCGTTTGCAGACCGCACAGAGATGCGTTTTGCAGGCGCGGGTGTAGCCGCGATTGTCGGGCCGAATGGCTGCGGCAAGTCCAACTTGAGCGATGCCATCAGTTGGGTGCTCGGCGAACAGTCGGCCAAGAGCCTGCGCGGCGCCCGGATGGAAGATGTGATCTTCGCCGGCACGCGCGAACGCAAGCCCGTTAGTATGGCTGCCGTCACCATGACGCTGGTGGACCCTAACATCCATGCCGACCTGGCCCATGCCGTCGGAAATGGCAATGGCCACGGCAACGGCGCCCACGCGGCCGAAGAAGCCACGCTCATCCCCAAAGAGAACAAGTCCCACGAAATCACCATCACGCGCCGCCTGTTCCGCAGCGGCGAAAGCGAATACCTGATCGACGGCAAGTCGGCCCGCCTGCGCGACATCCAGGACATCTTCCTGGGCAGCGGCCTGGGACCGGAATCGTACGCGATCATCGAACAGGGCCGCATCGGCCAGATCCTCAGTTCGCGTCCGCAAGACCGCCGCGGAGTTATCGAAGAGGCCGCCGGCATCACGCGCTTTAAGACAAAGCGCCGCCTGGCGGAAGCGAAACTCGAAGGGGCCAAACAGAATCTATCGCGAGTGTTCGACATCCTGGAAGAGGTTGGCCGCCAGGTCAATTCGTTGAAACGGCAGGCATCAAAGGCCAAGCGCTACGAAGAGTTGCGCGGCGAAATGATCACGCACCTGCGCGCTGCGCTTTCCGGCCGGTTCAAACTTCTGGAACGCGAGGCATCGAAGACCGCTATCGCGCTGAACCTGGCGACCACGGAATCGCACGAATTCTCTGTACAGATCGCAGGCAAGGAACAAGAGCACGTCAAATTGCAGGAACAGGCCTATAGCGTGGAAGCGCTGTTGACCGAACGCCGCAAGCACCTGGCCGAACTCCAGATTGAGGCCGAGCGTACCCGCGGCAAGCTGACCAACCAGGCAAATCAAATTGGATCGATCGAGCAGCGCCTCGGCCGCGGCGAAACCGAAACGCAGGATCTGGAGGCGCGACTGGCACAGCTGGAGCGCGACATGGAACAGCATGGCGTGCAACTCGGTGAACTGGAACGCCAGACCGAATCCGCCCGCCAGCGCCTGACCGCCAAGAACGAAGAGCGAGACATGTTGCAGGGCCGCCTGCGGGCTCGCGAACAGGGCATGGAAGCCGCACGGCAACAGGTGTTGCGGCTGTTGGGCGAGGCTTCGACGCTGAAGAATCAGCTGGCACATGTCGACGAATTCCTGGCTTCGATGGAGCGTGACCGCAGCCGCGCCGAGCGCGAGTCCGAAATCGCATCGGGCGACATGGAAAAGCTGACGGCCATCAAAGCGGAACTGGCCGAGAAGTCTGCCGCCCGGCAGCAGGAGTTGGAGACGCTGGTGCTCACGCGCAAGCGCGTGGAAGAGACGCTGGTCACGCGGCGTCAACAGCATCAGGAGACGCGCCGACAGTTGGAAGGCCAGCGCGCAGAAGCGTCGCGGCTAAAAGCACGCAAGGATTCGCTCGAAGAGATTCTTTCGCATCGCGCCTACACCACCGAATCGGTGAAGCGGCTTTTCACGGCGATCGAGCACGGGCAGGCTTCGAACCTGACTCCGGCGGGAGTGCTGGCCGACTTCGTGGAAGTCGACCCGACCTACGAAAAAGCGGCTGAAGAGTTTCTGCATGAAGAGCTCGAATACGTCGTTGTAAAGAATTGGGAGCAGGCCGAGCGCGGCATCGATCTGATGCGCAGCGATATGGACGGCCGTGCGACGTTCCTGGTCCACCCCGAGCCGCATGATGCGTTCGGGTCGCGCGCTCCGCATGAGCCGCCACTGGGACCGGAGACGGGCATCGTTTCGCGGTTGAGCGACGTGCTGCGCATGACCAACGGGCTGACGCAGGCTCCGGCCGAGTTGTTGCCGCGCCTTTCGCGCTGCTTCCTGGCGCAGGATCGCGTCGCCGCCCAGCGTTTGGCTTCGCAGTATCCGGACATCTATTTCCTGCTGCCCGATGGCGTCTGCTATCACGGCCACGCGGTAAGCGGCGGCAAGAAGACCGGCAGCGGTCCGCTGGCGTTGAAGCGCGAACTGCGCGAACTCAACACCACGGCGCAGAACAAGCAGAAGCAGGTTGAGGCGACCACCGAACAGCTGGAGAACCTGGAGCAGGAGATCGCTGCTCTTTCGACGGAACTCGACCGACTGCGCGTTACGCAGCAGACACAGGAGAAGGAAGCGCTGGCCATCGATCACGAGATGCGCAAGCTTTCCGAGGAACTGAATCGTTCGAATCAGCGGTTGTCGGTTGCGCGCAATGAACTCGACCGGTTGTCTCGCGAAAAGGAACGTTCGCAGGAACAGCGCGAGCGCAATCAGCAGATCCTGGAAGAGAAGGAGCAGGCGCGGCACACGCAGGAGCAGGCTTTGGAAGCGGCTCGGGCGGAACTCGGCGATTTGCAGGCAGGCGTGGCTTCGGCGATCGAAGAGCATTCGGTGTTGCGCGTGGAGATGGCATCGTTCGATGAGCGCCGCCGTTCCGAGGCGCAGGCCAAGGCGCGGGTGGAGCACCAGATTCGCGAGCTTTCGAACCGCCGCCAGCAGATTTCGAACGATTTGGAGCGGTTGGGTGTGGAGAAGCAGCGGCTGCTCAATGACAACATCGAGCTCGATGCACGCGCCGCTCAATTGACCGGGCAGATTGAAGCGTCTGAGACGGAAGTGATCACCACGGCCGAGATGGAGCAGAAGCTGCGCGGCGAACTGGCCGCCATCGAAGAGCTGCTGAAGAAGAGCCGCATCGAGATGCAGGAGGCGCAGGAGAAGCGCTCGCAGGTCGAAGTGGAGCTGGTGAAGCTGCAGGCCGAACTGAAGTACCTGGATGAGACGGGCCGCAAGGAGCTGAACCTTTCACCGGCGGAGATCGCGGCTGAGGATCAGACCGAACTCGACGAGGCTGGGTTGGTCGAAGCGGAGAACAAGTATCAGGACGTGAAGGCGCGCATTGATGCCTTGGGTCCTGTGAATCCGCTGGCGCTTGAAGAGTTCCAGGTGGCGTCAGAGAAATACGACTTCCTCAACACGCAGCGGCAGGATCTGCTCGATTCGATCCGAGACACGGAGAAGGCGATTTCAGAGATCGACGTGGAATCGCGCAAGCGGTTCGCCGATGCGTACGAGAAGATCAACGTCAATTTCCGCGAAATGTTCAAGACGCTGTTTGGCGGCGGCATCGGCGAGATGCGGCTGACCGATGAGAGCAATCTGAACGATTCGGGCATTGAGATTGTGGCTTCGCCTCCGGGCAAGCGCCTGCAGAACGTGCTGTTGCTTTCGGGCGGCGAGAAGTCCCTGACGGCGATGGCGCTGCTGATGGCGATCTTCCGGTATCAGCCGAGTCCGTTCTGCATCCTGGACGAAGTGGATGCGCCGCTCGACGAAGCAAACATCGGGCGACTGGCGAATCTGCTTCGCGAGATGTCGCTGGAGACGCAGTTTATTGTGATCACGCACGCCAAGCGCACGATGGAATCGGCGCAGACGATGTACGGTGTGACGATGCAGGAACCGGGCGTATCGAAGTTGGTTTCTGTGCGGTTTAATCAGGCTCCCCCACCACCTCCCCCGAGCCAGCGCGCCATAGCGATGGCGTCGCAATAGGGGCCGGCAGAGCCCGGCTTCGGCCGGGGTAAAACCGGCCCTGCCCGTTTTGTGTGGGGTTAGGGATTGTAGAAATGGCCGCATGTTTCCGGAGGTTCCGGAGCGTGCGGCCTTTTTGGTAACCGGCCAATCGATCATTCAGATCAAGCGACGAAACTCATCTACCGAGAGGTTCGATTCCCTGATGATGGCCCGTAGCAGTGGATCGCTGATACTTCTGCCTTTATGAATAGGTATGACGGTGCGCACATGAGTGGCTGGGTGCAGCATGACGAGATGGCTTCCATTTTGACGATCTTCGGTAAACCCTGCACGCTTCAGAGCCTTCGATAACCTGACGAGCATTCAAAGATGGAAGCTTCGCCATGGCTAGGCGGGAATGGTGACCGGCACAGAAACCCGTCCCTGGAACGACCGCCCCTCGTCGGGAATCGCTTCACCATGGGCCGAGAGGCTTTCCAAATAAAGGGCGATAGCTTCTTTCACGTTCTGCTCGGTCTCTTCCAGGTTGTCTCCTTGCGTGTGGCAACCGGGCAAGGCGGGGACGAATGCGACGAAGCCGCCTTCCGGGTCCTGTTCGTAAAAGACAGAATAGGAATAGGTTTTAAGATGAGATTTCTTCATCACTCATATTGTACTCACAGAACAGCGCTGCTGATGGCGATCTTCCGGTATCAGCCGAGTCCGTTCTGCATCCTGGACGAAGTGGATGCGCCGCTCGATGAAGCCAACATCGGGCGTCTGGCGAATCTGCTGCGCGAGATGTCGCTGGAGACGCAGTTTATTGTGATCACGCACGCCAAGCGCACGATGGAATCGGCGCAGACGATGTACGGCGTGACGATGCAGGAACCGGGGGTATCGAAACTGGTTTCTGTGCGGTTTAATCAGGCTCCCCCACCACCTCCCCCGAGCCAGCGCGCCATAGCGATGGCGTCGCAATAGGGGCCGGCAGAGCCCGGCTTCGGCCGGGGTAAAACCGGCCCTGC
>Ga0118677_10011341_pt1 | contig 13383 bp, 6 predicted proteins | sample AliMusrvi5mmetaG_FD_86154 | JGI IMG/M metagenome (GOLD analysis project Ga0118677, IMG submission 86154)
ATAAGGAGTTGAATAGATTTCTTCATGTTTATTGATATTCTTAAATTGATTTTTTGTCAAATTTTCAAATTAATCTATTTCTTCACCGGAGCAGAGATTACTCCCAGGTACCGTCCCATCCAGTAAGGCAATAACCAGGTGTCTCCTGCACTGACCAATGAACCACCGTCACCGGTCGAATCAAGGTTAAAGAATTGTCCATTGTGACGGTAGATCGGAATTTCGTTTAATGGTAGCCGCTCTTTAGTCGTTTGCCCCCGGAAATTTTTAGGGAGCAGCTCAATATCTTTTCTGTGGGAGTTATGCATTCCCCAATTTCGCATATCCAAAGGATAATCTTTCAGGAAATCGATAGATGGTCCAAGGTCATACTCTTTTGCCCCTGTTATGGCATAGGTAAAATTCCAGAGGGCATTACCCTCAGGACGTTCAATCTCCCAGTGGTCCCTGATTGCTTCCTGAAATTTTGTTTTTAAACTGTCATTCAGGGCATAGGGATATAGTCCCCAGTAAGCCAAAAAGTACATCTCATCATCCGAATGGTTCCACTCCTCCGAAAGAGCCTTACTTAATTCATCCGATTGATTGGGACCGATTTGAGAGAACGGGCGGGTCAGGTTATCGAGATAGCCATATTTGGTCATCAACTCATTTGCCTTGGTTTTATAAATTTCCTTTCCCGTAAAGTGATATACCGTCTGCAAAAAGGCAATAATATTGGATGAGGTGATCTTACGGTCGCCAACATTCACCGGAAATTTATTCACATATTCAGGATTCCACTTTCCCCACATGGTTGGTTCACCGTCGACATCAATAATATAAAAATCATTTTTAACGATATAACTCATCAGGTTATCAAGGCATTTCAGGGTTCTTGCTTTCCATGCTGCATCATCCGATAGTTCCAGAATCGTAGTAAGGGCAAAAATCTGTCCTACTGTCTGGTCACTGCTTGCTGTTGAGCGCCAGGTCCAGTTGGGAAGATCTGCTGCAGGAAGCCAGAGACTTGCAGGGCTGCCTGTAAGTAACTCTTTTCTTTTCCAATCGGCGCCCCTGGCATTTTCGACCTTGTAATCACGTTCGAAGCTACGGGCAAAGAGTCCGGGGATATTAGTCACAGTATGAAACCGTTCCATTGCATCAAACGCTTCGTAAGCATTTTGTTTGGCATCCTCAGATCCGGTAACCTTATATCTGAACATCTCAGCAGCCAGGTACATGCCGGTCCAAAGATTATCGCTGGGTTGATTACCTGTCCGGGCAGTTGAGTAACCATTCGGAATAGCAACCGAGCTGCAATTCAAACCATAACGTATATTTTTCTCGCGAACCTGCTTTTCATAAAAAAGCGCTTTCTCCTCAAGGGTCATCATTTTGAATGAGAGTTGCCCTACCCCTTTATCGGTCAATACCAAAACACTTTTATCAGGACCAGCTTCGATGGCAATTACCTTATTGCCAGGAAGCCAGCGTTCCCCCGCGTAATAGCTGTATTTTCCCTTATTATTCAGAGAGTAAGCGCCCCAGGCAGATCCGAACCATAGCTGACCGTTGATCTCTTTTATGTCGGTAATTTCGGAACAGGGAACTTTAGAAAATAACTTCTTATCTGATAAGTGAAGGTATCCTGAATTTGTGCCAATCACGATATCCTCCCCATCACCAACGACCTCAGCGCAGGTAATTTCTGACCCGGAAAACAGCGTTTTGAGTGGTTGTCCGGGAAGATAATCAGCAACAGCATTTGGGGAGATTAACAGAAAGCTTTTTTTCTTTTCGTTGTAAAGGATTTGGGTAACCCCGTTCATGTTGCCTGTCCAAAGCTTTGTACCCGACTGGTCGAGATAAACGAGCTGTTCACCATCGGAGATAAGGAAATGAAAGTCATCCCCTCCGGCAAAAACAGAGGCATTTGGCAATCCGTGATCGATCTGAATTTTACCGGCCCATGCATTGCTGAAAAGTTGTTTATCATCCAGGTAGACCGTCTGGTTCCGGTAAGTGCCTATTTTCCTGATCTTTTTAGGGAATAGCGGAGGGTAGGAAATATCGTGGCAGAGTTTGCCCGGATAGAAAAGGGTCCCGTTATCGGGGACAACAACTCCGCTGTCGGATAAAATCCGTATCTGTCCGTCGCGGTTGGAAGAGATCGCGGTAAGCTTTAATGAACTGTGCGACGGTGCAAGGTAATACCGGACACTAAAATCCTGCGAATAGGGTTCGTCGGAATAGACAGGCTGTCCCTTTGAATTTGTAACGTCTCCCGCGTTGTCAGCTCTATTTCTGGTACATCCTGTTAAAGTACAGCAAATCAAAAACAATAATACGTAACGAGGGCCCATATTTCTCATTTCACGGATAATTAACTGATTCAAACAAAGAAACATCATTTGGGAAACGCAAACTTCCAATTATTTATTCAAATCACATGGTTTATTAACAGGATGACAAAAATTAAGGGCGCTATCTTGCCAACTCTATGATTTTTCACGATTTTTTTGTTTCTTTGAATTAACATATTCAAAAATATAAAGCATATTGAAAAACCAATAACGTATGTTTAATATTTCCACAATGAATGAAGGAGCCTTTACCTGTATGATTCCTGAGGGTAGGCTCGACACGCTTAACAGCGAATCCTTCAATAAAAAACTACAATTGCTGACTGAGACCGAAGCGTACCTTATTGTCGACTTTACACAATGCAATTATCTTGCCAGTACCGGAATACGCTCCCTAATAACAGCTGCTAAAAAACTTGACGCAAAAGGAGGAAGCCTGATGCTATCCGGTTTGTCTCTTGAAGTTTTTCAGGTTTTTGAAATGGCCGGATTACATAAGTTTTTTCATTTGTTTAAAGACAGGAGAAATGCACATGATGAAATTATCCGACTGAAAGAGAAAGTTTTTCAAGGCTCAGAAATTCAAATCGGAAACCACCATTTTCAGTTTAAACGGTTTGAAAATCAGGGCCATACTGATTTAATCTGGCAAAATCAGGAGATTGCAGGCTTCAATGAACTTGTTTTTTCATTGGGAATTGGTTCTCCGGCCGAATCGTTGGTAGAGGATGAAGAAAATCAAGGGATATTTGTTACTACCGGTAATTGTGCAGGATTCATCCCATTCGATGAAAACTTATCTCCTGAGTTCAGGGTGCTTAAAGATCCGTCAGCTGGTGGAATTTTTCTCCACTGTGCAGTATCTTTTGGGCAGTATCCTGGAAGCCGGGTTAAGTTGATTGCATCGTCAGAAATTCAGCTGGGTCAGTTAACAGATGAGCTTTTAAAAATTCCTTATAACCCTGATATTGAAAAGACAAAGGCAATGTTAATTGCTGATTTAAATGGTACTACTCCATCCATATCTCTTCAATATGTAACAGATAAGAATGATCAGAGCGTGTTTCAACCTTTTATTCCGGAGCAATTATCCAGGTATTTCCAGGAAACAGAAGATGGCCATCAGGTATTTGGGATCAGATTTCTTGTGAATCAATTACCAGATTTACAGCCTGATGAATCTATCCTCAATTTTGTCAATCGTTCTCTGACAATTGAAAATATTGAAGGGATAACCTTGCCTGATCTTTATGCGCAACTTTCAAATCCTGTGGTATGGTTATTCAGTTACGATGATATAGTTGATGCTGTATCTCAACGAATTAATGTCGAAACATTTGAAGATTTTGTGTTCGAACCCTACAAAGTATATTTAACCAGGAGGTTGTACAATGATTCGGCAAGGGTGGTCGTGAAGCAACTTCATGGGGGATACTCCGCGCAGACATTTCAGGTCGATTCCTATGATCATCACGGTCGGAAACTGAGGCCAACTGTATTGAAGATCGCTAACCGAAATATCATCTCACGCGAAGCAGATCGTTGTCAGCAGTTTTCTCTTCCGTATATTATGAACAACAGTGCCATTGTTTTGGGAACCTCTTTTTTCTGCGATATGGGAGCTCTTCGATACAATTTTGTAGGAATTGGTGGAGAACAAACCCAATTAAAATGGCTGACACACTATTTTAATACGTGGTCTGCCGAAGATCTTGAACCCCTCTACGACAAAATATTTCTTCAGATATTAAAACCCTGGTATGGACAACCGGTAAAAGAGAAGATCTTTCCTTATAAAGACCATGATCCGACATTTACATTTTTTCCTCAATTAGGTGATACCGCTGAAGCACTATTTTCCATCTCTTCAGACGAAAAATATATCAGATTTGAAGAAACTGATCAGATGCGAATCAATCCTTATTGGTTTCTAAAAAATGAGTACAATTCACGACGCGATGATGCAATTGAGTATCACACCTCCATCTGTCATGGTGATTTGAACATGCAGAACATCCTGCTTGACAAGGATATGAACGTCTATCTGATCGATTTCTCGGAGACAAGGCCTCGTTCTGTTGTTTCTGATTTTGCCCGTCTGGAAGCTATATTCATGATCGAACACGCACCTTTGAACAGTGAAGAGGATCTGAAAGAGATGGTTGAATTTACCTCGAAATTTTACAATACGGTTAATCTTAATAAATTTCCGGAACATAAATGGGTCGGGAATTCCGCTGACATTATGAGGCGAAACCTTGCTTTAACGCTGAAAATGAGAAGATATGCTGTTAATTGTACTTCCGGTGATCACAATATTGTCCCCTATTATATTGCCTTACTGGAGTGGATACTCCCGATTATCTGTTACTCAGGCGTTTCCCTTTTTCACAAAAAGCTATCTGCGTATGTTGCCGGACTTTTGTGTGAGAAAATAATGGATTGTGATTAATTTAGCGTAGCAAAAAACAGAAGAGATAAATGAGACACTTATTGAATTTACTAACCATTGTTGTGATTTTTTTGGTGATCGGTTGTGGCGAAAAAACACAAAAAATAACCAGCCTTGCATCGCTTAAAGGGGGTAAAACCTTTGCCGTTCCAACCGGAACCGTTGCTGACCAGATGGTTCTAAAAAAAATCCCGGATGCGAAAATAATCTACTTCAACAGCGTGCTTGATTGTGCCCTGGCTGTTAAAAGAGGGAAGGCTGACGCAGCTGTTTATGATCAGCCAATTTTAAAAAACATCGCAGCAAAAAATGACGGACTTACTGTCCTGAGTGAATTAATTCTGGATGATCAATACGGTTTTGCGGTTCAGCTTCAAAATACCGCACTTAAATCTACTGCCGATGAGGTCCTTGCTGAATTGAAGGGGAATGGAACATATCAGGATATGATGAAACGTTGGTTTCCTGAAAAAGGGAATCCGGCAAAAATGCCCGAAATAGTTACCGGGGGTAAAAACGGAGTATTAAAATTCGGTACTGCTGCTGTTACGGAACCAATGTCATTTTTCGATGGCAATAGAAATCTTGTAGGATTTGACATTGAGTATGCTTCTTACATTGCCAGGAAATTAGACAAAAAACTGGAGATCATTGACATGGAATTTGGCGCAATGCTCCCTGCATTGATCGCCGGAAAAGTTGACATGATCGGCGCGGGATTGTCAATTACTGCAGAGAGAGCTACAAAGGTATTGTTCTCACAAAGCTATTACAAAAGCGGAATTGCCGCAATTGTTAAAGAGGCCGGCAGAAAAAGACCAGAAACTTCAGGTTTACAGCTTAGTGGTATTGAAGATATTAAAAATAAACGAATTGGCGTTCTGCTTGGTTCTGTTCATGATGCCTATGCAACAAAAAATTATCCTGAGGCCGCGATTTTGCAATACCAGAATGTTCCAGACCTGCTGACAGCCTTGAATCTGAACAAAGTAGAAACAGCCTTTTTTGATCATACCGCGTTAAAAGAAATATTTAGTAAAAACGCCACCCTGGGGCTCCTGGTACCAAATGTTTTTATGGTACCAATTGCCGCAGGCTTTAACAAGGAAAATAATCACTTGCGGGAACAGTTTAACGCATTCCTACAGGAAATAAAATCGAATGGAACCTATAAGGATATGGTTGATCGCTGGATGGAAAAAAGTTCAACAACCTTGCCGGAGATACCTCTTATCAAGGGCAACGGCACGCTGCGTGTGGGATGTGTCAGCGACTTGGGATTGCCGTTTACGGTCTTTAATGATGGCAAATTGATCGGATTTGACATTGAACTTTCCAAACGTTTTGCGGCATACATTGGTAAAGAGTTTGTGCCGGTTGATATGCCGTTCGGCAGTCTGCTTGCATCTGTTTCGACGAATAAAATCGATTTGATTACCAGCTCATTAATGATATCTGAGGAGCGTAAGAAACAAATCGACTTTTCAGACCCTTATTATGAATCAGGTGTCAGCCTGATCGCCAGGAAGATAAATATTCAGCAGGCAACTTCTGCAAAACTTAAGGTATTGGATGATATTGCAGATAAAAGGATCGGCATCTTTACCGGTACAGTTCACGATGCATTTGTAACCCGGAAATATCCAAAAGCAGAGGTCCTAAGGTTTGAAAGTACCGCAGACATGACAATGTCGGTAAAGAGCGGCAAGATCGATGTAGCGATGCTCGATGCCACTACAGCGTCAATAATGACCCGGCATAATCCTGAAATTGGCATCCTTAGCAAAGATGTACTTAACATGCCATTAGGAATAGGCTTCAGTAAGAAAAACCCGGCTCTGCGCGAAAAATTTAACAAGTTTCTGGAGGGTGCGCGGCAGGATGGCACTTATGATACCATTTTCAAACGGTGGTTTAATGAGGATGCCGAAAAGGCAGTAATGCCCGCTTTTAAAAACCCGTCGAAGGGCGAAAAACTGGTTGTAGGGGTCTCTGTCGATGATCTCCCCTATGTGGCTTATATGAATGGAGATTATGTCGGGTTCGACATTGAGCTGATCAAAAAATTCGCTGAACATGAGAAATTTCAGCTAGAAATAATTACAATGAAATTTTCTTCATTAATTGCCGCTTTATCTTCCGGCAAGGTGGAAATGATTTCCGATGGAATCGCCATTAGTGAGGAACGGGGAAAAGAGATAGATTTTTCTGATAGTTATGCCGAATTCAGGACAGCGGTCATCGCACTAAAATCAAATCTGGCAAGCTCTGACAATGAGATAGCTGTGCAGGATAAACACTCATTTATACAGAAAGTTTCAAACAGCTTTTACAACAACATCCTACTCGAAAAAAGGTATCTGCTAATCCTTTCCGGACTAAAAGTGACCCTGATTATCTCTCTCTTTGCAGCTCTGTTCGGCACTTTGATCGGTGGGTTAATCTGTTTCATGCGAATGTCAAAACAAAAGGTTCTCTCTGTTTCGGCAAAATTGTACATCACCCTACTACGCGGGACACCCGTTCTGGTTTTGCTGATGATCATCTATTATGTAGTGTTTGCTTCAGTAAATATAAATCCAACCGTCGTTGCAATATTTGCATTTGGCCTCAATTTCGGCGCCTATGTTTCTGAGATGTTCAGAACGTCGATCGAAAGTCTTGATAAAGGACAGACTGAGGCCGCAACAGCAGGTGGCTTTACAAAAATTCAAACCTTTATGTACGTCATATTACCGCAGGCTTTGCGGCAGGTACTGCCTGTTTACAAAGGGGAGTTTATTTCCCTTATCAAAATGACATCAATTGTCGGGTATATTGCTGTTCAGGATTTAACCAAAGCAAGCGATATTATCCGCAGCCGTACATTCGATGCATTTTTCCCGTTAATTATGGTCGCTGTTTTCTACCTGACAATTGCCTGGGTGCTAACCTGGGTCTTAGGTTACATCGAAGTTTCAGTAGATCCAAAAAGAAGAAATATTAAAAAAATTGAGGAGGTAAACATATGATCAGAACGAAAAATCTTTCAAAACACTTTGGACAGCTGGTTGTCCTAAAAGACATCAGTACAGAAATCAAAAAAGGGGAGATCATTTCAATAATTGGCCCATCTGGAACAGGTAAAAGCACCTTCCTCCGCTGTCTCAACCTTCTTGAGACTCCAACCAGCGGGTCTATTTTTATTGATGAAGTCCCCCTGCTTGATAAGAAAACCAACGTTCCCAAACTTAGGCAAAAGATTGGAATGGTTTTTCAATCTTTTAATTTGTATTCACATCTTTCCGTTCTTGAAAACCTGACAATAGGTCCTATTAAATTGCTTGGAAAGAGCAAATCAGAAGCAAACAGGAAGGCGATTGAACTGCTTAAGCTTGTTGGTCTGGCTGAAAAAATCCATAGTTTCCCGGATGAGCTCTCAGGAGGCCAAAAGCAGCGGGTGGCCATAGCGAGATGCATGGCCATGGAATCTGAGATCTTACTTTTTGATGAACCCACTTCGGCTCTTGATCCGACAATGGTCAGCGAAGTGCTGGCAGTTATCCGCCGTCTATCCAAAGAGGGGATGACAATGGTGATTGTCACCCATGAAATGGAGTTTGCCCGCAACATTTCAACCCGTGTATTCTATATGGATGAAGGATTAATCTACGAAGAAGGGACACCGCAACAGATATTTGATAATCCACTCCGGGAAAAAACAAAAGCATTTATCAACCGGATACGTAGCATGGTCTATCATATCGAAAGCCGCGATTTTGACCTGTATGCGTTACACGGAGAGATGGAAGCATTCTGCGAAAAACATATGATGTCAAAAAAGACAATCGGTTATGTGCAACATATTGCAGAGGAAGTGCTGATTCTTCAGCCCGATTTCTCTGACATCCAGCTAACCCTTTCGTATTCCGAAAAAGAGAGAAGCGTGGAACTGTTGTGTGAAAGTACGGGAGCACCATTTAATCTGTTTGAGGAAAGTGAAGATGACGAGGATATCGGGATCAGAATAATTAAGGCACGGTGCAAAAGCATAGACTATTCCTATGAAAAGATGAAAAACATACTCTTACTGAAGATAAAGGATGAGTGATTTTCAGAATCAATTTTTGATAATCAATTAAGCAATCTCACACACGAAGCAAAGTTCTCTGAAGAAATCACAAAATACATTAATCTGCTGTACATTATAATTAAATTACAGAGTCACCAGTTTGACGAATAATTATATTTTTTGAGATTTCAGATTCCCGAACCAGGTGATCAGCTTCCGTAAAAGATCATAAAGAAGCGCAAAATATAAACCCAAAGACATCAGCCAGATAATTGCAATATTGAACCAAAGTGTATCTATCTTCCAGCTACCGACGATTTTCACCGGTGCATAGAAATGGGCCCTTCCATCGTGTGAAACGGGATCCATATATATCGGATCCTTTTTACGGATCAGCCTCCCCTTGCCTTCAATTATTTTATTTCCAGCCCCCTTGTTCAGCACAAGATCGGCAATATTCTCATTATAATAGTTCTGTCTGAGTTCATCTGCTTTATCATTTCCCAGCTCACCGATCATTTTTTCATAGATGGCATCTTTGCCTGCTGTTACCGTATTCATACGCGAGGAGAAATTTCGGCTCAGCAAATCGAGGTATAATCTGGCATTGCGAACAACTGAATCATTGAATTGCCTTACATTTAATGAAGATAATAATGGGAAGGGTGTAAACCCCGCCTCATTTTGCAAAGCGGGAATCTCATTCCTTAATATTTCAAATGTGTTGATTGTCTTATCGCTATTTTCATGTTTAAGGATATTCCGCTGGCATTGATCAAGTTCAGATTTCAGGGTTGGAATCACATAAGATATGGTATAAGAATATCTGGAAATGTCTTTATCATAATCATAAAATATCTTCTCGTAATTATTGTTTTTAAATTGCGCTACAGCAAGAGCCTCAAATGTCCATCTTGACGTCATCAGATTCCCGACAAGCGGTACATTTTCGATTGAGGCAATTGCAGGATTTAGATTGTCGAAGGGGACGATAGTACCGCTCAGAAGTAGTTGGGGTACAAGGATAAAAGGGATAAGAATGTAAATTGCAACAACAGAGTTGAGTCCGGCTGAAATATTTAATCCAATCATATTGGCAAAACATGAAGTCGAAAAAAGGATTAACCAATAGCTCAGTGTCATCCCATGAATACCAAGGATCAGGTTTCCTGTCACAACATAAATGATGGTTTGAATTGCTGAAAGGATAAAAAGGAGACTAATTTTCGAGTTGAGGTAACTAAAGTGGCTCAGGTTCAGGAATGCCTCACGTTTCAATATTTTGCTGTCTTTGATTATTTCTTCAGCGCTAACCATCATTCCCAAAAAGAGTGAGACTACAACACTCATAAAAAGGTAAGGGACGAGGTTGCGGTTGTCGCTGAACGAATAATGATCACCAAAACTATACCGGGTCAGGTAAGCCAGCAAAGCAGCCAAGAGTGGTCCCTCGAGCAGATTGATTATCATGTACTGACGATTGGTTACTTTGGTAAGCAGGTTACGGATAAAAAAGATCCAAAACTGCTTTAGATAACCGGGAATTTTGAAAAAGCTCAGGGGAATCTCATTTTTTGATTCACTGATTTTAAGACGTGGCTGAATATTTTTCCGAAAGAGTTCGTACCATTCCTTTGGAGTGGTTTTCCGGCTGCTTGTCAGCCGACCATATTCATTGACTATTTTCGATTCAACAATTTGGAGCAGTTGTTCGGGATTAACATAACCACATGTCTGACATTCACTTTCATCAGGATTTACATGGTTACTCATCGATTTGAACCAGGTAAGTGCATCTATCGGGTTGCCATAATAAATTGGATACCCCCCTTTATCCATAATTAACAAATTGTCGAACAATTTATAAATGTCAGATGAAGGTTGGTGGATGTTTACGATCACCAACCTCCCTTTGTGGGTCTGCTCCTTTAACAGGAGCATCACCATTTCAGAATCCATGGAAGAGAGTCCGCTGGTTGGTTCATCGGCGAACAGTACAGATGGTTCGCGGATAAGTTCAAGTGCAATATTTAGCCTTTTCCGCTGCCCCCCGCTGATTAATTTATTTATCGGGTCACCAACTGCAAGATTTCTGATTCCGATCAAATCAATATCCATCAGTACCCGCATTACTGACCGTACCAACTGCTTCCTGGTAAAGTCATTAAAGCATAACCGGGCATTATAGTAAAGATTCTGAAAAACGGTGAGTTCCTCTATCAATAAATCATCCTGAGGTATAAAACCAATAATTCCCTGCAGTTTCTCCCTGTCTTTTTCCAGATCGTAACCCTGGATCAGGATATTTCCGCTGTTCAGGCTAAGATTTCCGTTGAGTACATTCAATAAAGTCGATTTTCCTACTCCACTCCCTCCCATCACCCCAATCAACTCTCCCGATTTGGCGGTGAAACTAAATTTATGGATGCCGTTGACACTGTTTTTAAACTTATATTCAATTTCTTTAGCTGTAAATTCAATCGTTATCTTCTCCTGCGAATGTAGAAATTGTGAAGCCACATCGGCAAAATAGAGCGGGGCAATCTTCCTGCTTTTCAAAATGGCTCCGTTGTTAAATACAAATGAACGTAAAGGGGGTATATTATGTCCGTTAAGGTACAATTCATCATGCCCCATATAACGACATATCATCGTATTAACCGATGGAACGAAGAGAATTAGAATATGTCCGCCGAGATGCTCCCGATATAGATGTTTATGAGCCAACGATGAATGTCCATCTTCGCTGTCAATAACCAGAAAATGATCACGGCTTACATCCCCTGAAAATGGATGAAAAATAAATGCCGTTGAATTTTGGAATTCATGTTCAGGCAGGTTAAATACCTGTTTGAATATTAAAAGATAATTTTCCGAGAAGTGGCTTTTTATAAAGGGTTTGTCAACTTCACCCTGCGAAAGTTCTTCAACAAATTCAAGGAATTTGATAAATACGATTAGCCGATCTTTCGCAGGGAGTTGTTTTTTAATCTTTTCGCAAATATTCCCGATTTTATCAGAGACATCCAATTCCTGTAAATCGGAATCATTCATTTCCTGCTGATGAAAAAACTGTAGTTCATCGAACAATTTAAGGTATTCTTCCAGTTCCTGGCTATTCAAATGTTGACACAGGTAAGATTCAAGAATTGTACGGGAACTATCTGAAATGAGTTTTTTAACAGATGCAGAAACGATAGCAAAGAGTTGCACCAACGCCATTAGAATTGGTTCAGACATGGAGAAACATTTTTACAATCTCAAGTAAAATATCTATCGAAAAAGCAACAAGAAAATATTATTTTGTAAACGCCATGCGGGTACTTTCGGCAATCGCTTTAATCTCCTTTGCACCCAACTGAGCCATTTTTTTTGCCGGATCACTATTCTCATTGCCCCAGATTGGTTTGAGTTTTGCAAGTTCATCAGCTACAGGTTTCATTGTTTGATCAGCACTATAACCTCCCAGGATGGATAAAAGATTCATGTAGTTGTTTTTCTGACCGGCAATAACTGCCAATATTTTCGAATTATCCTTGGCAAATTCAGCCAAAGAGGCAGCAATAAAAAGACTTTCTGCAAAACCACCGGCAGTAACCAGTACAGCAATCTGATTACGGTTATTTTTTGACAAAAAATCGTTGGTTTGACTAAATACGTTGTTTACCAGCGTAATAAGACTATCTTTATTGTTATTATTTTTCTTAATTTTTTCGAATATCATCTGGTTATAAATTCCGCCAATTCCAAGTTTATCGGCCAGATTATTGGTGCAATCCAGAAATTTGTTTGTTCCATCAATGATATTGTATGTGGTTGAATAGCTCAAATCAGCGCTATATACTCCAAGGTTGAGCGCTTTACTCTTTTCGGTGGTATATTTATTGACGTTTGCGGGGGGATTTGTGATGTCAAAAATAAACCCGGCTTCAGCTTTCTGAAGCATGCTTGTGATCTCAAATGGAGTAGGGAAATTTGCAAGAAGTTTTTGCGATTCGGGGCTCAAGGCAATCTCTTTTTTATTACTGTCGGGAACAGTTGTTTTCGCCTGTTTCTTTTGGCTACCAGCATTATTGCACCCGGAAAGGGAAAAGATTACGAAGATTGCGGACAATACAACGCCTGTCTGAATTTTTAAAAGTGTTTTCATAAAATAGATTTAGAATTTATTATTAAAGTTAACAACCTATAATTTCAATTTTATGATAATGAACTAATGCGAAATTAGCTCTTTTATTTCAAAATTCCAATTTTTTACAGAGCATCTCGTGCGTTTCTGACAATTTTAGCGTCATCCGGCAGATAGAAAAAATTTTTACCCATTTGATCTCAGGTTTCTAGATTATGGTCATCGCAAACATAAGACAGCACCGGGATATCCCCGGTGTCTATAAAATCCTTAACAGAAAGGTCGGGTAGGCGGTTTGCCCCCGCAATTGTTTTTGTGCTGCTTGCGGAGGTTTCAGTTTCTCTATCCATGTTCTCATCCTTGTTCCTGTCCAAGGTCATCATTAGCGAAGGGCACAATACTTTAG
>Ga0118677_10011342_pt1 | contig 13382 bp, 4 predicted proteins | sample AliMusrvi5mmetaG_FD_86154 | JGI IMG/M metagenome (GOLD analysis project Ga0118677, IMG submission 86154)
CCACTAGTCAGATCCCAAAGGATACAAGAATTGTCTATTGAACCAGATATACCTAATCTTCCATCAGGAGTAATTGCAACTGAAGAGACATTGTTAGTATGTCCATTAAGAACTTTTAAGGCCTTCTTGGAAATGAGGTTCCAGAGGATACATGAGGCATTGTTGTAACCTACCAATGCCAATTTATCATCAGGTGTTATTGTGACTGCCCAGACAACGTCAGCATGCCCGAAAAGTGATCCTAATATTTCTCCATTATTAATCTTCCAAATTCGGCAGCTCTTATCGAAGGATCCAGATAATACTTTCACTCCTCCACGAGATATTGAAATCCCGGTGATAGCTTCATAATGCATATTGAATGTTTTTAAAGCTTTACCGGAAACAAGATCCCATAGAATGCAAGTTTTATCATAAGATCCAGATAAAGCCCTACTGCCTTCCGACGTTATTAAAACAGTGGAGACTCCTGCGGTATGACCATGAAATGTTTGTTTGACCTTTCCAGTTTTAAGGTCCCAGAGAATGCAAGTATTGTCTGAGGATCCAGATAATGCAGTATCTCCTAAAGGAGCTATTGAAATTGAAGAAACTTCTGATTTATGTCGCTTTATTATTACTGAAGCTTTTCCTGTTGTAAGGTCCCATACGATACAAGACCTGTCCCATGATACTGATATTGCTTTTCTGCCATCAGGTGTAATGGAAACTGCTTTAATACTATCATAATGACCTTTTAGTGTTTGTATGGCTTGTCCAGTAGTAAGGTTCCAAATGGTACAAAGGTTCTCAAAAGATTCTTTGTCACGAGATCCTGAAATTGCTATTTTCCCATCAGGGGTCAATGAAACTGAATGGAAAACACTTGTTCGCCCATTGAGAGTTTTTAAAGTCTTACCAGTAGTTAGATCCCAAAGGATGCAAGTTCCATCAAAGGAACCTGTTAATCCAATTTCACCATTGGGAGTAATGGTAACAGATGAAATCTCGTTTGTGTGCTTTTTAAGTGTTTTTAATGCTTCCCCAGTAGCTAGATCCCAAAGAATGCAAGTTTTGTCTGAGGATCCAGTTAATGCTTTTTCCCCATTGGGAGTAATATCAACAGATGTAATCCAGAAGGTGTGTCCTTTGAGTATAAATATTGATTCTCCTGATGTAAGATCCCATATTATGCAAGTGTTGTCCTTAGATCCGGAAATGGCTTTTCTTCCATCAGGCGTAATAGCAACTGATTCCACAACATCAGTATGACCCTTCAGAGTTTGTAAAACTTTTCCTGTAGCGAGATCCCATAGAATACAGTTTTTATCGGAGGAACCTGAAATTGCTCTATCCCCATCTGGAGTTATGGCAACTGAATATATACTACCAGTGTGTCCTTTAAGTGTTTGTAAGGATTTGCCTGTAGATAAATCCCATAAGATGCATGTTAAGTCACTTGATCCGGACAAGGCCATTTTCCCATTTGTGGTCACAGCAACTGCATTTACCCAATGTTTATGCTCATTAAGATATTGCAGAATTTGAGGTTTCGGTCTCCAGATTGGACGGGAATATATATTACGACGCAATAAAAACTTTGCATCTGCCCTTGAAAGTTTATTTGCAGCGTTGCCTACGGGTCCATTAGCAGCATAATTCCATGCCTGCTGATGAGTAAAATGAGCAAATTCGAAGGCATAATTTTGCATATTACTGCTTTCATTCCCTAAAAAATTAAGAAATTCTTTTAAAAGGTCAGCTTTTGTCGGGTTGGTTTTTATACGTTTAATTTCATTATCAATTTGTTCCTTTGTCCATGGAGTAATACTTTCAGGTATTTCAAGTTCGTCTGTTGTTATTTCCCCTTTGGCGCAGGCAATCAAGTCTTGTGTGTATTTATCCATTCTGGCTTGCCTCTCCTTTTCCTTGCGAATATTTTCTTCATTATCAGGGATAAGTTCCAGTGCGGCATTAAAATCATTCACCAGTTCATACGTCATTTTGGTGGCAGCTTTGGCCTGGATAAAATCAAGATTGCAGAGGGTGTTGGTTACCTCATCCCACATTTCTCCTTTAGTTTGCTGCCAAGGCTGCTCAACTAATTTGCGGGTGTTGGGTTTCTTCTGGGTAGGTTCGTCCAGATAGAGGGGCTTGCTTGCAAAGTATTCTGCAAGGTTCTTATTTAAATCTTTTACTACTTTAGTTTCCATTTGCAACTTTGCTAATTCTTAAAATTTGGTTTTGGCAATTTGTATCTCTCTCTCAGCACCTCATTAAACTGCTTGTGAAAAAAAGTAATAATCGGCACTCCATCTGCATCTCTTTCTGTCAGGAAGGGCTCCAAGTCAAGAAAAAGACGGGACCAGACCACAATTGGGATTTTCATCGAAACTTTTGGGCCGGTTTCTGGTTCCTCCAGAGCTTTCTTCATATCAACAAGTTCCTGTTTGTGATCTTTGTGAGTAATCTTTTCGAGAAATATGTTCTCCCAGAATTCCTTATCAAAAACTAAAATTTCCAGGATTTCATTTTCAGTTAAACCCTGATATCTGCCGGACAAAAGATAGCAGATTGCATGCTCAATGAATTCTTCATTGTGCTTCTTTTTCAGGGAATCAAAAAAACTGTTAATACTCAATGGCACATCCTCTTTTATGTCCATGTCATTATCGTAATCGTGCCATTCCTTGGCATTTTCGAATGCAAGCTTTAAATGAAGTGGCAATCCATTAAACTTGCCCAGAATAACTTGGTATTGCTTTTCAGTTAATGTTCTTTGATTGGAATGAAACCATTGCTCAAGGATTTCACGTGCTTCCTCTTTAGTTAAAACATTTAAGGTCTCCATGTAAGACTTCCTCAAATCAGGCTTTAGTTCCGGCAGCGAAGAAACAACAAGCCGGCAATTTTCAGGCAACTCACTGGGTAACCAGGAAAGTGTCTTGGCATTGTCTGAGTCCGACAACTGATCGAGTGCATCCAGAAAGATAACAATCGGAGAATCCGGTTGTGCCAATGCAAGGCATTTACGAAAGATCTCACTCATTGTGTAAAGATCATGAAGTGATTCCTTGCGGCCTTCACCGGCAAGTTCTTCCAGGCTTGTATCGAGATGCTTTGCAATCTGTCCGCATACACTTTGAAGTAATGATATAATACTAGAGGAAGATGAACTGGTCCCAAGAAAGCGATAAAAAGTAAGAGCTTCCTTTTTCTTGTCTTCACCAATATACAGGTTGATTGCCTTTGCCATTACGCTGGATTTTCCCGATCCTGAATCACCTATCAAGGCCATTATTCTTTTCTCTGATTTATTTTTCAGATACTCCGAAATCAATTCAAGTGGTTTTATCCTGCCATGAAAATGACGAGTCAGCCGTTGTTTAAATTCCGTGTGCAGTTTTACTTCTTGTTCAATTTCATCAGCTACTTTAGTTTCTTTGATTTGAAGGTCGATAATACTTTCTAGTTTCGAATAGATCTCATCAGCAAACCATTTTGGGTCGTTCATTTTTACATGATCTTTTTCCCACTTTCCCTCATAAGGAATATAATGATCTTCCAGTTTCTTTTTTAAGTCGTTTTTCAAATTGCTAAGCTGTTTAGCACAATATGCGTCCGGTTTGTTATCTGTTAGTTCAATATAATCTTTGGCAGAGATTTCACCCGGTAACCCTTCGGTAGTTCGAATAAATGCATAAACATGTTCTTTGGGATCCCCAATATCCTCAGTTGGGCTTACTGCACCTCTGAGTATTTCCTGGTGAGTGGCAGAATCAAAATATTTGCTTCTCTGATCATCCGGGAACTTAAGAGTTGTAACCGCATTTCGTAAGATATTCCGGATTTTTTTTTCAACAGGTTCCCAATCCTCATACTTTTTTAACTCTCCCCTTGGTTGAAGGACGTATTCCTGAGGGATAGCATTTGTGTCGAACCTGTACCAACCTGGATCCTCATCTTTTTCTTTTATTAAAAAGTTTAGTTCAGATTTAGAAAGTAGTTTTTTGATCGATTCCATTTCATTACCAGGAATTTCTTCCGGAATTGGCTGCCAGCCATATTTATCTCCTAACAGAATAAGGAAATTAGGCTTTGGTGAAATCTTCTGGCAACGATCAATCTCATTAAAACAGGTTTGTAGTGTCTTTTGATCAAGCTGCAACTCTTCATTCACTCCCCAGCGCAGATCAACTCCCTGGAATCTTGCACCTTTTTCTTCACAGAATTTTTCTAACTTCGGGAATACATCTCTCTGAAGAATCCTTCGTTCTTCTTTCATATCAGTAAATGTCGAGCTGACAAATACCCTGAAAATTTTGGTTTGTTGTGGCATAATTATTTGTTTTTCATGATTACAGTTCGATAATTACAAATCCTGCTGCTTCTAAGATATCAGAAAAGTTTTTGATAGAATTTTTGTCCTTCTTTTTATCGTCCTCAGAGAGTATTGCGAAATTTCCTTTGCTCAATTCTAGTTTCTCATCCCAGCCAATAATACAATTGTGTAGTTTTCTATCATCATTACGGTTAATATCAAACTTCCACTCTAAGGCTTCTTTGGTCTCCACCCAACCTTTGTGTTCTTCAATTGCCATCAGCTCCAAAAATTTCTGGTTTTCTATAACCTTTTTAAAATCGGCTGCTTTATAGAATTCTGCTTCTTCTTTTGCTACAATTTTCAGGTTTTCTTTAGGTTTTATAGCATCTAATACTTTCTGAATTCCTCTTGCTGCTGCAATGTTTTCATCTTTCATGTGCGAAGGCAAATAGTTGTAGTCCTTATGGTATTCCAGTTTCCAACCTTGGGTATCACCAATTTTGATCCAGTTTTGATGTATTTTAGGCGCAATTTTAAATGCCTGGAATTCAAAAAACTTATCCTCCTCTAAGAGTCCAATAAAATCTTCATCGACAAGCATATTTAATATACTGACTGTAGGAAGGTTTGATCTTTGTAATTTGTTGCTGTTCTTCGTTTTCAGATAGCTGAGGACTTTCTCCATTGACCTTGATCCATGTGCAAATTTTCTTGTCTTAATTAGTGCATGAAGTAATCCATGATCAATATTTAATTCATCATTATCTTTTTTTCCACAAATTACACGTATAAACAAAGCCCTGCGGACGGGATATTGAACATCATCTTCGTTGTACACAACATTCCCATTTACATCTTTCAATATTTTTCCAACTTCATCCAACATTTCCAGCTGGTTTGGCCCCTGGATATTAAGATATCCACTTAACCGGCTTTTGAAATCCGGGCCTTTTTTCAGAATAAAATCATTATAACTATTGAGAATTAGTTCATAATCTTTTAATGCAATTATATCCTTTGGATCCGGTTTTTGAGGTTTTTTAATCCCAAAAGTTTCATACGTATAACTTGTGCCCCCGGCAAAAACAAATATACTCTTCCCGATTGGGTGTGTAATTTGGCCAACCTGAAAATTACCATCCTGCATAGGCGCAAGTAGGTACTGCATCCATTTGTATGCTTGCGAATCAAATTCATCCCAAAAAACTATAGGAGACTTACCTTCAAGGACTTTGTCCCGTACCCGGTGAAATGCACCTTCCAATTCCTTGACATCTGTAAATTGTGACAAATTGAATTCGAGTAGAGGAAGGTCAATTGACTTGGCAAGCTGTTTTACTGCAAATGATTTTCCTGAACCAGGCATTCCGAACACTGCAAGAGATAAAGGTTTTTCTGGGTTATCTTCCTTAAGGTAATCAGAAATCAGATTTTTGATGTTGTGTAAGGCTTCAATTTCGCTCCGATCGTAAGTTGTTAACTTATTGATTTTAAGAAAAGGTGTATTGGCAAGTTCCTTATTTCCATAGAGTGCAAATCTGAAAGCGGTATCGAATAACGGCTCTGGTTTCTTATTCTTTGTTGGTTTATAATTTCCTTCAAGAATAGTCCAATCCTGTGCCAGGAATTCATCGGGCTTTTGATTGGAAGATGGAATAGGGATAAATGCAGATGCAAATTGTGAATGCGGGAGTAATATTTCGGAGCAAACACATTCAAACTGAAACTTTGGATTCCTTTTATCCATCCCATGCCCGATTATTTTGTACCTCCTCATGATGGATAAAGCTTTTGTAATGGCATCTTCCATATTTAAATCCTTCTCAAATTTTCCATTAACCATTGCTTCCTGGTATCCAAGGGTTATTGCAGCAGTAAAACAACTCATTAACCCAAAAACGCCTCCTTCAATATTAAACTTTGTGACCCACTCACTTTCAAGATTTTCCGGATCAAACAAGAGCCTGCATTTTAATATTTCACCAAATTCATCCATCTCTAAGTATAGGGCCCCTTCCGACTGCAAGCTTATTATGAGTCGTTTGCATTGTAAAAGTTTGTTTATTGCCTTGTTGTTACTCAATTCATAAACAAGATCAAGCGCAGTTTGCTCCCAAGAAACACCTTTGGAAATCAGAACATCTTCTTTACGTATCTCGTCAATAGAGGTAATTATTGTCAGTTTATTCTTAAAACGAGATATCAGTTCAGAAAACAATTTGCCATGGCCAAGTGGATATGCTGTCTTCAAAATAACCTGTGGGTTATTCTTGGTAGTTCCCTTATCTGCATCGCTCCTTGATTGTTCAATGAGCAAATCAGCCCAAGCCTGGTATTGGTTCCTGAAATTGTTGCCTCCATCATCAATAACAATGATATCAGGGCTTTGCAGATCACTTAAAGTGAAGGGGCTATATTGGAAATCATCAGGTTTTTTTTCATTATTATTTTTATTCTCTTTATTATTCTGATCCTTTTCTTCTATATTTTCTTGTCCCCACCCAATCATTTCAGTTACTTTCCATGCCTCGAATTTTTTATCATAAATCTTTTTATAAGTTTCAGGAACATCTATTTCCTTTAATCCATATGTAGCATAGGTCTTCATTGACGGTGGAAATGTTGCAGAGTCGAAAACACCGTCCTTAAGACCAAACTGACATTTTAAGGTTTCCCATTTCGATCTAGTGTCATTTAATGCCTGAATTTTTTTCTCCAATTTCTCAGATTCACCGGGTTTGTCTTTTACCTTTTCTTTTTCTGCCTGGATTTGTTTAATTGCTTCAGCGAAAGTTTTATCACTACGAGTCTCAGAAATGATCTCAAACAGAAGATGGGAGCCTCCTTTTGTTTCTTTTATCAATGTTCCATAACCCTTAACTTCAGGGGATTTCCTGTTGCCTTTGTAAATATTTTCGTCTAAAGCAACATCACCAGTGACAATAATTTTCCGTGTTTCCATGACTTGATTTTTTGTTTATATTCGGTTAGTAATTTTTATTAATTTCTTTCTTAACTATTTTCCTCCCAACCTTCTCCAACAATTCCGGTATCAAAGCCACCGCATCATAATCATATTTTTGAATATCAGCGGTTAACCTGTGCCAGTCAACTATGTTTTTGTTGACTCTGTTTGGTTTATCAGAAGGGTCACCGTATTTCCAGTTGTTCACTATTCTTTCGGCCATCCAGCGGCTGTGTTCCATCTCTGCAAGTATGTCAAATGTTTCCTTTTCAAATTCCCTCACAGCAGGGCGCGGATCTGACAAATCAACGATCTCCAGCCCGACAGCCCGGAGTTTAATGTTGTTATGAATTGCCTGCTGGCGATTCGACTCCCTGAAATCCTCATTCAGCTCATTCCACTCTTTCAGTTCTCCTGATTCTTCTCTCCTTTTCAATTCATTCGGGTCATTTTTAAATTGGTCCCTAATTATATCCACATATGCCTTGTGGATATCCATGGCAAACCTTTCAGTAATATTTAATCCGGGATTGGTGAGGGTTTCAAAGCTCTTTTCAATGCCAAACGGAAAAATAACCAGGTCTCTATATTTTTTTGATTCGGCTCCTTTCAGCAGAAAAAGAAGGCTTTCCTCCTGCTGCACCCTCACGGCCACCCTGACATTTTTCTTATTGAATACAGGTAATAGATTAAAGACAGCATCCAGTGCAATGGCCTGGTCATCAAAACAGACAACCACATTTACAATCATGTTGGGTTCGTTACACCAATCTTCAAGCATCTTGCGGGTTTTGGGTGAGAGAACCTCCTGTGCATGGAATGAAAAATCGGCTGTATCCGTGATAAACGGATGGTGAAAAAGAAGATCTGATTCGTTTGTTGAAGCCCGACGGTCGATCACGGAAATACGGCACCTGCTCTTATTTGCGAATTGCCCGATTTGTGCAGCTTTAATTGCTACGGTCCGGCCCATCTGGCCAAAACCAAGAATGACCAGGTGAGCTTTCCTCAGATCTTTGGGGGAGATACCATCATGGTCAATCGGGAAACCTTCATTCAGCAATGACATTGCTTCCGGTCCATAAGCGTCAATAAAGTGGAGGGCTTGCTTTTCATCCGGGGCTTTCGCTGCATGATTAATCTGCAATGCGCTGCGTAATTCAGCTTCATTGATGTGGATGAAACATTGCCTCGATTTATTGGACGAGCAATCCACATTGTGTGCCGCCATTGCAATAGCACAATTGGTGGTGTCGTCGGGGCAAAGAGCGTATAAGCTTGATGCACACTGAATCCTTGCTTCATGCAGGATCTCTTTTCTTGTTGCATCTCCCAGGATAAGCGGAATACCCATGTGGTACAGGCGTTCCTCAATATCCGGTTCCGGATGATTTTCAACGGCAACTACCGAATCGCCTTTCTGATGCAGCATTTCAACAACAGCCATTCCGCGTCTGCCTAGTCCGCAAACAATTGCATGATTTTTCTTCCGGTTCAATACCAGTTCCATCCGCTCGCGGTGAAAAAGATACAAGGCTGTGTTAACTAAAACTAATAAAGTGGATGCCGCCGCCAGCCAGCGGGCAATCTCCAGTGACCAGGGAACCTGTTCGCTGAAATATGGCGCAGTTAGAATAAATAGTTGTGCCGAATGATAAAAGGCATTTGTTATACCTACGGTCTCATTGTCAGCATGATAGATGCTATACCCATAAGCACCAAGGAAGAAGGCAATAGGGAATGTAAAGACCATGATCCGCAACCGCAGTTTTTCAGACAGAAGCCATCCATCTGAAACTGCTGAAAATCTGTGAGACATGTGTTTCATAATCGTGGTTTGGTTAACTCTTGGAGGATTTTTTCATACTAGAAGGGAAGTTTATTTTATTTATGAAATCCATTAATGGGAGGTCTATAAACAACCCTTTTTTAATCATATGTTGCGATGTTTTAATAGATAAGATATAAAACTTAAGCATTTTTTTTATGTTAAATCTTCTACAATATATTTTGATTAATCTTTGATAGATGCATAATAGGTCAGTATTATACAATGCCAAATCCGGAGCCCGACGGCGGAGTTCCTCGGCTATAGTGAGCGATGCCTGGTATTTATCAAGGGCTTTGGGAGAGTCACCCAACTGTAGGTACAGGTCACCCAATCTGGTATAGACAATAGATAGATCCCGGGCGTAATTCGCGGAGTCCGGAGCCCGACGGCGGAATTCCTCAGCTATAGTGAGCGACGCCTGGTATTTATCAAGGGCTTTGGGAGGGTCACCCAAATTCAGATACATGTCGCCCAAATTGGTATAGACAATAGATAGATCCCGGGCGTAATCCGCGGAGTCCGGAGCCCGATGGCGGAGTTCCTCCCGGATAGTGAGAGACGCCTGGTATTTATCAAGGGCTTTGGGAGGGTCACCCAACTGGAGGTACAGGTTGCCCAACATTGAACAATACCTTGATAAGGATCGAGAGTACTGAGCCGAATCTGGTGCGCGTTGGTGCAATTCCAGACTCAGATCAAATGCTTTTTGAATGTTTTCCTTTGCTTTATCGATATTTCCAATTTGAGTCGAGAAAGAACCTATCCTTTCATAACTGATCATCAGATCACGGGCGTATTCAGCGGAGTCCGGAGCCCGACGGTGGAGTTCCTCAGCTATAGTCAGCGACGCTTGATATTTATCAAGGGCTTTCGGAGGGTCACCTACCTGGAAGTATAGGTCGCCCAATTTGACGTAAGATACCATTAAACAATGGGCGGATCCCGCGGAGTCCGGAGCCCGATGGCAGAGTTCCTCACGGATAGTGAGAGACGCCTCGTACTTATCAAGGGCTTTGGGAGGGTCACCCAAATCCAGATACATGTCGCCCAAGTTATCAAAGGAGATAGATAGATCAAAGGCGTACTCCGCGGAGTCAGGAGCCCGATGATGGAGTTCCTCAGCTATAGTGAGCGACGCCTGGTATTTATCAAGGGCTTGGGGAGGGTTCCCCAACATGACGTACAGGTCGCCCATTTTGGTATATGATATGGATAGATTCTGGGCGTAATCTGCGGAATCTGGAGCCCGACGGCGGAGTTCCTCAGCTATTGTGAGAGACGCCTCGTACTTATCAAGGGCTTTGGGAGGTTCACCCAACTGAAGGTACAAGTCCCCTAACATTGAATAATACCTTGATAAGTCGAAAGAGTATTGAGCCGAGTCTGGTGCGCGTTGGTGCAATTCGAAACTCAGATCAAATGCCTTTTGAATGTTTTCCTTTGCTTTATCGATATTCCCAATTTGAGTCGAGAAAGAACCTATCTTTTCATAACTGACCATGAGATCCTGGGCACAATCCGCAGAGTCCGGAGCCCGACGGCGAAGTTCCTCAGCTATAGTGAGCGACGCCTGGTATTTATCAAGGGCTTTGGGAAGGTCACCCAAATTCAGATACATATTGCCCAATTTGACATAGACATCAGATAGATCCCCAGCGTACTCAGTGGAGTCGGGAGCCCGACGGCAGAGTTCCTCCCGGATGGTGAGCGACGCCTGATATTTGTCAAGGGCTTTGGGAAGGTCTCCCAACTGAAGGTATATGTCTCCAAAATTGTTGTAGACAGCGGTTAGGTCGCGGGCGCAATCCGCAGAGTCCGGAGCCCGACGGCGAAGTTCCTCAGCTATAGTGAGCGACGCCTGGTATTTATCAAGGGCTTTGGGAATGTCACCCAATCTCAAATACATTTTGCCCAATTTGTTATAGACAACAGATAGATCCCGGGCGTACTCAGTGGAGTCGGGGTTGTCATCAAATTTATGCAAAGAAACCAGCCATTCCATCCAGTCACTTTTCCCCAGTGATTCATCAATTATTACCGCTTCAGCTATTGCTTTTGACGAGCCTTCGGTGTGAATGTCATCCCACCAGAATCTGCCGTACCAGGAAGCCGCCAGATCCAAGTCTGCAATCTGCATAAGATGATACATGGTTTCAGTTATCTGTAGGGAATCATTGCCTGGCAAGTTCATCAGGTATTTTCCAATAATATCGTGGATTATTTTCTTTTCAGCAAATGATATTTTTTCTGCAAAAGTGTTCTTTAAAATACTATGTGCCAGGTTCCATTGCAACTCTTCTCCTTGAAGGATCAAATGAGCCCTAAACCATCGCCGCAGGCCGGCAAACTGCAGAGAGTCCCAGTCAATATTTCTTGCCGGTAATAATTTCTCAAGGTCCTTTTCCCGCAGTCCATTGCGGCTTACCGCGATAAAATCAAATAGAGCTTGTGTAAAGGTCACACCAAACAGGACACCAGCTTTGGCAACCAGGCTCAGGAAGAGCGGGCCGGGCAAGGGATCAAATTCATTTGCCAGATTAGTAAGGTAGTTTTCAATCTGCTGGTCGCCACGGCCCTCCATTTTGTTCATCTTTTCAAAGTCATCGTGGTCAATGGCCATCAGCATGTTAACAGCAAGGCTCAGCCATAAAGGGCTAACAATCGCCAGTTGTCCGTCGCTGCGTTCCTTTTCAAGGATGATCTTTTCAATTTTTTCCGGCAGGTTTTTGTGTTGCTGCCTACAAAGAGCATGAAGCATCTCTTTTGCTTCTTCCGCAGAAAATCTATCAATACTCTTTACATTTAATCCTTTGTTGTATTTCACTGCCTTCTGCTCGGTTCCTATAATTGCGGTCAGTAGTAACCGGACATTTTTTGGCATCATCCCGGGAAGCCAGCTCATGTGTTGAGCACGGGCCGTGGGTTCAAAACGGTCCAGGGCATCTATCAGGAGAACAACCCGGTTTTTTGCAGACGTTAATTGTAACAGCTCAAGGAACTTTTTCTGCAGCTTTTCAATAGGCGTTGCAGGAGCTTTTTCCTGCTCAACGGTAAGACCATGTTTCAAATTTTCTTCTTTTTCACCCATGGCTATTTCCTGTTCCATTCCGAGCTGTTGGCGCAACAGGTTATTCCATATTTGCAACAAGTCTGCTACATTTTTTGTCCGGGGAGATAATCCGGCAGAATGGGCGAGAATGAAACAATCTTCCTTCTGCATCTCCTTAACGATCATTGAGAAAACAGCGCTTTTGCCTGAGCCACTTTCTCCGGTCAATACCAGTCCCCAGTTGGAAACATCATCGGAGAGCAGGTGTTTCTTCAATTCGTCAATCAGAGGTTTTCGTCCACAGAAAGTAGGAATTTCCTCCTCTTTACCATCTGTTGTTATTGTTGTTACATGGGTGTGGCTTTCTATAAAAGCATCCAGCAAAGCAAGCTCTTGTTCTTGCCAATTCTGAGGAACCTGGTCCCAGGTATCTTTTGCATGTTTTTCACATTCATCCAGGATATCCTTGTAAACTTTATCACCCCATTCTTTAAGACCAGTTACTTTTTCGTTAGAAGAATCCCAAATGCCACTGTATGTTTGGACCTTTTCTTTTTGGTTGTGATTCTCAAAATGGTTCCGGATCCGAGCTTTAAGGTTGTCAAGAGCATCTTTGCGTTCCTTCTTTTCTACATTGCTGAGTTTTTTGTTATATTGGTCGCTGAATAAAGCAGCTTTTTTCTCACCGAGTGTTTCATAGGGCAAGGGATCGCGGAAATAAAAGACACTTCTTACAAGTTGCTCCCTGCTTGCCAGTACTCCGAATTCAATTTCCAGGTCGGTAACGCTTTTGCCCTTTTCAGATGAGATGTGCTCTTCTCCAACCAAAGCTGCTTTCATCCGCTCTGCGGGTGGCACCCAGCCGTAGCGGTCCCCCAGCAGTCCAATGAAGAAAGGCCGGCAACGTCTGATTTCATCTAAGCAGACCTTCAATACACTGGCTTCGCGCTCATCTTCCTGGGCTATAGAAGTCGTATCAACGCCCCAACGAAGGTCAACGATCTCGAGTTTAATGCGGTGTTGTTGCAGTTCTTCCTCCACCCTCGGGAAAACTACGTTCTTCAGGTGGTCGCGCTCCCCCTGCATATCCGCAAAGGTGCTGCTGATAAAAATGGAGAATGTGCGCCAGGGAGGGAGAGATGATTCCATTGCTGGTTTGTTTACAATGAACTAAAGTTGTTATATGAAAATAAAGTTTTTTATAAAAGTAAAAAAAAAATAAACCGGATAACAT
>Ga0118677_10011343_pt1 | contig 13380 bp, 9 predicted proteins | sample AliMusrvi5mmetaG_FD_86154 | JGI IMG/M metagenome (GOLD analysis project Ga0118677, IMG submission 86154)
AGCACCCACCAGGGAAACGAATATTCCCTAACACGGTGTCACGCTTCCTGCTTGCAATGGGAACTGGTTCTGGCACTCTGTGTCAGCGCTGGTTCCGTGCGCGCTTTCCTGAGGAGCCCGCTGCGGTAATTCCGCACGCCGGGATCTGCGAGGGGGGCACCGGGCAACCGGTGTCCCTACCTCAATCGGCCATATAATCTGTGAGCATCGAGACAGCAACTCATGAGCCTAAGGGCAGTCCAACTGGTGGCTGCTCAATCGGCTGTGCCAGCATTTTCGTTCTAATCGGACTTCTGTTTCCATTTCTGCACGTGCTTGGGGGCACATGGGAGGGCGGCGAGATGATGCTGCTGCCAATGTTCATTGGCCTCCCATCGTTTGTTGTAGCACACATCCTAGCAATTGTAGCAATATATTCCGGTGCGCCTTTGACGCGGCGAGCCGGCAAGCGGGCATTATTGCTCATTTGGTGCAGTATAGCTCTTGTGTCCGCCATCGGTTTCATCGCCGATACCTTTTTCCGCCACCCACAGTATGAGTTATCACTGTGAAGAATCCAGCATCGTGCCTCAAACATCGCGGATTAGTTCTGAATTGCCAAATGCCGCCAACCCCAATAACTGCCAAGAAGCCGAACAAGTCGTGCCTCCTAACGGGCCATAAGCTTCTCAATCTCATACCAATTTCCTTGCAATCGCTCCCTTAGGAGCACTAAACGTTGGGCAAGAAAATTGACGCTCCATCCAAATGAGGAAGTTCACCCATAATATTCAATACGCTGGATATGCCTTGGATATTCGAGACGACGAAGGTGAACTCAGCTATGACGAATTTCTAGCACTCTTCAATGGCTTTCCTTGGGGCGCACAAATGACATTGAGAGAGAAAATGGCAGATGGCTGTTCTGCAACGATCTCTGTAATCGACGAAGAGAGTCGCTCCACGCTGTGGGTTTCGGTGAGAGGTGACGACAAGATGCCGACCTATATTTTGGGATCTATATTTGTCGAGTTGAGCGCTATCGACCCGTTGCGATCTCTGGAGTGGAAGGATTTACGATTGACTGATAATTCCGAGATTGTTTCAGAGGCTTTCAAAAGATTCTTCCGCGGTGATTTTTCCGGACTTTATGAGCATACTAGGAAGCTGGAATCATTCGACCCCAGTGACGATTACGATCAACCCCGGCTAACAATGCCCAACTAATCCATACGAGAATAAGAAGAAGACGAACAAGACGCTCCATCCAACGGCGGGTAATGCTCCGGTTTAAATTCGGGCTTCCTTTCCCGCCCAGGATGAGCTAGACGTTAGCGGCATTTTTTGACGGAGGATGAGTGACGGAGGATGAGTGGCGGAGGACGCGGAGTTTTTTACCGATGGCCTTGATGTCGAGGAGAGGATCGGCGAGGGAGGCGGTTTTACGCATACCGTGACGAGTATGGGAACCGTCGATGATGACGTCGATGACGGTGCCATGATCTCCTCATCGCCCACGCCTGATGCGCGTCCTGCTCGATGAATGCCTGCCCGCACGCTTGCGGCGGGAGTTGCGAGGAAGAGGCTTCAACTCCTCATCCCATTGTTACCACGCGCCCCATCGAGACCGAACTCCTCATCCCATTTCGCATGGTCTGAGGCATACCTCGCAAGGTTTCGCTCGGGGCTTGGCACTGTCGGGGCTTGGCACTTGGAATCTGGCTCCCACGGCTGGTTCAGGCCACCGGTTCTTCGAGGAGCAGGCGCTGTGGGCGGGAAAGGGCGGATTGATCGCGGTTCCAAGCCGAGATGATGGCCTGGATTTCCTGCAACAGAACCTCACAACTCTTATTCCAGTGCTGGGTGCCGCGCAGCACGAGCACGCTCTGGCGCAGTCCGACAAAACGGATTTCCTCGACCCCGGCACAGCGCAGGGAGGCGAGTTCGCAGCGCAAGGATTCAAAAAACGCGAGTTCGAAGCCATTGCCCACCTCCATCGCCACGCGGACCAGCGACACGGTCACTGGCGGGGCCAGAGGTTCGAGTTTCTCGGCAATCGGGGTGCAGCCGATTTTCACCAGCATCAAACGCAGACGAGCGTAGAGGTCGTCCAATTGAAGCAAGCGGAGCGGGCACTTGGTTTCCAAGTATTGGACGATGCCGTTGCAGATTTCCTCAACAAAAGGAAAATCGACGTGATCGGCGGCCACAGCGGCCCGGCGCAGGGCGTCATCGAGCCAGGAGGTATCGTAGTCGAGCACTTGATAGCGGCCGATTTGGAGAGCGGGGCGGTTGCCGATGAAGGAGATCATGTGAGGGATGAGGCTGGGGTTGGATTTGGGGGAGGCCTGTGGCAGGCAGGCCGCTACGGGCGGAAAATTGGGCTCAGTCCTTGAAAAGTCGGCGTTGGAGGTGGTCGCGAGCGGCGCGGCGCGACAGGGATTGGATTTCCTGGATGAATTCATTGACGTCCTCAAACTGCCGGTACACGGACACGTAGCGGACGTAGGCCACCGGATCGATCTGATGGAGCTTGTCCATCACCTTGGTGCCAATGATCGTGGAGGGCACCTCCGAGAGATGGTCCTTGTGCAACTCTGCCAGCACCTCCTCCACCGCCCGGTCCAGCCGGTCCATCGGCACCGGCCGCTTCTCACAGGCTTTCACCAGCCCGCTCATGATCTTCTCCCGGTTGAGCGCCTCGCGGGCACCGTTGCGCTTGACCACCCGCAACTCCGTCCGCTCAATCTGCTCGTACGTCGTGTACCGGTAGCTGCAGCTCAAACACTCCCGCCGCCGCCGAATCGACGTCCCATCCTTCGATGATCGAGAATCGAGGACCTTGTCGTCAAGTGAACCACATTGTACGCAACGCATCTGATATAAGGCTTTCTTTGTCGCCGGAAACAGCAACGCGCAAATCGTAAATCAACATCTGGTAGCGTCAACGGAAAACCATGCCATATCTGGAAGATCGCCCGCAACCCCGATGAAATCAGGGAAAAAAAATTCCGGCAACCTTCAGCGGAAATATTCGGAAATATTGATGTTTTTGCAATCTGCAGTGTTAGATTCTCTGAGATGATCCGAACCGTCCCGCCAGCCTGCCGGTTAATTTCAGCGATGGGCCGCCTGAGACTTCCTGGGTAAATTTCCACAATCCGCTTGCCAAATGGCTGGTTCCAAGGCTAGTCCCTGACGCCACCGCGCCTAGCGCAACCTGCCACCATGGGAAAAATACTTATCATCGCAGAGAAACCCAGCGTCATGACCGACCTGAGCCGAGCTCTTGCCAAGCCGCTCGGACGATTCGAAAAGGTGGGCTCAGGCCGCGATATTTTCTACGAAAACGACGCCGCTGTCATCACCTCCGCCGTCGGACACCTCGTCGAACTGCGAATGCCCATGGGACCCAACGGCAAAAAACTGCCGTGGAAATTCGACGTCCTGCCAGCTATCCCGGAAAATTTTGATTTGGATCCGATCTTGGACTCGGAGGCCCGCCTGAAGCAGATTCTCAAGCTCGCCAAGCGCAAGGACGTGGATGGCATCGTCAACGCCTGCGACGCCGGCCGCGAAGGTGAACTCATTTTCCGCTACATCCTCGATATCGGAGCCATCACCAAACCGGTGCGACGCCTGTGGATGCAGTCGATGACCAACAACGCCATCCTTGAGGCATGGGACTCGCTGCGCAGCGACGCACAAATGCGCCCTCTCGCCGATGCCGCCAAGTGCCGGTCTGAGTCCGATTGGCTGGTGGGCCTGAATGCGACCCGAGCGCTGACCTGCTTCAATTCGCGCCATGGCGGCTTCAACATCACCGCCGCTGGCCGCGTTCAAACGCCGACGCTGGCGATTCTCGCCACCCGTGAGGCGGAGATTCAAGCGTTCTCGACCACGCCTTACTTCGAAGTCCACGCGACGTTTGCGGTCGCAGCCGGCCAATACCTGGGGAAATGGATCGACGAAGGCTGGAAAAAGGACGAGGCCAACCCACACTCGCGGCCCGAACGGCTGTGGGAACAAAGTGCCGCAGAAGCCATCCGGGCCCGCTGCGATGGCCAATCCGGTACCGTCACCGAGGAAAAGCGCGCCCAATCCCAGATTGCCCCGCAACTCTACGACTTGACCACCCTGCAGCGCGAGGCCCCGTTTTCGGCCAAAGGTACCCTGCAAATTGCCCAAGCACTTTACGAGAAACACAAACTCATCACCTATCCGAGGACCGACTCCCGCTACCTCCCGGAAGACTACTCCGCCAATGTCCGCGAAACCACGCAGGACATCGCCAATAGCAGCCTCCAGGTCGCTCCTTACGCCGCCGCCGTCCTCAAAGGCAGCAGCGACAACGGCCCGCGCCTGAGCAAAAGCCGCCGCATCTTCGATAATAAAAAAGTCTCGGACCACTTTGCCATCATCCCAACCGGCAAAACCGCCAAGCTCTCCGATGCCGAACAAAAAGTGTACGACCTTATCGTCAAGCGCTTCATCGCCGTGTTCTATCCGGCCGCCGAGTTTGAGCAAACCACCCGCCTCACCCGCATCGCCCACCCGTCCCTCACCGATATTTTCAAAACCGAGGGCCGCATCCTCGTCAAACCCGGTTGGCTCGAAGTCTATGGCCGCCGCCCTGGCGTGGCCGCCGGCAAAGACGAATTGGTCCCGGTTGTACCTAACGAAAAAGCCGATGTCGCCGCCATCGAGGTCGTTCACGAAACCACCAAACCCCCCGCTCGGTTCACCGAAGCCACCCTGCTTTCCGCCATGGAAGGAGCCGGCAAACTCATCGACGACGAAGCACTGGCCGAAGCAATGGCCGAACGCGGCCTCGGCACCCCCGCCACCCGCGCCGCCACCATCGAAGGACTCATCGCCCAAAAATACCTCGCCCGTGATGGCCGCGACCTCCACGTCACCGGCAGCGGGATGCGCCTCATCGCGCTGGTCCGCCAAATGGACATCGAGGGCCTCTACTCGCCAATGCTCACCGGCGATTGGGAATTCAAACTTCGCCAAATGGAGCACGGCCACCTCCAACGCGCCGATTTCATGCGCGAAATCATCGCCTACACCAACGACATCGTCGCCAAAGCCCGCAAACTCGCCGCCGACGCCAAGAGCCAAGCCTTCGACGACCTTGCGGCCCCCTGCCCGGTTTGCGGAGCGCCCGCCCTCCGGCAAACCGACGCCACCTACGAATGCCGCGAGCCGGATTGCAAATTCCAAGTCAAAAAGCACATCGCCAGCCGTCTCCTAACGGATGAAGAGGCCCGCGAGCTCGTCACCCAAAAGTTTGTCGGTCCGCTCACCGGCTTCAAATCCAAGTTCAACAAACCCTTCGATGCCGGCCTCGGCCTCGATGATAAATTCAAGGTCAAATTCGTCTTCGATAACGACGAGCGCGACGCCGCCCCCGAGCTGACTGCCGAGCAAGTGATTGGCGAAGTGACCCTCACCGATGGTCGGAGCGCCTCGATCTATCAGACGGAAAAGGCCTTTCACCTGCCCGCCCTCGTCACCAAGAAGGAACCCAACGGCATCCGCATCGGCCGCTCCATCCTGCAGCGTGACATTCCCTCTGAACAACTCGTCAAACTCCTCAGTACAGGCAAAACCGACCTGCTCCGCGGCTTTGTGTCTAACCGCACAAAACGCAAGTTCGACGCCCACCTGACGTTCGACGCCCCCACCGGCAAGATCGGCTTCGAATTCGAGCCCCGCCCCGACAAAAAACCCGCCTCAACCGTCGTAAACGACACCGGCGCTCCGACACCGCCCGCTAAAAAGAAACCTGCTAAAAAAGCCGCTAAAAAGGTGGCGAAGAAAGCCGCTCAAAAAAGCAACGAGTGAATCAATCTCGCATTTCCTGATCTCGGTGGAAATGGATTAAGAACATTTTTCCGGAATGGCGATCCACATCCCCGTCAATTCAAAGCAGCGGTCAGGAAGTCTCAATCTTCGCCATGCCGCAGGACACTCCAGCGGTGGGTGGTTACGGGCTGTTTGAACCAGACGTTCGGGTCGTGGCGACCATTGAGGATGGCCACCGCGCCGATCCCCGGCTCGGCTTGGATCCACATTTCACCGCCGAGATAGGCGAGGATGTGCACGCCGCTGGTCGTCACCGCCAAGTCACCGGGCTGCAAGCCGGAATAGTCCATTTGTTGGATGCTGCCATGGGGTGCCAGCGGCACTGTGTAACGGCGATAACCCTCGCCCAAGGCTTTGGCGCTCGCATCAAACCACCACTGCCCCGCAAACTCTCTCAAGGCACCGCCGTCGCAGTGGCGAATGCCATAACTGAGGAGCGTATCGCGCAGGGCTTTGCGTGGCAGCCCCGAGCAATCAATCCCCCGCGAACTCTCACCGCCCCAAACATATTTGGTGCTAGACAGCTCTTGCATCCGCAGCACGTAGGCGTCGCGCAACTCAACGTCGTTCATCCGGTGGCCTGGCAAAGCAAAAGGCATGGCTAACAGAAATGATGCGACCAGCCAGCCCCAGCGCAGCGGTTTGCGGTGCCAGACCAGCAGCAGCGGGCCCAGCCAGTCGCCTAGCAGCGCCGCCAGAAATGCCAGGCGATACATTTTGTCCATGACCGGATTGAACGGAATGATGAGCGTGCCTAGGACCGCTCCGATGGTCAGAATGATGAGCAGCCTGCGCCACAGGCTGAACCCGATCTCCGAAGAGTGGGGATCCATGGGGTTGGGTTCAACCACAGATTTTGCAGGGGGCTTGCTCATTGATCAGCGGGCGCTGTCTTGGATCGCCTTGAAGATAGCGAGGACGTTTTCGATGGGCGAGTTGCCCTGAATGTTGTGCACCGCGTTAAACACAAAGCCACCATCCTGGTTGAACGTATCGATGCGTGAACGAACTTCGCGATAGACCGCCTCGGGCGTTTCATACATCGTGTGCTGGGTGTTGACCCCACCACCCCAGAACGTGATGTCACGGCCAAAATTTTTCTTTAGTTCGACGGCGTCCATGCCTGCGGCGGAGCACTGGACTGGGTTGAGGATATCGAAGCCTGCGGCGATGAACTCCGGGATCAAAGGGGCTACTGCGCCACACGAGTGAATGAATGTTTTCCAGTTCGACTTGCGGTGAATGAGGTCGTTGAGTTGTTTGTGATAGGGCGCGAACAAATCCCGGTAGGACGGCACCGAAATGAACAGGCTGCTCTGGGTTCCAAAGTCGGTGCCGGTGGTCACAACCGCCTGGACGCGGTCGCCGAACATATCGATGAGGGTTTCGAGATTTTTGAGGGCGTACTCGCACTGTTTCTCGAAGATGGCATGGACGTAATCCGGGCGGGCGGCAGTGGTCATGTACCATTCGCCAATGTCGCGGATGCCTTTGGGATGCTTTAAAAAGGGCGCGGGCACCAACGCGATATCGCCAAAGGCAGTGCCCGGAGCTAACAACACAACGCCCATGTCGCTGGCGTTTTGATCCAACCACTCGACCTGGCGCTGGTAATGGGCGATGTCCTCTGCGGTTAGCAAGCCAAACTCCTCGAGGTTGTCCTCGGGGTTGAGATGGTCGTCATCGATAGGTTCCTGGCGGATGAGGGTGTCAAAGAAATACGCGCCTTTGGGCATGTGTGCCGAGGGCGGCGCACTGAGGTCGCCCTGAGGATACATCAGCCAGCCACCATCCTCTGCGGGCGTGACGTTGAAATCGCCCGGCACCAGGCACGGGGTACCGTCAAACAGAGTGAATGGCTTCCAACCGTTGGCCTCGTAACCGAAGATATTTTTTCTCGGCCACACGCCGACAATGTCCACGGCCAACGCCGCCTGTAGCTCGGCGTCCACCTCCGCCAACATCTGATAGGGCTCGTGTACCCGGGTGGGCGAGGCCCCCGGCCCGACGAGCCGCTGCTTGAGCTGGTGGACGATGGATGTGTGGATGCCGGAGATCCAAGTGCCGCCAAAGTCCACACACACCCGGTCGGGTTGGCGGTGGTTCAAGGTGCTGACGAAGCGTTCGCGGGAGGTCATAGAGGTCGGTGGGGTAGGGGTTGGAAGAGGGGAGTTCAAGGGGCAATGGACTCAATCACGCATTCTGATGGGAACGCGTGTCGGTTGCGGCACCAACACTCGTCGGCCTAATCCGCCCTGAGCCTGCGCTCTCACAAGCCGGGAGCGTCCAGTAATCCGCTAGACAAGTCAAGTTGGATTTCGGGGACTCGTGTCGGCTTTTTTTAGAACATCGGCGGGATTGGGCGGCAGTCAGATGGTGACATCCATGCTTGACGGCGTCGCTTGGCGGTTCATCCTGCGGCGCAAGTTGGCAACGCTTTCCAAACCACCCCCGCCCAAGCCATGAACACCCATTCCCTGCTCGTCTCCGGATGCCTCTGGATCACCATCGCATCCACTCAGGCCGCCACCCCCGCTCTGGAACGATCTAACATCAATGCCGGCTGGGAGGATCGCGCCACCCTAAGCGGCGAAAGTGCCGCCGCGCCAAGTGGCCGCCATACGCTGTGGTATCGCCAGCCCGCCAAAGTCTGGGAGGAAGCGCTGCCGCTAGGCAACGGCCGACTCGGGGCCATGGTGTTCGGTGGCGTCACCGATGAGCGACTCCAACTCAACGAGGACACGTTGTGGGACGGCTACCCGCTTGATACCAGCAATCCGGATGCGTTCAAAGCCCTTCCGCAAGTGCGAAAACTCCTTTTTGAAGGAAAAAACAAGGAGGCCGAGGCGCTCGCCGGTGGCAATATGATGGGCCGCCCCGCTGGCGTCAGACCCTATCAATCACTTGGTGAGGTTTTGATGGAAACCCCCGCCGGCACCCCGGTGTCCGCCTATCGCCGCACCTTGGATGTTACCACTGCGGTCGCCACGGTTGCCTACACCCAAAACGGCACGGCTTTCACCCGCGAATTGTTTGCCTCCGCCCCTGCCGGAGCCATCGTCGCTCGTTTCACCGCCAGCAAGCCCAAGAGTATCAACTTCCGGCTCACTCTCAAACGCCAGAAAGACGCCAAATGCCTCGCCCATCCCACGGCTAACAACGCCATCCTGCTCCGCGGCCAAATCGACTGCAAGGACGGCAAAGGCGAGCAGCGCGGCCTGCGGTTCGCATCGGAAGTCATGGCCGTGACCACTGGCGGCAAGGTCACTAACACCGATGGCATTCTCACCGTTAGCGATGCCGATAGCGTCACGCTGCTCATTGCCGGTGCGACGAGCTACCGCGGTGGCGATCCCGAACAACTGTGCGCCACATCCCTAACCAATGCGTCTGCCGCCAAATCGGCGCCTGCCGCGTACGAGGCCCTCAAAGCCGCCAGCATCGCGGATTATCAGAAACTCGCCGGTCGCGTGGCCATCGATCTGGGATCGGCTGGCGCGGACGTCGATGCGTTGCCCACCAACGAGCGTCTCGGCCGCATCAAGCAGGGCCAGACCGATGCCGGGCTGGTGGCGACCTATTTCCAATATGGCCGCTATCTGCTCATCTGCAGTTCGCGCCCCGGCGGGCTGCCCGCCAATCTGCAAGGCATCTGGGCCTGGCAAATGAACCCACCATGGAATGCCGACTTCCACACCAACATCAACATCCAGATGAATTACTGGCCCGCGGAAATCGCCAACCTCAGCGAGTGCCACCTGCCATTGTTTGACCTGATGGACAACCTGGTCAAACCCGGCGGCCGCGTCGCCGATGTCAACTATGGTGCCCGTGGCTGGGTGGTCCATCACCTAACCGATCCGTGGGGTTTTGCTGCCCCCGCCGACGGCCTCCAAGGCATCTGGCCGGTGGGATCGGCATGGCTGGCGGAGCATCCGTTCGAACACTATCAATTCACCGGCGACAAGGAATTTTTGGCGAAGCGCGGTTGGCCGTTGATGAAAGGCGCGGCCCGCTTCATCCTCGACTTTATGGTGGAAGCCCCGGCCGGCACCCCGGTGGCCGGCAAGCTTGTGACCAATCCATCCTACTCCCCGGAAAATACCTTCATCCTGCCCGATGGCAAGACCCGTGCCGTGTTCACCTATGGTGCCACCATGGACATCATGATCGTTCATGAGCTCCTAACAAATTGTATCATTGCCAGCAAAATCCTCAACACAGATGCCGACTTCCGCAAGGAATGCCAAGCTGCCCTCGCCAAGTTGGCCCCAGTGCGCATCAGCCCAACCTCCGGCCGCATCCTCGAATGGATAGACGACTACAAGGAGACCGAGCCGACCCACCGCCATACCTCGCATTTGTATGGTCTGCATCCCTCCAGCATGATCACCAGCGCCACTCCCGAGTTGTTCGAGGCGGCTCGCAAGGTGTTGCTAGGCCGAGGCGACGCCGGCACCGGATGGAGCCTCGCTTGGAAAATCAATATGTGGACGCGCCTTCACGACGGCGACCACGCGTTCCTCCTGCTGACGAATCTGCTGAAGGACAAGACCCTGCCTAACTTGTTTGATGATCACGCGCCGTTCCAGATAGACGGCAACTTCGGTGCCACCGCCGCCATCGCCGAAATGCTCGTCCAAAGCCAGATTCGCGATGCCAACGGCACCTTCGAACTGCAACTCCTCGCCGCACTGCCCAAAGCTTGGCCCACCGGCTCCGTCAAAGGCCTGTGCGCTCGCGGCGGCTTCACCGTGGATCTATCATGGAAAGACAACCAACTCAGCTTCGTCCGCATCGTGTCCAAACTCGGTGGCCCGCTCAAACTCCAAGCCGGCACTAACACCGCCACCTTCACCACCACCCCCAACCAAATCCTCACCCTCGACGCATCCCTCAAAGCGATGCCGGCCAAGTGAAGAACGACCCAGGCATCTTTCCCAATAACCCATAACTCATAACCGACAAATCTCCTCCGCCTCATGCTCACCATTGCCGGACGCCAATTCCACTCCCGTTTATTTTTGGGAACTGGCAAGTTTTCCTCTAACGAAACCATGCGCGACGCGCTGGCCGCCAGTGGCGCAGAAATTGTCACGGTGGCCCTGCGCCGCGCCGACCTCAGCGGCCAACGCGACCCTTACGCCAACATCCTCGAATTCATCGACCCCGATCGCTACCTGCTCCTCCCTAACACCAGTGGCGCAATCAATGCCGAGGAAGCGGTTCGCCTCGCCCGGTTGGCGGCAGCCGTCGGCTTGCCAAAATGGGTGAAGTTGGAGATTCACCCGGATCCCACCTATCTGCTCCCCGACCCGATCGAAACCCTCAAGGCCGCCGAAATCCTCGTCAACGAGGGCTTTATCGTCCTTCCCTATATCAACGCCGACCCGGTCCTGGCCAAACGCCTGCAAGACGTCGGCGTGGCCACCGTTATGCCGCTAGGCTCACCGATCGGCTCTAACCGTGGCCTGACCACCCGCGACCAACTCCGCATCATCATCGAGCAAGCCACCGTCCCGGTCATCGTCGATGCCGGCCTCGGCGTGCCCAGCCACGCCGCCGAGGCCATGGAACTCGGTGCCGACGCCGTGCTCATCAACACCGCCATCGCCATCGCCTCCGACCCCTCGCGCATGGCCATTGCCTTCAAACAAGCCGTGCAGGCCGGCCGCGCAGCTTACGAAATGGGCCTGCCCGACCCCTCCGGGCACGCCAACGCCACCAGCCCACTGACCGGCTTCCTCGGATAGATCGATTTTATGAAAACAGGAATGAGCGAATTGGACTGGGGAATTATTGCCGTATATATGATCGGCGTGGTTGGCATCGGTGTGCTGGCCGGATTGGTGCGCAAAAAGAGCGGCGCGGGTGCGCACTACTTCCTAGCCGACAACTCGTTGCGGTGGCCGGTCATCGGTCTGGCGATGTTCGCTGCCAATATCTCCACCGTCCATCTCGTTAGCCTCGCGCAGTCGGCATACACCTCCGGTTTGCTCTATGGCAACTATGAGTGGATGGCCGGCTTCACATTGATATTACTATCGATATTTTTCGCGCCGCTATATCTGCGGACACGCGTGCCAACGCTGCCGGATTATCTAGAGCGCCGCTACAACCGCAACTGCCGCGACGCCCTCTCCATTGTCTCGCTGTTCTCGGCGATTGTCATTCACATCGGAGTGGCACTGTTCACGGCGGCCACCGTGTTGTGCTTCATCTTCGACATCCCGGAACAAACGACCATCCTGGGACTTTCCCCAATGATGTTTTTCATCATCACCCTGGGAGCACTAACGGGATTCTACACCGTCATTGGCGGCTTGTTGGCAGTGGTGTGGACGGAAAGTGTGCAGACTGTCCTGCTATTGGTCGGTGCCATCTGCATCACAGTGTTCGGCTACTACGCGGTCGGCGGCTGGGATGCCCTGTCCCAAACTTTGGCTAACAACCCGCATCCGTTGCTCAACAAGGAAGGAGGCCCGGAATTTGCCACCAAATCATTTTTGAGCATGCTGCATCCCGGCAATGATAAGACCGTCATCGGCAACGTGCCGTGGTATTCTATTCTGCTAGGCTATCCAGTCATCGGCATTTGGTATTGGTGCTGTGACCAAACGATCGTGCAGCGGGTGCTTGCGGCGACGGACGCAAGGCACGCCCGTCTGGGTCCGTTATTCTGCGCTCTCATCTAGCTTTTGCCGGTGTTTTTCTTTGTCTTGCCTGGCGTCATTTGCGTGGCTCTGGTCCAAAAGGGGTATTTCGGGCAGGGCGTCGGACCGATTGCTTCGAAGGACACCTATCCGTTCATGATCACCCACTTGCTACCGACCGGTCTCAAAGGACTGGTGGTGGCGGCGATGCTCGCGGCGGCGATGCAGACGTGTTCCGCAGCACTCAACTCGTCGGCCACACTTTTTTCCTATGACATTTGGAAGCGCTGGCGGCCAGCTACCACCGATGGGCAGTTGGTTCAAATCGGTCGTTGGACGACGGTGGTCGCCACTCTTCTGGCCATCGCCCTTTCACCGATCTTCGGTCATTACAGCACGATCATCCAGGGCTTGAACACCCTGATTTGCTACGTCGCGCCTCCGATCACCTGCGTTTTTGTCGTCGGCGTGTTTTGGAAACGCGCAGGAGGACGAGCCGCCTTTGTGACTATGATTGCTGGGGCAGCGATGGGTCTCATCTGTTTTGTGGCGGATTTTTTCAAGGATTTCATCACAGGGAAAGCCGGTTTCCTGGCAGCGGACACGCCGCTGGCCGTGGCATTTGACAAGTTTGCCCGGGGAGTGCTCAGTGATTTCATGCTCACTTCGTTTGGCATGTTTTGCATTTGCGTGGGGATCCAAATGACCGCCTCGTTGATGATGCCAGAACCATTGAAGGATGAGGCGCGCTTGCTCGTCTGGGAGGATTGGCGCGAACCGTTGCGGGGCCAAGTCAGTGGTCACGGGATGGGCAATTACCGCCTCATCACCGTGTTGCTGCTCATCACGTTTGTGGGATTGTACATCGTTTTCC
>Ga0118677_10011345_pt1 | contig 13379 bp, 15 predicted proteins | sample AliMusrvi5mmetaG_FD_86154 | JGI IMG/M metagenome (GOLD analysis project Ga0118677, IMG submission 86154)
ATATAAAACCCTTGACAAGAAAATTTTTACTGTATAAAATCTAGTTAATCTATGGATTTGGTATTCATTAAAGGTGGGCACCCTATGCGTTACGAAAAAAAACATCCTGGGGTAGCAATGATGTGCGCATGTTGCATGGCAGAGAGGGTTCCTTAACCGTGGGTTTTAACTTGAGGTGAACAAAAAACAAAACCCACTTCCGCATGGTTAGTGGGTTTTTTTATGAAAGGGTGAGTGACGATATGACTGCGAAAACAGCACAAAAGAGCATTATAAACGACTCTATTATTAAGGACCTGTCAGAGCAGGTCTTAAAGCTCAAATACGGCACGATAGTCATCAAGGTTCATGATTCAAAAATTGTACAGGTGGAAGTAACCGAACGAACACGCTACGAGGATGTATGGCTTGTGGAGAAAGGAGGTGGCATTTAAGAGATTGATTTTTTTATAGCGTGCCGGACAACCGGTCGCTGCTGTGTAACAAAAATATAAATTATACATACATTGCGACCAGACAGCTGGAGGCAATACGACGCATAAAAATCTCTTTTAATTTAAGGGGACTACACATGAAAAGACAACTGAATTTTATACTGAGTACGCTATTGATTTTAACGGTCGCACTGGCGGCTTCTGGCTGCAAAAAAAAGGCAGCCGTGCTTTCGGATTATTTTAAATCAACCGACTGGGTAGCCCAGCATGCAAGCGATGCAAATTTCGTGATTATAGACACTCGTTCTGCGGCTGATTATGCCGCGGGCCACATTCCCGGTGCTGTTAGCATTCCGCGCAATACCTTCTATTTCGCGCGAACCCAGGTCAATGGGAAGAAATTTGCTTATGACATACCGACTGCGGCAGAGCTGATAGATATTCTTACCGCTAACGGCATTACCCCGGACACAACGGTTGTTTCCTATGATACCGACACCAGCTCCTATGGCGGCCGCTCTACCTGGGTTTTGAGGGTCTATGGCCATGAAAAATCATATACGATCGACGGCGGCGCTGACAAATGGAAAGACGCCGACGGCAGAGCCTGGGATACAACGCCGGTTACCCCGGCAAAAAGCGCCAATCCATATGTAATCGCGAGCTATTTCAACCACCGTATAAACAAAGCCGATCTTGCAGCAGTGATCGATGCGGCCAATGGTTATAAAACGGTAAAGGGGTATGTTATTTCCGATGTCAGAACACCGAGTGAATATACGGGATTTGCGACCACAGTCACCAGCGGCAGTCAATCCGCGGGGACCTGGGATGTATCGGCGACGCCTTTTATTTACAGTACAAACGTGGGTGCGCGCCCCGGACATATTCCTTACGTCAAATTCAGCGACTATGCCACCGATGTGTACACTGATTACCTTGATGCCAGCGGCCAGCCGGTCGCAAGCACTCTGCAGAAAAACCACAATGTGCAGGTGCTGAAGAGTGAAGCTGATCTGAGAGCGCATTTTGCAGGACTTGGCATTACTTCGGACAAGATCGTTTACAACTATTGCGAAGGCGGTTTCCGCTCAGGCGTGTATACCCTGATTCTTCTGGGGCTTGGCTATCCCGAAGTCTACAACTATGACGGGTCCTGGAATGAATGGAGCATACAGGACGATGCCCTGTATCCTGTAGTGACCGGCGACAGCCGGGATGGAAGCAAACCGTAAGTGGCCATTTCATAAGCAGGGCAGCGGTACATAAGAACCGCAGCCCTGCAATGAATAAATAATTAAACTGAAAAAACCACAGAAAGAAAGTATTTCGAAGCGTTAAAAAGTCGTAAACGACCAGTAAGCTGGAGTTGAGTCGGCTGTAAACAAACTTCAGAAAGGAGAAAGCCATGAAACTATCGGATTTACTGGACACGAAACCTTTTAATGCTCTCACGATTGCCCTTGCGCTGCTGATTGCCATCAGCATCATTCTTACTCCGTATGCAGTACGAGGCATCGGGAAAGATGTTGCGGTGAAGGTGAACGATATAAGCTGGAGCAGTTTGAGCGTATCATTTGAAGCGCTCAACGGGTACTACCCGGAGGATCTGCTGAAAAATGTAGATTATTTCGCGTGGCAAATAACCCCTATTCCATTTTAGCGATGCAGACAATGCTGCATACGGCCGTATTGGGAACCAGTTGTTTGAAGAAAAACTTTCCGGTCAAAGGAAAGGAGATGCTATGGCGAAAAAAATTTTATGCCTTGATGATGACAGCCTCCTGCTTAAAATGATGAAGCATTATTTGTGCAGCGAGTATTGCGTTGTTTGCGCGGAATCGGGCGATGCAGCCTTGCGGCTTCTTGAGGAAATGGACATCGACCTGATACTGTCTGATTTCAATATGCCGAAGATGTCCGGGCTTGAGTTTTTCACTCTTGTCCGTGAAAAGCGGCCGCGCACCTGCAGAATTCTTGTTTCGGGCGGTGTCGATCCTCGGATGGTTGAGGATTCGCTGGCAAATGGCCTGATACACAAATTTATACAAAAACCATGGCGCAGCACCGAGCTCAGTGAAGCCGTACAGGATGTATTTAATGGTTCGCATATTTGAGCTGGTCATGAAAAGTACTGAATTGCGCCACCATTTATTATAATTCGTCAGGAATCCAGGGGGAGCATTTTCCCTCCTCCCTGCTCCCCCTGGATTCTGGCGGGTTACTCGTCATAACAGGCAGGAGGCGAGGAGGAAATTAAGACATTAGAGCCGTTGCAGCGAAACTATAATTAAAAAAGGAAAAGCTATCATGCGGAATATTCAAAAAGTGATTTTCATACTGGTATCGGCATTGGTTTTATCATCCGGCGGCCTGGGGCCGCTAAAGTCAGCTGAGGCACAGACGACACAATTGTTTAATGTCTCAGAGGTCATTCCCGGACAGACGCAGACAATTGACGTCAGTCAAACAGCGGTTTTCCCTCTGGGATGCCAGCAGTTTTTCGTGGGCATACTCGGCGCGGGTACGCTGGGAGTTTCGCTGCTGAAAAGCGACAGGGCCGGAGACCCAATTTTTATGGTCGGCATTGTTTCATCAAGCGCCGGTACGGTACCCGTAGTGCGCGGCGGCGTTTCAAACGGGATGTTGAGCCAGATCATTACTGTGGGCCCGGGCGGCGGTTTCGTCTGGGTGTGGTCAGGCGTAGCCTTTTCGCCTGCCGACGCGCCGTATGCCTACCAGATACGTTTTTCACTTGCGCCGTAACAGCGCGGAGGGCTGAATATAATGCGAGCATTTTCCGCAATACTTATTGCCGTTCTTTTATTCGCGGCTCCGAAGGCCGTGTTGGCCGGGGCCTGGTGCGCTCCCCAGGGGGCGTTTTATGGCAAGCTGTCCCTGAACCATTACACGACCGACACAACATTCACGTCAAACGGGAGCCGGGAACGCATTGCAAACGGCGGCAAATTTTACGACACCAATATGACCTTTTACGGGGAGTATGGCCTGCTGGACCGGCTTACCCTTTCCTGTTCGGTGCCCTACAAATGGCTGCAGTCGGGCACCTGGAATGAAACCACGGTCAATGACCTGGTGAAGCGGCAGCATGCCACCTCACACTATAACGGACCGGGCGATGTGGAGGCTGGGCTGAAGCTGGGGCTTATCAAGGAACCGTTTGTCGGCTCGGTGCAGTTTCTCTACAAAAATGCCGGGCTCTACACCAGCCATGAAAATGTACTGCCGGGCAATAATCAGAGCGATTACGAGATACGGCTGCTTGCCGGCAAATCTCTCTGGCCGTTTCCGGGTTATTGCGGCGCCGAAGTCGGGTATCGTTTCCGCACAAAAGCGCCGTCGGATGAATTTAAATACCTGCTTGAGTTCGGCATGGATCTTTTCGGGCCCCTGTCATTGCGCGTAAAGCTTGACGGCACAAAAAGCATGCACAATGCCGATAAGGTTTCAGCGCCCAAACCCGTGCGCAGCGCGTACGTTGATGAAGCTACCGGCCAGGTCATAGTGGCGCAAAGCACATCGGTAACCAGCGCCGCATCGAGCAATCCCTCGCTCGGGCTTCAATATGATCTCGGAAAGCTTGAGACGACCCTGTGCTATAAGATCACTGAACGCTGGTCCGGCGAAGTTTCCTATACAACATATCCATACGGCAAGAATATATCTCCGGGCCGCATGTGTTCAATCGGGATTGTGTACTATTTTGACAACAAAAAGAAGTAGGGCGGATTCCAGGCCAGGACCGAAAATAATATTTTAACAAGGCATGATATATGGAACCACTAGCCACTGCTCAGGGCAGTTCAGCATGCACTGCCTGCAATTCCCGCAGCAGCACCATTTTTGACAGCAAAACCGTTAAAATTATTGCCGGAATAAGCCTTGTGCTGTTTGCCGGTATTGAACTTTATTTTTTCAAGCTCCATTACAGCGTTGCGGGTTATGCTGGTTATGCCCTGCTGCTGATTTTCGGCATTTGGCGCATAGTGAATGAAAGAAATGCGTATCAGAAGTTCAGGATCAGTTTCATCCTTGGTTCTTTTTTTCTGCTCTGGGGTGTGATACCCCTTGCCTTTGATGTCAAGATTCCCATTGTCGGAGGTACATGGGGAAATTTTCCGGCCATTCACACAATCGGATCGCTCGTATTTTTTGCCTATTTCGGGGTGGTGCTCCTGTTCGGCAAACGGGTTGACTGCGGCTGGTGCTGCCCGTGCGTGACGGCACGGGAGACCATAGCCTATCCGTTTCGCGACAAAACGCCGCGCAATAAAATATGGTGGCGGCTGCGGCATTTAAAATGGGTGTCTGTAGCCCTCCTGCTTACATTTCTCGGCTTTACGATTTTTGATGCCGCGACAGCCTATGACCGCATCGGTAAATATTACTATGACTATGTCACGTACCCCTATTACGCGAGTTTTCTGCTCATACCGCTGACCGGCAACCGCAATTTCTGCCGCATCCTGTGCCCGTTTGCCGGACTGTGGGGCCTTTTGAGCTATCTGGGCTTCTACCGCATCAAGGCCGATAAAGGAGCCTGTATCGATTGTAAGAAATGCGAGAAGGTCTGTGATATGGGAATACCCATCACCAGGCTTATTAAAGAAAAGGGCCAGATACGAACGGTCGAGTGCATCGGCTGCGGCAGATGCGTCAATGTCTGCCCGAAGAAGGCGCTTGAGATTCATGATGTGCGTAATTTTGTGAGGAATTTTCGTGCCCGCCGCAGGGAGCTGGTAAAAGCAAAAATCACCGATACAATAGGTTGAAATTGACTCATATACAGTATCGGGGTAACCTTGGGCATGATCTCACAGTATCTTATTGTCGGCGCATATTTTTCCATACTGGCCCTTTTGATGGTGTACTGCCTCCACCGGTATGCCATCCTGTTTCTGTATTTCAAGCATAAGCGGCGACTGCCGGCGGATTTCAGGCTGCCCGCACAGCTTCCCCGGGTGACTGTTCAACTGCCGATTTTCAATGAAATGTATGTTGTCGAGAGACTTCTTACGGCAGTGGCCCGGTTTGAGTATCCGAAGGAGCTACTTGAAATTCAGGTGCTTGATGACTCAACGGATGAGACCACGGGGCTGGCGGAGGTCATGGTGAAAAAACTTGCCAACGATGGTTTTGACATACAGTATCTCCACAGGGCGGACAGGACCGGATTCAAGGCTGGTGCTTTAGAAGCGGGCCTTGCAAGGGCGAAAGGTGAATTTATTGCTGTTTTCGACGCTGATTTTATGCCGGACAAACAGTTTATCATAAGGACCATTCCTTGTTTTTCCCACCCCGAGACAGGGATGGTGCAGACCATGTGGGGGCATATCAATCGGGGCTATTCCCCGATCACCCAAGTGCAGGCATTGTTTCTGGACGCCCATTTTATTCTTGAGCATACAGCCCGTAACCGTTCGGGCAGATTTTTTAACTTCAACGGTACGGCCGGCATCTGGAGAAAGCAGTGCATCATATCCGCCGGCGGCTGGCAGCATGACACCCTGACCGAGGACCTTGACCTGAGCTATCGGGCGCAGCTCAAAGGCTGGAAATTTGTTTTCACACCCGAGATCATAACCCCTGCGGAACTGCCCGTGGATATCAACTCGTTCATGTCCCAGCAGCACCGATGGGCAAAGGGCGGCATGGAAACAGCTTTGAAACTGCTGCCCACTATTTTCAGGGCACGGCAGCCCCTGCGGGTCAAGCTGGAATCTTTTTTCCATCTGAGCTGTAATATAAATTATCTGCTCATGCTGCTGCTTGCCCTGCTGGCATGCCCGGCGCTGTGCATACGCATTGCAAATGGCTGGAAGGACCTTTTTGTTTTTGACCTTGCCGCATTTTTTTGCGGTATTGTCCCCATAGCCCTGTATTACGGCATATCCCAGAAAGAGCTCGGGCAGCCGTGGGTGAAGAGCCTTGCGTACCTGCCGCTTCTTATGGCGGTGGGCATCGGGCTGTGCATTAATAACGGCAAAGGAGTCATTGAAGCTCTTATGGGGCATAAAACCGCTTTTTTGCGCACTCCTAAATTTCGTATCGAAGGCAAAAGCGGTTCATGGAAGCACAAGCGGTATCTCGGGTATGCCCACGACCTTCAGTGCTGTGCGGAAATGGCGTTCGGATTTTGCTTTTTTGGCGCTATTGTTTTTGCCCTGCAGCACGGCGTGTACACGGCAGTTCCTTTTTTGACGCTGTTTTGCGCAGGGTTCTTCTGCGTTGCGCTTTTTTCAATGTATCAAAGATACTCGGCGTCCGAACTGCGGAAAACGCAATAAATTCATTCTATCCGGGCAAACAGCTACCACTATGAAACACCCCGTGCCTTTAAAAAAGCAGCAAAAACAGGATATTGAAATCATTCAGATCAATGTCGGCTCGCGGTGCAATCAGCGCTGCGCGCACTGCCATATGGGCGGCGGCCCTGACGGCTCGATGATGGGGCCCGACATTGCAGGCAGGATCGTCGCAGCGCTTGCCGGACATCCCGCTGCGCGGGTTGAACTGACCGGCGGCGCTCCCGAGCTTAATCACGGGCTGAAAAATTTTATCGAACAGCTTTCCGCTCAGGGGAAAAAGGTAACGGTCAGGACAAATCTCACGAGCCTTGCTTTGCCCGAGTGCTCCTTCTATCCAGAGCTGTATAAAGCCTGTAAGGTGAAACTCGTCGCATCGCTTCCCTGCTACAGCGCGGAAAACGTCGACCGCCAGCGGGGGGAGGATGTGTTTCACACAAGCATCGAGGTTCTGCGGCGCCTGAACCGCCTTGGGTACGGCACCAACGGGCTGGAGCTGGATCTGGTGTATAACCCTCTTGCCGCGTTTTTACCGCCTGATCATGCCGGGCTTGAGAGAGCCTACCGCCGGGTGCTGCACCAGCAATACGACGTGGCGTTTAACTCTCTTATTGCTATCGCCAATGTTCCCGTCGGCAGGTTTCAGGAAATGCTTGATGCGGAGCAAAAATACGGCGAGTATATGTCGCTTTTGCAGGAGTGCTTTAATCCGGCCACCGTCGGCAGGCTCATGTGCAGAACGCTGCTATCGGTGAATTACCAGGGGTATGTGCATGACTGCGACTTTAACCTGGCCCTTGGCAAAAAAATAAAAGGCTATGAGCATGCCCGGTTCTGGGAGATTGATTTTTCATGCTTTGCCCCTGAAATAACCTTTGGCGAACACTGTTATGCCTGTACGGCGGGCTGCGGCAGCAGCTGTCACGGAGCCCTGGCCGCCGAACAACCCGACTGCAACCGGTGCGCTGCCCATGAACATTCTGTTGCTCACCTATAATTATCTGACACAGCCCCTGGGCATTGCCTACCTCTCCGGTGCCCTGCTGCGTGAATTTAAGCCCGATGTTCTTTGCCTATCCCTTATTACCGGTCAGCATCCTTTGTTTTTCAGGTGGCCGAAAAATAATATTAGAACATAGGGCTTGTGCGTCAAGTCGTAAATAATGCCCCTGTGGTGACGTAAAAAACAAATATATTTCAGATTCTTACAGCCATTTACGGCAGCTTATACTCGTGCAGCCCTCTGCTGTTAGTAAAGAGAACGAAAAGTATTAGTAAAATAATTGACAAATTGATGTTTTCATTCTACATTTGTGGTAGATTACTAGATTTAAGAGGTGGCATATGAAACTTTCAACCAAAGGACGTTACGGAACGCGGGCTATGCTGGATATTGCCATGCATAAGGATGAAGGGCCGTGCGTCATGAAGGACATATCGACTCGTCAGAATATTTCTCCGAAATATCTTGATCATATACTTTCAGCGCTGCGCAGGGCTGGCCTTATAAAGAATATTCGCGGCAAGGGCGGGGGTTATATTCTGGCAAAACCGGCTGCCGCCATTAATTTAAAAGAAGTTATCGAAGCCGTGGAAGGTTCGCTTGCGCCGGTTGAGTGCGTTGATGATGCTGCGTTGTGCGATCGTAGCGCTACCTGCCCTACCATTGAGGTCTGGCGTAAATTGCGCGATGCAATTGAAGGCGTGCTTGCGGCTACCACTCTTGAAAGCCTGGTTGAGTTGCAGAAGAATAAAGAGCCTTCATCTCCGCAGTATGTCATATAAAAGTTCGGAGTTCGGAGAAAAGATTTAGGATTTCTGATCCATGGTCAGCAATCAACGATCACGATCAGCAAAAAACGGGAGAGGAGGGGAGCATGTCACGGCTATTTGAGGATAATTCGAAATCTATCGGGGGGACTCCGCTCGTGCGGCTGAACCGTATCGCACAGGGTGTAAAAGCGGCGGCGGTATATGGGAAAGTCGAGGGACGCAATCCGGCCTATTCGGTCAAATGCCGTATCGGCGCCTCCATGATCTGGGACGCCGAAGCAAGGGGCCTGCTCAAGCCCGGCAGTGAGATTATCGAACCCACAAGCGGCAATACCGGTATTGCGCTTGCCTATGTGGCTGCCGCACGGGGCTACAAGCTCACACTTACCATGCCCGAGACCATGTCGATCGAGCGCCGCCGGGTGCTTGCGGCATTCGGGGCCAATATCGTCCTGACCCCTGGCACCCAGGGCATGACCGGCGCGATTGGGCGTGCTGAAGAAATCGCGGCAGGTGATCCTGAGCATTATTTCATGCCCCAGCAGTTCAAAAATCCGGCAAATCCGGCAATTCATGAAAAGACTACGGGCCCGGAAATATGGAATGACACGGACGGTGCTATTGATGTGCTTGTGGCCGGTGTGGGCACGGGAGGGACTCTTACGGGTATTTCCCGCTATATAAAAAAAACCAAGAAGAAAAAGATTATCTCTGTTGCCGTGGAGCCCAAAGAAAGTCCGGTGATTATGCAAAGGCTTGCCGGCGAGGCACTGAAGCCCGGGCCGCACAAGATACAGGGCATCGGCGCCGGGTTTATACCCGACACGCTTGATCTTTCACTTGTGGACCGGGTGGAGCAGGTTGAAAGCGCAGAGGCAATAGAGTACTCCCGGCGCCTGACGAGGGAGGAAGGGATCCTCAGCGGCATATCCTCCGGTGCGGCGGTAGCTGCCGCGCTGCGGCTCGCGTGTCTTGATGAATTTGCCGGCAAAATTTTTGTCGTTATTTTTCCGGACTCAGGTGAGCGCTATCTGTCAACCGGTCTGTTTGACAATCTCGGCTGAAATATGGTTTAAATAGCACCTGCAGGTGCTAACCGCGTAGAAAATGGAGTGCTGCATGTCAAAGACGATTCAGGAAATAAACGAGAAGATCAAAAAAGGAACAGCCGTCGTGGTGACTGCCGAAGAGATCATCGGCATAGTCCATAAAAAAGGCGCAAAGAAAGCCGCGGCAGAAGTTGATGTGGTGACAACCGGCACCTTCGGCCCCATGTGCTCATCCGGGGCTTATTTTAATCTGGGGCACACGAAGCCACGCATAAAGATCGGCGGCGGCGCCTGCACCATGAACGATGTGCCATGCTATACCGGGTTCGCCGCGGTTGATGTCATTCTCGGCGCCACCGCCATGCCTGACTATGACCAGCGCAACGCAGCCTATCCGGGCGCGTTCAAATACGGCGGGGCGCATGTAATCGAGGAGCTTGTGGCAGGCAAGGCGGTGAAGCTTGTGGCCGCGGCCTATGGAACCGACTGCTATCCGCGCAAAAGCGTCGAGACCATGGTGTATCTTGCCGACATGAACGAGGCCATGCTGTTCAATCCGCGCAATTGCTATCAGAACTACAATGTTGCCGTGAACCTTTCAGATAAGGTCATCTATACTTATATGGGCCGCCTGCTTCCTCGCATCGGAAATGCCAATTACTGCAGCGCGGGCCAGCTCTCTCCGCTGTTAAACGACCCGTTCTATAAGACCATCGGCATCGGCACGCGCATATTCCTGGGCGGCGGCCAGGGCTATGTGGCATGGAACGGAACGCAGCACAATCCCAATGTCAAGCGCAGCGATAACGGCGTGCCCCGCATGGGCGCGGGAACCATGGCCGTTATGGGCGATCTCAAGCAGATGAGCCCGGAGTGGCTTAAAGGGGCCAGCATGGCAGGCTACGGCGTGACGCTGACGGTCGGCATCGGCGTGCCTATACCGATACTGAGTGAGGAAATCGCGCAGTACACCGCTGTGCGCGATGAGGAGATTTTTGCGCAGGTTATCGACTACAGCAAAAATTATCCCGAAGTGATTCCCGGCAGCGTCTGCGAGGTAAATTATGCGCAGCTGAAGACGGGCGCCATAACCATCAACGGCAAGCAGGTCCCGACCGGCGGTCTTTCAAGCTATGGGTGCGCTCGAAAAATCGCAGCCACGCTGAAACAGTGGATTCAGGATAAAAAGTTTTTCCTGACCGAGCCCGTATCGCTGCTGCCCTCCGTTGACTCGGGCATCAGCATCAAGCTCATGGCTGACCGTCCCGTAAAAAAATAATCAGGAGTTTACCGGAGAATCCGCTATGCCGAAAAAAAGAGTTGTTCTGACATTTCCGCCGACGCTGGTGAGCCAGCCCGTCACCTACCATCTGGTGAAGGATTATGACCTGATGGTCAATATTCTTCGCGGCGTCGTGACGCCCAATGAGGAAAGCGGCCTGGTGGTCGAGCTGTCGGGGGCAAAGCATGCCCTTGAAGACGGCATGAAGTATCTTGCTGAAACCGGCATCCATGTGCAGCCCCTTGGCCAGGATATCAAGTGGCATGAAGACAAGTGCATCCACTGCACGGCCTGCATTCCGGCCTGCCCGACCAATGCCCTTGCCGTCGACCGCGACACGATGCTCGTGTCCTTTGAGAAGGAAAAGTGTATTGCCTGCGAGGTATGCATACAGGTATGCCCCTACCGGGCCCTTGAGATACAGTTTTAGGGGATAAAGAATTTATTCAAGGGTGCAGCTCACCAGTACTGCGGTGCGCTGCACTCTGCATTTTGTTACTTGAGGCAGGCTCTCCCATGTCCGACCAGCACTTAATAGAAAAAATCGAGGCATTAAAGGCCGACCGCAATGCCATCATTCTATCGCACAATTACCAGCGCGATGAGGTGCAGGATATTGCCGATTATACCGGTGATTCTCTGGGCTTAAGCATACGGGCTGCTAAAACCGATGCCGATGTGATTGTCTTCTGCGGCGTTCACTTCATGGCTGAAACCGCCTCCATTCTCTGTCCGGAAAAAATCGTGCTCATGCCCGACCCGGATGCCGGCTGCCCCATGGCCGATATGATAACGGCCGCGGATCTGCGGAAACTCAAAGCCCGTCATCCCGGCGCGGTGGTGGTTACCTATGTCAATTCATCGGCCGAAGTCAAGGCTGAAACCGATGTGTGCTGCACGTCATCAAACGCCGTGAAAGTCGTCGAGTCGCTCAGAGACGCCAAAGAGATAATCTTCGTGCCCGACCAGTATCTCGGCTCCTTTGTGGCAAAGAAGACCGGCCGTGACATGATACTCTGGCAGGGTTACTGCCCCACGCATATGCGCATTACTCCCGAAAGCATCGAGCGCCAGAAGGCGGCGCACCCCGCAGCCGAAGTGCTGGTGCATCCCGAATGCACGCAGCCCGTTGTGGCCCTTGCGGATTTCGCCCTTTCAACCGAAGGTATCTGCCGCCGTGCCGGTGAATCAGGAGCCCGAGAGTTCATCATCGGCACCGAGCTTGGCGTGATGTACCGTCTGAAGGAAGAAAACCCAGATAAGATTTTTTACCCCGCATCGGAAATGGCGGTATGCCCCAATATGAAAAAGACCACGCTTGAGAAAATTCTCTGGTGCCTTGAGGGCATGAAAAACGAAGTGCGCGTGCCTGAGGATGTGCGCGTGCGGGCTCTTCAGTCAGTCGACCGGATGATTGCTATTGTGTAGCAGCGTGAAAGGGCTCCTGACGCGCAGCACAGCCGTTATGCGCAGCGACGATATTCTGGAACTGCATGATTCCCTCCTTGATCTGCAGGACCGGGGCGGGGTGAAGCTGCCGCAGGACATTGAGTTCATTTTGAATGGCATCGAATCGGGCTGGCTGCTGGGCTGGTCCGGCATTAGCATAGAATAACCAATAACCGGTAGAGTATACTAGAAAGCAGGCAGCGCCCCAAAGGCGCTGCCTGCTTTTTTTTTAAAATTTTTTACTCTGGCAATTACAATTCTTTTGTGGCGATGCTTGAGGTGGGCAACTATTATTAATTATAATTGTTACCGACATTGCATCAAACATGGCGTAGTGCTCAACGAAAAAAAATGATTTTTAAGCTTATTTTAAAGGCTAATTTCAATGCAGTAACCGATGGCAAGCTTAAAGTTCAAAATTAAAATAATCGGTTTGAAAAATTATTTCTGAATTTTTTTTCGACAGTTGGAGCATTCCTGATTTGTGCAGACACAGTTAAAATGTTATTATTAAAGATGGCAGCAATCCTGCCTTTATTTACTGCTGCCGTTCATGTAGTGTGTGAATTATTTTACTTGCTGAATTGTATTATGTGCCTGGTTATGCCCAGCAGGTTGTAGTAATCCGCTGCTGCGTTTTTTGATCAATTCGCAAAATCTGTAAATCCTTTAAGGGGGTGTCTGATGAAAAAATCACACGTGTCGAAAACTTTATTGCATCTTGTTTTTCTTGCGATCTTTGCGATGCCGCTGGTCGCCCATGCGGCGACAATAAATGTAACGGCCAGTGCCACCGATACGCTCAACGGGACTGATGGCCAATGCTCCCTGCGCGAGGCGATAACCAATATCAATAACGGAGCCTCGACCTATGCCGACTGCGTCCCTACCGGCGCTTACGGAACCAGTGACACGATACATATTCCGGCGGGAACCTACACAACCGCCATCACCACGTACACCATATCAAACAACGTCTCCATTGTGGGAGCCGGGGCGGGAACCACCATTATAAATGGCGGTGGGGGGGGCAGGGTGTTCCTTGTTTCAGGGGATTATATTGTCT